>Ga0272446_1006891_pt1 | contig 11582 bp, 9 predicted proteins | sample YNPCB0061_FD_194587 | JGI IMG/M metagenome (GOLD analysis project Ga0272446, IMG submission 194587) | Hot spring microbial mat communities from Yellowstone National Park, WY, United States - YNP-CB-006-1 | ecosystem: Environmental > Aquatic > Thermal springs > Hot (42-90C) > Sediment | place...
GCCACGGCCATCGGCAATGTGGTGATTCAGGCGATCGGCGCGGGCGAGCTTGCGGACCTGGCGGCGGCCCGGGCCCTGATCCGCAAGTCGTTCCCCCTGGAAACTTTCCGGCCGGCTCCCAAAGCCGACTGGGACGCGGCCTACGAGAAATACCGCGCCCTGCCCAGATAGTTCTCACTGGGCCGGGCACCGCGCCACGTCGCAACCGGTGAGCGTGCCAACCGGACCGGACGTGGCCAGCACGTTCACGCCATCTTTGGCCGGAAGGGCGCCCGCACTGGCCGGCGGCGTGTAGGCCCACACCAGCACCCGGAAGGCGGACGGCGGAGCCACACCCGAGACAGTCCCCGAAACGGTGCAGCCCTGGATCGGAGAGAGAGAATCGATTTCGAGCACCTGTGCCGGGCCGGCCGTGAGGCCCGCCGACAGCAGGGTGGCGAACAGAAGCGAAGTCTTCAGCACCGGGGTGTCCTCCTGTCATGCGCCGGAGAACCGGGACCGGGAACCCCCAGCCCGCGCTTTCAACCCGCCATCACCAGGCGGATGTCCATCACATTCGTGTGGGTCGGCCCGGTCTTCAGCAATTCACCCGTCTTTTCGAAGAAATGGTAAGAGTCGTTGGCGTCCAGAAACGCCCGCGCCTCCATCCCCAGATCGCGACCCCGCGCCACCGTGCCGCCGTCCACCACGGCGCCCGCGGCGTCCGTAGGCCCGTCCGTTCCGTCCGTGCCGCCGCTCAGGACGGCCACCTTGGGCATACCCGCAATGTCCAGCGCCGCCGCCAGGGCGAATTCCTGGTTCCTTCCGCCCAGTCCGTTGCCGCGCAGCGTGACCGTCGTCTCGCCGCCGGTGATGATGCAGGCCGGCGCCTTCAGGGGCAACCCGTTCTGCGCGATCTGTTTGGCAATCGCCGCGTGCATGCGCGCAATCTCTCGCGTCTCGCCTTCAATGAAGGTCGAGAGCAGCAGCGTGTGGTAGCCCAGTTCCCGCGCCCGCCTGGCCGCTGCCTGCGCGGCCAGAATATTGCTGCCCACAATCACGTTGCGCGTGCGCCGGAACGCCCGGTCGCCCGGTTTGGGCGTTTCCGGAATCTCCCCCCGCTCGCCCCGCTCAATGCGGAGACGCACCGCCTCGGGCACCCGCGACAGGATCCCATACTTCTCCAGAATCCCGCGGGCGGAAGCGAAGGTGGCGGTGTCCGGATTCGTAGGACCCGACCCGATCACGTCCAGATCGTCTCCGATCACATCCGATAGCAGCAGCGACAGCACCGTCGCGGGATACGCCAGCCGCGCCAGTTGCCCGCCTTTGATGGCGGATATGTGCTTGCGAATGGCGTTGATCTCGTGAATGCTGGCCCCGCAGGCCAGCAACAGTTTGGTAGTGGCCTGCTTCTGCTCAAGGGTGATGGGTTCGGCCGGCAACGGCATCAACGCCGACGCGCCGCCGGACACCAGGCAGATGACCAGGTCGCCTTCGCCCGCCTCCTGCGCGATTCCGGCAATCCGCGCCGCCCCCCGCACCCCCGCCTCGTCCGGCACCGGGTGCCCGCACTCGTTCAACTGGATGCGCCGGAGCCGGGCCGTGTGGCCGTATTTCACATTCACCAGCCCCGCGCTGATCCGGGCGCCCAGCAGGCGTTCGACGGCCTTGGCCATCGAGGCCCCGGCCTTCCCGGCGCCGATCACCAGCACGCGCCGGTAATCTTTCAGCCGGTAACGCGCGCCGTCCACCAGCAGCACGCCGTCCTTGACCCGCAAATGCCGCAACACGGCTTCCACCGGATCGGCGGCCTTCAACGCCGCCGAGAAGATCGCGCGGGCGTCCCGCCGCAACCCCGGCGCGCTCAAGTCATTCCTGCCTTTGACACTTTGCATCGGCGCCTCACTCGAAAAGGCCCAGACTCAGAATTGCATCCACCACCTCGGATGGCTCCCCGCCGGCCGGAACCCGGTAATCCGCCCGCCCGTACGCCTCCCGGCGGGCTTCGAAAAGCCTGGAAAACTCGGCGTAGGAGCGAGCCAGGGGCCGGTGCGACTCCCGCGAAACCCGCTGCCACGCCACCTCGATCGGCACATCCAGCCAGATGCTCACGCCGTGCCGGCCGATCACCTCCGCGTTCGCCGCCTGCGCAAACGCGCCCCCTCCTGAAGCCACCACGGCGGGCTTGCCGCGCGCGATGGTGGCCGCCACCTCGCGAAGGGCTTCAGCCTCCATCTGCCGGAACGCCGCCTCCCCGCGAGTGGCGAATATCTCCCCGATCGGCATGCCTTGCGCGGCCTCGATCGTGTCGTCGATATCCACGAAATTCCAGCCTAGCCGCCCGGCCAGCAGGCGCCCTACTGTCGTCTTGCCCGACCCCATGAAACCCACCAGGAAGATCCCCGGCGTGCGCTTCAGTTTCAGAATCATGCCGGCCAACCGGCCTCTCTGAGCATCCCGGCCATGCGCCGCTCAACGAATGCCGGGAACAGCCGCATGGCCGCCACCAGCAGCCATCCTACCCGCGGCGTCACCACCGTGCGCGCGTCCCGCTCCAGTCCGCGCACCACCGCCGCGGCGCACTCCCGGGCGGTGATCCGGAATACCCCGCTGCGTTCCACGCCAGGCGGCGGCTGTCCTTTGGCATGCTCGCGGAATCCGGTGATCACGTATCCGGGACACACATTCATGGTCTGAATGCCGTCCCCCATCAATTCCATCCGCAGCGCTTCGGTCAGTGAGCTGAGCGCGAACTTCGAGGCCGAATACAGCGGCAGCCAGGGCAGGGTCACCTTCCCCGCAATCGAGCTGATGTTCACAATAGCGCCGCTATGCCGGGCCCGCATCAGCGGCGCCACCAGGCGGATCATCTCGATAGGAGCGAACAGGTTCAGCTCGAACAGCGCGCGCATCTGCTCGGGCGGCGTGTTCCAGGAGGGCGCGTACAAGCCCATCCCGGCGTTGTTGACCAGAATGTCAACCGTCCCGAAACGTCCGGCCGCCGCTTCAACCACCCGCTCCCGGGTCGCCGCCTGGGTGATGTCGCCGGCGACGATGACCGCGTCGCTTCCCCCGGCCCGGCGCAGGCCCTCTTCCGATCGCGCCGTCAGCGCCAGCCGCGCGCCGCGCTCCCGGAACGCAGCCGCGCACGCCGCTCCGATACCCCCGGAAGCGCCCGTAATCAGCACCACCTTGCCGTCAATCCGCATCGTTCAAATATTTGCCGTCGATCCTTCGAAACGCAATAATGTTAGCATGCAGTCCCGGCTGGTGCCGCTCTTTCCGCTCGAAGCTGTGATTCTGCCGCGGCTCCCTCTGCCGCTGCACATCTTCGAGGAGCGCTACAAGGAAATGGTCGGCGAGGCCATCCGCGCCGGCTCCGAGTTCGGCATTGTGCTGGCGCGGGCCGAAGGCATCGTCAACTCCGGCTGCACCGTCACCGTCGAGCAGGTGGTGAGGACTTACGAAGACGGCCGCATGGACATTCTCACCCGGGGACAGCGGCGCTTCGAGATCCTTTCTCTGAACGACGAGAAGCCCTACCTGCGCGGCGAGGTCGAGTTCTTCGACGACGAAGATTCCGCCCCCCTCACCCCCGAGGTCCGCGAAAGGGCCCTGGCCCAGTTCCGCACCCTGCGGGAAGTCACCGAAAGGCCGGGGGAAGAACCCGCTCCCGACGATCCCCAACCCAGTTTCTTTTTCGCCCAGTTCATCCCCGACCTGGATTTTCTGCAAACCCTGCTTGCCAGCCGCTCGGAGAACGAACGCCTGAAGCAGATCAGCGCCTTTCTGGCCGGCTTCGTTCCCAAACAGCGGCTTGCCATGCGCATGAAGCAGGTTGCGCCGCTCAACGGGCACGGACTGCACCCTCCCGGCCTGTAGCGAGTGGTGATGTTTGAGCGCACCCCCGCCGCCGTTTTTCGCTCCGGATCCAGGCTGCCGTCGCTCCTCACCTCGCTGGTGGTTCACGCCGCGCTCTTTGTTTATGCCGTTTTCAGCCCGGCCGGCCCCTCCCCGCGTCCCTACTCGGTCTACCGCGAGCAGATCTTTCCGAACCGGAAGAAAATCATCTGGTACAGCTTCAAGACCAGGCTTCCCGAGGTGTCGCCGCTGGAGCGGCGAGGCCCCTCCAGCCCGCCGCGCGTGCGGGTCAGGATTCCGGATCAAACCGTCGTTTCGCAAGCCCCGAAGGCCCCTCGGGCCTCCCAGATGATCTGGCTGCCGGCGCCCCGTCTTCGCCTCAAGCAGGAAATCAGAAGTCCCAACCTGCTGGCCTTCGAAGTCCCGCAGATCGCGCCCCCGCCTGCCCGCCCGGCTCCGAAGCGCTTCGCGCCTCCACCCGAGCCGCGCCGCGCCCCGGCGCCCTTACCCGCGCTTCCTCAGGCCCCCGAATTGACGGTCCGCGCTGTCCCTGCGCCCGCCCTGATCCCTCGCACCGAAGTAGCCATTGCCCGCCCGGCCCCGAAGCGCTTTGTCCCTCCGCCGGAGCGTCCACGCCCTGCGCAGAGCGGCCCGGAGACCGGCGGCGCGTCCGTCACCATTGAGGCCGCTCCGCAACTCGCCGCTCCGGCGCCCGGGGCGGGCCTGACTGCCGCCATCGTCGGCCTGCGCCCCGTCCCAAATCCCGGCCTGGCCATCCCCGAGGGCGCTCGCGAAGCGCAGTTCTCCGGCGGTCCCGAACTCAATCCGAAAGCAGGCGGCGGCGCTGAACCGGTACCTGGCGCGCGCATCTTCGTGCCCGGCCTCATGGTCCGCGGCGGCAACCCCGGCCCGCCCGGCGGCCCTGCCCAGCCGGCCCTGATCGCCCGCGCCGCCCCGACCTCGGCGGAATCCCTGCGGGCCGCCATGCGCTCCGCCATACCCGCGCCGCAAGCCTCTCATCCCTCGGCAACCCGGGTCGCCTCCGCCCCCGACCCGCGCTTTGAAGGCCGCGCCGTTTACTCTCTCGCCATCCAGATGCCCAACGTCACCAGCTACATCGGAAGCTGGATCATCTGGTTCGCCGAACGCGGCGGCATGCCCGGCGACGCCTCCGCCATTGAGCCACCCGTCCCCCTGCGGAAAGTGGACCCCAAGTACATTCCCTCCGCCGTAGCCGATGGCATTGAGGGCAAGGTGCAGTTGACCGCCGTCATCCGGCGCGACGGCCGGGTCGATGCCGTCACCTTGCTCAAGAGCCTCGACGAGCGCCTCGACCGCAGCGCCGAAGAGGCCATGCGCAAATGGGAATTCCTGCCCGCCCTCCGCGGAGGCATCCCCGTCGATGTCGATGCCGTCGTGGAAATCCCCTTCCGCCTGGCCCCCAAGACCGGCAAGTGACTACCCCCGCGGCGGGCTACCTGCCGGGCGGCCCTCCGGTCTCGGTGACCACCACAACCTGGTCGGCCTTCACATTCGCCATCCGCTGCCGGAGCCCGCTGGGCCACTCCACCTCCAGGCGCGTGACCACCGTGTCTTTCCCCAGACCAAAAGTAGGCGCGATGTCGCTTTGCGAGCAGTAGCTCGACCCGCTCCGGACCATCTGCCACTGCTTGCCGGAGGCGCTCTCGACGCGCACGACGGCGCCCAGCCCGTCGCGGTTGGATCTGGTTCCCACCGTCCTGACCCGCAGCCAGTGATTCCGGTTGCCGCCGTCATTGCGCAACAGGCGCGCCGGGCCGTGATTGGTCGAGACCAGCACGTCCAGGTCGCCGTCCTGATCGAAATCCCCATACGCCGCGCCTCTGGCTACCATGGGCCGGCTGAAATCGGGCCCCAGTTCCCCGCTGACATTCTCGAAGGCCCCCTTCCCCAGGTTGCGGAACAGCAGCGGAGCCTGCTGGTATTGCACCTTGGGCTGCACCCGCCCGATCTCCTCGTCGATGTGCCCGTTGGCGCAGAAAATGTCGGGCCTGCCGTCCAGGTCGTAGTCGAAGAAAAAGGCTCCAAAGGTCAGCGACAGCAGGCTGGACCGCCCCAGGGTGGACCGCGGCGCTTCGTCCACGAACAGTCCCGTGCCCTCATTGTGATAAAGCCCCAGCATCTGGTTGGAAAAATTCCCTACCAGCAGGTGGGCCCGCCCCGAACCGTCGTAATCGGCGGCATCCGTGCCCATGGCGCCTCGCGCCACGCCGTCCTCTCCGTAAGCCACGCCCGCCTGCATGCCTTCCTCGGTGAACGTGCCGTTATGGTTATTACGGTACAGTTTGTTGGGCTGCGTATCATTGGCGACGAACAGATCGGGCCACCCGTCATTGTCCCAGTCGAACACGGCGACCCCCAGCGATTTGCTGGTGGGATCGCCGAGTCCGGCCCGTTCGGTGGCATCCTCGAAGCGCCCGCCCCCCAGGTTGTGATACAGCTTGGACGGCGCCCCCTTGTAGGATTCCGGCGTGCAGTACGATTTCACGGCCCCGTCCAGCGAGCACCACAGGTCGCTCTTGGGGCTCCACTGAACATAATTGGCGACGAACAGGTCCAGCTTGCCGTCGCGGTCGTAATCGAACCACGCCGCACTGGTTCCGAAGCGGGCGTTGCGGATGCCGGCCGCCGCCGTCACGTCCCGGAACCGTCCGCCACCCTCGTTGTGAAACAGCCGGTCGCCCTCGAGCGCCGTAATGTAGACATCCTCGCGCCCGTCGTTGTCGTAGTCGCCAATGGCGACTCCCATCCCGTACATTTCGGCATCCAGCCCGCTGCCGGCGGTGATATTTCGAAAAGTGCCGTCCCGGTGATTCCGGTACAGGCCGGGGAGCGACCGCCGCCCGCGCGGAGCCCAGTCCTTGCCGTTCACCAGCAGGATGTCCAGCCAGCCGTCGCCGTCCGCATCGAAAAACGCGCAGCCGGAACCCATCGTCTCCGGCAGATACTTCTGCCCGGCGCGCCCGCTGTTGTGGGTGAATTTGATGCCCGCGCTCACCGTCACGTCGGTGAAGCGAACGGGGGAATTGCCCAAGGTGGCCCCCGAGTACGCGGCGGCCGCGAGGATCACCGGCGCCAGCAAGCGCACTAGTCCAAGCCCCCTGCGCTGGTGTGCTCGTGGATCATCTGGCGCTCGTTGTTGTCCTCGGGACTGATCGCCCGGCGGATGGCCGTGATCGCCTGCGAGGATTCATCGGCTTTGAAGCGCTGGAACAGGCGCTGCTCCCGCGCCGCCTTCTCGTGCTCACCCAGGCCCCGGTAGCAGAGCATCATCGTGTAGTGCATCTGCAAGTCTTCGGGATCCACGGCGCAGACCTGCTCGAGCACCTTCAGCGCGGCGGCGTAATCCCGCTTCAAAAACAGAATGCGCGCCATTTGGTTGAGCACCACGCGGTCGCGCGGATACATCGACGCGGCCGTGCGCAGCGACGCCAGGGCGGCGTCGTAATCGCCGTCGGCCTTCTCGATCATGGCTTTGAAGAAATGGATGCGCCCCAGCTTCGGATTGATCTCCAGCGCCTTTCGGATGTACGGTTTCGCGGCCCCGGTCTCGCCCTCCTGAATCAGCGCCCGCGCCACGTTGAGCCAGCCGTCGGCGTAGCCGGGTTCGGCTTCAGTCACCCGCTGGAATGCGTATTCGGCGGCTTTCAGATCGCCTTGCAGCAGCAAGCCGATGCCCCAGTCGTTCCAGCGCTCCCGGTCCTCCTTCCGCACCGTGGGTCCCCAGACGGTTGCAGAGCCCAGGTTCAGCTTCGCCTCCGCCTCGGCCAGCGTCACAATCGGCAGATCGGGGATTTCGCCCTTGATCCGTCCCGATACGTTGGCCGGTATGCCCGCGGGGTCGAACAGATACTCCAGGCTGTTGAAGTGGGCGTTCACCAGTCCGGCCTCCTGGCCCGGCTTCGGGCGCCCCGCATAGGCAAACTTCGTGTAATAGTGCGAAAACTTCCGGTAGTTGAGCCTGGCTGTCAGGGTGATCGGGCCGCGCGCTTTCGGGGGAATCCGGACCCGGTAATGAGCCACATCGGCCGCCCCCGGCGGAATCAGCCGGACATACAGCGCCGAGCGCGCCTGCCAGGCGTTGCGCTTGTCGATTGGATTACCCGCCCCGTCCAGCAGGTAGGAACGGTAGAAATGCGCGCCCGGCTCCACCGGCCCCTTGCCGCCATCCTCCACCCGGCCGCTCCAGAAAATCACTCGCCCGTCCGCGTCGCGCCCTTGCATCTCCAGCCACACGTCGAAGGCGTCCACCGTGCCGCCCGGGAAGAAGTGGCCCACCTTGCGCGTGCGCACCACCACGTCGACACGCACCGTCGTGCCGGGCGCAATTTGCACCGGCGACCGGTCGGCCGGCGCGGCCAGTTTGCCCACTTCCCGGATCATCACCTGTCCGGCCTGCTCCGCCTCTTCACCCACCGCAAAGGTCGACATCAACCGCGGACCTTCCCCCGCCCGCCGGATCATGGCGGTCTGCCCGGCGCCTTCCTCCACCGGCGCGATGGCGAAAATGTCCACCGTCACAAAGCCGGACTTGAGAAAACTCTGGGTCACCGCCATCTGCTCCCGGTCCTGGTTCACATATGGGAGGGCCGTGTTTGCGGCCGGAAAGCGGTGCGAGTGCACCTTCCCCTGGTGATGCCCCGGGTCGCGCGAGGCAACCAGCGGCATGTGGCAGTCCACGCAGTTCGACGGCTTTTCCGGATAGTAAAACGAGCGCGCTCCTTGCCCGGAAACCCCGCTCGCCTGCCAGTTGTCGTACTCGTTGAACCCGCGCAGCCAGCGGTATGCATTCACCGGCGCGTCCAGGTGCACCTTGTGACACGAGGAGCAGTACTCCGACGCGTCCAGCCGCATGAAAGGCTTCAGAAACGTCCGCCGGTGCGGAGCGGGGTTCAGAAAGGTCAAAAAGTAGTCGAGCTTGCGGATCACCGGGTTCTTGCTCGTCGCCAGCTCGTGCAGCGGAGGGTACTCGATGGTGAACCCCCCGTTGCCCATCGAATGTTCCACGTGCACAATCGAGTGGCACGACGTGCAGGCCAGTCCGGCGTGCGCTTCCGGCGTGTCGATCTGCTCCTGGATCGGGGTGTCGAACCGGCCGTTAAAGAAAACCGCGTGGTCGTGGCAACCGGCGCACCACTTGCTGGGCCGCGTGCCCACCACGCTCTGCATATACTCCACCGACTTCCGGTAGAACTGGTTGTTGAACGAGGCAAAGTGGTGGGCCGAACTCTTCCACTGTTCGTAAATGTCCCGGTGACATTCTCCGCAGGCCGCCGAGTCCATGAAGAAGTTGGCCGGGATGATGCCGCCCACATTGGTCTTTGCCGAGGACGGGAAGAACGGCGATTCCGGCCCGCCACCCTCCTCATTCATCGACAGCGGCGCCGTGGCCGGGTTGCGGATACGGTCGGAAGGGTTCGGAAAAGCCTTCCGCCACACAGCGGCCGAAGCCGGCAGCAGCAAGGGGAACAGCAGCGCCCCCGCGAAGGCCTTGCGGAATACCGGCGAGGCCTCCCGGCGCACCCACGGGAACATGGCCGCGATGCCTCCCCCCGCCGCCACAATGTGCAGCCACAGCGCCCAGCGGTGTTCCGCCAGGTTGCCGCGGAAGACGATGTAGAGCGCGGACAACGCCGAGATCCCGAACAGAACCGCGGCCCACGGCGCGCGCCGGCGCAAATAGCCCAGCCCGCCCAGCAACGCCAGCCCCAACACCAGGTGGAGCAGCACGTTGGCCATGTAAAAGATGCTCGGCGAGGCGAACGCGGCAATGTATCCGGCGTTCGCCAACAACAGGACGAAACCTCCCCCAGCCCACTTGCTGCCGCGGTGCATACCAGTCCCAGATTGATTTGCTTTATTATGCCACGCGCGCCGGCGCTACGGGGTTACTTCGATCTCCAGGGGAATGGTGGCGCTCAGGTTGCGATTCGGACCGGTGTGAAAGTTCGTGACTTCCACCTCAATCGCCACCTGCGCCTTGCCCGCCGGCGCCTCCTTCGCGGCTGAGAAGAACAGCGCGCCCACGCTCTCGGGCTTCAAATCCGTCGCGCGCAGATTCAACCAGGCGGGCTTGCCTGTGATCCGCAACTGGAAGGGGATGGCGGAATAGTTCCGCAGGCCCATCTGGCGGGCAGCCGCGCCGGCTTTCAGTTGCAGCCGGGAACCCTCGGGTTTCACCGCGCCCTCCCAGAGGCCCCGTACCAGCGGCTCCGGTCCCCAGACCTGCCCGTTGACCCAGGCCGCCGTGCGCCGCCCGTCCAGGGCCTCGCGGATGCCTTTCAGGTCCGCCGTCCGGGCAAACACCAGGGTCACCGGACGCGTGCGCGGCGCATAGTCCATGCCGATGGGCCGGTGAACGTCGCTATTGGCCAGAATGGCCAGGTTCTTCTCCTCCACCCACGGATACGCCTCGGCATAGAAGTCCAGCCCGTTCAGCAGCTCGATGCCCTGGATCATTCCGTCCTTGTGAGCCGCATCGATCGGCGGATACCATTCCGCCTTGCCCTTCCACCCCGGGTGGTTCCAGAACACAAACGCTCCCTGTGACTTGGCGCGCTGAAGCGCGGCCGTCAGGTCCAGATCGCCGAAACCGTTCGGATCCGTGACGAATAGCGCATTGCAGTGCAAATTTCCCTTGGTGATCTCCACGCCGGGCACCAGCAGCAGCCCGGCCTGATCCGCGGCGCGCTGCGCGATGGCCAGAGGCCGGGTGAGATCCACGCCCACATCCTCCTTGTGCGGATGATAGCCGTCGTGATCGGTGATCGCGATGGCGTCAAACCCGTCGCGCCAGGCCTCCGCCACGCGCGTCACGGGCCAGACTTCCCCATCCGAGAAAACCGTGTGCATGTGAAAATCGCACTTGAGCGTCCGGTATCCGGACACGTCGGGAACCGGCAGCGGGTCGCGCGTCTGCGCGCCGCCCAGCCCCGTCAGGGCAAGCAGCGTTACCAGCAGGAAAGCACGTCGGGAACTGACCAGAACAGACATAAAAAGCTCCTGATAGGCGGGTGTCACTCCCGCGATTGTACCGCGTCCCTCATCCCGCGGAACCAAGCGGCAGCGGCAACTGCACGGTGGGCATGTCGTCGGTGATTGCGGCGGAAAGCTGGTCAGCCTCCCGTTCTTTGCCCCACTCCCGGAGCAGACTCCGCTGTCCCCGCAAGGCGCGGTTACGAAGCCGGGAATCGTCCCGCGCCTGGGCCGCGCGGTCCAGTTCGCGCCACCACTCGAAGCACTCGGCGGCGCGCCCCAGGCGTCTCAACAGTTCCGCTCCACAGATGGCGATCCGGCCGGCCAGGTCCCACGCCTCCGCGTCCGGCCTGGCCGCGGTCCACTGGAACGCCTGCCACGCGCCGGCGAGATCCGCGGGGTGGTTCAGATGGCCGGCCACGGCTTCGGCAAAGCGCAGCCGGGCGCCGGCGCACGGCGGATCCATGGCCCGCCGCGCGCTCTCATGCAGGGCGTAGAACTCCTCTTCCCGAAGCTCGGCCAGACCGCACTCCACCAGTCCGGCAAGCATTTCCCGGGCGCGGTCTTCCGCCAGCCCGGCGCCGGCCGCGGCAATCGCGAGGTGCAAACCCGCCGGCGCGCACACTGCGGCGGTCTCCGCCAGCCTTCGTTGATCGCCGGTGAGCCCGGAAAGGGCGGCGCGCAGCCGGACCTCGAAATCGCCGCCGGCCAGGCTCACCTCGAAA
>Ga0272446_1006892_pt1 | contig 11579 bp, 11 predicted proteins | sample YNPCB0061_FD_194587 | JGI IMG/M metagenome (GOLD analysis project Ga0272446, IMG submission 194587) | Hot spring microbial mat communities from Yellowstone National Park, WY, United States - YNP-CB-006-1 | ecosystem: Environmental > Aquatic > Thermal springs > Hot (42-90C) > Sediment | place...
GAGCGCCGACTTCATCACGCTGCCCGAGGTGGCGAAGGCCGCCGGGCTGCGCACCGCCGGGTTCATGGGCAACGGCTTCATCCGCGCGTCGTGGGGCTTCGGCGACGGGTGGGATCTGCTCCAGAACCACATCCAGCTCGAGCTCGGGCTGACGGGCGCCGACATCCGCAAGGCGGCGCTCGGGTGGCTGGAGAAGAATCAGGCCGCGCCATTTTTTGTCTATCTCGGGACCATCGACGCGCACGTCTCGTGGAAGGCGCACGCGCCGTGGATCCAGAAGTACGACCCCGAGCCCTACAACGGGCCGTACGTGAAGGCGCTGCTCGATCCGACGCTGGACAAGATCGTCGCCGGGCAGGTCAAGCTCACGGACCGCGACAAGGTGCGCGTGGTGGCGCTCTACGACAGCGACGTCAGCTACAACGACCAGCAGTTCGGGGAGCTGGTGAAGGCGCTCGAGAAGATGGGGCGCATCGACGACACGATGATCGTGCTCACCGCCGACCACGGCGAGGAGATGTTTGAGCGCGGCAAGATCGGGCACGGGCAGTCGCTCCACGAGGAGCTGGTCCACCCGCCGCTCTTCCCGCCGGGGAAGAAGGTCACCGAGGGGGCGGAGGTGCTGGACATCCTGCCGACGATCGCCGACGCCGTCGGGGCGAAGGCGCCGCCCGACGCGCAGGGGGCGTCGCTGATCCCGCTCGCGCAGGGCGAGGGGGCCGGGTATCCGCGGCCGGCGATCGCCAGCCAGTACGAGCTCGCGCACACGATGCGGCTCGATCGCTGGAAGCTGTGGGTCGGCGGTTCGGGGGACGTGAAGCTGTTCGACATGGTCGCCGACCCGGGCGCGCTGAAGGAGCTGGGGACCGAGCACGCGCTCGAGCGCCGCTTCGTCACCGACGCGCTCGGGCTGTGGATGGCCTACCAAAGCAAGTGGAAGAAGAGCCGCTGGGGCGTGGCCTCGAACCACACGCCGCAGCTCGCCGCCGATCTCGAGCAGTAATTCCCGTCTAGCGCAATTTCTTGTAGGCGAGGATCTCGTCGGTGTCGGCGCGCACGAAGGCCGGGAGCGCGCCGACCTCGCGGTAGCCGCGACGCGCGTAGAAGCGGCGCGCGGCGTCGTTCCAGTGCGACACGAGGAGGAACAGCGCCGGCGCACCGGCGGCGAGCGCGCGGCGCTCGACCTCGTCGAGGAGCGCGGCGCCCACGCCCTGCCCCTCGGTGCCGGGGCGCAGCGCGATCAGGCGCAGGTAGGCGCCGGCGCCGAGCGTGCCGCGCGCGAGGTACCAGGCGAAGCCCTCGACCTCGCCGTCGGCGTTGGTGGCGACGAGGAGCGGCTCGCCGCGATCGAGCGCGCCGGCGAGCCAGCCGGCGAGGCGCGCGGGGTCGGTGCCGTAGCGCTGGAGGAGCGGCTGCGCGGCGACGGCGGCGGCGAGGGCGGGCAGCTCGTCGCGCCGCGCGAGGCGCACCCGGCCCGCGATGGGCTCGACGGGGGAGACGCCGCTCGCGAGCGGCTGGTCGGCGGTGCGCGCCGCCCAGGGCATGCGCCCCGTCGAGGTGTAGGCGCCGGCGCGGCCGCGCGCGTCGACGAGGATGAGCCCCGCCTCGCCGCCGGTGCGCGCCACCAGCTCCTCGACGGCGGCGCGCGCGGCCTCGTCGGGTGGGTGGCCGCGGCGGAGGAGCTCGACGGCGGCGCGCGAGAGCCCCGCGCGGAGGATCGACTCGCCGTGCCCGGTCGCCGAGACGGCGCCGGCCTGCGCGTCGGCGTCGAGCCCGGCGCCGACGATGGGCGAGTCGCCGACGCGGCCGGGGCGCTTCCACGAGGTGCCGCCCGTCGAGGTCGCCGCCGCCACCGCGCCGTGCGCGTCGATCGCCACCGCGCCGATGGTGTCGGCGGGCGCCGGCGGGAGCGCCCCGTGGCGGGCGCGCTCGCGCTCGTAGCGGGCGCGGGCGCGGGCGCTCACCATGGTCTCGGGGGGATCGGGCGCGATGCCGTGCTCGCGCGCGAAGGCGAGCGCGCCGTCGCCGACGAGGAGGACGTGCTCGCCGTCCTCGAGCACGCGGCGGGCGAGCGTCGTCGGGTGGCGCAGCCAGGGGACCGCACCGACGGCGCCGGCGCGGCGGCGCGCGATCGCCGGCAGCCCGGGCGCGTCGGCCACCACCGCGGCGTCGACCTCGACGGTGCCCGCGCGCGTGAGCACCGAGCCGTAGCCGGCGTTGAGCTCGGGATCGTCCTCAAGGATGCGCGCCGCCGCCTCGACCGCGTCGAGCGCCGCGCCGCCGGCGGCGAGGATCGCCCACCCCGCGTCGGCCGCGCGCTCGACGGCCTCCCGCGCGGCGCGATCGCGGGCCTCGCGCTCCGCGCCCTGCTCGCCGATCTGCCCCGCTCCACCGTGCACGATGATCGCAGCGCCCATCGCCGTCACCGTACTCGACGCGCGCGCAGGGGACAACCCGCCGCCGTTTTTCCGCTAGACACAATCGATGGCGCTCGCCGGGCGGCCACCGGCGCGGTAGGCTGCGCCCATGCGACGCGCGCTGCTCCTCGTGACGACGGTCCTCGCCGGCGCGTGCGGCGGCGCCGCCGGCCAGGGGCCGCTCACGCTCTCGTGGCAGTTCGCCGACGGGCGCGGCTGCCCCGAGGCGGGCGTCGTCGCGGTGCGCGTCCTCGTCGACGACACCAAGCTCGACACCCCGCTCTGCCCCGCCGGGCTCGCGCCCGCGTCCGTCACGCTGCCGGAGGTCGCGCGCAGCGGCACCCTCTCGCTCGTCGGGCTCTCCCCGCAGTCGTCCGCGCTCTACCGCGGCGACGTCGCGCTCGACGTGACGCTCGCCCCGCGCACCGTCACGCTCTACGCCGTCACCGCGCGCTAGCGCTTCGTCGGGCGGCGCACGCGGCCGATGGCGCCGCGCCCCTCGGCGACCGCGCGCAGGCGAGCCTCGTAGCCGAACATGACCGCCTCCTCCGCCGGCGTGCCGTGGTCGTAGCCGAGGAGGTGCGCGAGGCCGTGCACCGCCAGGTGGGCCAGCTCGTCGACGAGCGCGCGCCCCGCCGTCTTCGCCTGCTGCGCGGCGTACTCGACGGAGATGATCACGTCGCCGAGCACGTTGTCGCCGCCCGGCATCGCCTCGCCCTCGCGCTGCGAGAACGAGAGCACGTCGGTGGCGTGGTCCTCGCCGGTGTAGGCCGCGTTGAGCGCCCGGATCTCGACGTCGTCGGTGAACGAGAGCGCCAGCTCGGCGTCGGCCACCCCGGCCGCCTCCATCGCGCGCCCCAGCCGCCGCACCACCTCGCGCACGATCGGCGCCCGGGCGCGCCGCCCCGCTCCGTTCCGGATGTCGACCGACAGGCTCACGTCGACGACGTTACGGCGACGGCAGCACGCGCGTCCACACCTTCGCCTCGACGAAGATGCGGAAGAGCTCGGGATCGCACTTCCCCGACTTCACCTCGTACTCGATGATCCCCAGCGCCTTGTCGACGGGGACCGCCTTCTTGTAGGGGCGATCGCTGGCGGTCAGCGCGTCGAAGATGTCGGCGATGGTCATCATGCGCGTCTCGACGCGGATCTCCGGCGCCTTGAGGCCGCGCGGGTAGCCCGTCCCGTCGAGCTTCTCGTGGTGCCCGCCGGCGATCGACGGGATCTTCCCAAAGCGCCGCCCCCACGGGATGGTCTCGAGGAAGTTGAAGGTGTGGACGACGTGGCTCTCGATCTCGAGGCGCTCCTCCGCCGTCAGTGACCCGCGCGGCAGGCGCAGCGCCGCCACCTCGGAGGCCGTCAGGTAGGGCTGCACCAGCCCGCGCGCGTCGATGTAGGTGCGCGAGGCGATGTCGGCGATGCGCTCGAACGATCCCTCGGCCAGCACCGACGGCTCGTTCGCCTGCAGGATGATCTTCAGGAACTCGTCGAGCTCGGCGAGCCGACGGAAGCCGTCCTCCTCGACCTCCGCCACCGCCGCCGCCCCGCGCCCGCTCTCGAGCGCCGCCACCTTCCGCGCCAGCGACTCGGACTCGAGGGTCTTGCGGATGAAGTCGAAGCGCGCGAGGACCAGGTCGCGGTCGTACTCGTACAGCTTCTTGGCCTTCACCAGGACCTTCTCGCGCACGCCGACCTTGCCGAAGTCGTGGAGCAGCCCCGCGTACTCGATCTGCTTGAGATCGTCGTCGGTGAAGTGGACGTGCGCGTAGGGCCCGTTCGCCTCGCGGTCGACCATCTCGGCGAGTCCACACGTCAGCGTCGCCACCCGCTGGCTGTGGCCCGACGTCGTCGGGTCGCGCTGCTCGATCGCGGTCACCGAGGCGTTCACGAACCCCTCGAAGAGCCGCTGGATGTCGGCGTAGAGGAGCGTGTTCTCGAGGGAGATGCCGGCCTGCGACGCCAGCGTCAGCGACAGCTCCTCGGCGCGCTTGTCGAACGGCATCACCCAGAGATCGAAGTCCTCGGGCTTGATGAGCTTGGGCGCGCCCTCGCGACGGCGGTTGATCAGCTGGATGACGCCGATGACCTCGTCGCGCTGGTTGATCATCGGCACCGTCAGCATCGAGCGCCCCTGATACCCGGTGCGCTGATCGAACGAGCGGTCGTGGGTGAAGCCCCAGGGGTTCTTCCCCTCGGTGCCGAGCTGGTAGAGGTCGGGGATGTTGATGATCTGGCGCGAGATCACCGCGCGCCCGACGATCGATTTTTCGTCTACCGGTAATGTGAACTCGCGGAAGTCGATCGACAGCGAGTCGTTCTGCGACACCATGAAGCGCAGCGTGCGGCCGCGCGGGTCGAGCCCCTCGCCCTCGACGATGTAGACGCTGCCCGCGTCAGCACCGGTGACGTAGCGGCTCTTCTCGAGGATGAGGCCGAGGAGCTTGCCGATGTCGCGCTCCGACGAGATCGCGCGCGCGATGGCGATGAGCTCGCCGAGCTCGTAGCGGTAGCGCTCGGCCCAGCGGCCGCGCTCGGTCGCGCGCGAGCGCAGCGCCACGAGGTCGAGGTAGTTCTTCAGCGTGACGTAGAGGCGCGCGCGCCCGAGCGGGAGCGTCATCACCGCGAAGTCGGCGCGATCGCGCAGCGGCTCGATCCCGTCGAAGTCGCCGTCGGCGCCGGCGAGGATCAGCATCGTCGAGCCGCCCGCGCCGCCGCCCGACGAGCGCACGAGGTGCGGCTCGAGCTTGGCCTCGTCGCGCCACACCGATGCCTCGACGACGACGACCCCGCCGTCGCCGACCCGCACCTCGACAAAGTCGGCGCCGCGCGCGGTCACCTGAAAGCCGGCGAACCGCGGGTCGCGCTCGACGACGCGACCCAGCTCCTCGACCGTCCGGATGTCCTCTGACTCCACGACCGCAGCCGACTCGGGCACGTCAGGCCTCCCCGATCGGTCAGCGTATCACGGGTTCGAGAGCTTCTTCGCGGCCGCCTTCTCCGCGGCCTTCTCTTTGTCGAAGTCGTCGTAGGCGCGGATGATCTTCTGCACGAGCGGGTGGCGCACGACGTCGATCTCGGTGAAGGTGCAGAAGGCGATGTCCTCGATGTGGCCGAGGAGCCGCTGCGCCTCGACGAGCCCCGAGCGCTGCCCCGATGGCAGATCGGTCTGAGTGACGTCGCCCGTGACCACCGCCTTCGAGCCGAAGCCGAGGCGCGTGAGGAACATCTTCATCTGCTCGGTCGTCGAGTTCTGCGCCTCGTCGAGGATGACGAAGGCGTCGTTCAGCGTGCGCCCGCGCATGAAGGCGAGCGGCGCCACCTCGATGACCCCGCGCTCGATGAGCTGCTCGGCGCGCTCGAAGTCCATCATGTCGTGGAGCGCGTCGTAGAGCGGCCGAAGATAGGGGTTCACCTTCTCCGCCATCGTCCCGGGGAGGAAGCCGAGCTTCTCGCCGGCCTCGACGGCGGGGCGCGCCAAGACGATGCGCTTCACCTGCTTGTCGACGAGGAAGCGCACCGCCATCGCCATCGCCAGGTACGTCTTGCCGGTGCCGGCGGGGCCGATCCCGAAGACGATGTCCTTCTGGCGCATGGCATCGATGTAGCGCTTCTGGGCGAGCCCCTTCGGCGCCACCGGCCGCGCCCGCGACCCGGTGAGGATGTTGTCGTTGAAGACCGCGTTCAGCGACGTCGTGCGGTCGCCGCGCAGCACACCGACGGCGCGCGCGATGTCCGCGGGCGCGATCGCCGAGCCGCGCTTGGCGAGCGCGTAGAGCTGCTCGAGGAGCGAGCGGGCGATGGCGACCTGATCGGACGCCCCCGTCACGATGAGCTCGTTGCCACGGGCGTGGAGCCCGACGCCGAGCTCGGTTTCGATCTTCTTGAGGTGGGCGTTGTTCTCGCCGTACAGCTGCGCCGCGAGGGCGTTGTCGTCGAGGACGAGCCGTTCTTTCTTTTCGTTCGACACGGTGGAATCCGGTGCGCACTATGGGGCCGTCATGGCGATCGTGCAACGTGGTGCGAACTTCGGGGAGCTGGTGGCGATCATGCAGCGCCTGCTTGCTCCCGGCGGCTGTCCCTGGGATCGCGAGCAGACGCTCGAGACGCTGAAGGGGTTCCTCATCGAGGAGTCCTACGAGGTCATCGAGGCCATCGACGCGGGTGACCCGAAGGATCACTGCGAGGAGCTCGGCGATCTTCTCATGCAGGTGATCTTCCAGGCCGAGCTGCAGGCGGAGAAGGATCTCTTCGGCATCGAGGACGTGATCGCGGCCATCGTCGACAAGCTCATTCGGCGGCACCCGCACGTCTTCAGCGACGTGCAGGTGAAGGACGCCGAGGAGGTCCTCGCGAACTGGAAGCAGATCAAGGCCAAGGAGCACGCCGAGAAGGGGCGCCCGCGACGGACGCTCGACGGCGTCCCGACGGGGCTGCCGGCGCTCCTGCGCGCGCAGCGCCTCGGGGAGAAGGCGGCGGAGGTCGGCTTCGATTGGCCGGACGCGGCCCAGGTGCGGGACAAGATCCACGAGGAGCTGGCCGAGATCGAAGAGGCGGTGGCGTCCGGCGACCGCGCGCACATCGAGCACGAGGTCGGCGACCTGCTGCTCGCGGTCAGCCGCTACGCGAAGAAGCTCGGCGTCGAGCCGGAGGAGGCGCTGCGCGCCGCCAATCGTCGCTTCGAGTCGCGCTTCAACCAGGTCGAAGATCGCGTGATCGCGAGCGGTCGCAAGGTGAAGGAGCTGTCGCTCGCCGAGCTCGACGCGATCTGGGATGCCGTGAAGCGCGAGGGCGCGGGTCCGGTCGACACAGTGCCTAAAAAATAGGCGCGCGCGCCCAGACCTCGTCGTTTCGCGGCCGTTTCGCCTTCGTCACACCGTTCTCCACAAGTTATCCCCAGAAACTGTGGATCTCGCCTGCACACAGTGGATACCTGGGACGTCGCGGTCCGGCCGTCGGAGACGCGCGGTGCTTGACACGGTAGATGTTGAGGGGTAGTTAGTTGCCCCTCGTTTCGGGAAGTGGAGATCGATCGTGGCGAACGTCCCCTCGGCTGAAAAGCGCAACCGGCAGCGTATCCGTCGTCGTGAGCGCAACCTGTTCCACCTGACGACGATGCGCACCTACGTGAAGCGCGTCCGCAAGGCCCTCGACGCCAAGGATGGCGGCGCGGCGTCGGCGGCGCTCGCGGAGGCGGTGTCGGTGATCGACAAGGCGGCCCAGAAGGGCGCCATCAAGCGCGAGACCGCGTCGCGCAAGATCTCGCGCCTCACGCTCGCCGTTCGTCGCCTCAGCGCCTAAGCGCATCGACGAGTCTCAGCGCCGCGCGGTCTTCGCTGCCGCCGGCGCCACCGGCACCAGCTCCAACATCAATCGCTCGAGGACGCGTGCGTCGTCGAGCCGAATGCTTTTCAGGTCGCGATCCGCGCGATAGAGCGCGTCGTGCATCCGCTCGAAGGTCGCGCGGTCGAAGCGGCGCGCCTGCTGGATGATCTGCTCGGCGATGAAGGGCGGCAGCCCCAGCGCCTGCGTGATCTCGGCGTTCGCCGCCCGACGGGCGATGAGCTCGCGCGCGGTCCAGAGCTGGCGCACCGTGCGCGCCAGCATCGACACGATCCGCACCCCCGACTCGTTCCCCGCCGTCATCGAGCCGAGCACCTCGAGCGCGCGCTCGCGGCTGCCGTCGGCGACCGCGTCGCACAGCTCGAAGATCGAGCGCTGCCGCGTCGTCGCCACCACCGCCTCGACGTCGGCGAGCGTCACCTGCTTGCGCTCGCCCGCGTACATCGCCAGCCGCTCGACGGCGTCCGCGAGCTGACCGAGCTCGGGCCCGGCCTCGTCGCGGAGGAGCTCGGCGACGCCCGACTCGAGCGACACGCCGCGGGCGCGCGCCTCCTCGCGGACGAAGTCGGCCAGGCGCCGCTCGGGGAGCGGATCGAGCTTCAGGACCACGCCCGCCTTCTTGAAGGTCGTGAAGAACTTGGTGGTCTGGTTGGGCTTGTCGCCGACGAAGACGAGGCAGGTCTCGATGGCCGGCTTCTGGAGGTAGGCGATGAGGCCGTTCAGCTCGTCGGTCTTCGCCTCGTCGGCGTCGCGCACGAGGACTAGGCGGCGCTTGGCCATCATCGGCAGCGTGCGCGCGGCGGCGACGATGCGCGCGGCGGTCGCCTCCTTGCCCTGGAACATCTCGTAGTTGAAGTCGCGCGTGCGCGGGTCGAGCGCGCGCTGGCGGAGCAGATCGACGGCGCGGTCGAGGAGGAACCGCTCCTTGCCGAAGAGGAAGTAGAGCGGGCCGATGTCGCCCGCGCGGAGCGGCGCGAGGGGATCGCCTGTCGGGGGCGGCGCCATGGCGATCTTCCTAGCACGGCGGTGTAGGCTGCCGGGCCATGATTCTGACGTCGGATGTGGCGCTCGTGGAGGGCGCGCGGGCCGAGCGGTTCGCGCTGCGCGTCGAGGCGGGGGCGATCGTCGACGCGGGGCCGCGGGCCGAGGTGGTCGCGCGCGCGCCGTCGGCGACGGTCGTCGATCTCGGGCGGCGGGCGATGCTGCCGGGGACGGTGAACGCGCACAACCACTCGTTCCAGTCGCTGTTGCGCGGCTTCGGCGACGACCTGCCGTTCCTCGAGTGGCGGGATAAAGCGCTATACAGATATTCGCCGCGCCTCGGGCGCGAGGGCGTCTTCACCGGCGCGCTGTTCGCCTTCGGCGAGATGGCGCTGCACGGGGTGACGACGGTCTGCGACTTCTTCTACCTGAACGACGGTGGGAACGAGAACGCCGAGGCGGTGATCGAGGCGGCCGAGCGCCTCGGGATGCGCGTGGTGATGGCCCGCTGCTTCTACGACTGGGAGGGCGCGCCGTCGCTGTATCGGGAGCGGCCGGCGGAGGCGCGGGCGCGGTTTTTGTCGCTTTACAAGAAGTACGCCGCGCACCCGACGGCGCGGGTGCAGGCGGCGCCCCACTCGCTCCACGGCGCCTCGCGCGAGATGCTGCGCGTCGCCGTCGAGACGGCGCGCGAGGTGGGCGCGCCCTGGCACATCCACCTCGCCGAGGAGAAGTACCAGGTCGACGACGCGCTGAAGGCGTACGGGGTGACGCCGCTGCGCGCGGTCGAGTCGCTGGGGCTCCTCGGCGACGACATGATCGCGGTGCACGGCTGCTGGTTCGACGCCGGCGAGCGGGCGCTGCTCGCCGCGCGCGGCGCGGGCCTCGCCTACAACCCGGGGTCCAACATGTTCCTCGGGGACGGCGTGACCGACGTGGTCGATCTGGTGGCGCGCGGGGTGCGCGTGGGGCTCGGCACCGACGGCGGCTGCTCGAACTCACGGGTCAGCGTCTTCGACGAGATGCGCTCCTGCGCGCTCTTGCAGAAGGTGGCGCGCACCGACGGGCAGGCGATCGACGCCGGGACGGTGTTCCGCATGGGGACCGCCGACGGGGGCGCGCTCTTGCGTCTGCCGGTTGGGCGCCTCATCGTCGGGCAGCGTGCGGACGTGGTCTTCGCGGACCTCGACGATCCGTCGCTGTGGCCGGAGCAGTCGCTAGACAAAAATGTCGTCTACGCGATGAGCGCGCGCGCCGTGACCGACGTCTTCGTCGAGGGGGCGGAGGTGGTGCGCGACCGGCGCCTGGTGCGCGTGCCGCTCGACGAGATCCGCGAGCGCGTGCGCGCGCTCACCCGCGACTGGGTGCGCTGACAGCCCGCCGAGGCCGCTCAGAGCCAGGTCACCGGCAGGCCCGCGAGCTCGACGGCCGCCGCGCCAGCGCCTGCGCGCGGGCGGATCGCGTACCCATACCGCGGGGCCCAGGCGAAGGCGCCGAGGCGCTCGCCCATCTCGCGGAGGGCGTCGCGCGAGGCGTCGAGGAGCGCCAACCCGTCGAGGACGAGCCCCAGCACGGCCAGCTGCTCGACGGCGGCGATGGTCGGACGGACGACGGTGAGCTGGAGCGGCGCCGACGTCCCCGCGCGCCGCTCACGCAGAGCGACCAGCGCCCGCGGCAGCGTGTCCCCGTCGGCGCCGATGAGGGTTATCGCGTCGGCCGCGGCGACGATCGACGGCAACCGCCGCGGCACGAGGCGATAGCAACAGAGCGTGAGGTGCTGCCGCGGTCGCGGCCAGTGGGGCGGCTCGACCGGCGCGACGCGGTTCGTGTAGACGGCCCCCATCCACTCGCCGTCGTCGTCGTATCCGTCCACCCACGAGAGGTGCGCGAACGAGAGGCGGCGCAGGCGCGGCAACGACACCGTCTCGAGAGCGGTCACCGCCTCCTGTGCGATGGTGAGGTCGGGCGCGACCAGCACCAACTCGTCGAGGAGCAGCGCGGCCGGCGCCTCCGCGAGGAGCGTTACCAGGCGCGCGAGACGGCTGCGCGACGGCGTGAGCGCACGGTTGGTGAGCTGTGCCCGGCGGATGAAGCCGCGCGCCCAGGTGAGCTCGAGGTACTGGCTATGCTTCGAGAGCCCACCGAGGAGCGCGCGCTCGGAGCGGACGAGCAGCTCCTCCTCGCGGCGTAGGAGGGAGGCGTCGTCGGGGTCTGTCGCGCGCTCGTGCATGACCATGATCAGCTCGCCGACGGGGTCGCCGCGCTGGAGGAGGAAGTCGGCGTAGACAAGAAAGGGCTCGGGGTCGTCGGGCGACGCGGCGATCGCCGCCCGCAGCGAGGTCTCGTCGGCAGTGCTCATCGTTGGTCGTCGGGTGTCGGCGGGTAGAAGGCGGCGAGGTTGCTCCGCGGCCAGGCGGCGGCCGCCGCGGTGTGGGCGGCGGCGTAGCTGTCTAGCGAAAATTCGGGGGCCAGGAGCTCCCAGGCGGAGCCGAACTGGATGGCCTGCGCGACGGCGCGGGTGGTGCCGTGGGCGAAGAGCTCTTCGACAGCGAAGGCGAGGTCGGAGCCGCGGCCGCAGGCGGCGACGAGCTGGGCGGCCTCGCTCGGCGTCAGCGACTCGGGGCGACGCACCGTGACGCCGGGCCACGTCGCACCGTCCGACCCGGGGAGGATGCGCGGGCGCATCAGCGTCAGCGTCAGCGACGGCGTCGCGCTCACTGGTGTACCTCCCATGCCTGAGGGGCTGCGATGCTCCGCACCGCAGTGCCCTCTCTTCCGTGTGCCTCCCACGACAGCCAGCGTCGCTCGCCGCTCGACGGCCCGCGTGAGACCCGCTGC
>Ga0272446_1006894_pt1 | contig 11576 bp, 8 predicted proteins | sample YNPCB0061_FD_194587 | JGI IMG/M metagenome (GOLD analysis project Ga0272446, IMG submission 194587) | Hot spring microbial mat communities from Yellowstone National Park, WY, United States - YNP-CB-006-1 | ecosystem: Environmental > Aquatic > Thermal springs > Hot (42-90C) > Sediment | place...
TCCGTCTCCCGCGCCCAAGCCACTCTTTCCTTCCCGGCTCGTTTCACTTTGATTGCCGCGATGAATCCTTGCCCCTGCGGAAATGCCACCGATCCGGAAAAGCTTTGCAGCTGCACACCGTCTGCTATTATAAAATATCAGCGAAAAATTTCCGGTCCTATTCTTGACCGGATCGATATCCATGTCGAAGTGCCTCGGATGAAATTCGAAAAACTGGCTGAGACAAAAGTAGGAGAAGAAAGCGTTTCTATTCGGGAGCGGGTGATGAGAGCCCGTCAAAAACAACAGGAAAGATTCAAAAGCATTGACGGAATTGTCACTAATTCGGAAATGCAAAACCAACACATCAAAAAATTCTGCCCATTGGGAGAAAAAGAAATGGCTCTTTTGCGTCAAGCGGTGGACTCGCTTCATCTCTCTGCTCGCGCTTTTCATAGAATAATAAAAATTGCCCGGACGATTGCCGATCTAGCTGACTGCGAAAACATTGAAGCCTCCCATCTTGCCGAAGCCATCCAATACCGGCAGAGACAGGTTTGAATAATAAGAAGTAGGTTTGAACAATCGAAAGCGCTTTTGAGACCATAAGCAATTGCGCTTGACTGGGCCAAGTCTCAAATATTCATACTCCTCATGCTTACCCTTGATGACGATCGTCACTTAAGTGTAACCCACTGAAATCGACTAAGAAGACTAGACATTCCCAAAAAAGGTCAATCTGATCACAATACACCGATATTCAGCTGAAGAAAACGCCCGAAACAAGGCGGTTTTTGTTTGACTTTTTCTTTTTGGCAAAACATTGTATATTATAAAGCCAGACTGAAAGCACCTGCCTTATGAAAAAAACCTTAATATTATTTCTAATTATTCTTGCTCTCATCGTCTTCTATTTCTTCTGGCCATCGGGAAAAAGAAGTTTTGATCAAAACAAAGCTTTTGTAGTGGAAGTTTCCGACAATGGAACGACTTTTCGTGTCAGGGCAGAGCAAAAAACGGTAGCTGATTTTCTCAAAAAAAATAACATTAAGCTCTCCGAAAAAGATTTTATTTTCCCAGTGCCGGAAGCAAAAATTTTTCCCGGCAGCCGAGTGACAATCCGTCGCGCCCTGCCGGTCACAATTGCCGTTGACGGGCAAAAAATAAAACTCGACACGCTCGGGACAATGGTCCAAGACGCGATAAACGAGGCTGATATCACTCTGTCCCACGCTGACAAGGTCGCTCCAGATAAAAACATGCCCCTCAAACCCAATCTTGATATCGTCATTACTCGAATAAATTTCGAAGAAATAACGCTCGAAGAAGATATTCCCTTCCAGACGGTCGAAAAAGAAGATAATACTGTTCTCTGGCGCAAACATGAAATAAAGCAAAAGGGGGAGACGGGGATTCGAGAAAAAATTTATAAGATCACTTATACTAATGGAAAAGAAACCAGCCGAATTTTGCTGGGAAGCAAAATTACCAAGCCCCCCATCCCTCAAATTGAAGTCATTGGCACAAAAATTATCGTCGGAAAAACCCAGACGGGAGCCGCCACCTGGTACGAAAACGGGGATAGTCTTACCTGCGCCAGCCTTGATTTTGCCCAAGGAAAATATCTTCGTGTTACAAACCGCGCTAATGGAAAATCGGTTATTGTGCAAGTGAACGACAGCGGTCCCTACGGAAAAGGACGCATCATTGATCTTAATAAAAAAGCCTTTCAAAAAATCGCTGACATCGGCACAGGGGTTATTAATGTAAAGGTAGAAGAGATACTTAACTAATTTCTAATTTCTAATTTCTAACAAAATTTCTAACGCCAAAATGCCAAATCGAAAAATTAGACATTAAACCTTTTTATTTTTGTTGGAAATTGGACATTGGTTATTAGAAATTTATGCGAACACCTCTGGGCCAAAATTTTTTAACAGATGATACTATAGCTCGACGCATCGTGGCATCTTCCAATTTATCAAAAACTGATAATGTTCTTGAAATTGGACCAGGCACAGGCATGCTCACCAAATATCTTTCGGAGTATGCCGGAAAAGTCTTGGCGTTGGAAATAGACCGCTCTTTAGCGAGCAAATTGCAAAAAGAAAATTATAAAAACACGAAAATAATTGAAGGAGACATTCTGAAAATAAATCTGCCAAAACTAATTGGAGAAAACAATTTCCAAAAATATAAAGTCATTGCCAATCTCCCGTATTACATCACCTCAAAAATTATTCGTTTGCTCCTTGAGACAAAATACCCTCCTCAAGAAATGATTTTGATGGTTCAAAAAGAGGTTGGGGAAAGGATCACGACGCTTGACGGAAAAGAAAGTCTCCTTTCTATCTCAGTTAAATTCTATGCCGAGCCAAAACTTTTGTTTTATGTGGACAAGGAAAATTTCAAACCTGTTCCCGAAGTAGATTCCGCCGTTATTAGTATAAAAAGAAAAAGGCAGCTTCCTAAAGTAAACCCCCCAAAATTTTTTTCTCTCGTTCGGGCTGGATTTTCAGCAAAAAGAAAAACCCTTGTCAACAACCTATCTGCCAGCTTTCGGACTCCGAAGGCTAAATTTTCAGAAATCCTAGGTAAAAATGGAATCGAGCCAAAAGTACGGGCAGAAAAGCTAAGTCTGGAAGATTGGCTTCGGCTCTATGAAAAGTTATTCTCCTAATTTTATATCCAGATACTCGGTTGGCTCTTGATAGTTATATAATACTTTCCATTTTTCAATAACTCTTGAACTAACAGTTTCTCCTTCTCTTTCAAAAAAACTTCGTTGTTCAGCTTAAGTTATTGCTCAAGTGAGCGCGCTTTGTTAGTTTTTTGATCTTTCTTGCCTATAAATTTTCCTAAATTTTCAATCTAAGTACGGGCCAAAAAAGAAAATATGCCATTAGCAAAACATACCCAAAAAGCAATCCGAAAATCCAAAGATGCACCCTTCGAACACTTACTTTTCTGTTTTGCAAAATCCAAAAAGAAGCCGCCCCTAAAATCATAGCCGGAAAAAACAAAACTTTGAGATTAAGCCAAACCACACTCAGAGCGTAAGAAATAAATATGCCCAAGCCGATAAAAAAGCGCGCCCAATTTTCACCGAGAAGAACCGGAATTGTCCAGACACCATTTTTTCGATCGCCTTCAATATCCTTGAGATCTTTCAAGGGAAGAGAAATCACAAAAGCAATGATAAGCAGCCAAAGAACTTTGGCTGGGAGCTGAGAAATATTTTGCCCATCGGCAAGAAGCATAAAACCGCTCAAAAACAGAAGGGCAAGCGCCACAGCGGAAAGAAAGCTAGCCACAATCGGAAACCTTTTGAGCCGAAAAGGCCAAGCCGAATACACCCAGCCAATCATCTGATAAACAAGAATCAAAAGAAAAAATTTCACTCCGACGGTGAGCGCTAAAAGAAGCGACAAGAAAAAACTAACCAGAAAATAATGCCGATATTCTTGAGCTGAAATTTTTCCTGCCGCTAGCGGTCTTTTTTTGTTGGTCATTTTGTCAATATCAATATCCGCCACATCATTCAAAAAAACCGAAGCGGTCCAAGCCAAAACAGCCGCCAAAACAAGATTAGCCAGAGCCAAAAAGGAGAAAATATCCATCGTTAGATTTTGGGGAAAATAAAAAGAGCCTAATCCGGCGCCAAAAAGAACCAGTCCTGCGTGAATAAAAATCTGAATCCAGCGAATGTTTTTTGCCACGGCCCAAAATTTTTCCCGGAAAAATTTCCAGAAAAAAAACAGCCCTAGCGGCACCAAAAGAAAAGCATATATCAAATTCATTTTGGCATTGAGCGCGTTTAGAATTTCTCTTCCCGAAAAAGAAAAATAGTGAATCGGAGAAAGGAAAATTCCTGCTACATCCAGTCCCTCAATTTGAAAGATGTTTTTTTGAGACGCCAAAAAAAAGAAAGTTAGGAAGGAGGGGAAAGAGCCTAGAATAAAAAGGATTAGGTAGGAAAAAAATCCCCCTAAAAATGCTTTGAGCGCTTTTCGGGCCTTGAGAAAAATATAGCCAATCAAAAAAAGAACGGCCAGCGCCACCTCAACTCGGACACCATAAGTGATTCCGATTGTCGGACTATCTCCAAAAAAAGTGAGAAATCTTTTCCCTAGCCCCGCCAAACTGTCAAAGGCATAAAAACTCCAACACCGCCGAGCCCCGCAAAAATATTTGTCTAAAATCGGGGGCAAAATAATCACAAAAAATCCCCAAAGGAGGAGGTTCGCCATTTTTTGAAAAGACTCCCGCAGATAGCTGCTCAAAAACAAGATCATTATCACTAAAGAAAACAGAAAAAAGAGAAAGGTAGCCAAAATCGAACCGAGTATAAGTTCGGCTGAGTGACTTTCAAGGTTTGAGAGAAGATTTTCTCCCAAGATTCGCAGTGTTATCAGCGCTGAAAAAGCAAGGAAAAATTGGGGAAGAGTGAGCGGATAATTTTCGATAGATTCGATAATTTTTCGGATTTTTTGAAGCATTGTCTTTGCAAACCCTAAACCCTAATTTCTAAATCCCAAATAATTTCAAAATACAAAATACAAATGTCCAAAAAGTTTTGAATTTTATATTTTAGTCATTTGATTTTGTTTAGGATTTAGGACTTAGTACTTAAGATTTCTTTTATCTCAGCCTAACATACCCTGCCCCAATTTATCAACACTCAACTAGTTTTGTTGACAACAAAAAACTATGGTATAATTTTCCATAGCTTACCACTACTCCCAGTCCTGATAGAAAAAAGGACCGATGGGATATTTTGGTGTATATAGAAAACTAAACTCCAAAAAAACAAAAAATGACTCTAGATTGGTTTAAAAAAACAAACAAAACAAAACTCATTGCCACCGGAATTGCCACTTTGGCTGTATTTTTCTGGACGCTTTTTGCTGTGGCGGAAAACAAAAATGGGAATTCTCTTTTTCTTGATTCAGATCAAGATGGACTCACTGATCAGGAAGAAAAAATGATCGGCACCGATCCGCAAAACGCCGATACAGACGGAGATGGATATTCGGACGGAAAAGAAGTGGCTAGCGGCTATAATCCTTTGAAAGCCGCCCCGGGAGATCAAGTTATTCCCGGAGCCAATCTTTCCGCAGGTCAAAAAGAGACCGAGAAAGGCACAACTCTTCAAAATTTAGCATCTTCCGAGACAACAGCTGACTTTAAAAACTCTCCTGAAGAATCAAGTCTTGTAAATTTTGATAATCTTAATCTTACCAACGACGTCTTGGCGAATCTTTCTTCCGACCCTCAAAATCCAAATGTGACTAACGAGATGATTGGCCAACTAATGGCTCTGACCAAAAACAAAGCCGAAAGCTCCCAAGACTTTGCCAGCAACCCTAATTTTTCCACCGATGATTTTTCAACGATCGCTCAAAAAGCTCTCCAGTCTTCTGACATCACGAAAGAACTTCCTGTTATCCGGGACGACGAAGTGAAACTTCTTCCTCCCGTTGATGAAAAGGGGCTCAAGCCCGAAGAAGTGAAAGCCAAACAAAAAGCAGAAATTGAAAAATATCTGGCGTCTCTCGCTTTTGTTTTCGCTTCCAACGCTCCTTTTCCAGTTGATGAACCCGAAAACCTTGCTCCTCGTCTTGAGAAAGAGCAGGGGAATCTTCTTTCGGCTCTCACGACCGGAAATAAAAATGAAATAGACAACTACGCTCAAAGGGCTCGCTCGGCCATTGACCAAATCAAAAAAATCGAGGTGCCTTATGTTCTTGAAGACCTCCATAAATCGGCTCTTCAATTGGCGATTTATACTCTTGATCTAAAAGACAAAGTAATTGTTGACCCCAATGACCCTCTGAAAAATCTTTCTGCTCTTAGTCAGGTCCAATCCGTGGGACAAGCGGCAATGAAGCTTGGTGAGGAAATGAAATCCATTGCCGACGAGTACGGGATTGACTACATAAATTTCCCCTAAACCCCATACAGGGAAATCCTAAATCCTAATATCTAAACTCTAAACAATAGCAAATATCCGAAGTTCAAAGTCCAAAACGGGGATATGATTTAGAAAAAAGGACTTTAGAGTTTGCGAAAAAAATAAGAGGTTTTGTCAGAAAATTACCAAAGACAATTTCGAATATAGAAGATGGAAAACAACTAGTTAGATCTTCGGGCTCTATAGGAGCAAACTACATCGAGGCCAATGAATCACTAAGCAGAAAAGATTTTGTTATGCGAATAAAAATATCCCGCAAAGAAGCCAAGGAGAGTTATTATTGATTGAACCTAATTTTTACTAATAGTAGCAAGCCTGATTTAGACAATGAAAGAAACTTGCTGATTCAGGAATCTATTAAACTCACAAAAATATTTGGCTCAATAGTCGAAAAAACAAAATAAGGTTTGGAATTTGGATATTTTAATTTTGGATTTATTTAGGATTTAGATATTAGGATTTAGGATTTAAAAAAAGAAATGTTCAAAAAAATAGTCGCGACAATTCTTTTGGTATCGTTCTTGAGTTTTTTGGCGTCGAATTCAGCTCGAGCCGGAGCTTGGGGAGAAGATACTCAGGCAGCCGTACTGGAGGTTACTTGGACCAAAATACTTGATAATATCGAAAAACAATTAGTCGCCAGCTTGAAAATAATGGCTATTCGCATTATTCAGGGACGTCTTCAAGTGCTTCTCACCGGATCCTGCGGCGCTTATTGTATTGGCGGATCGGCAGGCTTTATCACCGACTGGCAGGACTATATCTTTGGCTCGGCGCAAAGAACGGCGGAAAACACCGTCAACACTTTTTTCAACAATATGCGAAGCGGTGTCGGTTCCGGTATGGAACGGGTAGTCAACAACGCGCAAAAGAGATTTGAATTCGAGGTTCTGAAAACAAAAAAACCAGATTTGCAAAACTATGTACCAGAAGGAAAAGTGGAATATATTTTTGACCCAACGAAGCCGGTAGGCAATCGCTGGATTGCTTTTCGAAAAAGCGCTGAACCGCAAAATGACGAGGGGTATATAGCAATGAGAGGATCTGGAGAATTCGCAGAGGCTTTCCGTCAGCAAGAGGAATTGCGAAAAACAAAAGCCCAGGCCGACCAGGGATTCAAAGGAGTAGAAAAAAAATCTTCAAACCGAGGACCTTATACAGCTACCTCGTCTACAGGAGGAAAATATACTGTTCCGGCCAGTTCAGGCCCTGCCAGTGAAGAAGGACTCGTAACTCTTCCCGGCTCTGTTTTGAAAGATATAACGTCAGAAACTCAACTCATGGGAGTGAAAATGATAGAATTTGCTCGTTCTATTCCGGAAGTAGTTACCAATATGGTAGTCCAAACCCTCACCAATCTCATTAACTACGGCATCCGCCAGGTAACCGATCCGATTGACAAGGCTATTATAGACACTCGCAATAAAATTGGAACCAGCATCAACCAAGCCCAGAGCAGTATCCAGCAAGGAGCCAGAGAGTCAATTTATTTCAACAAGAAAAGATAAGGGCGACTAGGTCTTTTTAAAATACTCGTCTTCTGAAAAAAGAGCCGTGAAAATCAAAAATGTTTTAAAAGAAAATAAAAAAGTCCGCTTTGCTGTCATCCTTGCGTTAGTACTTTTTTTCTTTTGCGGAAAATTGGAAGTAAGTCTTTTTAGCTATGGCAATAATGATTTGGCTCAGACACAAGATCAATTCGAGTTTATTTCAACTGCTTATGCCGACGATCCATACATGGCGGGAGTAGCAGCCGGGACGGAACAAGCAAAGGATACTCTTACAAATACAAATAAAAAGGATACGAGTTGGGGTGAATGGGTCATGGCTGGAGCGATTACTACAGTCCTTGGCGGGATAAAGATGCTTTGCGTATTTTTTGTTAACATAGGCGCCTATCTTTTAAACTCACTATTAAGCCCGAGCCTCTATAATTTTACCAGTGTAAAAATAATTGTTGAGGGATGGAAAACTGTCCGGGATGTCTGTAATCTTTTTTTTCTGCTCATCCTTCTTTTTATCGCCTTTTGCACTATCCTCCAAATTGAAAGATATCACGCCAAAAAAACTCTCTTGATTTTCATTTTGATGGCGCTTCTCATCAATTTCTCCAAACCCATCGCCATTTTCATTTTTGACGGCTCCCAGCTCCTGATGAATTTTTTTCTTAACAGAATATCAATGGCCTCTGGAGGAGACTACTCCGCAAAATTAGTAGACACGTCTCAATTAATCAAGACGATTGATGCAAGTTTGGCGGGACCCACTGACTTTGAATTAGTTGCTAAGTATCTTTTCGCGATTATATTTTTATTTATGTTCGGAACGGCTTTGCTTGTGATGGCGATTTATCTTCTTATCCGAATTGTTGCGCTGTGGCTTTTGATAATTTTATCTCCTTTCGCTTTTTTATTCAACGCTGTTCCGGATTTCAAAAAACTTTCTTCCGATTGGTGGAATGCTCTCTTTAAATATTCCTATGTCGGTCCAGCCATTGCTTTTTTTCTCTGGCTTTCCACCTTTCTGACAAGAGTCAATTTGACGAACAATGTTACGAAAATCAACGGTAATAATAGTGATGATAGTCTTGCGAAATGGGTTATTCAAAACATACTTCCTTATTTTACTAATCTTGTTTTCCTCTATGCCTCTATCATCATTGCCAACAAATTCGGCATCCAGTTCGCCGGCGCCATCACCAGCCGGGCGAATAAGTGGATGGGAAGAGCCGCAAAACTAGGTGGAGCAGGTCTGCTTGTTGCCGGAACACTAGGTCAATACCGAAGAGTGAAAGATATGTATGAAGGAGCCAAGAGAGGAATCTCCCAAAGACCGGGTTGGAGAGTGCTCACTAAAGAAGGGCGGGAAGCGGTTTCAAAAGAAAGACAAGGTCGTGTAGAAGAAAAAATTGCGCCTTTTGACATCTCACGTACGCGAAGAAAAGCAGATGAAAGAAAAAATGATTCGGAGGAAAAATTGAGAAAAGATTGGGCTCAAGGAAGCGCAGATGCAGTTCTTCAAGCGTCAAGTAGAGGAGGCAGGCTTGCTGAGGACTTAATGAGGGATCAACGAGTTCTTCAAATGCTCGATGAAAATGAAGATTTAAGAAATGACGTCTACAAGAATCTTCGCAAAAATGGTCAGCACCATTTGCAGGTTAGTGACGAGGAAAGACGGACAATTACACCCGGAATGACACCTGCGCAAAGGGCGGTTGAAATAAACAATATTAACGAAAGAATCTTCAGAAATATGTCACCGAACGCAATTTTCAGCGACCCAAATATCCATATAATTATTGAACGCGAAGAAGCCAATGGTGGAAATTATCTATTGAACCGACTTGGGTCTATGAATGACCCTGCTATGTTGGAAAGAATTAAAGCAAACGTAAAAAACACTGAAACCGCACGAGTTTTGGATAGGCTTATAAGATTGCAACAAGTAAATCCCAACGGATTCAACACCACAAATCTTTCAACGGCAGAAATTAACAATGTTCGAAATTTCTTGTTAAGAAGACCTCCCTATAATAATCCTTAATAATCTATGAATATTCAAATTGATTTATTAAAAAACAAGGACTTTACAGATCCTTCTTCTGTTTCTTCCACTGTTGACCCTGCAAGGGAAACTACTGAAGCAGTAAATTTACGATATAATAAAATAGCAAGACTAAGCAAGCAGGTGCGTTTTAAATTATCGTTATCAGAAACCTCTCAAAAAATCCAAGCCATCGGTCAAAAATACGGGTTTGAGCTTTTGCGGTTGGCGAATATCACCAGGCTTATCCGGGAATACTATTTTGGCGAAGTGAAATTTGAAGATTTTCCCAAAGAGATTGAAAAAAGAATGGGGGTAAGCTTGTTCACCGCTCAAGAAATCGCCCGCTACATCAAAAAAGAAATTATTGATTGGGACCCTTGGAAGGAATATCTTGAAAAACTTCCCAAAGCCTCCGCCCGGGAAATTCTCACCAAGTTTCCTAAAGTAGCCGAACAAGAAATCACCGATGGCTATTTGGAATTCAAAGACAAGCCAGAAGAAATCTTTGATCCAACAATTCAAAATTGGTTGAGAGATTATATCCTCCATCTCGGACAAGAACGGCATTCCAATATCCAAAGAATGGATTATCTTTTCCGCGCTGAAAATACCAAAAATCTTACCTCGACCGAAAGAGAAAAATTAGGTATAATACTCAAGTCCTTTGATGAAAATATACCCCTCCCAATTGATCCGGAAAACAATGAGGTAGTGTTTGACGTTTCTGAAAAACCAGCTACTCCAGAAAAAGCCTTTCCGTCCGGGGGAGTGATAACTGAACGACCAGTGTTTAAAGATCAAGAAACACCTTTCAAGAATCAATCTTTTCCCTCCCAATCCAACATTAGAGCTCCTCAAGATCAAACCTTGAGCGGCTCTTCAAGGGATAGATTCATTCAACCGCAAAAACCGGCAGCGGAAAATTTCACCAAACCCTACCCCCAAACAATCAATAAACCATCAACTTCACCCCAGCCAGCTCAAAAAAATATTCCTCATTCTCAATTACCAGTTACCAATTACCACGAAGAAATACAATTTTCGAATCCCTTTCCGGCGCCAGGAACTCATGAACCGAAAATTACTGAAACAGAAATGGCTGGCGAAACACCTGTGAAATTCAAAGGATTTTCGGAAGGAGTAGCCATCGCCGCCCCGCCCGCATCGCTACGCGAGCAAGCTCGCTTGCGAAGCGTTGCGGGCGGGCAAAAGCCCTACGCTCCCAGCCACCCCAAAAATATCATTTATCCCCATTACGGACCGCAACGGGAAGAAAAGCCGGAACCGAAGATTGATGGGAATATTATTGATTTAAGTGGAGATAAATAGATATTATTCTAATCTGCGAATAAATTCCAATCAACGAATTGCAAATATAATGCAAATAGATTCGCAATTGGTAGATTAGTATTTATTCGTTGATTAGCATCACGTCTTATGCATGCCAATGTTCCCCAATTTATAGAAATGGAAGACAAAATCGCTTTCGGGCTCACCTGGAAACAGCTTCTGTGGATGGGTGGAATGGCCGCTTGTCTAATTGTTCTTTACGGATTTGTTGATCGTCAAATTTTTCTTTTCGCCGCCATTCCTATTATTGCTGTTTTTGCTGTTTTCACTTTTTATCGTCCGCAGGGAATGCCTTTTATATCTTTCTTTAGTTTTGTAGTCCAGTATTTTACCCGTCCCAAAAAATATATCTGGAAAAGAGAATATAAAAAAGATGAATCCGTTTTCGCAAAATCCTTTCAGGAGACACAAAAGAAAAAAGCGAGTTTAAAAACAACGCCTATAAAAAAAATCCCTAGTCAGAGTCAGCTTAAAAGAATCGCTTGGGTATTAGACACAAAGAAATGAAGTCTCTACGAACTACAAAATTATCCAAATAAGTAAAATTAGAGGAACTAACTCATGATTTTTTGTATGTTCATATTTGATTCACCCACTTGCCGGCCAGGCAATTTGTAGAGAAAAACCTTGCTATGGAAAGCCTCCATTCCAAAAACTTGACCAAAGATGAATCTCTGGGTAAATCAGCCCAGGAGTTTGTTGACATTGCCGAAATCAAAGATGGAGT
>Ga0272446_1006895_pt1 | contig 11575 bp, 11 predicted proteins | sample YNPCB0061_FD_194587 | JGI IMG/M metagenome (GOLD analysis project Ga0272446, IMG submission 194587) | Hot spring microbial mat communities from Yellowstone National Park, WY, United States - YNP-CB-006-1 | ecosystem: Environmental > Aquatic > Thermal springs > Hot (42-90C) > Sediment | place...
CGACGCCGACTGCAAATTGCTTGACTCTCGGAAAACGCAGCAATATCCATGTCTAAACAACGCATTCACTGGCCCGCCGTGTCCTTGATCGCGCCAGCCGTGATCGCTTTGCTGGCGATTGGGCTTTACCCACTGCTATTTGCGCTGGACGTCAGCCTCCGTCAGTACCAGCTCTCCAAGCCCTACCTGGGAACAGATTTTGTCGGTCTTCAAAACTACCTCGCCGTTTTCAACGACCCTCTGTTCTGGCAATCGCTGTTGCGCACAGCTCAGTTTTTTGCCCTGACCGTGCCGGCGCAGGTCGTGCTGGGCGCCTTGATCGCGTTGTTCATCGAGAGCCTGCCGTGGCGATTGATCTCCTTCCTCATGCGGGTGCTGCTCGTTGTTCCGATTGCGATCACACCCACTGTCGTCGGTCTGATTGGGCGTTTGCTCTTCAACCGCGACTTTGGCTTCATCAACTACCTCTTAAGCCTGCTCCAGATTCCGCCGGTTCCGTGGCTGGGCGAGCCTGTCCCCGCCATGCTGACCATTGCGCTGGTGGATATCTGGCAGTGGACGCCCTTCGTGGCCCTGGTGATGATCTCTGGCTTGACCTTGATCTCTCAGGAGGTGCTGGAGTCGGGCGAGCTGGACGCCGGACGCGGCTGGCACTTTTTCTGGAAAGTGCAAGCTCCTTATCTGCTCCCTGGTTTGACGGCTGTGCTGATTCTGCGCACGGCCGATATTCTCAAGCTCTTTGACGTGGTGTTTGTGCTGACGCGAGGCGGTCCCGGGGTTTCCACCGAGCTGGTCAGCGTCTACATTCAACGCGTTGGTTTCCGCGTGTTCGATATGGGAGTTGCTTCTGCGCAGGCAATTCTGCTGTTGATCCTCTGCATTGCGCTTTCGCGGGTCTATATCCGTTTGTTTTATCGGGAGATCGAGTCATGAGTGTCTTGGCGCAGACTGCGCTTTTGAGGCGACGAGCGGCCCGCCGGCGCTCTCTGGCTGCGGCGTGGAAGATGGTTGGCGCGGCGGCGCTGGCGATCGCTTTTCTCCTGCCGGTCTATTGGATGCTCACCACCGCCCTGAAAACCACTGCCGACACATTTGCCGTGCCGCCTGTGCTGATCTTTCAGCCGACGCTGGAGCATTTTCGCGGAGTGTACGAAGAAGGCAGCGTGGCCAGAAGTCTGGTCAACAGTCTGATTGTGGCCGCTTCCGCCACGCTGTTGTCTGTGGTGATCGGCGCCCCTGCCGCCTATGTGCTGGCGCGCTTCCGCTTTCGCGGCAAATCGGACTTGTGGTTCTGGATCATCAGCAATCGGTTTATTTCGCCGATTGTGGTGGCGTTGCCGTTTTTCCTGATAGCGCGCGATTTGCGCATTCTGGACCGCCACATTGCGCTGATCCTGGTTTATCTCACTTTCGGCGTCCCCCTGGTGGTCTGGTTGTGTGTGGATCAATTTCGCGCGGTGCCGCGCGAGGTGGATGAGGCCGCCACGGTTGACGGCGCCAATATCTGGCAGGTTTTTCTGCGCATCAACCTGCCTCTCGCCATGCCTGGGATCGTGGTTTCCGCGATCCTGGCCTTTATCGCCAGTTGGAATGAGTTGTTGTTTGCTTTGGTCTTGACGCGATCCGAGGCGCGCACCGCCCCGGTCGAAGCGGCCAACTTCATGACCGGCTTCGGCATTCGCTGGGGGCCGATGATGGCCACCGGGACCTTGATCGTTCTGCCGGTGGTTGTCTTTGCCATATCGGTTTCGCGCAGCCTGGTGCGCGGATTGACCATGGGAGCCATCAAATGAGCGATGTTCAATTTGGCATCAACCTGGGTTTTGCGACCAAGCGCTGGCCTGAGCCGGAAGCCTGGACCTCCCTTGTGCGCGAGACGCTTGGCCTGAGCCTGGCGCAGTTCACTTTTGATCTGATTGATCCCTGGTGGCCGGAGCCGGACCGCCGGCTGTTGGCGCTGAAGACGCGCCGCGCGGCGGAAGCAGCCGGCATTGCGATTCACAGCGCCTTTGTGGGTCTGGCTGCTTACACCTACAACGGTTTGCTGCATCCTGAACCCGCCGCTCATCGCGCTGCTCTGGAGTGGTGGCGCCGCGCGGTTGATCTGGCCGCTGAGATGGGCGCTGGCGCCGTGGGCGGCCCGCTGGGCGGCATGAGTGTGCAAAGCGCAGCCGGTGAACAAAACGCGCTCTATCAGCGTTTGCTGCATGACGTGGTCAGCATCACTGAATGGGCGGCTGCCGCCGGCTTGAAAGAAGTGTTGATCGAGCCGACGCCCCTGGCGCGCGAGATCCCGCGTCACATCACGGCGTGCGCTCAATTGCTGTCTGATCTGCGCGGCCGGACGGCGACGCCGCTGCGCTACGTGCTCGATGTCGGCCACGCCCTCTATCAGCCGTTTTATGGGCCTCAAGCCTCCTTGCAGCCCTGGCTTGACGCGCTGGCCGACGCCATTGGCGTCTTTCATCTGCAAAACACGGATTTCCAAAGTGACTCACATTGGGGCTGGCCCGATGAGCGCGGGCGGTTTGACGTGGCGGCGTTTGCCGCAACTCTGCGGGGCAGCCGCCTGGACAACCGTCCGGTGTTTTTGGAGGTTTTCTACCCGTTCGAGATGGCCGATGAGCAGGTGCTGGAGAATATCCACCGCTCCGTTCAACATTGCCGGCAACTGCTTGCTTGAGGACGCTGCTCGGGTCGCGGCGCCATGATCGCTTCCCGGTTCTCTGTCTGCGCCGGGCATGAGAGTCTGCCACTCAGACGCCGGACTTCTCGAAGGAGTCTGACATCCTGGAACAGGCTCCACATCGTTGTGCAGGGGTTAGGGTTGCGCTATGCGGCGTTGAGCCGGCCGACCAGGTTTTCAACCGTTGCTGTCATTTCCCGGTAGCGGCGAACAAGCCGGGGGTCGGGTTCGTAGATGATGCGCGCCGGGCATATGGCCTGCGACAAGGCGTCGATCTCTGAAGCATAACCAAGCCCCACCCAGGCCACGATGGCTGCTCCGAGCAAGCTGGCCTCTGTCTGAGCAGGTTGAATCACGCGCAAGCCGGTTGTGTGCGCCAGCAAACGGCCAAGCAAACCGCTATGACTCCCGCCGCCGGCAATGCGCGCCTCTTGCAGGGGCATGTCGAAGCCGTCCAGGCGCTGAAAGATGCGCGCTGCCTGGATGGCCAGCCCCTCGTAGACAGCGCGCAGATAGTCTGCCCGCTGATGATGGGTTTGCGCGCCCAGAAAGCCTGCTCCCAATATCCCCGGCCCAGGCTCGCTGCGCTCGTCGGCGCTGGACAGGTAGGGCAGGTAGATCAACCCATCTGCGCCGCTCAGCCGTCCCTCAAGCATCGATTCGAGGCGCGTCCATTCTTCGGAAGTTTGAATCTCCGGGAAGAGAATTGGTCTCCAGTAATCCAGATTGACCATCCCGGCGCTGGTGGCGATAAAGCGCAGCCAGCGCCCCGGCGCTTGAGGATGTGAGACGAGGTAGCCTGATTGCGACGGGGAAAAAACTCTGACCCACCTTTGATGAATCGCGGCGGTTCCCCACACCGAGGAACCTTGTGCGGGCAAGATCGCTCCCGCGCCGATTGCGGCTGCCAGGACATCAAAAGGGCCGACGTAAACCGGAATTCCGGCCTGGAGGCCGATTCGCTCGGCGACCGAGTTGAGCAGCGTTCCACGGGGCTTCAAAGGCGGTTTTGGCTCGAGGAGCAAGTCTTTCATCCAGTCGAGGCCGAGCTGCGACAAGACGCGCGCGGCGCTGCGCCAAAAATCGTGATCTGGAGGACGCGCATGCCCATACGTGTGCTCGAAGTTGGCGGCGCTGACGCCGCTTTGGCCAGTCATCACGCGCCCAATCCAGTCCTCTGCAAAGACCAGATGGCGAATCGGGGCCACGCGCTCCGGCAGAAATGCCTTCAGCCAGGCCATTTGCGTCGTCTGGTGCGCAGAGGTTGGGCAGGTGCCGGTCCATTCGGCGGCTGCCATCAGCCGGCCTTCGCTGCGCCAACGCCGCAGCACTGAATTGCTTCGCCCGTCGCGCCAGATGAGGGCGGGCCCGGCCGGTTGCCAGGCTGCGTCGAGCGGCCAAACCCCGTCCCCCTGCGCTGTGATGGCAATCGCCGTGACGGAGGCGGAATCGATGAGTGACGCGCATTCCTTTAAAATAGCCAGGGTTTCTGCCGCCAGCATGTCCATGTTGACTTCGAAGGCGGGCGGCTGCGCGATCTGGTAGGGTGTGGGGCGCTGTTGTAAAGCCGTGATGGCGCCGGTCAAAGACACGGCGCCGGCTTTGATCGATGTTGTCCCTACGTCAACGGCCAAAATCAGCGGTCTTTTCGATGCGTTTATCACTGTGCACACATGGCAAAAGTGAAGTGGTCTGAAGGCGGCGTGTCAAGCCTCTGGCGCGATTCTAAAGCAAGCGGAAATCGGTATGGATTATCGCCAACCCAGTGACGACACAACAGACAACCTGGATCTGATCGTCGAGGTTGCTGAAAAGTATTATCTTGAACAATTGACTCAGGCGCAGATTGCCGATCTGTACAACATCTCGCGCAGCTCGATCTCGCGCTTGCTCAGCCGCGCCCGAAATGAAGGCATTGTGCGCATTCACATTATCCGCCCCAGGGCGCGCCAGCCAGATCTGGAGCGCCGACTGTGCCAAAAGTTTGGTTTGCGCGAGGCGATCGTCATTCACGCGCCGGATCCCCTGAGCCAGACGGACGACCTTCGTCGTCTGGTTGGCGCTGAAGCGGCGCAGTTTGTTGATCCATTGATCAAGTTCAATATGATGGTGGGAGTGGGGCGCGGTCGAACGCTGGCAGAGATAGCCTACGGCCTCACCAAGCTTGCCACGCCGCGCAACATCACGCTGGTGCAACTGCTGGGCGATATCGACATCAGACATTCTCTGGCGCGCGGCGCCGAGATCACGCGCGTGTTGTGCGAAAGCTACGGCGGAACCGGCTATTTTCTCAACGCCCCGGCGCTGGTGCAAGATCGCCAGTTGGCTCAGTTGCTGATGCAATCCTCCAATATTCAACGGGTGAGCGCCCTGTATGACCGGCTTGATCTCGCTCTGGTCGGCGTCGGCGCCCTGCATGACTCTCCGCTGGTGCTGGCCGGTTTGCTCACCGAACCGGAGATTCAACAGCTGGCCCGGGCCGGCGCGGTGGGTGATATTTGCGGCCACTTCTACACCGCTCAGGGCGAGCGAATAGATGACGCTTATCCGGGCGTCTCCATTGGCGTCAGTTGGACTCAGTTGTTGGAGTGTCCGCAGGTCGTGGTTGTGGCCACCGGCTCTGAGAAGGTGACGCCGGTATTGGGGTTGCTGCGCATTCGCATGATTGATGTGCTTGTCACGGACTCCCGCACAGCCCAACATATCTTGAATGCCTGAAGCTGCGCCTTCGCTGCGCAGAAGCCCCCAACCCAGGCAGGTGATCGTAAGGCTGGTCGCCCCAGGCGGTTCGTGTACACTAATCCTGCCAGGGCCGCGTTGGCGGCCGGGTCGTAACGCAAGTGATCTGCAATCCATATCTCAACTCAAAGGAGTGACAGCGATGGCAAGACCGGTTACGCTTTTCACAGGGCAGTGGGCGGACCTGACGCTCGACAAGGTGGCCGAAAAGGCCAAATCGTTCGGCTATGACGGCCTGGAGCTGGCGTGCTGGGGCGATCATTTTGATGTCTCGCGCGCGCTCAGCGAAGATGGCTACATCCAGTCGCGTTGGGACATTCTGAACAAGCACGGCCTGCAATGTTTTGCGATCAGCACGCACCTGGTGGGGCAGGCGGTGTGCGATGTGATCGATGAGCGGCACAAGGGCATTCTCCCGCCGCACGTATGGGGCGATGGCAAGCCGGAAGGCGTGAACCGGCGCGCGGCGGAGGAAGTCGCAAACACAGCCCGCGCCGCGGAAAAGTTCGGTGTGCAGGTGGTCAATGGTTTCACCGGCTCCAGCATCTGGCGCTATGTCTACTCATTCCCGCCCGTTTCGCCGGAGATGATCGACGCCGGCTACCGCGAGTTCGCGGAACGCTGGAACCCAATCCTGGACGTGTTCGATCAGGCCGGCGTGAAGTTCGGCCTTGAAGTGCACCCGACCGAAATCGCGTTCGATATCGCCTCTGCCGAGCGCGCATTGCACGCGCTGAATCACCGTCCGGCGTTCGGCTTCAACTACGATCCGTCTCACTTCGGCTATCAGGGCGTGGACTATGTTGGCTTCATCCGCAAGTTCCGTGACCGCATCTACCACGTGCACATGAAGGATGTGGGCTGGAGCAGTGTGCCGACCCAGGCCGGCGTGTTCGGCGGGCACATCGCCTTCGGTGATTCGCGCCGTTACTGGGACTTTCGCTCGCTGGGCCGGGGCAAGATCAACTTTGAAGAGATCATCCGCGCCCTCAACGAAATCGGCTACAACGGCCCGCTCTCGGTGGAGTGGGAAGACAGCGGCATGGATCGCGAGCATGGCGCGACCGAAGCCGCCGCGTTCGTCAAGCGCATCGACTTCAAACCCAGCGCCGTGGCGTTCGACGCGGCGTTCGAGAGAAAGTAGACAGTAGACAGTAGTCAGTAGTCAGTAGTCAGTAGTCAGTAGTCAGTAGTCAGTAGTCAGAAGGCAGAGTGATCGATGCACAAGTATCGCGAACTGAAAGTGTGGCAGCGGTCTTTGGCTTATACGATCACGTTGTATCGCGCCGCCGAGCAGCATTTTCCGAGCGATGAACGGTTCGGTCTGACCAGCCAGATTCGCCGGGCTGGCAGTTCCATTCCGATGAACATTGCTGAAGGGGCCGGCTGCGGCACGAACAGGGAGTTCGGTCGATTTCTGGAAATGGCCCTGCGATCAGGCTACGAAGTCATGACGGTCATTGACATTGCGCGCGGGCTGGATTATTTGCCCGACGCCACGGCCGATTCACTGATCGAAGAAGCGAATGAAATCGTGGCGATGATCGTTGGACTGCTGAAATCTCTCGGCTGGCCTTTCCATGATCGATAGCCGGACATCTGACTACTGGCATCTGACTACTGGTATCTGACCGCTGACATCTGACTACTGGCATCTGACCGCTGATATCTGACCGCTGGCATCTGACTACTGGCATCTGGCTACTGACATCTGACCGCTGACATCTGACTACTGGCATCTGACCGCTGACATCTGACTACTGGCATCTGACCGCTGGCATCTGACTACTGGCATCTGACCGCTGACATCTGACTACTGGCATCTGACCGCTGGCATCTGACTACTGATATCTGACTACTGATATCTGACTACTGACTACTTTGGAGGATCCCCAATGAGCGACCCGAAAGTTGGTTTTGTGACGATGGCCGGCCCCAGGGCCGAAGGAACCGCCCCCACCGTGGGCGTGGGCATGCTGGGCTATGCCTTTATGGGCAAGGCGCACTCGAATGCGTTGAAAAAGCTGCCGTACATGATGTATCCGCCGGCGGCCATCCCCCGCCTGGTGGCCATCGCTGGCCGCAACCAGGACGCGGTGCAGGAAGCCGCCCGGCGCTATGGCTACGAAAAAGCCTACACCGACTGGCGGCAAATGATCGACGACCCGGACGTGCAGGTGTTCGTCAACAACGGCCCCAACAACGTGCACCTCGAGCCGAACGTGGCGGCCGCCAAAGCCGGCAAGCACATCATGAGCGAGAAGCCGCTGGGCCGCACGGCCGCCGAGTGCAAGGAGATGTGGGACGCCGCAGTCAAGGCCGGCGTCAAGCATCAGGTCGCCTTCAATTACCGCTTCGTGCCGGCGGTGCGTTTGGCGCGCCAATTGATCGAGCAGGGCAAACTCGGCCGCATCTTCCACTTCCGCGCCACCTATCTGCAAGAGTGGATCGCCGATCCTGATTTCCCGATGGTGTGGCGGCTCGACCAGTCGGTGGCCGGCAGCGGCACGATCGGCGACCTCGGCTCGCATATCATCGACCTGGCGCGCTATCTGGTCGGCGAGCCGAAGAGCGTCATGGCCCGCACCGAAACCTTCATCCCCGAACGCAAGAACGCCGAAGGCAAGATTGAAAAGGTCACCGTGGACGACGCCTTCCAGGCTATCGTCGAGTACGAAGGCGGCGCGGTCGGCACGCTGGAAGCCTCGCGCTTCTGCCCCGGGCGCAAAAACTTCAACACATTCGAGATCAATGCCGAGCATGGCAGCATTCGCTTCAATCTTGAAGCGATCAACGAACTCGAAGTCTTCTGGAAGCATGGCGCTGTGGACAAGGACACGATGGGGTTCACCAAAGTGCTGGTCTCCGAGTCGTACCATCCGTGGTGGAGCAACTGGTGGCCGCAGGGTCACTTCATCGGCTGGGAGCACACCTTCGTCCACGAGTGGGATCACTTCCTGCGCGCCGTGGTGAAGGGCGAATCTGTGACGCCGCACGGGCCGGATTTTGAAGACGGCTACAAGAACGCCGTCATTTGCGACGCCATTGTCGAATCCGCCCAATCGCGCCGGCAGGTGGACATCAAGTATTAGCCCTGGCGCTCGACACGCGCTGTGTTTCGGCGCAACACCCTCCCGCAGGTCTCAACCTGTGGGAGGGTGTCGTTTGGTTTATCATTGCGCTGCCACGTCGAGCCGGCGCTGTCAGCGTTGCGAAGCGGCGCCGGCGGACGAATACTCAGGCGAATGGAGACGACATGACGCCGGAACAGATCAAGCTCGTGCAGACAACTTTTGAAAAGATTCGACCGGTCGCCCAGGAAACCGGCGAGTTGTTCTATCAGAAATTCTTCGAGATGGACCCGACGGTGCGCCCCCTGTTCAAGGGCGATATGAAGCGGCAGGGCCTGATGCTCATGACTGCGATCGGCATGGCGGTCAGCAACCTCGACCGGCCCGAAACCATCGCCGGCAACATTGAGGCGCTGGGCCATCGGCACTGGCAATACGGTGTGCGCGTGGCAGACTACAACACCTTTGGCGCCGCGCTGATGTGGACGCTCGAGCAGGTGCTGGGCGACGCATTCACGCAGGAAGCGCGAGAGGCCTGGGGTGAAACGTTCGCGTTGCTGTCGAGCAGCATGAAGCAGGCGACGAAGGAATAACCGCCTGCTGCGACGCCGGCTCGACCAAAGCCCGCCGTGTCACGCGGCGGGCTTTTCGATTGCCGGTTTGCGCCGGCGCCGTCAATTGCGCGCGAACCGCGGCAGCACTTCCCGCATGAACAGGCGCGCGCCATCGAGGCGTGGAAAGTCGGCGAAGCGCAGGATGACGTGCCGCACCCCCAGTTCGACGAAGCGCTGCAACTGCGCGGCCACCTCGTCCGGCGCGCCCACCAGGGAAGTCGCGGCGTCGTAGAACGGGCTGGCCTGCGCCATGCGCAGAGCGGCTTCGCGCGACGGCGCAACAGCGACGCATTCGTTGCTCCACGTTTTGACGATGCTGTCGTAATCGCGGCCCACCGCCTCGCAGTGGTCGCGCAACGTGTCGAGCAGTTCGCGGTAGTGCTCCAGCGCGCCGCCGGGGAAGTTCCACCAGTCCGCATATTTCGCTGTAACGCGCAGGGTGAGCCTGCGCCCGCCGCCGCCGATCATCAGCGGCGGCGGCGGGGTTGGCTTTGGCTCGCAGATGGCGCCGTCGATGTGATAGTAGCGGCCATGGAATGTGGCGCGCCGCTCGCGCCACATCAACCGAATGATCTGCGCGGCTTCGTCGAGTTGATGGATGCGCTCGGCCGGCGCGGGGAACTCATAGCCATAGGCCAGGTATTCGTCCTGTTTCCATCCTGCGCCAATGCCGAGGACGAAGCGTCCGCCGGTCAGCGCGTGCAGCGTTGCGCCCATCTTGGCGACCAGGGCTGGATTGCGGTAGGACTGCGACAGCACGATGCTGCCGAAGGTGAACTCCTTGAACAGGCCGGCCAGGTAACACAGCGTCGTCCAGCATTCGTAGGTGTCGGTCATCGGGTCCTGGAACGATGCCCAGGGCACAAAATGATCCGCCACCCACGCGGACGCAAAGCTGCCGCGCAGGGCATCCAGAGTCTCGACGATCTGATCGACGAAGGCGCGTCCGCTGGTTCCATCCACGGGGAAGTCGGGCACGCGCCAGCCAAAGTGAACCATGAATATCCTCCTGACTGAGATATCTGCGCAACAGTCCGCCGCCGGCTACTCAATGCCGATCAGCCGGAACTGATCTTGTTCGGACGGCGCTTCATCGCGGCAACTGGTGTAGGTTTTGATCGCCGCCTTGTCACGCGCCAGTTCCACCCAGCGTCGCTCGCCGTCTGCGGTTGCGATTTCGATGCGCCAGTGGTTGTCGGCCAGCGGCGTGGTCTGCGCGGCGCGGCAGGCGTTGATGCCGCCGGCGCCGGTGTGTCGCCGGAAAAAGTAGTCCGCTGCTTGCAGCACCGCATCCTGATTCGAGCGCCCGCGCAGATTGCCGATGACCATCTCACCGGCGCGATAGCGATCGACCAGGCCGACCGCGTCCGCTGGCGCAACCCGGCCATAGACGATGCCGTGGGGCAGGCAGATCACATTCGCGGCGAAGCGATGGCCGCCCACGTGCGACGCCAGCCATACATCCCATCCCGGCTGCGCCGCCAGCGCGTTGTACACCGGCATGCCCAGCCGGGCGCAGCAGGCGTCGCGCGACCCGTGCGCGCACACCAGAATCAATGGTTCGCTCACCCTGTTGCCGTCGTAGCGGGCGTCGCCCGAAACCACTGCCGGCAGATCGAGCCGCATCAGATCTGTGTAGGCGCTCAGGCTGAAGCGGTATAGCCGCACGTTCGGCTCGCGCGACACGGCCAGATAGAACACCGGCCCCGACTGTTCGCGGCGCGGCTGGCGGATGAATTGCAGCCGCGCGCGGGGGATGGTTTTTAGCGCGGCGGTGAGCCGGTTCTTCACCGGCTGCGACAGCCGGCTGCTCTCAAAAGCGTCTGATTCCCACGGTTCGGCGTATTCCAGCAGCAGCCAGACATCAGCGCGGGCTGCGGTTGCGAAGAGGTGTTCGCCGGCCTGGGCGGCGAACTCGGCGCAGTGAATTCCAGGTGTGGACATAGGGCCTCCTGTTTTGCCTGGAATCGAATTGAGACAAAACGGCTTCTCAACTTCGTAGACCTGGCGCCCCTCTTTTAAGGTTTCCGTTCGCTTCCCAGTAGGCTTGCCGCAACTGCCTGGCGCGCTCCAGCTTGGCGGCGCGTTCTTGCAGCCGGGCAGCTGGATCACCCCGATAATAATCCGCCGGACACAGATACTGCAAGGCCGCGTGCGGCCGCCGCTGGTTGTAGAACCGGCCCCAGATGGCCAGCGCCTCCTGCGCGCTGTAGTAACTGCTCAGGTCGGCGTCGATCAAGCCCTCTTCTCGGTGGCTGCGATGCAGGCGCTCCAGACGCCCATTCGATTGTGGGTGTGCCACCTTCGTGGCGATGTCTTTGATCGCCGCGCCCGCCACCAGCCGACGCCACTCCGCCGAGACGAACTGGCTCCCGTTGTCGTGTACGATTTCCGGCAGTGTCAGCTCGGATTGCATCCGCTCGGATTGCATCCGCTCGGATTGCATCCGCTCGGATTGCATCCGC
>Ga0272446_1006896_pt1 | contig 11574 bp, 10 predicted proteins | sample YNPCB0061_FD_194587 | JGI IMG/M metagenome (GOLD analysis project Ga0272446, IMG submission 194587) | Hot spring microbial mat communities from Yellowstone National Park, WY, United States - YNP-CB-006-1 | ecosystem: Environmental > Aquatic > Thermal springs > Hot (42-90C) > Sediment | place...
TCGCCCCGTGCGAGACATGCCGCGGCCAGCGGCTGAACCGCGTGGCGCTCGCGGTGAAGTGGCAGGGCCGGTCGATCGCGGAGCTCGCCGCGGGGTCGGTCACCGAGGCGAAGAAGTTCTTCGCTTCGCTCGCGCTCGCAGGCCGCGAAGAGGCGATCGCGCGCGACGTGATCGCCGAGATCCGTTCGCGGCTCGAATTCCTCGAGGAAGTGGGGCTCGGGTACCTGGCGCTCGACCGCGCGGCGCCGACGCTGTCGGGCGGCGAGGCGCAGCGAATCCGGCTGGCGGCGCAGCTCGGCTCGAATCTGCAGGGCGTGTGCTACGTGCTCGACGAGCCGACGATCGGCCTGCATCCGCGCGACAACCGCATCCTGCTCGATGCGCTCGCCAGGCTCGAGGGCAAGGGCAACACGCTGGTCGTCGTCGAGCACGACGAAGACACGATCCGCCGCGCGCAGCACATCATCGACATCGGCCCCGGCGCGGGCGTGCGCGGCGGCCGCGTCGTCGCGCAGGGAACCGTGGCCGACGTGATCGCCAGCCCGGAATCGATCACCGGCCGGTATCTGAAGCAGCCGCTCGTGCATCCGCGCGCGCCGCGGCGGGAGGTCGACGAACGCACGCCGCGCCTGGTGGTGCGCGGCGCGCGGATGCACAACCTGCGCGATGCGACCGCCGAGTTTCCGCTCGGCCGGCTCACGGTCGTCACCGGCGTGTCGGGCAGCGGCAAGTCCACGCTCGCGCGCGACGTGCTGCTCGCGAATCTGCAGAACGTCGTCGGCCACGCCCTCGCTCCCCGCGACTCGGCGGAGGGCCGGCGCGAGGCGGCATCGTTGCGCGCCAGGCGGTCCGCGAAAGCGGATGCCGCCCGGCCCGCCGGCGCCATCGCCTCCGGCGAACGGGTGCGGCCCGCGTGGAGCGGCTGCGAGGCGATCGACGGCTGGCAGCTCGTCGACCGCGTACTCGAAGTCGACCAGACGCCGATCGGCAAGACGCCGCGCTCGTGCCCCGCGACCTACGTCGGCTTCTGGGACGCGATCCGCCGGCTGTTCGCCGATACCGCCGAGGCGCGCATGCGCGGCTATTCGCCGTCGCGCTTCTCGTTCAACACCGCGGGCGGCCGCTGCGAGGCGTGCGAAGGACAGGGCATGCGCACGATCGAAATGAACTTCTTGCCCGACGTGAAGGTGCTGTGCGACGTCTGCGGCGGGCGGCGCTTCAACCGCGAAACGCTCGGCGTTCACCTGCGCGGCAAGAGCGCGGGCGACGTGCTCGCGATGCAGATCGACGAGGCGGTCGAGTTCTTCGCGGCGAGCCCTTCGATCGCGCGTCCGCTCGCGCTGCTGCAGGACGTGGGGCTCGGCTATCTGACGCTCGGCCAGCCGTCGCCGACCCTCTCCGGCGGCGAAGCGCAGCGGATCAAGTTGGTCACCGAGCTGGCGAAAGCCAGCTCGGTGACCATCCCGAGCGGCCCAGAGCCGCGAGGGATCTCCACCATGGAAGCCAACGCGTTCACCACCGTGAGCAGCGCAGAGCCGCAAGGCACCCCCGCGGCGAAAGCCAGCTCGGTGACCATCCCGAGCGGCATCGAGCCGCGAGGGATCTCCACCATGAAAGCCAACGCGTTCACGACCGTGAGCGGCGCAGAACCGCAAGGCACCTCGGCGGCGAAAGCCAGCTCGGTGACCATCCCGAGCGGCCCAGAGCCGCGAGGCATCTCTACCATGAAAGCCAACGCGTTCACGACCGTGAGCGGCGCAGAACCGCAAGGCACCTCGGCGGCGAAAGCCAGCTCGGTGACCATCCCGAGCGGCCCAAGGCTGCGAGCGAACTCATCGAACACGCTGTACGTGCTCGACGAGCCGACCGTGGGCCTGTCGATGCACGACGTCGAGAAGCTGATCCGCGTGTTGCACCGGCTGGTCGACGCCGGCAATACGGTCGTCGTGATCGAGCACAACCTCGACGTGATCGCCGAAGCGGACTGGGTCGTCGACCTCGGACCCGAAGGCGGTGATAGCGGCGGCCGCGTCGTCGCGCAGTGTCCGCCACAAGCGCTCGCGCAGCGGGACACGCACACGGGGCGCGCACTGCGCGAATTCATCCGGCGCATCGGACCGATCGGTCGTTCCTCGACTGCGTGACGGTCGCCGCCCGCGTGCCCGTCGCGCCGTCGGCGGTGCCCGTGCCTTGACCCCGACACCCCGGTCCTGAACCATGTGAGGGATCCCGGCCCAGCGAGGGGCCGAGATTCCTCGCCTGCGGCTCGGAATGACAATGGGGGCGTTGCGGCTCGGAATGACGAAGCCAGGCGGGGTCGAAGCTTGCCATCCCGAGCAGCGCGAGGGATCTCGGCATTGCGAACGGACGAGATTCCTCGCCTGCGGCTCGGAATGACGATGGGTGCGGGCTGCGAAGCCCGCATGCCACCGCAGCGGCCCGCGCTTAGCGCCGGAACAGCGCGACGTCCTGCTTCAGCGCCACGCGCACGCGGTTGGCAAGCGCTTCGGCCGCGCGCTGATCCGCGGCTTCACCGACGACGACGAAGTACCTGTTGTCGCGCTTGATCACGCGCGTGATGCGGCTTTCGGGGTCGAGGTCGGACTGCGCGAGCCGCGCGGCCACGCGCGCGCGCACCGCTTCGGCCGAGTTCGCGCCGTAGAAGACGCCGACCTGCACGGCCCAGCGCCCCGGCGCGAGATCGCCGCCTGCCGCGGGCGCTGCAAGGGTCACGCGCGGCGCGGGCTGCGCGGCGACCGCCGCGGGTGGGGGCGGCGCCGGCGCGGCCGCCTGCGCAGGCGGCAGTGGTGCCACCTTCTGCGGCGTGCTTTCGGCGATCGGCCGCGCAGGCGGCGGGGGCTGAGGCACGGCCGGTGCCGCCGGCGCAGCCGCGTCGACCTTCGGCGACGGGGCCGCGCGCTGCGCGGCAGCGCTGCTCGTCGATGGCGCGGGTGCGCTCGCTGCGGGTTCGACGAAGCGCGTTTTCACCCACTCGACGGCTGCGCACGAGGCGAGCAGCAGCGCGGCGAGGAACGCGCCGGCGAGGCGCAGCGCAGCGGCGCGCGGCGCTTCCCGCGCCGTGCGGCGAAGCGGAGCATGGGCGTTCTGGATCGGTGGCAAGGCGTGCATCGTCATGGTCCGGCGGGCCGGATCCGCAAAGAAACGCTTCCAGCATGCCGTACCGCGCGCCGCCCGTCACTCATCCGGGTGCGTTAGCGCCTCGGGCAGCGACGCACGGGAGCAAGGCTTGCGCCACGGCAACACCCGGCGCGCCGGTGCGCGCAGACTTGTCCACGCCCGAGCGAAAGCCAAGAGGATGACGTCCCGCCGCGATCTGCTGCTCGCCACCGTGCTCGACGTGCGCAACGCGTTCGTCAACGCACCGGTGGAAGTGCCCGCGCTGCGCGAGCCGTTCGCGCGCTGGCTCGGCATCGGCGCGGCGCGGCCCGATCTGGTCGTTCGCTTCGGCCGCGGCCCCGTCCTGCCGCCGTCGCTGCGGCGGCCGCCGCAGGCGGTCGTCGTCGAGTCGGCCACACTGCGCGCGTAGCGGCTGCGAGTCGCCGGGCGACGCTTCGCCCCGCGCTTTGCGCAGTTCGTCGCAGCCCGCTGCCGGCCGGCGCACGCTTCGGCCATCATCGCGCGTCGCGTTGTCACAGAGGCTCCGATGCGTACCGCCTTTTCGTATTTGATCGCGCTGCTCGCCGCGGCCATTCAGCCCGCGCAGGCCGAGGACTGCGCTTTCATGCAGCGCGCGGGCTTCACCGGCGAGCGCGTCACCGGCTCGGGCCGCATCGTTGAAGTGCCGCGCGCGCTGGCGGGCTTCACGGCGCTGAAGGTCACGGGCGCCATCGACGTCGAACTGCGCGCGGCCGGGCGCGAGAGCGTGACGGTGCGCGCCGACGACAACGTCGCGCCGCTGATCGAAACGCGCGTCGAAGGCTCGACGCTCGTGATCGGCGTGGCGCGCGGCGCGTCGTTCAGGACGCGGCGCACGCCGCGCGTGCTCGTCGAGTTCGTGCGGCTCGGCGAACTGACCGTCGCCGGTTCGGGCGACGTGCGTGCCGATCGCGTGCGCGGCGACACGTTCGCGGTGTCGATCGCCGGCAGCGGCGACGTGCGGATCGACGCGCTCGACGTCGACTCGCTCGGCGTGGTGCTGGCGGGCAGCGGCGATTTCACGGCGGCCGGACGCGCCGACGAGCAGGGCTACCGCATCCGCGGCTCGGGCGACGTGCGCGCGCCCGAACTCGTCGGCCGCAGCGTCAAGGTGTCGATCGCGGGCAGCGGCGACGCGCTGGTGCACGCGACCGAGGCGCTCGAGGTCGCGATCGCCGGCTCGGGCGACGTCGTCTATCGCGGCGCGCCGAAGATCACGAAGTCGGTCGCCGGGTCGGGTTCGGTCCGGCCGGCGAGATGAACCTCGATTGGGCGCGTGCGAACGCTCGCGGCACCAGACATCCGGACATTCCGGGCCAACGCCCCCTCGTCATTCCGAGCCGAAGGCGAGGAATCCCCGCCGCTCGCAAGGCTCGGACCTCCGAGTCGCTCCGGATGACGGAACCAGCACTCGCGACGGGGAACATACGGCTTGCGGTGTCACGGGATTGGTTAACGCTCGACACCATTGACATCTGGAGAGAGAACATGCCAAAGCGCTTCACGATCGCCGCCTGCGCCGCACTGCTCGCGTTCACGGCCTTTGCGCAGGACGGCCAGCGCGAAGCCGCCGCCGAACGCAGCTTCGGCAATGACCGTTTCTCGGCGGGCGCCGCGGTGCGCATCGCGCAGCCGGTGACCGGCGATCTGTTCGCCGCAGGCGCGAGCGTCGACATCGAGGCACCCGTCACCGGCGACGCGCTCGCCGCCGGCGGCAACGTGCGCATCGCCGCGTCGCTCGGCGAATCGCTGTATGCGGCGGGCGGACAGTTGCGCGTCGACGCGCCGATCGCGCGCAGCGCACGCGTGGCCGGCGGGCAGATCGAGATCGGGCCCAAGTCGCGCATTGCCGGCAACCTGACGGTCGCCGGCGGCGAAGTCGAACTGCGCGGCGCGGTTGGCGGCCACGTACTGGCGGCGGCGGGGCAACTGCTGATCGACGGCGAGATCGGCGGCGACGTCACGGCGACCGCGGGCGAGATCGCGCTCGGACCGAACGCGCGCATCGGCGGCCGGCTGCGTTATGCGAGCCGCGAGGCGATCCAGCGCGACGCTGCGGCGCAGATCGCCGGCGGCGTCGAGCGCATGGCCGTGCGCGAGGAGTCACAGCATGCCGAGCGCCCGGCGCGCCGCTTCGGTCCGCGCGGCGGCTGGGTGTGGACGATCGGGCTGATGGTGCTGGCGGCGCTGCTGGTCGGCGGCCTGCCGGAGTTTTACTCGCGCGTGACCGCGACGATGCGGACGCGCCCCGGCGCGAGCCTGCTCGCGGGTTTCGTCGCGCTCGTTTGCGTTCCGATCGCGGCGGTGGTGCTGTTCGTGACGATCGTCGGCATCCCGCTCGCGCTGATCGCGGTCGGGCTCTACCTCGCGCTGCTGGTGGTGGGCTACGCGAGCGCCGGTGTGGCGCTCGGCGACTGGGCGCTGACGCGCGCGAGGGCGGCAGCCGAGTTGTGGTGGCGCGTGGGCGCGGCGATGCTCGCCACGCTCGCGATCGCGCTCTTCGCGCGCGTGCCGTATCTGGGCGGCGCTGCGATGTTCGCCGCGCTCGTCATCGGCATCGGCGCGCTGCTGCTGCAGGCGAAGCGGCCTGCGGCAGCTTGAGACGCGGCACTACGGGAAAACGGGCATCGTCGGGTCGACGCCGCGGTCGATCGCTTCCGGGTGGCGGCGCGTGATCAGCGCTTCGATCTCCTCGACGCGCGAAACCGGCACGTCGACCATCAGCAGGATCTTGCCGGCCTCGATGTCGGCCTCGAAGCGCTTCAGCTTGATGTTCGGCGTGGACAGGCCGATCAGCGTCGCACACCAGACGCCGAACAGGGTCCCGCCGATCGTCGCCAGCAGGAAGGTGCCGACGTCGAACTGAATGCCGCCGATCGGCGTCAGCCTCAGATAGATGCCGAGCAGCATGCCGCCCAGCGCGCCGAGGCCAGCGCCGAGGAACAGCGCGTGCCGCACGTCGGACTTCTGCAGCAGGCTCGCTTCGTGCAGTCCGCCGAGCGACATGCCGCGCTTGCCGAGGAAGTGCATGTGGCGGTCCTCGATGTGCGCGAGCAGCAGCTCGTTCGCGACCTGGATTGCGCTGGCGAGATCGGGTAGTACGACATACAGGCGCCGTCTCATTGCATCCTCCTTGTCGACGCGTGACGAAGTCCCGCGGTTGGGTTGGCGTATGGGCGCGCTGCCGGGCGGAACCGAAGCCGAGCAACGGGTCAGGGACCGCCGAAGAACTGGCCGCGCATCGCGAACGTGTAGTCGCCCTCGGCCGCCATCAGACCGACCAGCACCAGGATCGCGATCGGCGGCAGCAGGATCGCGTAGATCAGCGCGAGCCGCTCCCATTTCATGTGCATGAACACGGCGACGATCAGCCCCGCCTTGACCACCATGAAGAACAAGATCAGCGACCAGCGCAGCAAGCCGTGCAGGTGGAAGTAGTCGACCAGGTACGAGAAGATGCTGAAGACGAACAGCAGTCCCCACACCTTCAGGTAGATGCCGATCGGATGCTGCTGCTGCCCGGCGGCGTGGCCCGCCGTGTGTTCGACTGCGTGCTCCATCGTCCGGTCCCTCACCACAGGTAGAACAGGGCAAAAATGAACACCCACACCAGGTCGACGAAGTGCCAGTACAGCCCGGCGATCTCGACGATCTGGTAGTTGCCGCGCGCCTCGTAGCGCCCGCGCAGCACGCGGTAGGCGACGATCAGCAGGTAGATCACGCCCACCGACACGTGCAGGCCGTGGAATCCGGTGATCATGAAGAAGCTCGAACCGAACTGCGGCGCGCCCCACGGGTTGCCCCACGGACGGACGCCCTCGGAGATCAGCTTGGTCCACTCGTAGGCCTGCATGCCGACGAAGGTCGCGCCCAGCGCCGCGGTGACCGCCATCAGCGCCGCGGTCTTCACGCGGTCGCGCCGGTAGCCGAAGTTCACCGCCATCGCCATCGTGCCGCTGGAGCTGATCAGGATGAAGGTCATGATCGCGATCAGCACCAGCGGAATCGACTGGCCGCCGATCGTCAGCGCGAACACTTCGCTCGCGTTCGGCCATGGCTGCGTCGTCGAGATCCGCACCGTCATGTAGCCGGTGAGGAAGCAGCTGAAGATGAAGGTGTCCGACAGCAGGAAGATCCACATCATCGCCTTGCCCCACGGGACCTTGAAGGTCTCGCGGTCGGCGGCCCAGTCGGTGACGATCGCCTGCCAGCCGGCCGACGGCGACGCTGCGTGCGTGTCGGGGACGGAGGTCATCGCGATCACCTGAATCCGCACAGCGCGGCGAGGAACTCGATCGTCGACGGCGGGCTGGCGAGCAGCGCGAACATCGCCAGCCAGACGAGCAGCAGGAAGTGCCAGTAGGTCGCGACCAGGTCGACGCCCGCGCGCGAGCGCGCGGGCGTGCGAACCACACGCGCGAAGGCCACGGCGAGCGCGACCAGCCCGCCGGCCAGATGCGCGCCGTGCAGCGCGGTGATCAGGTAGAAGAAGCTCGCGGCCGGGTTCGACGCGACCGCGTGCCCGCGCGCCGCCAGGTCGTTCCACAGCCAGAGCTGGCCCGCGATGAAGGCGATCGCGAGCAATGCGCCCGCCGCCAGCCCCTTGCGCATCGCCGCGTCCGCGCCGCGGCGCGCCGCCACCCGCCCCCACTGCAGCGCGATGCTGCTCGCGACGAGCAGCGCGGTGTTGAACCACAGTCGCGACGCGTCGGCGAGCGGGCCGCCGGGCGCCGCCGTCAGCGAGCGCCAGTCGGGCAACTGCGAGCGGCCGAGAAACGCGATCGTCAGCAGCACGAACAGCATCGTGACGACGACCAGGAAAAACGCGAGGAACACCTTCGCCGGCGATCGGTCGAGCGCGGCGTGCCCGCCGGGCAGCGCGCGACCGTCGTCGACGAACGCAGTGCCGAGGGACGTGACAGGCGCTTTCATGTGGCTGCCTCCGCTCTCAGGTGTTCGCCGCCGACCGCGACTTCTTCGTGCGGCACGGTCTGCGGGATGAAGTCCTCGGGCGCGCCAGGCACGCTGTAGTCGTACGCCCAACGATGCACGACCGGGAGCCGTGCGCCCCAGTTGCCGTGCACCGGCGGCGTGTCGGGCGTCTGCCATTCGAGCGAGGTGGCGCGCCACGGGTTGGCGCCGGCGGGCTTGCCCCTGAACGTGCTCCACACGAGGTTGTAGAGGAACACGATCTGGAACGCGCCGACCGCGAGCGCGGCGATCGTGATGAACGCGTTCAGATCGTGCGCCGACTGCGGGATGAAGTCGTAGTTGGACTCGTAGTAGCGCCGCGGCATGCCGAGGAAGCCGAGGTAGTGCATCGGGAAATAGATCGCGTAGGTGCCGATGAAGGTCACCCAGAAGTGCAGCTTGCCGAGCCGCTCGTCCATCATCCGGCCGGTCACCTTCGGGAACCAGTGGTAGATGCCGCCGAACACCGCGAGGATCGGGCTCACGCCCATCACCATGTGGAAGTGGGCGACGACGAAGTAGGTGTCCGACAGCGGGATGTCGACGCTGACGTTGCCGAGGAACAGCCCCGTCAGCCCGCCGATCACGAAAGTGCTGATGAAGCCGATCGCGAACAGCATCGGTGTGGTCAGATGGATGTCGCCGCGCCACAGCGTCAGCACCCAGTTGTAGACCTTGATCGCGGTCGGGATCGCGATGATCAGCGTGGTCGTCGCGAAGAAGAACCCGAAGTACGGATTCATCCCGCTGATGTACATGTGGTGCGCCCAGACGACGAAGCTCAGCCCGCCGATCGCGACGATCGCCCACACCATCATCCGGTAGCCGAAGATGTTCTTGCGCGCGTGCGTGGCGATCAGGTCCGAGATGATCCCGAACGCGGGCAGCGCGACGATGTAGACCTCGGGGTGGCCGAAGAACCAGAACAGGTGCTGGAACAGGATCGGGCTGCCGCCGGAGTGCTCGAGCTGCCGGCCCATCGACACGATCGCCGGCATGAAGAAGCTGGTGCCGAGCAGCTTGTCGAACAGCATCATCACCGCGCTGACGAAAAGCGCCGGGAACGCGAGCAGCGCGAGGATCGTCGCGGTGAAGATGCCCCACACCGTCAGCGGCATGCGCAGCAGCGTCATGCCGCGGCAGCGCGCCTGCAGCACCGTGGTCACGTAGTTCAGGCCGCCCATCGTCGCCGCGACGATGAAAATGGCGAGCGACACCAGCATCAGCACGATGCCCCAGTCGGTGCCCGGCGTGCCCGGCAGGATCGCCTGCGGCGGATACAGCGTCCAGCCGGCGCCGGTCGGTCCGCCCGGGACGAAGAAGCTCGCGACCAGCACCAGCACCGCGAGCAGATAGGCCCAGTACGACAGCATGTTCACGTACGGGAACACCATGTCGCGCGCGCCGACCATCAGCGGGATCAGGTAGTTGCCGAAGCCGCCGAGGAAGATCGCGGTGAGCAGATAGATCACCATGATCATCCCGTGCATCGTCACGTACTGGTAGTACTCGCCGGCCGAGATGTCGAAGCGGCCGGGAAAGCCGATTTGCAGCCGCATCAGGTGCGACAGCACCAGCGCGACCAGCCCGATCGCCATCGCGGTCACCGTGTACTGGATCGCGATGACCTTGTGGTCCTGGCTCCAGATGTACTTGGTGACGAAGCTGCGCGGTTCGTGCAGCGGTGCGTCGTCGGCGTAAGGCATGGGCGACTCCTAAGGCTTCGCAGGCGCTGCGACCGCGATTTCCTTGATGAACGCGATCACCGCGTCGACGTCCTGCTCGTCGAGGTCGGCCGGCGGCATGACCGCGGCGAAGCCCTGCACGATCTGCTCACCGGGTCGCGCGATCGAGCGGCGCAGGTACGCCTCGTCGGCCGTGACTTGAGTCCCGCCGACGAGTGTGCGCGTGGCGCCGAACAGCCCCTTCCACGTCGGGCCGACGCCCGGCGTGCCGTCGAGACTGTGGCAGGCGAGGCAGCCGCGCGACTGCGCGATCGCACGCCCGCGCGCCGCGCCGACGTCGCCCGCGGCGGCGCCCGCCTTGGCAAGCTGCGCGAACGTCGGCTGCGCGGCGAGCCACGCTTGGAAGCGTTCGGGCTCCTCGACGACGATGTGGCCGCGCATGTTGAAGTGCGCGGTGCCGCAGTACTCGGCACACATGATCTCGAAACGACCGGTTCGCGTCGGCGTGAACCAGAACTGCGTCACGAGCCCGGGCACGAGATCCATCTTCACGCGGAACTGCGGCACGTAGAAGTTGTGCAGCACGTCGAGCGAGCGCTGCAGCACCTTGACGGGTTTCCCGACCGGGATGCGCACCTCGGGGCCGGCGACCAGCACGTCGTCCTGCGCGTTCGGATCGTTCGGGTTCAGGCCGAACGGATTCGCGGCACTGACGAATCGAACGTCGCTCGTGCCGAACTGGCCGTCCTTGCCGGGAAAGCGGTAACGCCACTGCCACTGCTGGCCGACGACCTCGAACACCAGCGCGTCCTTCGGTGCGGCGATCAGGTCCGCGTAGACCCACAACCCGGGCGCAAGCATCGCGACGATGCCCGCGGTCGTGATACCGGTCAGCCACCACTCCAGCTTGCGGTTGTGCGGCTCGAACGCGGCGCGATGACCGGGGCGGTGGCGGAAACGAACGATCGCGTAGGCGATGAACAGGTTGATGGCGACAAACACCACCCCCGTGATCACGAGCGTGATCAGCAGCGTGTCGTCCATCAGCTTCCAGTTCGAGGCAAGCGGCGTGAGCCACCACGGACTCGCGAACTGGAACAGCACTGCGACGACGGCGATCAGCACCAGCGCAACGGCCAGCGCCATTTGACCTCCCCCACCGGCGAACCGGTGTGTCGGGAACGTCGAGCGTGTCGGCGCGGTCATCTTAGTCCCGCCGTGTCATCGATTCCAAGGTCGCGGGGCATTTCATCTACCGTCAACGCGGTTATTCGCCGGCCTTCGTGTGCATGCCGGCGCGATCGCGCGATGCGCAGCGACACGCGCACGCGCGTATGCTTTTTTCGCGCCGGCGGCGCCGCCTCGCATCCGGTTGCGCCGGTCTGCATCCATCCAAAGGAGGTCCTATGGAGCATGCAGTCGATCGTCACGCGATGGGCGACGCACCGCCGAGAGTCCGCATCGTCGCTGCATCGCAGCCGTTTACGTGGCTGCGGCGTGGCTGGGCCGATCTGGTCCGCGCCCGCAGCGCAAGCCTGGGCTACGGCGCGCTGGTCGCAGCGTTCGGAGTGGGCCTGCTCGCGCTGGCGTGGGGCGCGACCTACCTGGTGCCCGCGCTGATCGGCGGCTTCCTGCTGGTGGCGCCGTTCGTCGCGATCGTGTTCTATGCACTGTCGCGCCAGATCGAACGCGGCGAAGCCGTCGACGGCGCCGCCGCGCTGTTCGCCTGGCGGCGCAACACCGGACAGATCGCGCTGTGGGG
>Ga0272446_1006897_pt1 | contig 11573 bp, 7 predicted proteins | sample YNPCB0061_FD_194587 | JGI IMG/M metagenome (GOLD analysis project Ga0272446, IMG submission 194587) | Hot spring microbial mat communities from Yellowstone National Park, WY, United States - YNP-CB-006-1 | ecosystem: Environmental > Aquatic > Thermal springs > Hot (42-90C) > Sediment | place...
GTACTTGCGCCACGTCGGGGCCGATGGAAAGCGCGTCGTCGATGTCATCGTGTGGGACGAGGGCGAGATCACCCTGATCGAACTCATGAACCACCTGACCGGACGTAACGGGGCCGACCTGATCAGCCTCCGGCAGATCAAGGGCCTGCGCTTCTTGAACGACGCGGGCGAGATCGAGAGCACGCCGCACCGCCCGGCCATCACCAACCTCGATAGCCTGCCCTTCCCCGCCCGCGACCTGATCGATATAGAAGCCTACAAGCGCAACTGGACGGCGGCACACGGCTACTGGAGCCTTTCGATCATCAATACGCGGGGCTGCCCGTATGCCTGTACGTGGTGCCAAAAAGGGATTTTCGGACGTTCGTACCGTTCGCGTTCCGCCGCGAACGTGGCCGAAGAAATGGCCCTGATCAAGCAGCAGTACAACCCCGATCAAATCCGGGTGGTGGATGACATCACCGGCGTAGACCGCCGATGGGTGTTCGATTGGCGAGAGGAAGTCCTCAAGCGGGATGCCGACATCCCCTTCGAGTGCCTCAGCCGCGTGAATCTGGTAGACGTGCCGATGTTGACGGCCCTCTACGAGATCGGTTGCCGAAAAATCTTCTTCGGGGCGGAAAGCGGCAGCCAAAAGGTGCTGAACGCCATGAAGAAGGGCACCAAAATCGACCAGATTTACCGCGCTGCAGAAGCCTGCCGCCAAGTCGGGATTCACGTGTATTTCTTCATGATGGTCGGCTACCCCGGCGAGGAGATGGAAGACCTCCGCGCCAGCGTCAAGATGCTCACGGAGGCCCTGCCGGACAGCTTCAGCACTACCATTGCCTACCCCCTGCCCGGCACAGAGTTCTATAACCAAGTCCGGGAGCGCATCATGCACGATAGTGAAGATTGGGCCTTCACCGCTGAAAATAAACTCCTGTTCCAGCGGGGGAAGTACAACACGCTGTTCTATCGGTGGGTGCAACGCTGGTTCCAGAAGGAGTGGGAATCGGCGCGGTTGAAGGCGGGGAAGTTACACGTTTCGCCGCTGAAGCGCCTGCAAATTGTGCTGGGGGTGCACCTCTCCCGCCGGATGGTCAACCTGATCGCACGGTTGCCGGGCGGAACCACCATCGAATTTGAACCCGCGCCGGGCCGCTAGGCTCGCTCAGAAAGGCCCCCCCCTCGCCGTTGGGCAGAGGGGGGTTTTCTTTGCGGGGGCATTGGTGGCCCTTCAGCTAGATCAGGTAATCGCGCAGGTTGTGGGCCAAGCGTGGATGCCGTAGCCGCCGTAGGGCTTCCTTCTCCAACTGGCGGATGCGCTCGCGGCTCAGGCCGAACTTGTTCGCAATTTCCTCTAAAGTGTGCGGGTCGCCGCCGCCTAGCCCAAACCGAAGCCGCAAAATGTGGCTCTGGCGGGGGGTCAGTTCGCTCAGCACTTCTTCAATCGTCTCTTGGAGCATGTGCTGCGTGGCCGATTCTACAGGGCTGGGGGTATCTTGATCTTCGATGAAATCGCCAAACTCGCTATCGCCGTCATCCCCGACGGGGCGCTCTAAGGCGATGGCGTGTTGGCTGGCGTCCATCATGCTCCGCACGCTATCGGCGGGGACGTCCATCTCCCCAGCGATCTCCTCAGGGGTCGGGCGGCGGCCAAGCGTCTGTTCCAGCGATTGGGCGGTACGGTACATCTGGCGGATGCGCTCGGTCATGTGGAGGGGGATGCGAATGGTGCGGGTCTTTTGGGCCAACGCACGGGTGATCGCTTGCCGAATCCACCACGTTGCATAGGTGCTGAACCGATTGCCGCGCCGGTAGTCGTATTTATCCACCGCCCGCATCAGGCCGACGTTGCCCTCTTGGATCAGGTCTGGGAAGGGGAGGCCCTGCCCCATGTAGCGCTTGGCAATGCTGACGACCAGACGGGTGTTAGCGCGGCCCAGATGTTCGCGGGCGGCCTGCCCATCGCGGATCAGCTGTTCGGCTTGGCGGCGCAATTCGGTCTCATGGCGGCGGAGGGTAACCAGCCTCATGGCGGCTTCTTTGCCCGCTTCGATGCGTTTAGCGAGGTCGATTTCTTCGCGGGCGGTCAGGAGGGGTTCTTGGGCCATTTGGCGGAAATACAGGCCAACGGGGTCATCGGCGGAGACGGCGTTAATATCGCCGAGGGGGTCTTGGAGTTCTTCGGCATCAGCCTCGTACTCCTCGTCTGTGTCGTCTAGATCGTCCCTACCAGATTCCTCTTGTCGTAGCTCAATACCGAGTTCATCGAGTTCGTCAAGGATTGTATCTAACGAGTTCGCCTCATCAGCATCATCCTCCAGCAGTTCCATAACATCATCGAAGGTGACAAAGCCTCTGCGTTCGGCCCGGCTGAGTAGTTCCTGTATCACCTTAGCTTTACCTCCTAGAGCGACCATGATTGCTTTCTGGTGTTTCGCTGTATGCTCGGCCAGAAAAAGTGGCGGCTTCTTATTCAGATATGTTCACCTTCCCCCGCCCGGCAGCTTTATACTTCCCTTAGAGTGGGAAGGAAGGTATGCTTATGAAGTATATGAGAATCGATGAAACAATCAATAGGACAATTTTAGAGGTTTTTAGCGCTTCTTTGCATGATTTTTACAAGCGTTTACAAAACATAAACCGCCCAAAGAAACGTTTAGTAGATTTGGTGCGGTTGTGATGTTCCTTCGTAGGGTAGTGCTGTTTTAAGTCCATGTCAAGAGGGGAAAATGCAACCTCTGAAATGGGGAAACGGTCATCGTGCCCGCGTGGAACTCCCTTCCGCCGCGTTGGACAAGACGTAATTACAAGACGTAATTACGTAATTACAAAAACCCCCGCCGTCACGAATCGATGCAGGGGAACTTTGCAGGGGCTGAATTCAAGACTCACCAAAAATCCCCGAAAAAGCGGGCCACCCGCACGGCATCGATTCACGTTACAATGTGGGCTATGAGCGAAACACGCCCTAAACAGTTCGGCCCGTATGTGGTGACGGCTTTGCTCGGCAAAGGCGGCATGGCGCGGGTGTACCGTTGCACCGACGCCCGAAATGGGGCCGTCGTCGCGGTGAAGGTCTTCACCACCGATGCGGATGACGATGCCCGCCGCCGCTTTGAGCGCGAAATCCGGGTGATGTCCCAATTACACCACCCCTACATTGCCCCTTTGCTCGATTACAACCTGACCCCCCCGATGACGTACCTCGTCATGCCGTATTATGCGGGCGGCACGGTGGCCGATACCCTCCACAAGGCCACCTATTCGCCCCTGATGGCGAGCCGGTTGCTCACCACCTTAGCCCACGCCCTAGACTACGCCCATAGTCAGGGGTATATCCATTGTGACTTGAAGCCCTCTAACTTCATGCTTGATGGGCAAGGGCAGGTTGTGTTGGCCGATTTCGGCTTGGCGAAGGTCATTGGGGGCGAAGTGCCGAGCACGCTCACGGGAAGCCTGCCCTACCTCGCCCCCGAACTGATCAGCGGTGGGTTGCCAGACGCCCGCTCCGACGTGTACGCGCTTGGGGCGTCGTTGTGCGAAATCCTGACGGGGCACACCCCCTTCGACGCCGACGATACGATCTCGTACCTGCAGCTGCATCGGCGGGCGCTTCCCCCCGCGCCGAGCCAACTCAACCCCGAATTGCCGCCGGACTTGGACGGCCCGATCTTGGCGGCGCTGCAAAAATCCCCGCGAGATCGGCCCCAGTCGGCAGGGGAGTTCGCCCAGATGTTCCGTATGGCGGTGAAGAAGCTCACCGACGTTGAGCAATCGGCAGGGGCGGCCTACGTTGAACGGCCCGTGATCGTCTACAAGCCCCTCAGCACGACGACGGGCGTCCTCAGCACCCTGAATGACCGCCCGACCCTCTCCCGCAAGATGGAGGGCCGCCCAGCCCGCAAGACCGATGAGGCCCCCAAAGTTGCGCCGAAGCCTGCCCCACCGCCGCCGATGTTGCGCCGGATACGCCTCACGGTCTTCGCCCTCACCGCCGCTGTGATGATCTTGGTGATGTTGGGGGTGGCGTTGCTGGTCTTGATCCTGCGGGCGGGCCGTTGACGGGCCGTTCAGCTAACAGGCCGTTAGCGGGCTTCTGGCGGTGGCCCAACGTAGTATTCCACCCGCGAGGCCTCTGGGCCAACGGCCCGCGCCGCCTCTGAATAGGCGTGGGCAAAGTCGCCCGCCGTCTGGTAGCGGGTGGCCGGGTCTTTGCGGAGCGCCGTCATCAGCACGTCTTCAAAGGGTCTAGGGAAGGTAGCGATCAGGCTAGTGGGGAGCGGCGGGTTTTTGTCGATGTGGGCAAAGGCGACCTGTTCTGGGCGGCGGGCATAGAAGGGCAGGCGGCCCAACAGCATCTCGTAGACCACGACAGCCAACGCATACACGTCAGAGGCAGGCGTCAGCGGGTAATCCATCACCTGTTCAGGCGACATGTATTGCGGCGTCCCCACGCTGATGCCGGATTCGGTGAGGGCCGACCACGAAAGCACCTTGCTCAGCCCAAAATCGGCCAGAAAGACGGTGTTCCGCAGCTTCTCCCCGTCCTTTTCGACTTCGATCAGGATGTTGGCAGGCTTAATATCACGGTGAATGATGTCGCGTTCGTGGGCGTAGTCTAGGGCGCTGGTCAGGGGCCGGATGATCTGCCACGCTGCAACGGGCGAAAAGCGCCGTTTCAGCATCAATTCATGCAGCGAAAGGCCCTTGATATAGCGCATGACAAAGTATAAATGGCCCGCATCTTCCCCAACGGTGTAGACTGGGATGATGTTCTCGTGGCTGAGCTGGCTCAGCACTTGGCCCTCTCGCATGAAGCGCGTGCGGAACTCTCTATCTTGGGCATACGCATTCGAAAGGACTTTGATCGCCATCGCTTGCGGCCAGCCGGGCCGCGTGGCACGGTACACCGCCCCCATGCCCCCTTCGCCAACCAAATCGCCGATCTGGAAACCACCGAGTGCCCGCCCTGTGAGTTCACCAGTCATGGGCCGCCCTTCCCCTTTGCTACTTAAACCGTACTTCTACTCTAGCACTGTAGCATAAAATTGGTTAAAGGATCGTTTTGACGAGAGGCCCGAATTTTGTGGGGAATTGCTCTTCCTTTCACGCAAATAGGGGGGCAAGGCCCGCCGTCCTTGCCGCCCTACCCGAACAGGTGTACAATATCAGGGGGCGGGGAGAGGAACCTGCCCGTTTTTTGATTCCTGCAATCGCCCTTCTGCTTGCCTTTAGCCGATTTCCAGCCCGGACAGGAGTCCCATGGCACAAGAGAAAATCATTGTGCGCGGCGCACGCGAACACAACCTCAAAAATGTGAATGTAGAACTTCCCCGTAACAAGTTAATCGTGATTACGGGCTTATCGGGGAGCGGTAAATCGTCCCTCGCCTTCGATACGATCTTCGCTGAAGGCCAACGGCGCTATGTAGAGTCGCTTTCGGCCTATGCCCGGCAGTTCGTTGGGCAGATGGAAAAGCCCGATGTAGACCAGATCGAAGGCCTTTCGCCCGCCATTTCGATTGACCAGAAGGGCGTCAGCGCCAACCCCCGTTCCACCGTCGGGACGGTGACCGAAATTTACGATTATCTGCGTTTGTTGTTCGCCCGCGTCGGTGTGCCGCACTGCCCCGTCTGTGGGATTCCGGTCACGGCACAGAGCGCCCAGCAGATCGTCGAAGCCGTCGAGCATATGCCGGACGGCACGCGGGTACAAATCCTCGCCCCCCTGATCAAAGACCGCAAAGGCCACCATGAAAAGGTCTTTGAAGACGTTCGCAAGGCGGGTTTTGTCCGGGTGCGCGTTGATGGGGCCGTGCGCGACGTGGAAGACGACATCAAGTTAGCCCGCTACGAGATGCACACCATTGAGGTCGTCGTAGACCGCCTCGTGATCCGCCACCCTGCCGACCCCGATAGCGAAGAAGCACAATCCGCCCGCAGCCGCCTGACCGACTCTGTAGAGACAGCCCTCAAATACGGCGATGGAATCGTGATCATCAACGACATTACGGATAGCGCCGCCCCGCGAGACATCCTCTACAGCGAGAAGCTGGCCTGCGTGAACGGGCATGGCTCGATTCCGGAGATCGAACCGCGCACGTTCAGCTTTAACAGCCCGCACGGGGCCTGCCCGTCGTGTCAGGGCTTGGGCATCCGGCTAGAAATTGATCCCGGCCTGATCGTCCCTAACCCCGATCTGGCCCTTGCTGATGGCGCGGTGAGCGAAATCGCATGGCCGCAGGATATGGAATCGGGGAGCATGAACGTCCTTCGGCATGTGGCGGAAGCTAACGACATCCCGATCAACGTGGCATGGCGCAACCTGACCGACGCCCAACGTCACCTCATCCTGTATGGGGACGGCGGCAAGCGGAAATACGTTGTAAAGTGGGTCGGGCAAGATGGGAACCCGCGCCAATGGGTGACCCAGTGGGAGGGCGTCGTCAACACGGTGCAGCGCCGCTACCAGCAAACTGACTCCGAGTTCATGCGCGAACGCTACCAGACCCTGATGACCGAACGCCCCTGCCCAGAATGCGGCGGGGCGCGGCTCCGCAAAGAGGCGCTTGCCGTCAAGATCGGCCCGAACAACATTCACGCCGTCTCCGGCCTCTCCATGCTGAAGTTGCAGGAATGGGCAGCAGGGCTGAAAAAAGGCATCCTGAGTGAGCGTGATATGGCGATTAGCCATCAGGTCTTGAAGGAGATCACCGAACGGGTGAATTTCCTGATCGACGTCGGCTTGGATTACCTGACCCTCTCGCGTTCGTCGGGGTCGCTCAGCGGGGGGGAGGCGCAACGCATCCGCCTCGCCACCCAGATCGGGAGCCAACTCACGGGGGTGCTGTACGTGCTGGACGAGCCGAGCATCGGCCTGCATCAGCGCGATAACGCCCGTCTGATCCGCACCCTAGAGCGTATGCGCGATCTGGGCAATACGCTGTTGGTCGTTGAACACGACGATGAGACCATGCGCGCCGCCGATTGGATTGTGGACTTGGGGCCGGGCGCGGGCAAGCACGGCGGCCAGATCGTGGCGGAGGGCACGCCCGAACAGATCATGGCGCATCCGGAGAGCATCACGGGCGCGTACCTCAGCGGCCGACGGCGCATCCCGATCCCGAATCAGCGGCGGCCCGGCAACGGCCATCAGATCACCATCGTTGGGGCGCGGGAAAACAACCTCAAAAACGTCTCGGTGGCGATTCCGCTCGGAAAACTGGTGGTGGTGACGGGCGTCAGTGGGAGCGGTAAATCCTCGCTGGTGATGGATATTCTCTATCGGCGGTTGGCGCAAGTCCTGAACGGCTCCCGCGAGCGGGCCGGCCTCCACGACGACATCACCGGACTGGAGCACGTCGATAAGGTCATCAACATCGACCAGACCCCCATCGGGCGGACGCCGCGCAGCAACCCGGCCACCTACACCAAGATGTTTGACCACATCCGGAACCTCTTCGCCGACCTGCCCGAAAGCAAGGTGCGCGGCTACGGGCCGGGCCGCTTCAGCTTCAATGTGAAGGGCGGGCGGTGTGAGAACTGCGAGGGGCAAGGGCAACTTCAGATCGCCATGCAATTCTTGCCAGATGTGTTCGTCCAGTGTGACGTGTGCCACGGCGCACGCTACAACCGCGAGACGTTGCAGGTCAAGTACAAGGGCAAGAGCATTGCCGATGTACTGGATATGACCATCGAAGAAGGCATCACCTTTTTTGAGGCCTTTCCGCCCATCGCCCGCACCCTAGAGACGTTGGTCGCCGTCGGGTTGGGGTACATGCACATCGGGCAGCCCGCCACGACCCTCTCTGGTGGCGAGGCCCAACGCATCAAGCTGAGCCGCGAACTCAGCAAGCGCGGCACGGGTCGTACCTTTTACGTCCTCGATGAGCCGTCCGTCGGGTTGCATGCCGCCGACGTTGACCGCCTGATCACGGTGTTGCACGCGCTGGTTGATCAGGGCAACACCGTCGTGGTCATCGAGCACAACCTCGACATCATCAAGGTGGCCGATTGGCTGATCGACATGGGGCCGGAAGGCGGGGATCGCGGCGGGGAGGTCATCGCCGTCGGGACGCCGGAAGAAATCGCCCAACAACCGCGTAGTTACACCGGCCAATTTTTAGCCGATTACCTGATCGGAGTGAAATAGGCATATAATCTTTCGGGAAGAGGGTTTGCTTTTGCGCTGTTCCCTGTAAGCGCCCCTTCCCGAAAGGTTGACCCGTCACGTCTATGGCCCTCCCCACCCACGCCTATCAGGAGATCGCGCCGGACCTTCGTATCTGCCGCCTCTTAAACGGCCTTTGGCAACTTTCGGGGACGCATGGCCGCATTGATGCTGCTGCCGCCCTCCGCGAGATGCCCGCCTACCACGACGACGGCTTCACCACTTGGGACTTGGCCGACCACTACGGCCCCGCCGAAGACCTGATCGGCGCGTTCCGCCGCACCCTCAGCGCCGAACGTGGCCCAGAGAGCCTACGCGGGATGCAGGCCTTCACCAAGTGGGTTCCCCGCCCCGCCCGCATGACCCGCCAAGTCGTTGAGGCGGCCATTGATGTCTCTCGGCGGCGTATGGACATGCCCACCCTCGACCTGCTTCAATTCCACTGGTGGGATTACCGCCAACCGGACTACCTAGACGCCCTACGGCATATGGTAGACTTGCAGGCGGAGGGCAAGATTCGATACTTGGCGCTCACCAACTTTGACACCGAACACATGGAACAGATCGCCGCGGCAGGCGTTCGGGTCATCTCTAATCAGGTGCAGTATTCGATCATCGATCAGCGCCCCGCTGTGAAAATGGCGGCCTTTTGCGCGTCTCACGGCCAGTGGCTGCTGACCTACGGGACGCTGTGCGGCGGCCTGCTCACAGACCGCTACCTGAACCAACCCGAACCGGGCAGCAGCCAACTGACGACGGCCAGCCTCCGCAAGTATAAGCAAATGATCGACTTATGGGGCGGTTGGGCACTTTTTCAAGGCCTGCTGCGCGTCCTACGCGGCATTGCAGACCGCTACGGGGTGAGCATCGCTAACGTAGCCACGCGCTTCGTCTTGGATCAGCCTGCGGTGGGTGGCGTGATCGTGGGGGCGAGGCTGAGCATTGCCGAACACCGGGCCGAAAATGCCCGCGTTTTCGGCTTCCAACTTGGCCGGGACGATTATGCCGCGATTGCGGCGGTCACGGCCCAAGCGCGTGATTTATTCACGCGGATCGGCGATTGCGGCGACGAATATCGGTAAAAGTTGCCCAACCGCACAAGGTACAAGGTACTTTTCGCACCTATTTTTCATCGCACAGAGAGCTATTCGGGGGCCTATCGCCATTTTGAATGGCCCCCACTGGACGTAAGGATGCAACAAGATGGCAAAAAATGAACGGACGCTGCTTGCACCCGACGATGAAGCACGCCTCAAGCAACACCTCAGCAGTTCCTCTGAATCGATGCAGCAGCGGGCCAAAGTCGTAATGGCTTACCATGAAGGGGCCAGCGCAAGTGAGGCCGCCAAACGATCCGGCCTGACGGTCAACCAAGTCAATTATTTGTGGCGGGTATACCGCCAAAAAGGGCTTGACCTGTTTTTTGTAGAAGATGAACCCCTTTCTGAAGCGCCCGCCAAAACCGAGAAGGCCAAACCTGCCGCGCCCGCCCAAAAGGGGGTGGCCCTCGCTGATTTCTTGGCTGAACACGGTGTGAACTTGCCCCATGCAGAGCACGTCGGGGCGTTGGCCGTCCAAATCTTCGACGCGACCATGAATATTCACCGCCTACCGCAGAATTGCCGCCCTCTGCTCGAGGCGGCGGCCCTCGTCCACAATGTGGCCTTTGAACTTGACCCCCCCAACCACCACTTGCGCGGGCGGGATTTGATCATGGCGACGGAAATTCGTGGTTATTCGGACGACGAACGGCGGATTTTGGCCTGTACCACCTCCTTCCATCGTAAGAAGGTCCGCCCCGAAGCCGAACCCGTCTATATGGAATTGGCCCCTGAACTCCGCCGCGATGTCCTCGCGCTCTCGGCGATCTTGCGCGTGGCCGACGGGCTGGATCACAACTACGCCCAACTGACCACCATTCGGGAAATCCACACCGCCGCCAACGAAGTGACGATTTTGTTAGAGGGGCCACACGCCGCTGAAGACGCCGCCCAAGCCAACAAGAAGGCCGATCTGTGGAATCAGGTCTTTCCGGCGCGGGTACGGGTGAGCGCGACGGCCCCCGTCGAATCGACGGCCGTCGAGCGGCCCCCCGAAGCCCCGATCCTCAAGCCTTCTGCCCCCAGCCTGACCAATACCGTGAGCGTCACCCGCGCCGGGCGGCTCATCACGCTCCATACCGTAGACCGCATCGAGGTGATGTTGCGGCATTTGGGGCGGGGCGAAATGGGGCCGTTGGCGGCGCTGTACCGGGAGGCCCGCCGCCTGCACGAGGTGTTGTCGCTGGCCGATGCAAAGGACTTCCGCAAGGAAGCGCGGTGGTTCATGGGGGCCGCCGAACAAGCCCGCATCGCGGCCGCCGTCGCCGAACGCGCCGCCGCGCTCGGCGAAGACCTGACCGAAGGGCAGGCCGTCGCCCACCAGATCGCCGCATGGGAATCGGAGGCGAAGGCGGCCATCGCGGCCCTTGACCCGGCCCGCTTTGGGAAGTTGGCGGCGAGCCTGCGCGAAGCCCTCTTACATGCCCCCGATGCCGATGAGCGCGTGCTGGCCGTCTTTCAGGCGGGGGCCATGCTGTGGGAGCAACTCAGCACCCTGCGCCAGACGATGGAACACGGAACCAGCGTTGAGGAAGCGCTCGGGGCTGTCCACAAGCTGCAAGATTACTTGCTGGCCTTCCGCGAGCTACTCGGTGCGGAGGTGGCCCAAGTGCTGGACATGCTGGCCCCGCTGGAAAACACCCTCAGCGCCATTCAGATTGCACAAGGCGTGCTGGCCCGCACCGAACCCAAACCGATCAAGCGGGGGCGCAAGACCATCATCCCCGACCTTGACCCCGTGACGGTGGCGCTCCGTGCCAGCCAAGAAGAACTGCTCGGCATGTTGGCGGACTCCCTGCCGGATGTGTGGAGCAGCGTCAATAGCGCGGTCTTCCGGCGGGCCTTCGCGTTGGCAATCGCCGCTGCGTAAGCTAGACTAGATGACGGTTGGGCGTTAGAAACCGTTCAGGCCCAACCCGTAGAGGTGTGGGCATGACAAACCGCCGTCAAGACCCGGATTATCGCAGAGAACTGGTCGGCCCCGTGCTGCAGACGCTCAGTCGGGGCGAATCGTGTGCGGTGGTGGGGGTCGGTAGCACTGGGAAATCTCGGTTGCTGCTACACCTCACCCATCCGGAGACGGTGCAGGCCTATCTTGGCGCACGCGCCGCAACGCATATGATCCTGCTGATCGAATGTAACGCATGGGTCAGCGAGACGAGTTGGGCGGCCTTTGAGAGCATGACGCGGGTTTTTCTAGAGGCCGTGAACGCCTCGACGCACCCGGCGGTTGTGGCCGTGCGCAGCGATTTGGACGGCATGTATCAGGCCGTCACCGAAGAGCGCGATCTGGCCTTCACGCACCTTCAGCGCGGC
>Ga0272446_1006899_pt1 | contig 11573 bp, 11 predicted proteins | sample YNPCB0061_FD_194587 | JGI IMG/M metagenome (GOLD analysis project Ga0272446, IMG submission 194587) | Hot spring microbial mat communities from Yellowstone National Park, WY, United States - YNP-CB-006-1 | ecosystem: Environmental > Aquatic > Thermal springs > Hot (42-90C) > Sediment | place...
GGGCGAGACCGGGGCGATGGCCCGCGCCGCCGCCGGCGCCCTCGAACGCGTGCCGCTGATCCGCGCCGTCAACCTCGCGCGCACGCTCGCGACGCTGAAGCAAGCGGGGCTCTGGGTGGTCGGCCTTGCTGCCGACGCGCCCACCACCCTCGCGGGCGCGCGGCTCGGCGACCGGCGCCTCGCGCTCGTGCTCGGCGCCGAGGACGAGGGCATGCGGCGGCTGACGCGCGAGGCCTGCGACAGCCTCGTCCGCCTGCCGCAGACCGGCGCCGTCGAGAGCCTGAACGTCTCGGTCGCCGCCGCCGTCGCACTCTACGCTGTGATGGCCACCCGGCTGGAGGAACCCCGATGATCGATGTCCCCATGATCAAGGCGTCCGCGACCGCGGGCGCGCTGCAGGCGGCCCGGCAGGAGAGGCGGAAGGTGACCCCACTCGGCCCCCTCGCTCCGGCTGACGAGCGAGAGGGCTACGCAGCGCAGCGCGCCGTCGCGGATGCCGCGGGCGCTGCCCCGCCGGCAGGCTTCAAGGTCGGCGCGACCAACCAAGCGATGCAGGCCTATCTCGGCGTCGCCGCGCCTGCTGCCGGGTTCATCGCCGCCTCCGGCGTTTACGCCTCCGGCGTCACCACGCGTTTCGACGCATGGCTGTCACCCGGGGTCGAGTGCGAAATCGCGCTTCGCCTCGGCCGCGACCTCGCCTCAGACGGCACGGCGCCGGACCGTGCCACCGCCGCCGCAGCGGTCGAGGCCGTGCTTCCCGCCATCGAGATCGTCGAGAATCGCTATGTGGACATTCCATCGATCGGCGCGCCGACGCTGATCGCCGACCGCTTCTTCCACGCCGCCGCCGTGCTCGGGCCCGAGACCCGGATCGACGCCGAAGACATCGCCTCAGGCGCTCTCGCCCGGCTCGCGGGGCGGATGACGATCGACGGCAAAGTGTTCGGCACGGGTGAAGGCAGCGCGCTGATGGGCGACCCGCTCGCGGTGCTCTGCTGGCTTGCCGGGTCGGAGGCGGCGCTGGCCTTCGGAGGGTTGCGCGCGGGGCAGGTCGTGCTCTGCGGCTCCGTCACCCTGCCGGCCTGGCTCGACGGCCCCGCCGCGGTGGAGGTCGCCTTCGACGGGCTCGGCGCAGCGACGGTGCGGTTCGCGTGACCGCGCCGCAGCGCCAGCAGCCCTTCGCGACCGCCGAGGAGGAGGCGGCGCAGGCGGCCCAGGCTCCGCCCTCGCCGCAGACGACGAGCCCCTCCTTCCGGCTCGCCTTCGACGACCCCGCCTTCCTCCGACGCGACGAGATGCGGGCGCTGCGGCTCGCGCTCGAAATGGCCAAGCCGGAAATCCTTCAGGAGGAGGCCGGGATCGCCACGACGGTGGCGCTGTTCGGCTCCTCCCGCACCCTGCCCGGCAGCCGCTGGTACGAGGAGGCGCGGCGCTTCGCACGTCTTCTCACCGCGGCGGCGCTGGCACGGGGGCAGGACGATTTCGCGATCGTCACAGGCGGTGGCCCGGGAATCATGGAGGCGGGCAACCGCGGCGCTGCCGAGGCAGGGGGCAAGTCTGTCGGGCTGTCGATCGTGCTGCCGCGCGAGCAGGCGCCCAACCCTTGGGTGACGCCTGCCCTCTCCTTCCAGTTCCACTATTTTGGCATACGTAAGATGCAGTTCCTGATCCGCGCCCGCGCCGCCGCCTTCTTCCCCGGCGGCTTCGGCACGCTCGACGAGTTGTTCGAGACCCTGACGCTCGCCCAGACCGGCAAGATCCGCCCGATCCCGATCCTCCTGTTCGGCCGCGCCTGGTGGGAGCGGCTCGTGCGCTTCGACGCCCTGGTCGCCGAGGGGATGATCGAGCCTCCGGACCTCGACCTCATCACCTGGGTCGAGACGGCGGAGGAGGGTGCTGCGGCGCTTGACGCCTAAGCCTCTGCCCGCGTGGCCCTACCGCGCCGTCGCGATCAGCCGGCGCGCCTCCGCCTCGGCGGCGCCGATGGCGATCAGGAATACCTCGCGGCGGGGGCGGCGGTGCTCCGCAACACCCTCGGGCAGGCCAGCGGGGCCGGCATCGCGCAGCGCGGTGGTTATGCCGACGACGCGACCCTCGGCGTCGATCACCGGCCCGCCCGAGAAGCCCAGTGCTGCGTCCATCCGCGCCACCATGCCGGGGCCGAAGGCGGGCAGGCTCAGACCGAGCCGCGAGATCCAGCCTGAGGCCGAGACCGCGCCCGAGGCGGCGCTGCCCGCCGCCCACACCGGCTGGCCCTCGCGAACCCCGGCCGAAAGCCGCGGGGCGGGGGCGAGGAACCCACGCGGCGCGACGAGCACCGCGAGATCCATCCGGTCGCTGCGGGCGAGCACGCGCGCGGTGGCGCGGGCGCCGTCTTTGCGGACCAGCACGGCCTCGCTGGCCGCAACGCCGCCCGACCGCAGCACATGCGCGTTGGTCAGCACGTAGCCGTCCTCGAACGCGACGGCGGAGCCGATCGTGCGGGGCGCGGCGCCGCCGCCGACATGCACCGCGGCGTAGGAGGCGGCGATGGTCGCCTGAACCGCGGCGGCGCCGTGGGCGGGCGCGGTCACGAAAGCCAAGCCTGTCCCGAAAACTGCGACGACAAACAGCTTGGCGAGATGAGACATCGGAAAACGCTCCCCGTCTCGGGCGACGACGGGGAAACGGTAGGGTCATGCCACTGAATGAACCGTTAACGGCCGGGAACTTCCTGCCGGGCGGCAAACCCTGCCCGGGAATGGGAGCCTCGCAGGCGAGCCTCCTTCGGCCTCCCCTCCCTGACCCCTGCACCGGGCTTCCGGCTGCGGCTATCCTGTTGCATCGCACCGGAGGGGGGACCGACCATGACAACCGAGCTCGACGTCACGGCGCTGCGCCGGCTCGCGGCCGAGGTCGAGGCGCAGAAGGCGGCCGAGGAGCAGCGGCTCCGCGAGGCCGAGGAGGCCAAGCGCAAGGCGCTGCTCGAGGAGCTCTCGACCGAGATCGAGCCCACGCCGGAGGCGATCGAGCGGGGGCTTGAGCGCGTCGCGGCAATGGTGCGCGCCGCCGCAGAGCGCGGGCGGACGGAGCTGATGGTGTTCCGCTTCCCCAACGAACTCACCACCGACAAGGGCCGGGCGATCAACCACGCCGAGCCCGGCTGGCCTGAGACCCTCACCGGCCGCCCGGCGCAGCTCTACCGGTTCTGGAAGATCCATCTCGCGCCGAAGGGCTTCCGGCTCGCGGCGCAGATCATCGACTTCCCCGGCGGCATGCCGGGCGATGTCGGCTTTTTCCTCGCCTGGGGCGACCGTTAGTCCTGGGGCGACCAGTCCTGGGGCGACCAGTCTCGGGGCGACCGCGAGCCCCCTTGCGCTGCGCCCCTGCCCTCTGCGACGCTCATCACGGGCGCAGGGGGGTGGATGGACGAGGACGTCGTTCTCGAGACACGGGGGCTGACCAAGGAGTTCCGCGGCTTCGTCGCCGTCAACGACGTGTCGCTCAAGGTGCGGCGCGGCGCGATCCACGCGCTGATCGGGCCGAACGGCGCAGGGAAGACGACCTGCTTCAACCTCCTCACCAAGTTCCTCGAGCCGAGCCGGGGAACGATCCTCTGGCAGGGGCGCGACATCACGCGCGCCAAGCCGGCCGAGGTGGCGCGCCTTGGCGTGGTGCGCTCATTCCAGATCTCGGCGGTGTTCCCCCACCTTTCCGTGCTCGAGAACGTGCGTGTGGCGCTGCAGCGCGCGCGTGGCAACTCCTACGATTTCTGGCGCTCCGAGCGCGTGCTCGCAGCCTTCGACGACCGCGCCCGCGCCCTGCTCGCGGACGTGCAGCTCGACGGCTACGAGGCCGTCCCTGCCGGGCTCCTCCCCTACGGCCGCAAGCGCGCGCTCGAGATCGCAACGACGCTTGCGCTCGACCCGGCGATGCTGCTGCTCGACGAGCCCACGGCGGGGATGACGCACGAGGACGTCGACCGCGTCGTCGCGCTGATCCGGCGGATCCGCACGGGCCGGAGCATCCTGCTCGTCGAGCACAACCTCAAGGTCGTCGCCGGCCTCTCCGACACGATCACGGTGCTGACGCGCGGCCAGGTGCTCGCTGAGGGGGACTATGCCGCCGTCGCCGCCAACCCGGAGGTGCGCGCTGCCTATCTCGGCAGCGAGGCGGCCGCCTGATGCTCGCCGTGCGCGACCTCGAAGGCTGGTATGGCGAGAGCCATGTGCTGCACGGTGTGGCCTTCGACATCGCCGAAGGCGAGGTGGTGACGCTCCTCGGCCGCAACGGCGCGGGCAAGACCAGCACGATCAAGGCGATCATGGGCGTCCTGCCGCGGCGCACAGGCTCGGTGCGCTACCGCGGAACGGAAACGATCGGGCTCTCGCCCGACCGGATCGCCCGGCTCGGCATCGCCTGGTGCCCCGAGGAGCGCGGCATCTTCGCCTCGCTGAACGTGCGCGAGAACCTCACCCTGCCACCGGTGATCGCCCCGGGCGGCGTTCCGCTCGAGACGATCCACACGCTGTTTCCCAACCTCCGCGAGCGGCTCGGAAGCCAGGGCACGAAGCTCTCGGGCGGCGAGCAGCAGATGCTTGCGATCGCGCGCATCATGCGCACGGGCGCGCGTCTCCTTCTGCTCGACGAGCCGACGGAGGGGCTCGCCCCCGTCATCATCCAGCAGATCGGGCGGACCATCCGCGGGCTGAAGGACCAGGGCTTCACCGTGCTGCTGGTCGAGCAGAATTTCCGCTTCGCACGGACGGTGGCGGACCGGCACTATGTCATGGAGCACGGGCGCGTGGTCGACATGATCCCGAACGGCGCGCTCGAGGCCAACATGGCGACGCTGCACGCCTATCTCGGCGTCTGATGCGGCCCGCCACCAGGGATCCGCCACCAGGGAAAAGCACAAGCAACAGGAGACGAACGATGCCCAAGACCCCGCTCCGCCTCGCCCGGCGCACGCTGATCGGCAGCGCCGCCGCCCTCCCGCTCGTCACCCCCTTGCGCGGCCCGCGCGCGCAGGCCGCGACCACGATCCGGATCGGCGTCCTGACCGACCTCTCCTCCCTCTACACCGACCTCTCCGGCTCAGGCTCGGTGCTCGGCGCCCGCATGGCGGTTGAGGACTTCAACCCGGCCGCCAAGGGGTTCAATGTCGAGATCGTCTCGGCCGACCATCAGAACCGCGCCGATGTCGGCTCGACCACCGCGCGCGCCTGGTATGATCGCGACGGCGTCGATGCGATCGTCGACGTGCCCAACAGCTCCGTGGTGCTTGCGGTGAACCAGATCACGCGCGAGAAGAACAAGGTCATGATCGTCTCCTCGGGGGCGACGACCGACCTCACCGGGCCGCAATGCTCGCCCAACTCGGTGCACTGGACCTACGACACGTTCAGCCAGCCCGCCGGCACGGCGCGGGCGATGGTCGCCGGCGGCGGCGACACCTGGTTCTTCATCACCGCGGACTACGCCTTCGGCCACTCGCTCGAAGCGAATACGGAACGGTTCGTCCTCGCATCGGGTGGGCGCGTTCTCGGCAAGGTGCGGCACCCCTTCCCCGGCACCGACTTCTCCTCCTTCCTGCTGCAGGCCCAGTCCTCCCGCGCCAAGGTGATCGGCCTCTGCAACGCGGGCGGAGACTTCATCAACAGCGTCAAGCAGGCGGGCGAGTTCGGCATCACCCGCCGCGGCCAGAAGCTCGCCGGCATGCTCGTCTTCATCACCGACGTGCACGGGCTCGGCCTCGAAACCGCGCAAGGCCTCACTCTGACGACCGCCTTCTACCACGACCGGACGGATGCCTGCCGCGCCTTCACCGAGCGGTTCCACCCGCGCAACCGCGGCATCCGCCCGACCATGGCGCATGCCGGCGTCTATGGCGGCGTGCTGCACTACCTCAAGGCGGTCGAGGCGGTCGGAGTCGCGGCGGCGAAGGCCGACGGCGCGGCCGTGGTCGCGGCGATGAAGCGGCTGCCGACGGACGATCCCCTCTTCGGGCAGGGCGAGATCCGCCCAGACGGGCGGAAGATCCACCCGATGTATCTCTACGAGGTGAAGGCGCCGGCCGAGAGCCGGGGCCCGTGGGACTATCTCAAGCTCGTGCGCGAGATCCCCGCCGCCGACGCGTGGCGCCCGCTCGCCGACGGCAACTGCCCGCTCGTCCGCACCTGAAACGAAACCGCAGCGATCGGGGGGCGGGAAATCCTCCCGCCCCCGCCCCTCCTCGCCCCGCGCCCCGGTCATGGACACGATCCTCGGCATTCCCGCCGTCGCCCTCTACGGCCAGCTCGTTCTTGGGCTGATCAACGGCTCGTTCTACGCCCTGCTCTCGCTCGGGCTTGCCGTGATCTTCGGGATGATGAACGTGATCAACTTCACCCATGGCGCGCAGTTCATGATGGGCGCCTTCGTCGCCTGGATGCTGCTTGCCTGGGCGGGCCTCGGCTACTGGTGGGCGCTCTTCCTCGCGCCGCTGATCGTCGGCGCGACCGGGGTGGTGATCGAGCGGCTGATGATCGCGCGCCTCTACCGGCTCGACCATCTCTACGGGCTGCTGCTCACCTTCGGGCTCGCGCTGATCATCGAGGGCGTGTTCCGCAACGCCTTCGGCTCCTCCGGCCTGCCCTACCGGATCCCGGCAGAGCTCCGCGGCGCGACCGACCTCGGCTTCATGTTCCTGCCGAACTACCGCGCCTGGGTGATCGTGGCTTCCGTCGTCGTCTGCCTCGCCACTTGGTTCGTGATCGAGCGCACCAAGCTCGGCGCCTATCTGCGCGCCGCGACCGAGCGGCCGGAGCTCGTCCAGGCCTTCGGGGTGAACGTGCCGCGCATGATCACGCTCACCTACGGCTTCGGCGTCGCGCTCGCCGCCTTCGCGGGCGTGCTTGCCGCGCCGATCTACAGCGTCAACCCCAACATGGGCTCCTCGCTCATCATCGTCGTCTTCGCGGTCGTCGTGATCGGCGGCATGGGCTCGATCGCCGGGTCGATCGTCACGGGCTTCGGGCTCGGGCTGATCGAGGGGCTCACCAAGGTGTTCTGGCCTGAGGCCTCGAACACCGTGATCTTCGTCATCATGGCGATCGTGCTGCTGCTCAGGCCCGCCGGCCTGTTCGGGAGAGCGTGATGGCGGCCGCCGGAGAGGCCATCGCGGCACCGGCCGGGGCTGGCCTCAGCGCGCCGCGGTCGCAGGTCATCGCCTTCGCGGCGATGCTCGCGCTGATCGGGCTTGGCCCGTTCCTGCTCTACCCCGTGTTCCTGATGAAGGTGCTGTGCTTTGCGCTGTTCGCCTCCGCCTTCAACCTCCTGATCGGCTTCGTCGGCCTGCTTTCCTTCGGGCATGCGGCCTATTTCGGCATGGGGAGCTACGTCTCGGCGCACGCGGCCAAGGTGTGGGGGCTCACGCCGGAGCTTGCGATCCTCGCGGGTGCTGCCGTCGCCGCAGCGCTCGGCACCGCGTTCGGCTGGCTCGCCATCCGGCGGTCGGGAATCTACTTCGCGATGATCACGCTCGCGCTCGCGCAGATGGTGTTCTTCTTCTGCCTGCAGGCGCCCTTCACCGGCGGGGAGGACGGCATCCAGGCCATGCCGCGCGGCCACCTCCTCGGCCTGGTCGCGCTCGCCGACGACATGACGCTCTACTGGGTGGTGGCCGCCATCTTCCTCGCCGGCTTCCTGTTCCTCTACCGCGTGGTGCACTCCCCGTTCGGCCAGGTGCTGAAGGCGATCCGCGAGAACGAGAGGCGCGCCGTCTCGCTCGGCTACCGCGTCGACGACTACAAGCTGATCGCCTTCGTCCTCTCCGCTACGCTGTCCGGCGTCGCCGGCGGCACGAAGGCGATCGTCTTCCAGCTCGCGACGCTGACGGACGTGAACTGGCCGATGAGCGGTGAGGCGGTGCTGATGGCCCTCGTCGGCGGCATCGGCACGATCTTCGGCCCGCCCGTCGGCGCTCTCGTCATCATCACGATGCAGAACGAACTCGCCCAGCTCGGCGCCTGGGTCACGGTCGTGCAGGGCGCGATCTTCGTCGCCTGCGTGCTCGCCTTCCGCCGCGGCATCGTCGGCGAGATCCAGGCCCTGATCGGCCGCCCGCTGTAGCGGGCCTTCACGCCGCCGAGGCCCCGGCACACACTTGGCGCGCGGACGAAGGGGGGAGAGGCGGGGATGGCGATCGCGCACGTGACGCAGAACTGGGTGGTGGCAAAGCCCGCAGCCCATGGCCGCAAGGGCATGGTCGTGGCACAGGTGCGCGCCGCCGCCGAAGCCGGCGTGGCGATGCTGGACGCGGGCGGCACGGCGCTCGATGCCGCCGTCGCGACCGCCTTCGCGCTCGCCGCGCTCGAGCCCTGGAACAGCGGCCTCGGCGGCATCGGCTTCGCGGTCGTCCACAGGGCGGGCGAGAGCGAGGCGACGGTGATCGATTTCGGCCCCGTCGCGCCCGCCGGGCTCGATCCTGGTCTGTTCCCGCTCGGCGACGGCATCTCCGACCACCTTTTCGCCTGGCCGAACGTGGTCGATGACCGCAACGTCCACGGCCCGCTCTCCTTCGTCATCCCCGCAGCGCCGGCGGGCTACGCTTCGCTGCACGCGATGGGCGGTCGGCTGCCGTGGCGGGAGGTGCTGGCACCGGCGATCGCGCTTGCCCGCGAAGGCCTGCCGGCAGACTGGTTCGGCGCGATGAAGATCGCCTCCGCGGCGGCAGACCTTCGCCGCTACGACGAGAGCGCGCGCATCTTCCTCCCCGACGGGCTTCCGCCCACACCGCCCTATGTCGGGCCAGCGCGACGCCTCGTGCTCGGCCGCCTGCCCGAGACGCTCGCGCGGCTCGCCGAGGCCGGCGTCTCTGACTTCTATGGCGGCGACATCGCCGCCTCGATCGCGGCGGATGTCGCGGCGATGGGCGGGGTGCTCACGGCCGGGGACCTGGCCGGCTGCACCGCGCGGATCCTGCCGGCGAGCCGCCACCCCTGGCGCCGCCGCGTCATCCAGGGCGCGGGCGGGCTCACCGCAGCGCCAACCATGCAGCGCGTGCTCGACCGCCTCGCCGGCCATGATTTCGCCCCCGCACCGGACGCGGCGTTCTTCTCCGCCTTCGCCGCAGCGATGCAGGCGGCCTATGCCGAGCGCCTCGCCGGCCTCGGCGACACCGAAAGCGCGCACCCGCGCGCGGCCGAGGCCTGCACGACGCATCTCACCGCGGTCGATGCCGAGGGCACGATGGTCTCCGTCACGACCACGTTGCTCTCCTCCATGGGCAGCCGCACCGTGCTGCCCGGCACCGGCATCCTGATGAACAACGGCGTCTTCTGGTTCGACCCGCGCCCGGGCCGGCCGAACAGCATCGGGCCGGCCAAGCGCCCGCTCTGCAACATGAGCCCGGTGATCGTGACGGAGGAGGGCCGCCCAATCATCGCCGCCGGCGCCTCCGGCGGGCGGCGCATCCTCGCCGCGGTGCTGCAGATGCTGATCTTCGTGCTCGACCACGGCATGGACCCAGAGGCAGCGGCGCACCATCCGCGAATCGACGTCTCCGGCCCGGACACGGTGACGGCCGACCGCCGCCTCTCGCCCGCGATCCTCGCGGCGCTGGCGGAACGGTTCGCGACGGAGACGGTCGAACACACGGTCCTGCCGGTGAACTTCGCCTGCCCCAACCTGATCCTGCGCTCGGCCGACGGCGCCGTGACCGGTGTGAGCGACGTGATGAGCCCCTGGAGCGGAGCGGTCGCCCAGGCCTGAGCGGAGCGGTCGTGCTGAGCCTCGCGGAGCGGGCGCGCGGCCCTCGACGTCAGCGTCGCAGCGGCGGCGAGGCTTGCTCAGCGCACCAGCGCGCCACCTCGGCATGGGTGCCGAACCACACGCCCGGGCGCGCCTTCATCCGCACGATCAGCCGCTCGAGCAGCGGCAGGCGCGAGCGGTGGCCGATCACATGCGGGTGCATCGTCAGCAGGAACAACCCGCCCTCCGCCCAGGCGCCCTCGAACTCTGCGGTGAAGATCTCCTCCACCGCCGAAGGCGGCGTGTACGGGCGGAGCGCGGAGAAGCGCAGCATGTTGAAATAGACCGCGTCGTCGCGGATCCATTCGGGCGGGAGTTCGACGATGCCGGTCGCCTCGCCGCGGTCGGTCAGCTCATAGGGGTCGTCGTCGGCCATCAGCGAGCTGTCGTAGAGGAGGCCCAGCTCGCGGATGATGTCGAGGGTTGCGGGCGAGAAATCCCAACTCGCCGTGCGTATGCCGACGGGGCGCTGCCCGCTCACGCGCTCGAGCGTCTCCGCCGCGCGCAGCGTCAGCTCCCGCTCGGCCTCCGGCGGCACGGTGGTGTTGGCCTCGTGGATCCAGGAGTGGATGCCGATCTCGTGCCCCTCGGCCGCGAGCGCGCGCACCTCCTCGGGGTGCAGCAGCGCCGAGACACCGGGATAGAAGAAGCTTGCGCGAATGTCGTGACGGTCGAGCAACGCTCGGATCCGCGGCATCGCCGCGCGCGCCCCGTACTGGCCCTGGCTGATCCGCATCGGGCTCTCGTCCGAGTCGCACAGCGGGATCGTCTCGTGGTCGGCATCGAAGGAGAGGCTCACGGCGCACCGCGCCCCGCCGGGCCATGTCCGAGGCTTGAGCGATCGCCCCGCGCGGCCGCGCGCGACGATCGCCCGCCACTTCTCCTCGGGCCACTGCCAGGGCTGCTCGGGCTCGGGGTGCGCCATGCCTTCCATCGCCGCTCTCCGCCTCCGCCGTGACGCCATGCGCGCCGCGCACGCTTGCCATCGCCGCCGCACGCACGACACTCCTCGCCCAACCTGCCGCCGCCGCGCGATGCTGTCGAGACACACCGAGGAGCCGATCCGCATGACCCCTTCCGGATGCCGCAGCGCCGGCGCGCGACACGGGAGCGCGCGATGACCGACACGCACGCCCTCTCCGCCGCAGAGCTCGCGCGCCATTACGCGCGCGGCACGCTCTCGCCGCTCGAGGCCACACGCGCGGTGTTCGACCGGATCGCGCGGCTCGAGCCGACACTCAACGCCATGGCGCTGGTGGACGAGGCCGGAGCGATGGCGGCGGCAGCCGAGAGCGAGCGGCGTTGGCGCGCCGGCCACCCACTCTCGCCGCTCGACGGCGTTCCGGCCACCGTGAAGGATCTCCTGAATCTCGCGGGCCACCCGACGCGGCGCGGCAGCCGTGCGACGGACCCGCGCCCGGTCGCGGAGGACAGCCCGGCGGTGCTTGCGCTGAAGACCGCCGGCGCGGTGATCATCGGCAAGACGACGACGACGGAGTTCGGCTGGAAATCGCCCGGCGACTGCCCGCTGCATGGGATCACGCGCAACCCCTGGAACACGGTCATGACGCCTGGCGGCTCCTCCTCCGGAGCGGGCGCCGCCGCCGCCGCCGGCTACGGGCCGCTGCATATCGGCACGGATGCCGGAGGCTCGATCCGCATCCCGGCCGCCTGGTGCGGCATCGTCGGCCTCAAGCCCTCGTTCGGCCGCGTGCCGCAATGGCCGCTCGGCGCCTTCGCCCAGGTCGCCGTCGCTGGGCCGATGACGCGCACGGTCGAGGACGCGGCGCTGATGCTCGCCG
>Ga0272446_1006900_pt1 | contig 11570 bp, 11 predicted proteins | sample YNPCB0061_FD_194587 | JGI IMG/M metagenome (GOLD analysis project Ga0272446, IMG submission 194587) | Hot spring microbial mat communities from Yellowstone National Park, WY, United States - YNP-CB-006-1 | ecosystem: Environmental > Aquatic > Thermal springs > Hot (42-90C) > Sediment | place...
TTTTCATAACCAATACAAATATAAGTCTAATGATTGAATAGAGCAAATTTTATGGTAATAAAATAGTTTTTAAGGAATAGCGTGAGGGATGCGTAGGGCATTGGCACTGCCTTTGTGGTTGAGCGAAGCGAAGACCACAAAGGATTGCTGAGCAACCTCCCTATATCCCTCCTAATAGGAGGGAAGGGAGGTTCACCCCGACCCGTAGCACTCCGTGCAAGGGACACGCCCAATGGAATATTAAAAAAAATAACTTTCCTATTTATTATTGAGTTAATAAAGCAACTGCCATAGCTGCAATTCCTTCTTTTCTACCTACGAAACCCATTTTTTCATTGGTTGTGGCTTTGATAGAAATTTGTGAAATTTCACAACCTAATACTTTGGAAATTGCTATTTGCATACTTGGAATAAAAGGATTGATTTTTGGAGCTTCAGCAATGACCGTGGAATCAATGTTTCCTAATTGATAACCAGCATTTTTAACAAGTCCCCAACTTTTTTCTAATAATATTAAAGAAGAAATATTTTTCCATTGAGTATCTTGGTTAGAGAAATGAAATCCTATATCTCTCAAAGCTGCTGCACCGAGTAAAGCGTCACAAATTGCATGCAGTAATACATCAGCATCTGAGTGCCCGTCTAATCCTTTTTCATAAGGAATTTGAACTCCACCTAAAAATAAAGGCTTGTTTTCTATCAACGCATGCACATCATAACCCATTCCGATTCTTATCATGATGAAATCTTTTATAATTTTGCGGCAATTTATTGAATGTTTCTTAAATCGATTATAATAGGTATAATTTTTTTTCTTGGGTTTAAAGTAGCTTACTCCAAGCAAATTCAATTCATACCTGATTTAATATTTACACCTACTTGGAAAACCAAAAATTTAAAAGCATTCAAAAATTTAAATGGTATTTGGAAGACCCCATCCGATGAAATCTATAGGGTGCCTTTTGTGGAAGATGAATTGAATCAATTAACTTTAAGAAAAGAATTTTTTCTCAAAGAAATTCCAAAAGATACTTTGTATTTGTATTTTGAAGGAATTAGTTGGGAATCTGAAATTTATTTAAATGGTAAGCTTTTATCGATAGAGCAAAAACCTTTTGAAGAAATTGTAATTAAAGTACCCAAAAATTTGTTTAATGTACAATGGAATTGGATAGAAGTCAACTTAATTAAATACCCTAATCAAACGGATGAATGGTGGACACCTCCTTACTTAGGAATTTATAAATCCGTTTTTTTATTAGAAAAAGATTATGAAAAAAAGGTTATTTTATCTTCCTATATGAAGGTAGATTCAGTTTTGATTTATTTTCCATTTTCACAAGAATTTAAATACAATATACCCGAAAAAGACTTTGTAAGAGATTTATTTTTTTTAAGAAGCATGGGAGTGAAAGCAATACATATTCCTTATTATATATCACCCAAGCTAAGACAGCTTTTAAATGATAACCAAATTGCACTCGTAGACCGATATGAAAATTCAAAACAAGTGGCAATTTATCGAAGTCATTCAGAAACCAATGTTTATCCTTTTTGGTTTAAAGAGAATAATGAAAAAAGTAACTTTTTTGGTAATTATGTATATATCAACAGTACACAATTATTCAAAACGGTATCCGAGTTATCAAAACCGTTAATAGTTTTTTTGGGTTTAATGGTATTGTTTTTTTTATTGATTTACAGGATAACGAATTATGAGAACTATAAAAAATTATGGAATTTATTTCTTAGTGTTCGTCAAATTCAAGCATTAACTAATGATTTTCAATTACTTAGTTCATTTTCATTAAAATATTTTTATTTGGTACGTATTATAATTAAGTCATTGATAATCAGTTTATTTATTAATCAACTACATTTAACAGATAACTTGAAGATTTTAAATATTTGGCATAAACAAAATACGATTTATAGTTTTTCCAAAGAATATGGGGAGTCTGTTTTTTGGAGTTTTATGATTGTTTTAATGGTATTATTGATAGTAAATTTGGTAAAAATTAGTATTTGGCAATTTGTTGAATGGGTGTATAACTTAAAAGATTACAGAAATAAAAATTTAATTGTAGAGGTTTATGGAGAAATGCCTTTTATTTTTTATTCATTGATGGGTTTATTAGCTATGTTATTGGCAGGAGTATATATAGGTTTTGTGTTATTTGTGATGGGTTATTTATTATCCGTATTGAAGAAACAATATTTTTTGATTTCTATGTATAATTTAACTTACAAAATACCATTATCAGCAATTTTTTTCTATCTTTGCGGCTTTGAATTATTACCTTGGCTATTACTCATCTAAATGGCATGAAAATTAGGATAGGAACAAGAGGTTCTCAGTTGGCTTTATGGCAGTCTCATTTAGTAAAAAACTTACTACAAGCCCAAGGTTATGAATCAGAAATTATAGTGATTCAAACATATGGAGACCAACAAACCCAACAGCCGTTGCACTTATTGGGTACACAAGGTATTTTCACCAAAGCATTAGATGATGCTTTATTGAATAATGAAATTGATATGGCTGTACATAGCTGTAAAGATATTCCAAGTGAAATCCATAAAGATTTATTTATATCCTCTGTTTTAAAAAGAGAAGAACCACAAGATGTATTGTTATCAATTGATGACACGGTTCATTTAGAAAATCAATCCAAAAGTTTTGTTATAGGGACTTCCTCATTAAGGAGGGTTTCCTTACTAAAACATTATTTTAATCAGCATATCATCAAAGATATACGAGGAAATTTAGACACCAGAATTGAAAAATTAATGAAAGGTGAATATGATGCCTTGATATTGGCATACGCAGGGGTAAAAAGAATGGGTTTAGAAAAATATATCAGACAAAGACTTTCAAAAGAAGTTTTTGTTCCAGCGGTTGGTCAAGGTGCCATTGCAATTATGACAAGAAAAAACGATGAATATCATTATAAGTTATCTCAGCTAATTAATCATCATCAAACCTATACAGAAATATTATGCGAAAGAAATTACTTAAAAACGGTACAAGGCGGTTGTCAATTACCGGTATTTGGTTATGCAAGAATTTTCATGGAAAACATTAATTTGTTGGCAGGTATTGCCTCTGTTGATGGAAAATTATTAATAAAAAATCAGTCTTCTGATAATATTGAAAAGGCAAAAGAATTAGGTATTTATTTAGGTAATAAAATATTAAATGAAGGAGGAAAAGAACTTATTTATGCAAACAAAAATTAAAAATATTTTAATTACTCAATCTGCACCCTTAGAAGAAAATTCTCCTTACAAGGGAATAGAAAAAAAGTTTAAAGTAAAGATAGAATATAAAAATTTTATTGATATTGAGGGTTTAAGTGTATCTGAGTTTCGTAAACAAAATTTGCACCCATTAGACTTTACAGCAGTGATATTAACGAGCAAACATGCTGTGGATAATTATTTTCGATTATGCAAAGAGTTAAGGGTAGAGTTACCTCCCGATATGAAATACTTTTGTATTTCTAATACAACTGCACAGTATCTCCAAAAATATATAGTTATAAGAAAAAGAAAATTATTTGTTGGAACAAAAACCGCAGAAGATTTAATAGAGTTAGTAAAAAAACATCAAAATGATAAATATATTTTTCCTTGTAGTGATATGGCTAGAATTGAGCTTACTAAGTACATGCATGAAAATAACTATCATATAAAGGAAGCCATTGTTTATAAAACCGTTTATTCCGATTTGTCGTCTATTAAAGATAAACAATACGATATGATAGTATTTTTTTCGCCGTCAGCTATTGAGTCACTATTTAAAAATTTTCCTGATTATCAACAAAATAATACTAAGATTGCAGTATTTGGACCTACAACAGCTCAAGCAGCAAGAGAGAAAAATTTAAGAGTAGATATTGAAGCACCTCAACCCAATTTGCCTTCTATGGCAATGGCAATTGAGAATTATTTGCAACAATTTGAAAAATAAATAAAATTTTTTTTTAAAAAACTTGCATTTGAATAAAAAAAGTTCCTAATTTAGCTGTCATTTTATAAATCACCGTAAAGAGTAATGAAAAAAATCGTCATACGAGTACTTATACTCTTGTCAATCATACCTAAGCTGTCTTATTCACAACAAGACCCACAGTTTAGTATGTACATGTTCAATAGACAGGTCTTAAACCCGGCATATGCAGGATCCAATCCATTTAGCATAACATCAGCGGGAAGATCACAATGGGTAGGTATAGATGGCCACCCGAATACGTTTACTATAAGTGCAAGTTCACCTATACAACTACTAAGAGGAGGTATCGGTGGCTATATTATGGCAGATAAAATCGGTCCGTTATCGACGGTAGCCGCAAAATTTGCTTACGCTTTTAAATTACCGATTGGCTCTAATGGTGCTTCGTTACACTTAGGTATCGAAGGTGGTATCCTTCAAAAATCATTAGATGGTACTAATTGGAGACCCGAAATGATGGGCGACCTAACCCTTTTGAACCAAAATATTTCTTTAACAAAAGGTGACTTATCAACAGGAATTTACTTTACCTTACCTGATGATAAGTTTTATATCGGTTTAGCGGGAGCTCATTTATTAGAACCTAAATTAGATGCTTTTACACAAACTAAAAATTCAAGGGTAAGTAGAGGTATCGGATTAATGACAGGTTACCGTTTTGACTTAAATGATAGAGTAAGTTTAACTCCAAGTTTTTATGGAAAAATGACAAAAAATCAAATGCAAATGGATTTTAATGCGAATGTAGATATAAAACCGATGGTATTTGGAGTTTCCTATCGATTGAGAGATTCCTTTATAGGTATCGTTGGTTTCCATGTAACGGAGTCATTGTTTACTGCTTACTCTTATGATTACACAGTTTCAGGATTAGGTGCAGGAACCAGTGGTTCTCATGAATTAGTATTGACTTATACATTCCCGACGGTTGTGAAATACTATCCACCAGATTTAGGTACTCGTGATAAACGTAGATTCCGTTAATTGAGATAGTTAAAAGAAAAATAAATTAAAATTTGTAGTTTGTATTTATTTGTTTTCTATATTTGCAAAAATTTTTAACAATAATAATAAGTAAATTCTTTCAGAAGATATGAGAAGAATAATTGTAGCTTTTGCGTTGGTATCCTATGTTTTATCGGGTTGCGGCATGTTCGGTGACAAGACCGGTAAAGGAGGAGAGTTAACTGGTGTAACCAATCGCCCTAAATGGGATCAGCCTACTCCTTATGGTATGGTTTTGATTCCGCCAGGAAGTTTTCACATGGGTCAAAATGACCAAGATGTGAATAGTTCTCAAATAGCCCATAATAGACAAGTAACCATGAGTGCTTTCTATATGGATGACACAGAGATTTCAAACAACGAGTATAGACAATTCGTTGATTACATGTTGACCGGTCAAGCAGCGTCTGAAAATGTAAACGATCCTGCAGGTAATGGTTTAACCGTTGAAGATTCTATGATTAAATTTTTGAAACAGTATTATGATTATACCGTTTCGGCACAAGACCTTCAAAAGTTAATCTATCCTGATACTTTGGTTTGGATTAGAGATTTTACTTATTCTTATAATGAACCTCTAACCGAAAATTATTATTGGCACCCCGCTTTTGATAACTATCCCGTAGTTGGTGTTAATTGGTATGGTGCACAGGCTTTCTGTATTTGGAGAACCATTCGTTACAATAACTACAGAGACTCTCAAAAAAGACCTAAATTACCTAGATTTAGACTTCCTACAGAAGCTGAATGGGAGTATGCTGCAAGAGGTGGTTTTGAGCATAAAATCTATCCTTGGGAAGGTCCATACATAAGAAATACAAAAGGATGTTTCTTAGCGAACTTTAAACCAGGTAGAGGTGATTATATCGCTGATAATTTTGAATATACTTGCCCAATAAAATCTTATTGGCCAAATGATTACGGTTTGTATTGTATGCCTGGTAATGTTGCTGAATGGTGTGAGGACGACTTTGAAGAAACTGGCTATTCCTATGCACACGATTTAAATCCAATTTACAGAGATCCTAAACATCTTGAAAGAAGAAGAGTAATAAGAGGTGGTTCATGGAAAGATGTAGCCTATTTCTTATCAGTAGGTACAAGATCCTATGAATATGCTGATACTACGAAATCATTTATCGGTTTGAGATGTGTAGTAACACAATTAGGTAGATCTGGCGCTGCAAAACAATAAAAAATTTATTAGCTAAATTAAATTAAAAAAGTATATAATATGTCAATTTTAGTCGAAAAAAAGAAATCATCTTCATTTTTCTATTCTGATGGATTTAGAAAAGGTACTGCCTTACTTTATGGTTTAGGTGCTTCCATCGTAATATTAGGTGCATTATTTAAAATTTTGCACTGGCCTTTTGCAAATGAAATGCTTATTGTTGGTATGGGTACAGAAGCGTTAATTTTCTTCGTTTCAGCATTTGAACCCATTCCTGATTTAGATGTTCACTATGAATGGGAAAAAGTTTATCCTGTTTTAGCAAGTGAAGAAGCTGCTCATGATGATACTAATCTAGATAATCAAGTTGTAAAAGTTACTCCTATCAATACAGCTCCTGTTGAGAGTTTAAACAAAAGCATGGAAGCAATTAATAAAGCTTTTACTCCCGACTTATTTGAATCATTATCCTTATCAATAAAAGGTCTAAATTCAAATGTTTCAAATTTGAGTGAAATTGCTGATGTAGCTAAGTCTTCCAAAGATTATTCAGATAGATTAAAAGCTGCTACGGAAAAAATTGATGAAATGAATAAAAGTTATTCAATTACACTGGATGCAGTTTCTAATTTTAGCAACTCCATCAATGATGTAAAAGCATATCAAGATCAAGTTAGAAGTTTAACACAGAACTTGTCAAGTTTAAATTCAGTTTATGAAACCGAGTTTAAAGATGCTTCTGCTCATGTGAAAAGTATTAAGGAGTATTATGGCAATCTTACAACTGTAATGAATAATATCGTAGACACATCTAAGGAAGCTGAAGCACTTAAACAAGAAGTTTCTTCCTTAACACAGAATATGTCTAGATTGAATAGAATTTATGGTAGCATGTTGTCTGCTATGGCTTCTGCATCAAAGGATAATTAATTTTTAAGTTTTTTAATTCTAAAATAATTTAAAAAATGGCAAGTGGTAAGCTAAGTCCTAGGCAGAAAATGATTAATATGATGTACTTGGTACTTACTGCCTTGTTAGCTCTCCAGGTAAGTTCAGAGATATTACATAGTTTTGAAACTATTGGTAATTCTCTAAAAACCTCTGCAACTAAAATATCTATGAAAAATTTTGATCATGCAGAGGACATTAAAAAACTTATTGAGGATGAAATTAAACAAGGAAATAGAAAGAATGAAAAGTACATCGCCGAGTCTGAAATAATAGCTCAGAAAGCTAAAGATCTAATTGTTTATATAGAATCATTGATTGATAGTATGTACGTTATTGGTGAAAAAGATCCCGAAACTGGAAAAATCAAAAATCTCAATGAAACGGAAAAAAACTATAGATTTTGGATGATTGGGAAGAGTGGCGGTGAAACAGCTAATAACGGAAGGGGTGGTGGTAGAGCAAAGGAATTAAGAGATAATTTAAATGCGTATATAGATTGGGCGAATGAGTGGCTTTCAAAAAACAAATCAAAATTAAAACTTCAGTATATTGCTTTGGATCCAAAAGATGATCCCACTATAGATAAGAAAAACCCAAAAAATCGTGAATTATTAGCCAAACCATGGGAATATACAATTTTTCATGGTGCTCCTGTAATTGCTAATGTAGCTATTCTAGAAATGCTAAAAAATGATGTTTTAAATGTACAAACCGATTTATTAAGTCACTTAGAAACTTTAGTTGGTCAAGTACCTTTTAAAATTGACTCTTTAGTTTTAAAGGATGCTCCTTCTGCAAATGCTGTATTAGCTGGTACATCTTTTGAATCAGAGGTTTATGTTACAGTTATGTCAAAAGATATTAAACCTCAGTTTAGTGGACCTGGTCTCAAAAACAATCCCGGTGGAACAGCTACAATTAAGATGATAGCTAACGCTTCTGTAATTCCACCCAATCAGTCCGAAGGCTATCAATCTTATACAGTATCTGCTAAGGTTCCAAAAGCTGATGGTACTTTTCAGAATATGTCTTTAACCAAAAAATTTAAGGTTTTAAAACCATCTTTTTCAATTAAATCAGACCAAGGTTTGAGTTTGTATAGAGATTGTTGTACAGATATTGAAGTAGACCCTGGATGTGGTGCAAATTTTGATGTAATATTAGGTTTGAATCCAGGTAAAGTCAATCCAAAACCTGGTGCTAAATATAAGTTTACTTTAATTCCATCTGGAGAGAAAGCTATTGTTTCTGTTTCGGCTAATTTAAGTGGTCAAACAATTAAATTAGGAGATCAATCTTTTGTTGTGAAATCTCCTCCTGATCCTAACATAGTTATTGTTACTGGTAACAAAAGATGGGATGGCGTAACTCCTGTTTCTTTTAGATCACCATTCGAGTTAGCTGTTGATCCAGACAAGGAGTTTGAAAAGTCTCACCCAAAAGATTGTAGATATAAACTCATCAATATTAAGGTTTCGAAGCAATCATTAGCAGGTGGTGTTGAAGAGTTAGCAACTATACCTTCCTCTGATGTAGGTGCCAAAGCAAAGGTTACTGTAAATTTAGGAAATTATATGAAATCTCCTCCCCAATCAGGTGTTATCTTTATTGATATAGAAGGTGTTAAAAGAATAACATGTGCAAATTCAGAGATAGGAATTTTAGAAGGACAAAAATTCAGACAAGAAAGAATTAAACGTTTAACTGTTAAGTAATTAAAATAGAATTTATATGATAAGAATAATTTTTTTATTGATTTTAATTTTAGGTGTTCATGAGTTATATGCTCAGTTCCCACCAAGAGTAGAAGATCATTTCTGGCGTAAAAAAGTATTAGAAAGAATTGATTTAGATGAGAAACTTAATGCTCCTTTAGTTGCTTCTGAGTCAAAAATTTATACAAAAGGTAAGTATGGAGAAACAGATGGAATAGTTCGTGCTCTCATTAATGGTTATAAAGATGGAAAATATATAGGTTATAAGTACGGAAGTTTACAAACCCCAGTTACCTATAACGATTTTCAAAAGATTATGCAAGGTCAATCTACTTCTTCAATAACTGGCGGAGGTGGCGGTGACGATGAAGAAGAAGAATTTGAAGATGAGGGTGGTGATGAGATGGAAGAAGGTGGAGCTGAACAAGCAACAACAGATGGAGAAGGTAAAGATGATACCATGAAAGGTGGTAAAGGTAAAGCTGCCGAAAACTCAGACCTTCTTCGTTATGAAAAATTTATTGCCATTATTGAAGATAGAATTTTTGATAAAAATAAATCAGATATGTATTATGATATTCAGTACATATGTCTGATTGATTATGATGAGCAATTAGGTAGATATGAAACCCAAGTTTGTTTCTCTTATAAAGATGTAATGGACATTTTAGATGATACTCAATACAAAAACAGAAACAATGATGCAGAGTATCGTTCAATGAGGGAAATTATTGAATTACGTCTATTTAAGTCAGTTTTAACTGAATTATCTGGTGAAGAGCTTGATTTGAAACTAGCAGAAAAAAGAAATAACCAGATGGTAGAGTATGAACATTATCTTTGGGAATTTTAAGATTATAGTTTAATTTTGCCCCCGATATATCGGGGGTTTTTTTATGTCCAAAATTTATAGTTTAAATAACTTTTGCAACTATGTTTTACCTAAATTAAAATTTTTTAAAAAAAAATTAGTTTTTACTAATGGTTGTTTTGATATAGTTCATGTTGGTCATTTAGATTACTTGTATAAAGCTAGTAATTATGGCGATATTTTAATTATTGGTGTAAATTCTGATGATTCTGTAAAGCGATTAAAAGGTTTAGACAGACCTATTAATCAATTAGAATCAAGAGTACTATTTCTCTCTTATTTCCATTTTGTGGATTATATTATTCCCTTCGAGGAAGATACTCCACTACAACTAATTCAGGCTATTTCCCCTGATGTTTTAGTAAAAGGTTCAGATTATGCAATTCATAATATTGTAGGTTTTGATTGGGTTAATTCTTATAATGGTTTAGTTGCTACAATAGATTTAGTTGAAGGTCATTCAACCTCATCAATCATAAATAAAATTAAACGTTGAATACATTATATACATCTATCAAAAAGGAGTCTTGGTTAATAGCTTGGCCTGTTATTTTAGCATCTTTTTCTAATAATCTCATTGGATTGACAGATACAGCTTTTTTATCTCGTATTAGCAACGAAGCCTTAGGTGGTGGAGGACTTGCTGTTTTATGGCTTTATGTTATTACTTCTATTGCAATGGGGTGGGGCACTGCAATACAAATCTTAGTATCTCGTGCAATTGGTCAGTACAATTTTATTTATGCCTATCGTCAATTTCTTCTATTTCTTGTTCCCTCTTTTTTTATTGCTTTTTTTCAGTTTGTTCTGTTATATTTTTCACCTTTTTTACTATACTTATTTTTTGATAGTTCAACTATTTATAACGAATTTCATAGATATCTTACCATACGTAGTATCGATGCCTTTTCGATGACATTTTATTTTGTTTTTCGAGGTTTTTATAATGGTATTTCAAATAATCGAATAATTGGATATACTGCTGTAATTATGTTTTTTATCAATTTTGCTTTAAATTATATTTTAGCTTTTGGATTTTATTTTATTCCACCATTAGGCTCTTCTGGCATTGCTATTGCTTCTGTTATCAGTCAGTTGATTGTTTTTTTAATTTTTATTTTGAACTTTGTTTTTATTTTGAAACTCAAATTATCTTTCCCTTTTTCTTTGAGTTTCATTTCAAATTATTTTCAAGCTTTTAAGTTATCTTTTCCAATTAGTTTTCAAAATTTTGTTGGAATTGGGTCATTTTTTATTTTTATTAAAATTACAGAGTTTTTAGGTTCTCACTATCTTTCAATTTCTGAAATATCAAAAAATATTTATATTTTGTTAATGATACCCACTTGGGGGTTTGGTACCGCTGCAAGTACTATTATTAGTAGAACTATAGGTGAAGGAAATTATCGCTTAGTCATTCCCATAATTAAACTTATTAGTATTCAGAATTTTAGGTTAGGTTTATTGCCAATTTTATTACTTTTAATTTATCCCCAATTTTATTATATTCTATTAACCAATGACAGTTCTATTATCTCTGATTCTGTTTTAATTGCTCGAATACTTGCTTTTGCTTTGTTAATTTATAGTTTTGCATGGATATGGGTAAGTGCTGTTATTGGTACAGGAGCAACGTCTGTTGCTTTAATTATTGAACTTTTTACTTTGGCTATATATTTGGCTTACATAATTTTATGTTTCCATTTCACGCGAAATATTTATTTAATTTGGCTTTGTGAAATTATCTATATGTTGATTATGGTTTCCCTCAGTTATGCCTACATTAAGAGTAATCGGTGGAAAAAAATTCGTTTAAACTTTAGCAATAGTAATTAATAT
>Ga0272446_1006901_pt1 | contig 11570 bp, 9 predicted proteins | sample YNPCB0061_FD_194587 | JGI IMG/M metagenome (GOLD analysis project Ga0272446, IMG submission 194587) | Hot spring microbial mat communities from Yellowstone National Park, WY, United States - YNP-CB-006-1 | ecosystem: Environmental > Aquatic > Thermal springs > Hot (42-90C) > Sediment | place...
TTTGCTGAGGTCGATACCCTCGCCTCACGATTCATCGATCTGTACGCCACCGGGCAGATTGACGAATTGAAGGTCGCTTACATGAAATTCCTCAACGCTGCCCGCCAGCAAGCAGTCGTCGAAACGCTGTTACCGTTGTCGTCGTTGAGCATCGAGACCCGCAAACCCGCCGCGACCGCGGCCCAATCCGAAGCAAGCCGTGCGGCCGGCGGCCGGATCGAGTATGAATTCTTGCCGGATGCCAATGGGATTCTCGAAGAACTCATTCCTACCGCCTTGAAGGTGCGGCTGTTCAAGTGCTTCCTCGATGCGGCGGTCAGCGAACAAATTGCCCGTCGGGTAGCGATGAAGGCAGCCACGGAGAACGCCGGTGAATTGATCAAGGACATCACGCGACTTTACAACCGAACCCGACAAGCGAATATCACCAAGGAAATCAGTGAACTGATCGCCGGGGCGGAGGCGCTGAAGTGACACGATCGCCCAGCTGAGACAACGACTGATGAGTCAACGACTGAGCGGGGAAGGGCATCAATGTCCGGCACGATCAAGCCAACACGCCGCGTGCTATGAGGAAATGGCAGTGACAAAACTGCAAGAGACAATGATCCGTAGGCAAGTGCACTCGGTTCCGCCGCGGCTCTAACCGTTGTTCGGCAGCCGGATCTGGGTCGAGTGGATCAAGCTCCATCTGACTCACGGTGCGCACCACCTGAGCTATTTGGTTTGGAAAACGTGAACATTACAAGCCGCGACCAAAAGGCGTGGCCAAGACCCCCAGCCGCTCCCTTGCACGGCGGCTTGTAACTGGAGCAATCGATGGTTTCTACCACACAAAATGCCGGTACGATCGTTCAGGTCATTGGCTCCACCTTCGATGTGGAGTTCGACGAAGGACAACTGCCGGCGATTTACAACGCGTTGAAAATCACAGCCACCACACCCGGTGGACTCGAAATCAACCTGACGGGTGAAGTGCAACAACACCTCGGCGGCAGCCGGGTCCGCTGTGTCGCGCTTGGGAGCACCGATGGTTTGGTCCGGGGGATGAAGGCCATCGATACCGGTGCACCCGTTTCGGTGCCCGTTGGTTTCGAAACCCTAGGTCGCGTCTTCAACCTGCTGGGCGATCCAATCGACGGCCGTGGTCCAGTCGAGGCGAAGGAACGGCGAGCGATCCACCGGGAACCGCCGAAGTTTTCTGAGCTTTCTCCCAAAGCCGAGGTCTTGGTCACCGGTATCAAGGTGATCGACTTGCTGACCCCGTTGGCCCGGGGTGGTAAGGCGGGACTGTTTGGCGGAGCCGGTCTCGGTAAGACCGTGATTCTCACCGAATTGATCAACCGGATCGCAAAGGTTTACAAGGGCTATTCGGTCTTTGCAGGGGTCGGTGAGCGGACCCGTGAAGGCAACGATCTGTGGCTTGAAATGCAGGAAACCAAGACCGGATCGGGACCGGATGCGAAATCGGTGATCGAAAGTTGTGCTATGGTGTTCGGTCAGATGAACGAGCCGCCGGGAGCTCGTCTACGGGTTGCTCTGTCGGCTCTGACCATGGCCGAGTGGTTCCGCGATAGCACCGGCACCGAAACCCTACTGTTCGTCGATAATGTGTTCCGCTTTTCGCAGGCCGGTTCGGAAGTCTCGGCGCTTCTGGGCCGCATGCCCAGTGCCGTCGGCTACCAGCCGACGTTGGCCACGGAAATGGGCGAGTTGCAAGAGCGCATCACCTCGACTTCGAAGGGGGCCATTACCTCGGTGCAGGCGGTGTATGTCCCGGCCGACGACCCGACCGACCCCGCGCCCGCCAACACCTTCCAGCACCTCGATGCCTTCATTTACCTCGAACGGTCGATTTCCGAGAAGGGCATTTACCCAGCGGTCGATCCGCTGGCCTCCAACAGCCGCTTGCTGGACCCGCAGATTGTCGGCGAACGGCACTTCAATGTGGCCGACCGGGTCAAGCGGATTCTCCAGCGGTATCGTGAGTTGCAGGACATCATTGCTATTCTTGGTGTCGAAGAACTGAGCGAGGACGACAAGAAAGTCGTGGCCCGGGCTCGCCGCATCGAACGCTTCCTCAGCCAGCCGTTCTTTGTGGCCGAGCCATTTACTGGGCGACCCGGCAACTTCACGAAACTCGAAGACACGATCCGTAGCTTCGAAGAGCTCTGTGACGGCAAGTGGGATGATCTGCCCGAGAGTGCGTTCATGTACGTCGGCTCGATCGAGGAAGCCGCTGCTGCCGCTGAGGCTGCCAAGACTGCGGTTACGAAGTGATTCCGGTCGCGCGGGCTGCCGGCTCGTAGTACGGCACAACCGACAGGCGGGCTCCCGGCCCGCGATCTCTGCATTCAGGTGGTTTTGTTATGGCGACTCCCACAGCAGATCGGCAATCGGCAACCGATCAAACCCTGATGCCCAGTGAGGCGAACCCTCTCAACATAGCAGCGCCGCGCCGCCTTCGATGCGTCGTCGTGACCCCGGAGCGGGCCGTTCTCGACGAAGCCACCGAGATGGTCATTCTGCCGATGTACGATGGTGAACTGGGCGTCCTGCCGGGCCGGGCTCCCATCATTGGCCGACTTGGGGCCGGTGAACTCCGGTTGAAAAGCAGCACTTCGGTGAAGCGCTACTTCGTCGAGGCTGGTTTTGTGCAGGTGCGTTCGAACGTTGTCACTGTGCTCACGGCCCGAGCCCTACCTGCTAACGAAGTCACCACCGCAATGGTCGAGGCGGCGCAGGCCGAGGCCGAGGCCATGCCCATGAGCAATCCTGTGGAACGAGCCAATCGCACCAAGGCCCGTGAACGCGCCGCTGGGCTCAAGAAAGTCGCTGCCAAGAACACTACCGCATGACAGCCTACACACGCCGGTGGTCCTATCCCCTAAGCCGTTGCTCGTCGATCCGAACCCTCCACCAATGAGGCGGGTATTTTTCCGTTCGATACCGACCCGTCGGCACTGGTATCAAATCACGTTGATGGGTTTCTCTCTTGGTGGGGCAAGTAGTCTTCCCTGGCGAATAACGCCGGGTCAACACGATCTGGTATCATTGGCTGCGGTCTAACACGGGGGCCGGCGCTTGCGATTGTCCCAGCCGAATCAACCCACTCACAGCAATTTAATATCATGCTCTCAGATGATCACAATTTGATACCGGGATAATCTCGATGGCCGAGACGGCAACTTTGTACATCGACGGAGCGGCACGCGGCAACCCAGGTCCGGCAGCCTATGCGGTGGTTTTGTCCCGTCCAGGTTTTCCAGTGGTTGAAGAAGCCCAGTCCATTGGGTCGACAACCAACAATGTCGCCGAGTACACGGCCCTGATAAAAGGACTTGGTCTGGCTACCCAGTTGGGTGTGAAAAAGCTCGCCGTGTTTAGTGACAGTGAGTTGCTCGTCAAACAAATGAATGGTGAATATCGGGTCAAAAGTGAAGACCTGCGACCACTCTATGAACAGGCCCGGCAACTCGCTGCACAGTTCGATTCCTTCCGCATTACCCATATCCCCCGAGAGCAGAATAAACGAGCGGATCAGCTCGGGAACAAGGCCCTCGATGGCCAGGCCCGACAGCGGGGAGTACCGCCAGCGACCCTGCCTCGCCCGATCCAACCGAAAGAGGTTGTTACTGATGCAGCGGTGCGGGACGATGCACTGGCGGTGCTTCGATCCGCTGCCAAGGCGTGGGCGACTAATGGGCTGCCAGCGGTTGCCGTTGAAGCAGTCTGGGAGCAACTCTGGTCAGTATTGGCTGAGGCGGGTGTGCTAAAAAAGCAGAAAGCGAAGTGAACCACCCTAAAAAAAGCGGAATGCCTGAGCGAGGGACAAACTCCCTTGGAAGCAATGGAGAACTGGCTGATCCTGGAAACCTCGGGTCGCGTGGGTCAGGTGGGTTTGGCCTGCAACGGGGCAGTCGTGACAGTTTGCCGACTCGACGATCGCCGCCGCCATGCCCGTGATCTGGCGGCCACCGTGGAGCAGGTTCTTCAGAGCTACTCGGTTGCCCCGGCCAAGGTGACGGGCGTCCTCGTGGGCCGTGGGCCAGGCAGTTACACGGGGTTACGGGTGGGCATCATTTCGGCCAAAGCGTTCGCCTATGCTACCGGCTGCCACCTCATCGCCATTGATACATTTGCCGCCATCGCTGAACAAGCACCAGCTGAAGCTGAACAGTTGTGGGTCATTGCCGACGCCCTTCAGGGACAAATGTACCTTCAACCGTTCGCTCGCCAGGGGACCGTTTGGTTGGCTCAGGACGAGTTGCGAATTGTCCCCGCCGAGAGGTGGCTGCCAAGCGCTCCGCCAGGTATCTATCTGAGTGGTCCGGGGGTCGCCGTTTACGCGCACCTGATTCCGTCCGAATGCATGTTGGTACCCCAACCCAATCGGGAGCCGTGGGTGCAGAGCCTGTTCGCCGTCGGCCGCCGGTTTTCTCCGCTTACCCGTGCCGAGCTGTTTGCGTTGGAACCGCTGTATTTGCGGGGCAGCTCCGCCGAGGAGAAGGCAAAATGCGAGGGCCGTTCCCTGCCATCCTGAATTAGCCGTTAAGCTTGGAAAAGCGGTATCGAGCGTGACGGCCGGCCCTGTCCAAGGAAACGAAGCTACTGCTCCAGACTCCGCCATAGGTACCACGTTGCAATACTGCGATAGGGTCGCCAGGTTTCGCCACGTTGAACCAATTCCGAGGCGGTAGGTAACTCCGGAAGCTGGAACTGGTTTTTAACTGCCACCCGGAAGCCGTAATCCCCGACCGGCAACACGTCCAGGCGACCCAAGCCGAATATCAGGAACATATCCGCACTCCACGGCCCGATACCCTTGATCTGGGTGAGTTGTTTGCGGATTGTGTCGTCGTCGCGCTTCTCGATGCCGGGCAATAAGTCCGGGTTGGTCTGAACGTGGTCGATCACGGCTCGCAAGGCGCGTTGCTTGGGTCCCGAAATCCCGCACGCGCGGAGCTGATCGTCTCTGAGCTGAGCCAGCTTGGTCAAAGGCACCGGCGGTCCCTTCACGAGTGCCAGCAACTGACCGAAGATCGCCTTGGCCGCTTTCGTGGACAGTTGCTGGTAGATGACGCAGCGAACCAGCATGGTGAACGGATCGGTCGGATTGGGCGTCAACGTACACGGCCCTACCTGATTAATGAGCCGCTCCATGACCTCGCACTGGCGGGCGAGGTGCCGCTGAGCTTGACGGTAGCACGGCTTGGACATGTGGACATGGATAGCTCATGAACCGGCTGGTTGCAACTGCGCGGCCGCTCAGTTTCTTGGTTGCAAGTGCTTTGGTCAGGCTTACCCTATGGGTACGCCAGTGGTTCCTATCTGCACGGCCGCTGGTCCATCCCAAGTCACGCAGGAGGTTTGCTCCATGATTCGTCCCGCTTTGTTCCTGGCAGCTGGGATCGCACTGGTTGTACCGGTGCAAGCGGCTGACCCGATCGCCACCGGTAACTGGATTCTGACAACATTGGGTCCAACTGGAGAATCGGTCGTTTGCATCCTCAAAGTCGAACAGAAGAACGGTCAACCCACCGCTAGCGTACTCTTTTCGCCCCCCGGGGCCGTGACGACTGTTGGCGAGTTCCGCGTTACTAACGCGTCCGTCATTGCTGGAGTCAATCAAACGCGGGGTAAAAACACCAATCAAATCAACTTTGTCGGGACGCCCGGCAAAGATCCCATGGTAGTACTGGGCAGCGTGGGGACCAACACAACCCGAACTCGAGCCCGGCTGAGCCGGACCGACAAGAGCACGCTTGAAGCCAACGAGTTGTCCACCCGAATCGCACTGCCCGAACCGATGGCCCAGGTGCAACAGCTGAGCGAAAAACTTGTCCAGACGCAAAGTCGGATATTCAGTGAGAAAGATGCGGCCAAAAAGCAGGAACTTCAGAAGGAATACACGGCAGCTCTGCAGGAACTCAATGAGAAGCAACCGGTCCTGTACCGCGAGGTAGTGGAGAAGCACGCGAGCCACCCGGCTGCATTGGATGCAGCTCTGTACTTCTTGCGGGGTTTGTCACGCAATCGACTGACTGCCGCGGACGCCGAGAAATACGTCAAGATTGTCCATGAACATGGCTTGCCTCACGGGCCGTTGTACGTGGGTGTCATCCTGGCTCCGACGGCCGAAATACTGGCCGGTCAATCCGGAATGGAAAAGGTTGCGTTGATGGCGATCGAACCCGCTGCCAAGGGGATCACCGACGACATGCCCGCGACGGTACAGGCAACGGTGCTCACCGCGTACCGAACGACTCTGCTGAAAGCCGGCCAGGCGGACAAGGCCAAGGAACTGGATACCCGCATCGCCAAGCTGGAAACCAAGATTGACGAGGAGTACCTGCGCACGGTGCCGGCGTTCAAACCGACTGTCTTCGCTGGCCGCAAGAACTCCAGCGCCAACCAGGTTGTGCTGATGGAATTGTTCACTGGGGCACAGTGCCCGCCGTGTGTCGCAGCCGACGTGGCGTTCGACGCATTGCAAAAGTCTTACAAACCCACGGAACTGGTGCTGATCCAGTACCACCTGCACATCCCAGGCCCTGACCCGCTGACTAATCCGGATACCCAGGCCCGCTGGGACTACTACCGCAAGTTGTTCCCTACTGAACTGCGCGGTGTACCCAGTTCGGTGTTCAACGGCAAACCAGCAGCCGGCGGCGGCGGCGGCATGACTCTCGCAGAAAACAAGTATCAGCAGTACCTTTCGGTCATTAACCCGTTGCTAGAAAATTCGACCGAAGTCCAACTCGCCGGCAAAGCAACTCGAAAGGACGACAAGTTGGACATTGTCGTAGAGGCAGTCGGTGCCGAGGGAGCTGATCTACGGCTCCGGTTGCTGGTGGTCGAGGAATCGATCAAGTATGTTGGCAGCAATCAGATTCGCTTCCATCATCAAGTGGTGCGGGCGATGCCCGGTGGACCGGAGGGTGTCGCGGTTGAGGACAAGCAGTTCCGCCATACGGCGACTGTCGATCTGACGGAACTGCGCAAGAGGCTGAACAAGTACCTGGACGACTATGCCGCGAACACCCGCCCATTCCCCAAGCCGGACCGACCCATGGACCTGAAAGATTTGCGAGTAATCGCCTTTATTCAGAACGACAAGACTGGCGCAATCCTCCAGGCCACACAGATTGAGGTCGAGGGCAAGGCCGCCGGCGAGCCGTAAGCGGAGCTTTCCAACCGGTCCCAGTAGAAGTGTTCATTGCGTTAGTAGTGTGTCCTGTGTTCGACGATCGTCCGTGAGGTCGGTGAAGCTGCTCGCAATTTCACCCCCTCTCACGGACGGTCGATGTCGGCCTTCAGTTTCAGCGCATGACGGGCAGCAGCGAGACGATTGGAATACTGGGTATTGTTTGGCTCGTGGGCTATCAGCCATTCCAGTATCGGAATGGCCGCTTCGTATTCTTCCTCGGCTTCCAATCGGGCCGCCAGCCGATCATGGGGGCCAATGTCATTCGGGAAACGCTCCACTGCCCGCCGCCAGACGCTTAATGCCGTGACGGTGTCCTGCAATTCTTCCAATGCCGTACCCCAGGCTATGTAGCTCTCGGGCGTGTTTGGTTCCGGACCGGCGGCCCAGCGGTGGATGGCCGCTTGCAGCCATGCACGGCGCGCCGGGTCCGTCGGATTGGGGAACAGCAGGGGCGTGGCAGCATACCAAACGGCCGGATCATCGGGAAGCACGTTGGCTCGGAATTGCTCGGGGGATAGCCGGCCGTCCACAAATCGGACAATGCTCGGCAAGCGTCGCGGCGACCGAACCAGCGCCTGGCGCCAGTCGGCCATTGCGGTGACCCAGTCGCCCTGCAATGCCGCGACCTGTCCGCTGATGAACCACACCTGCGACTCGGAATTCCCGACCCGCTTGGCTCGGTTCAAATGCACTCGCGCTGGCTCGCAGCGAATGAAGCGGTCCGTATAGGATCCAAGGATCAGATGCGGTTCGGCGTAGAGCGGCTGCAAATTTCGGGCTTGGCGAGCCGCTTGCAGAGCGGCGCTCATGTGGCCGTCGGGATCGGTTTGAGCCGTGGGATCGAGCAATTGAACTAGCGTTCCACCTCCCCCCGCGGCGACAAGTGCCGATTGCCACCGAGCACTCGCTGCGCTCAGGTGAGAAGCCATCAAATCATACCACACGGCCGGGTCATTCGGCCGGATTCGGGCAGCGACCCTCTGATAACCAATGGCCACGTCGAGGTAGTCTCCTCCCCGTGTGCGCAAAGAAGCCGCTGCCGTCAGTAGTCGGTTAACCCGGTAAAGCCGCCACTCGCCAATGACCACCGTGAGCATCGTAAAGAGCAGACCTCCGGCCGCCACATACGCTGCCCAGCCAGTCAGCGTCAGGGTTCGGTTCGATTCACGATCAGGTTTTAGGTCGGATCGTCGCGTAGGCGATTTCGCAGCACTGACCTGTCCGGCGACGACGGCGGCGGCCAAGGCGACACTGGGCGTGTGCAGCCCATAATCGCCAGCACTGTGGATGGCGACCGCGCCCAGACCGAATACACCGCCCAGCAGTAAGCTGCCCGTCGATTCCGAGCGCCGGAGGCGGTACCCGACCGCGGCAGTGCCCACCGCTGCCAAGGCCAGACCGACGGTCAAGCTTAGACGCAGTAAACCACCTTCCACCGCTGCTTCCAGGTACTCGTTATCCAGCGTGTTGAATTCGATCGGCGAATCGGGTTGGGTCCGCACCACGCGTTCCGCTCGGCCCAACCCGCCCCCACCGACCCCAAAAAGGGGGAAAAACTCCAGCAACGGCCGCACTTCCAGCCAGCCTTCTGCCCGATTATCAATCGCTCCGCCCCAGATCGTCGAGATGCGGTCACTCACGACCTTGCCGCCGTACGCGACCAGTAATCCCAAGGCGACCAGCCCCGCTCCGCTCGCGAGCACCAGACCGGTGCCTGTCAAGCTTGCGCCTCCTCGTCCCCGGCGGGCCCACCACCCCACCGCGAACGTGAGCAGTGTAGCAGCCCCCGCGGCCACAAGCCCCCCCCGCGATTGGCTGAACCCGATCGCCGCGATCATCAGACCTAAGCCGGGCAAAATACCCAATGCCTCTGGCGAAGCCAGACCCTCGCGCCGCGCCGCTCGCAGGTATAGACCAATGCTCAAACCGGCAAACAGCAGCACTTGAAAGGCGAAATGGTTTTTGTTCAGAAACGGTCCGAAGCCCGGGCCGCCGCGCTCCGGGGGATCGTACAACTGCAGCCACTTGCCGGCCAAAAACTGAGACATGCCGAGCAATGCCAACACCAACCCGGTCGCAAAACCGACCCACGCAAGCCGAACGAACGTTTGATCGGATGCCACGAAGTTACGAACGCCAGTATAGACCATAAAGAGGGCCAACAATTGCATTAAGAGGTCTTCGGTTCGAGAGGGAGCCACCGACAACCGAACCCACTGCGGCGGTTGGGGAACCGTCTCCTCGCGTTCATCCGGCAATAACTCCGAAGCGCGGGGCAGCAACTCGATATGCCATTCGGCGGTTGTGGGCGACAGAATCCGGACAAGCCCGACGGGCAAGGGCACAAGTTGAAACGCCGTCAGCAAAACCAAGCCGAGCAGGCAATTCCCGATGACATCGGAGCGGTAGGTGAAGCGGCGAGTGAGGACCACGTGGCCCACCCATAATCCCACAAACCCCAAAAGTCCCAAGGAAAGTATGAATTGCCAATAGGAAGTGGCGCAGCCGAGGAACCAAGGTGAAAGGGCAACGAGCAAAAAAATGAGTAATTCCGCGGCCGAACGGAGATCACGCCCGGCCGTATGGTCGTCCGTGTTGACGACAGAAGCAAGTGAAGCCATACCGGCGGCTCACCTCGGAATCGGTGAGAGGGAACGCCCGGTAACTGGATTTACCTGCTCCGCTGGGGTGAGCCGAACGGTTCTTTACTGATGTTGATGGTAACCCATTTATCGCGGCGGTTGCCAGTTTCGACCCACGCTTCAGTTGAATTCGAGCTAGGGATGGTCAGTTGCGTGGTGCTGTCGGCACCTGCGACGGGTGTGGCCGGGGCGGGCGCTGCCAGCGACGACCAGACTCCCACAACTAACAAGCACGTTGCACTGAAAACGGCAACCAGGGGCAGAGCGCGGCGCATATGTCACCTCATAGTCAGTAAATGTATCTTAATGGGTCATTTGGTCAGGGGGAAGCGCGAATCACCCAAAATTTCTGTTCTTCTAAAGATCTTCTTGCACCAGTTGAATAGCTCACGGGCGAGGCGGAACTAACCAGCCAAACCCATCGCGTTTCAGTGCAGCTTGGATCTCGTCGAGATGAGCGTAATACCCATGCGGACCACGATTTGCGGAAGCCAGTCCGATCAATCGACCGCGAGCATCAACCAGGGCACCCCCGGATCGACCCGATTGCGAGGGGTGTTGCGTTTTCCAGAAAAACGCCGGTCCCTTTCCGTCACGGCGAACAAATTCCTTGCTCAAAAGGGTGTTCCTGAGCACGGTTGCGGCTTGATCGTTGCCACTGATACCCACGGAGAACACTTCAACTGGGAAGCTCTTGGGGCGTTCGCCCGGAGGAGCCAAGGTTACGACTGCGATTGAGTGATTTTCAAGAGGAAACCGGACTAAGGCCACGTCGGGATCGGGCCAACGACCCACGACCTCGGCAGTCTTGGCGAACCAAACGTGCCTGGGATAGCGCTCCCGGTCCGTGAAGGCCACCGCTACCTGATCGAACGGGGCCGCGTGAGAGGCCGTTAACAGGTAGCCAAATCCATCCTTAACCCCGATGACGACTCCGGTGGCCGTGGGTCCGCCTGGAACTGAGACACGGGGGCTAGCCAGAATGGCCTGCCATTGGTCATCAATGGACAAAGCAGCCCCAGCCACCGTGGGATCGGTTGGCGGGGCCCCCAGCAAGACGCTCAGTAAAAGAAGCATTCACGCTACCGTCAGAGAGTCGTCGGTATCGTGCGGCGACGGCGAGCGATGAAACCACCGATGCTGACCAAGCCGCCAAACACAGCTAATGTTATGGGCTCCGGAACGATTTGTTGATTCACTACGGTTAAGTTATCGGCATTGAAGAACCAACGGTAGCTCGTTTCATCGAGGTCATAGGCCGATCCGATGGTGGCTGAGGTAAATGGCGTGTCGGAAATCAGCCCCATAAAGTACATCGTGGCGCGACCCAAAATATCGCCGACACCCATTTCGGGGTTCATTCCATTATACACAGTTCCGACCGAGGTTTGAAGGTAAAGATCACCCGTTTGGGTTACATCTGGGTCTGCGTTCAGGAACACACCGACTGCATAGAGTGGATCACCATTCTGCATAGTGATCGTGAAGTATTCTCCGGGGTAAAAAACAGAAGTATCTGGTGTTTCGCCGAATGCACCGAACGAAACCGGATCACGATAAACAGCCAACGAGTTGTTGCCAAAGCCCACCCGCAAGTCATCAATCCGACCAATCGGATTACCCGCAATGGGGTATCCTGAAAAGACCGACGCGGGGCTGAAGTTGTAGGTGATGCCGTTCAAGCTGCCGCCCGATGAGATCGTGCTGTTGACGGCGGA
>Ga0272446_1006902_pt1 | contig 11569 bp, 7 predicted proteins | sample YNPCB0061_FD_194587 | JGI IMG/M metagenome (GOLD analysis project Ga0272446, IMG submission 194587) | Hot spring microbial mat communities from Yellowstone National Park, WY, United States - YNP-CB-006-1 | ecosystem: Environmental > Aquatic > Thermal springs > Hot (42-90C) > Sediment | place...
GACTGGACCCCGGACCAGGACCACGGCGGCGTGCTCATGAAGACCTTCCAAGCCATGTTGCTCCAGACCGACGGCGACCAAATCTTTCTGTTTCCTGCTTGGCCTCGGGAATGGGAGGTGGACTTCAAGCTGCACGCGCCACGGCAGACCGTCCTCGAAGGCCGCTATCGTGGCGGCCAGCTCGAGCGCCTGCGCGTGACGCCCGCCACGCGCCGGGCCGACGTGACGGTGTGCGCGCCGTGACGCGATGGGTGATTTTGCATCCCCTTGCCCGGTGGCCGGGGCAGCCAACCGCGTGAGGCTGGGAACGACCGGAGTCCGTTATCCGGGACACGCGCCTAATGCGGGCGAGGATGCACCGGTCCGGTTTGGCCGGCCCGGCGAGACGCTGAGTTTGGCCGACGCTGGGCGCGTTGGAGGCGTCCCATTGGTCCCGTCGCCGCCGACCTGGCAAAACGGATTGCGCCCGTCCCGACAGGGGGGTAGCATCCGCTCGTCAGCCATCGAGCCGAACCTCGTAAAACCTGCCTGTGATGCAAAACCACTCTGAACTAAACCGCCGCCAATTCCTCCGCACCGCCGGCTGGGCGGCGACCACCCTGGCCGCCGCCACGGCGGTGGCCCCCACCATTCTCGCCGACCCCGCCCCCGGCAAAACGATCGGCGTGGGCTGCATCGGCATCGGCACCCGCGGCGGCGACCTGCTCAATGCCGTCGTGGCCGCGCCGGGCGTGAAAGTGGTGGCCGTGAGCGACGTGTATGGGCCGCACCGGCAGAAGGGCTTGGAGCGCAGCCGAAATCCCGAGGCCAGGGCCTACGAGGATTATCGCGACCTGCTGGCCGACCCGAGGGTGGACGCGGTGATCTTCGCCACGCCGGACCATTGGCATTGCCAGATGGTGCTCGACGCGGTCCAGGCGGGCAAAGACATCTATTGCGAGAAGGGGTTCGCCCGCACCCTGGCCGAGGCCAAGCTCATGCGCGACGCGCTCAAAAAGAGCCGGGTGGTCTTCCAGCTCGGCCATCAGGCGCGCCAGGCGACCTGCGCGTTGCAGGCGAAGGAACTGATCGCCCAAGGCCTCCTCGGCCCCATCACGCTGGTGCGCACGGGCCGCTTCAAATCCACCGAACCGAACCATCCCAACTGGCGCTGGTACGGCTACTACGATCAATGGGACCGCCCCGATCCGGAGCAGGTCCGCCGGGCGGTGAACTGGGAGCTCTGGCTGGGCCCGGCGCCCAAGATTCCCTGGAACGAACGGCACTTCTGGCACTGGCGTTGTTACTACGCCTACGGCACTGGTTACGCCGGCGACCTGCTGTCGCACGAGATGGATTTCGTGCAATATCTCCTTGGCCACGGCATTCCCGACACCTGCGTCTGCACCGGCCAGATCGCGCTCCTGCGCGACGACCGGGAAGTGCCGGACACCTGGGTGGCGGCCTATCAGTTCGAGAAGCTCGGCCGCACGGTCACCTTCGAGGGCAGCATGAACAGCAACGACCGGCAGCCGGTCACGATCTGCGGCCGCGACGCCACGCTGCGCTTTGACGCCATCGCGCATGACGTCACCACGTTTGAAATCATCCCCGCCAGCCACAACCGCAACGCCGGCCTGCCCAAGGGCTACGAGCGCGGCAAGGCGCCGCCGCAGCCCAATCATATCGTGGACTGGCTGAACTGCATCCGCAGCCGGGGCACCCCGAAATGCTCGACCGACGAGGCGTTCATCGAAACGGCCACGTTCCTCATGTCGCTCAAGGCGCAGCAAGAAGGGCGCATGGTCCGCTGGGACCCGGTGCGGGAGGAGATTGTGTAACGATGAGCCGCTGCCGGAACCCCCTGCCCGCACCGTGAAAACGACCTCCATGAAAACGCCACGGACGTTTTGTTTCCTCTCGTTGCCCCTGCTGATCGCCGCGCACGGTCCCCTCGCGGGAGCGGCCGAGCCCGGCCCGCTCAAGGTGTTCATCCTGGCCGGCCAATCCAACATGGAAGGCCAGGGCGTCGCCGACCTCGACGACAAGGACCATAACTACGGCAAAGGCACGCTGGCGCGATTGCTTCAGGATCCGCAAAAGGCGCCGCGGTTCGCCCATCTCCGGGACCCGCAGGGCCGGTGGGCGGTGCGCGAGGACGTCTGGGTGCGCTATCAACGCGAAGGCCAGCCCCTGTTGCGCGGGCCGTTGACAGTCGGCTTTTCGGTTTATGGCGACACGCACCACTTCGGACCGGAACTCCAATTTGGCTGGCTCATGGGCGACCGGTTCACCAACCAGGTGTTGTTAATCAAGACGGCCTGGGGCGGCAAGAGCCTCTACCGGGATTTCCGTCCGCCCGGCTCGGGCGGCCCGGTGGGGCCCTATTACACCAAGATGCTGGCGGAAATCCGCGAGGCACTGGCGAATCTGAAGACCGACTTTCCGGCCTACGATGGCCGCGGCTGGGAACTCGCCGGCTTCGTCTGGTATCAGGGCTGGAACGACGGCTGCGAGCCCCAGACTGCCGTGCCGCAATACGAGACCAACCTGGTCAATCTCATCAAGGACCTGCGCCGCGACCTCGCCGCGCCCCAGTTGCCCGTGGTCATTGGCGAATTGACCGGCCCCTGGGTTGAGGCCCCCGGCGAATGGGCCGCCCTGCGCCAGGCCCAGGCCGCCGCCGCGGCGCGACCGGAGTTCCGGGGCAACGTCTTGTTCGTTGAAACGCATGATTTCGTGCGCCGTCCCGAGGACTCGCCCAATCCGGGCCACGGTCACCACGAGTTTGGCAATGCCGAGACCTATCTTCTGATCGGCGACGCCCTTGGCCGGGGCATGCTCCAACTTCTGGACGGCCACGCGCCGCTGAAAACCGCCGCGCTGACCAGAGAGCCGCGCGAGACGGACGCCGGCCAGGTGACGCCGCACTCCGAGGGCCTGCACGGCTACATCGGCTTCGGCCACGAGAAGTTGCCGGCCGAGGGCGGCTACAGCGCCGGCATGGGCTTCTACGCAGCCGTCTGGCCGCTGGTGGACCAGCCGCTGGCCGACTTCCAGATCGGCCTGCCGAGTTCCTGGATTCAACCCGACAACTCGGACAACCAGAACCTGCCGCTGTGCCCGGAAGGCACGCTGGCCCGCAAGTGGAAGGAACGCGGACCCACTTGGAGCAGCGTTTTCCAAACCATCGAGGGCGGCCTGGGCTACTGGGCCGGCAACCACTTCCGCTACGGCCCGCCCAAGTTCAGCATGAACGGCACGCCGCAATGCTACGACTACGAAATCGGCTCGCCGGGGTGGTCGTTCTTCTACGACAACGAGGCGCTGCCGGACCACCGTCTCGGCATCGCGCAACTGAGCAACCGACTGCTCATCCCGCCCGACGGGCTGCCATTCGACGGCCATCCCAACGGCGAGTTCCTCGGCTACTCTTGGATGGCGCTGCCCTTCACCGAGCCCACGAGCGATGACCCGCCCACCGGCGAGCAGAGCTGGACCTGCTTCCTCAGCGCAGCCAACTTCAAAGGCCCCATCGCCTATTACATCCCGGAAACGTGGAGCAAGATCGGCAAGCTGTTCAACGATCCCTTCCTTTACGGCCGCGGCCTGGACGCGCGTCCCGGCATCATGGGCGGCGGGGCCATGGAGATCAACACGGTGCCGCGTTTCGACGCCAAAGACGCCCGGGGGGTGGTTTACTCGAAGATTCCCATGCTGCAGTGGCCGGTGGACGCCGAGGGGCGGGCGTATCTGGTGCAAGACGTCACCTACTACTCGAAGGCCGCGCTCTACGACGCGTTCAAAGCCTGGCGCGACGGCGGCCCCGCCTGCTCCGGACGCTTCGACCTCCAAGGCGCTTTCAAACCCAAGCTGAACACCCGCACCACCCGCTACGATCAGGCGGGCAAGAAGATCGTCGGCGTCGAGCGCGCCTTCGACACGCGCATCTTCGAGGGCAACGTCTGGGGCTTGCAATGGTTCACCAACGACATCGCCCCGAAAGGCCTCTTCCCGCAATACTACAAACAGGTCGGGGACGAACGGGTCGCCATCCCGGCCACGGAAGTCCCGGCGGAAACCCAACTGCACACCCAACAGTTCAAGCTGGCCAAGGTGGGCCCGCCCTACACATCGCCCACCACCGGCGCCTGGGCCCGACCCGGCCCCAAACTCGGGCCCTTCACCGCCAAGCTCAGAGACGGCTCAGTGGTGACCTACTGGTGGTATCGTTTCGTGGATCAACCGTCGTTCCAGCAATACCACTGGAGCGCGGAAAAGAAGGCCAAACTCCAGGCCTTCGTGGAAAAACTCCACGCCCACTGGCCGACAGACCGCGACTACATGCCGCCGCCCACGCGCGGCAAGCTGGTGGCGCTCGATCCCGCCCTGCTGGTCATGCCGCCTGCGGGCCTGGAGGTGGGTTACGTGCCCATCGTCACCGGCCAGACCGCGCCCTGAACGGCAAGCCGGGGCCGTCGGAAGCGAGTCCTGCCGGCAACCTACCGTTGGCGGTTGGTTGCCGGCCCACACCTGTCGGGTGTTGAGGCCCGGGCGCGTCAAAGCCGGCCGATTGCCTTGCCGACAGGCCCGCCGGCAGCCTCCGTTGGTCCTTGTCTTTCAGCACAGCGACAGCGAAGTACCCCGCCTCCGCCGTGCCTGCGGTTCGATCCCAGCCCCGGAACCACAGTGCAGCCACCAAACGCTCCGGGACGCAGCGCGCTGCCCAAGGCGCCGGCACAGCCGTCCCCCGTGGAGCACCCGGCCGGAAACACTGCAAAGGGATTGACGCCGCGGCGCGCACCGGCCTAGGTTTGGGCCTTGGGCGGTGGCTGTAGCTCAGCCTGGTTAGAGCTCCAGATTGTGGATCTGGCTGTCGCGGGTTCAAATCCCGTCAGCCACCCCAAATTCCCCGGCAATCCGCTGCCTGGGGGGCTTTTCCCGCGCCTCTTCCACAATTTTCACCACCCCGCGAAGTGTCTTGAGAATACCCTTGCCCCGGGCCTTGCGACCCCGGCGCCCGGCGCGCCGCCGGCCGTGCGGTCGTGAGCCGTGGAAGCGTCATTGACGCCGCCCACGGCCCGCGCTCATGCTGCCGCCATGAAAATTCCCACGCTGCTCCTGGGTTGTTTGCTTCCCTGCCTGATCCCCGATGCGGCCGCTGCGGCCGGCCCGCGTTTTTACGGCGACCCGCCCGATGACCACCACCCTTGGGCGGTGCACGACGGCAACCGCCCCCAGCCACCGCGGGTCACCCCGGGCACGTTCAGCCAGCCGGACAAGCCGGGGCGGCCGCCCTCGGATGCCATTGTGCTTTTCGACGGCACGAACCTTTCGAAATGGCAGGGGGAAAAGGGCGCCCCGGCCAAGTGGATCGTGCGGGACGGCTACATGGAGGTGGCGCCCGGCACGGGCGAAATTCGGACCAAGGAGGAATTTGGCGACTGCCAACTCCATATCGAGTGGGCCGCGCCGGCCAAGGTCGAGGGCGAGGGCCAGGGCCGCGGCAACAGCGGCGTGTTTCTCATGGGCCGCCTCGAAATCCAGGTGCTCGACTCGTACAACAACATCACCTACGCCGACGGCCACGCCGGCGCATACTACGGGGTGAACCCGCCGCTGTGCCTGCCGTTGAACCCGCCGGGCGAGTTTCAGGTGTACGACATCGTTTTCCGCCGGCCCATTTACCGCGACGGCAAGGCGGTGGACCCCGGCTACGTCACCGTGTTTCTCAACGGCGTGCTGGTCCAGGACCACACCCCGCTCGAGGGGCCGGGCGGGCACATGGGCCGTTCCAAGCCCCGGCCGTTCCCGGAGAAAGGCCCGCTGGCCCTGCAAGACCACGGCAACCCCACCCGCTTCCGCAACATCTGGTATCGCCCGCTGCCGCCACGCCCGGCCGAAGGCGGCACGGATGGCTGGCTGGACACCGAGGCCGCGCGGGCCAAGCGCGCGGAAATCGCCGCCAGCATCCGCGCCGATGCCGCCACGTTGAAGAACGACGCCGACCCGCTGCCCGAGATGTTGCGGTGGTTTGAGTCGCTGGTGTACGCGGACGATGCCGCCGCCCGCCAGCGCGCCACCGCGCTGGCCGAGGCCTACCTGGCCCGGCTCCGGGCCCTGCCGGCCGATCAACTCGCGGGCAAACGCGACGAGGTGCGGCATTTGAACGACGTGTTCCGATACCTGGCGCGGCACAAGATCGTGCCGAACGACTACGCGCCCAAGGTCGCGGTCGAGGCCCTGATCAAGGCCCAGGGCTGGGACAAACGCCGGCCGTAGCCCTCCTCGCGGCGCGGCGCCGGATGCTGCCTCGCGAGCCGTGCGCCGCTGAGCAAAAAGTTTGGCCCGCCCGGAGGGAATCTCCGGGCGGGCCGTTGCACAGCGAACCCCCGCTTACTTCGCGTAGCGCTTCTGAAATTCCTGCTGGCGGCGCTCGCGTTCGGCTTTCTCCGCCGGGTCCATCTTGTTCAGATACCAGTTGTGGTTGGCCTGGTTGAGGACCTCGTCGAGCTTTTTAGCCAGGGCCTCGGCGGCCGCAACCTTCGCCGGGTCGCCGGAAGCCCGGCCCTTCTGCACCAACTCCTCGAGCTCGGGCACCATCTTGGAGTAGAAGTGCTTGGCCACTTCGTAGGTGCCGTGCCAGTGGGTATAGTCCGGCCCCATCATCGAGGCGCCGTGGCGGGCGCGACGACCCTCGTGATGCCAGAGCTCGTACCAGGTCCAGTCCAGTTTGTTGGCGAACTGCACCGGGTTCATGAGCGGCTTGGCCAGTTTGTAGAGCTCGAGGCCGGGCTCGGCGAATTTCTGGTGGTAGAGGTCAATGAGGCTGTCGTACTGGACGTAGAAATTGTCCACCCACTGCTGCTCGTGGCAGTTGACGCACACGGCCTTCATGTGGTTGCGGCGGGTCTGCCAGTTCACCTCGGCGCCGGGCAGGCCCAGCTTCTTGTCGCTGATCTCCGGGCGCACGGAAATCTCGGGCCGGTTGTTCCAACTGATGCGCATCCCGACGTCGTGCGTCACCGGCTGCGCCGGCAGCGCGGGGCGGTCCTTGTTGGCGGGACGCGCCGGCGTGGCGCTCATGTGGCAGGTGGCGCAGGTGGGGGCCAGGTTGTAGTCCTCGCCGACCACCCATTTCGAGGAATCCATGTTGAGCTTGTCCTTGAAGGCGCGGAAGGCAATGCCGTGCTTGGACTCGTAGTAGATTTCCATCTGCGGATGGTCGGGGCCCATGTGGCACTTGCCGCAGTTGTCGGGATGGCGGGCCTGCTCGGCGGAGAAAGAGTGGCGGCTGTGGCAGGCGGAGCAGGAGCCCTCGGAGCCGTCGGGGTTGATGCGACCGATGCCTGTGTTGGGCCAGGTGGCGGGGTCGAGCTTGCCGTTGGCGAGCACCTTGACCTCACTGCCGTGACACTGCCAGCAGCCGCTGACGGCGGCGGCGCTGACCCCGCCGGGGAAACCCGGCGTTTTCATGCCGCGGTTGCCCTCGACGACCTCGGCCAGGGTGTTGTCGAGCGAACCGAGGATGCGCGCGCCCTTCGAGTGATGGGAGTTGGCGAACTCCTCGGCCTCTTTGCTGTGGCAGCGGGCGCAGTCCTTGGGCGAGACGATGGTGGCGATGCGATAGCCCTCGTGCAGGAAGGCGTCAGGCTCGCCCTCATTGGCCATGTGGCACTCGAAGCAGGCCACGTTGGCACGGTGGTGTTTGCTGGCGCCCCATTGTTGATAGACGCCGGTATTGTCCTGTTTGTGGCACTCGAGGCAGGCCTTGGACTCCTTGGAGAGTTCCGGCAGGCCCCAGGCTTGCGCGCGGGCGCGGACCGTGGCCGCGAGGGCCCCGGCTAGCATCAAGGTGGCGACGAGGTTAGGGGAGGGAGTTTTCATGGGCTCGGAGCAGGTTTGGGAGTGGAATTCGCGGAGGAGGCCGGCCGGGCCTTCGGATGCCTGCCCCAGCGGCGGGCGTAGGTCACTTCGCCCGCCAGCACGGGCACGGAGACCCGGACCAGGATGGTGTACACCAAAAGACCAAAGGCCCAGATGCCGAGGCAGACCATCGTCTCGTGCAACGTGGGGCGGTACTCGACAATCTCGCCCAGCGGAGAGGGCACAAAGGCGGGCACGATCAGGCCCATGCCTTTTTCGATCCAGATGCCGAAGATGGCCAGCACGCAGGCCACGTTCAGGGTCTTGAGCGCGCGCGAGGCCGGCAGCAGAAAGAGCGTGGTGGAAACGACGTTCATGGCCAGCGCGGTCCAAATCCAGGGCACCAGTGCGCGGTGTTCACCCAGGCCAAAAAACAGGTAGCGGATCGAGGCCACGTGGCGGGTGTCGGCGTAGAACTCGGTGAACAGTTCACAGAGCAGCAGGAACAGGTTGATGAGCATCGCCACCTGGACGATGCGCCGCAGCGTCAGCAACGCCTCGTCGCTGACGTGGTGCCGGGTAAAGCGGCGCACCACTTGCAGTGTGAGGATGATGAACGCCGGCCCTGCCGCAAAGGCGCTGGCCAGAAAGCGGGGCGCGATGATGGCCGAGTTCCAGAACGGCCGCCCGCCCAGGCCCACGTACAGGAAGGCCGTCACGGTGTGGATGCTGATGGCCCAGACGATGGCGATGAACACAAAGGGGATGTAAAACGCCTTTGCGGGCGGGCGTTCACAGTAGGCGCAGTAGATGAGATAGCCGCAGATGTGCAGGTTGAGCAGGAGGTAACCGTTGAGCGCGATGACGTCCCACGTCAGCATCGAAATCGGGAAGTTGAACCGCAGCAGCAGGTGGTGGAACCGGTCCGGCCGGCCCAGGTCCACCGTCACAAACAACAGGCACATCAGGATCACCGAGACCGCGAGCAACTCCCCGAAGATGACCACGTCGTGCAAGTGGAGGTTGCGGTACACGTAAACCGGGATCACGAGCATGGCGGCAGCCGCCGCCAGGCCCACCAGGTAGGTGAAATTGGCGATGTACATCCCCCACGACACCTGGTCGGTCATGCCCGTGGTGACGAGGCCGTGCACCAGTTGCTGGCACCAGGCGTACAGACCGCCCAGCGCGATGACGGTCAGCAGCGTCATCCACGCGTGGTACCGCCAGTCGCCCACGAAGCTCAGGCGGAAGCAGTCCCAGAGAAAGGTGAGATACCGTTTCATGCGCCGGCCTCCCGGACTTCCCGGCCCTTGGTCTCGGGCGTGATCGGTTCGTGGTAACGGCTGCCGCGCTCGTCGAAGTAGTAGAAAAAGCGCGGCAGCGTGCCCACGTCCGCCTTGAGGACAAACACCCGCTTGTGTTTGAGGATGTAGTGGACCTCGCTGTTGGGGTCGAGCACGTTGCCGAACTTGCGCGAGCCGGTGGGGCAGACCTCGAGGCACGCCGGCAGGCGCCCCACCCGCGTGCGGTGCAGGCAGAACGTGCACTTTTCCATCACGCCCTTGGGCCGCGGGCGATTGGAGAGGTACGCCATGTTCGGGTTGAGCTCTTCCTTCGGGATTTGCGGGGTGGTGAAGTTGAACCGCCGCGCAAAGTACGGACAGGCCGCCTCGCAATACCGGCACCCGATGCACCAGTCGTAGTCAATCACCGTGATGCCGTCCGGCTCCTGCCACGTGGCCTCGACCGGACAGACCTTCACGCACGGCGGGTTGGCGCACTGATGGCACTGCACCGGCATGTACCACTTGTCCGGCCGCGGTACCTGCGGCGGGTCGTAGTGATGATTGGCCGTCTCCAGGTCAATGCTGCCCTTTTCCATCTCCAGCACGCGGATGTACTGGATTTCCGGCGCGCGTGACTGGTTGTTTTCCGCCACGCAGGCGTGGACGCATTTGCGGCAGCCGATGCAGCGGCTGATGTTCAGGCCGTACACGAACTCCACCCCGTCCAGCGGCGGCGGGTCTGTGACGTTGGCCTCGACACCGTACCGCTGGCGGACCTGTTCGCGGATGCGATTCAGGGCCCGCTCCTTGTCCTCCGGCGTCATCTCCTTGTAGTGCTTTTGGAGGAACTCCTCGACGCTGGGCAGCGCATCATCACTGAGATGCCGCAACGGCGACATCGCCGCGGCCAGGGCGGACAGCCCCGCCGCCGCGGCGGCGGCCTTGCCCAGGAACTCGCGCCGGGTCAGCCCGTCGCCCTCCCCGGGTCCGGGTGGATTGCCTTGGAAACTGGTGTCGGGGTCGGCCATGGTTAGTGGGAGGAAGATTCGCGGGTCCGGTCAAAGATGCGCAGCGGGTCGCGCGGGCCGGCGTGTTGCGCCGGGCTCGGCGCCCCCATGCGCAGGGTGTGCGGTCCCGGCGCGGGCGGGAGCGGCTGAAACGGCGGGTGATGGGGGTCGTGGCACTGGATGCACCGCAGCTTGGTCTGCGGCCCGCGCGCGGGGTCCCAGTACCCGTTGATGCGGCCGTGCGAACCGGCCTGCCAGTCGCGGTACACTGGCCCGTGACACTTGGCGCAGAGCAGTTGCGGCTGGTTCCACGGGATTTCGGCGCCGAAGTCGTCCACAAACGCGTTGCGGTTGCGCGGATGATGGCAGTTGAAGCAGCGGGTGTTGATGCCGTGGTTGAGCTGGATTTCGGGATGCTGCGTCAGCTTGCGGAACGTCTCGGCCGGCGAGGGGATGATCCGGTGGCAATCCATGCACTGGTAGGTGTAACCGGCCACCCGATATTCCGGCCGGAGCTTCGGCTGCCGAACCGGCGTCGGGTCCGTCGCCCAGGCCGGTGCGGCCACCCGGGGCGGCACCGGGCTGACGAAAGGCGCGGGGTCCAGCCACAGAACCCCAGCCCAGGCCAGCAAGGCCATCGGCACCCAGAAATTGAATTGCGCCTTCATCGGGTACAGGCCGCAGTGTTCTCGCCAACGGCCGGGGACCCTTCGGCCGGGGACCCCGGCCCGAGCTTCGAATCAACTGAATAGTACCACCGGCTCATTGCGATTGACTAATAGCCGGCCAGCCCGGCCGGGGAATTGATGCAAATCAAGCAAGTGCCGGGAAAGGCGGTCGGAAACGGGTTGGGGCCGCGCGCGATTACCCGGGCGGCGCTTGACGCGCGCCGGGCGCGAAAACATGATTCGGCATGGCCTTGATCCCGTTACGTCATCCCCGCGCTTTCCCGGCTTCGCTTTCTGTCCCGGAGACCAGCACGACGGCCGTTCCCCGGGCCAGAGGCCGGGCGCTCGCCCGGGCCTTCACCCTGATCGAGCTGCTGGTGGTGATTGCTATCATCGCCATCCTGGCCGGGATGCTCCTGCCGGCACTTTCCCGGGCCAAGGCCCAGGGCCAGGCCACGGTGTGCCGAAACAACCTCAAGCAAATCGGCCTGGCCACGTTCTTGTACGCCGACGACAACCAGGACCAGTTGCCCTTCGCCTGGTGGTACTACGCGCCGCACGACAGCGCGGACTCGAACAACTTCCAGACCCTGCTCATCCCGTACGTGGCCAAGCTCAAATTCGAGTCGAGCACCAACACCGCCACGAGCGACTTTGCCAAAAACGTCTTCCGTTGCCCCACCCGGATGCAGGAAAACCACTGGCGGGCCTACAAGAATTTCCCCGGCTTCGCGAACCCGTGGAAGATCAGTTACGCCAT
>Ga0272446_1006903_pt1 | contig 11569 bp, 9 predicted proteins | sample YNPCB0061_FD_194587 | JGI IMG/M metagenome (GOLD analysis project Ga0272446, IMG submission 194587) | Hot spring microbial mat communities from Yellowstone National Park, WY, United States - YNP-CB-006-1 | ecosystem: Environmental > Aquatic > Thermal springs > Hot (42-90C) > Sediment | place...
GAAACTAATTCTTATAATTTAGATAATTATAAAGCCAAAAATAATTATAATCCATACACTGGCAAGGTTGGAACAAAGACTTATAAAACTCCAAATAACTCATTATATAAGTCATCTTATGAATCTACTTTACCTAAAATTAAAACTAATAGTTCATATAAAATAAAAACCTATACACCTAAGAAATTCAAAATTAAGTAGGTGTAATGCCTAACCCGTGCCTCAAGCCGAAAGCTCTTTCGCACTCGGCTTTTGTGCAGTTTAAAAGTTTGTAGCTCCGTTGCGGTTTTGTTGTTAAGTGTAGTTTGTAAATAAAAGTTTGTTCTAAATAAAAAGTTATTTAATAAAAGTAACATTGTTGTGTTGGGCTTCGGCTTAGGCACAACGCTGTTAGGCGTCAACAATAAATTGATAATAGGAAACCATTCTATGGGAAAAAACATTCCACCAATTGCAGAAAAAGTTAAATTTTGGGAAGAGCAAGACAAAATTAATCAAGCGGTTATTCCCAGACTAATCGAGATGAACGAATCTATAAAGAATATTGCTATGCAACTTGGTGAAGTTGATAAGAAAATAGCCTTTTCTGAATCACGAACTAAAAAAAGTATAAAAGAAGATTTAGCAAAAAGTATTGATGATCTAAATAGTCGTATTGCAAATATTGAAGGTAATATAAAATCATTAGATGAATCAACTTCGACCTTAAAAAATAACTTAATTGATTTAAAATTAGAGGTACTGTCAAAGTTGAATGTAGTATTATTTCCTGAGAAATATAAAATCATAATATACATTACATTTCTAATCTCTTTAATTTCATTGCTTATTTCAATCTTTAATTAGGGGTTTATTCTGTGAAATCATTACACTTAATTGATGAATTGGAAAAAATACCACTAAAAAAGGAACATAAACATTATTCATTTCAAGCAACTGCAAAAGAAATGTCTCAAATAAAAAGAGACTTTTATGTTATAGAAACTTCAGTTGGTCTTGAAAGTGCATTCAGTTCAATTTTTGAAGAACGAAATATACCTGATGACTTGACAGAAGCTTATAAAATTGCATTTTCCAAAGTTTCGGTTGATAACTCTTTATATGAACGATATACCGAAATGCTTGATAGAGGTCCAGAAAGTGTAAGTGGCTTTGTGGGAAATTTGAAAGGGAAACTATTTGAATTAAGATTACCTGAAATGTTAGAGAATCAGTTTCCCGGATACACTTTTGAAATGGCTTCAAACCCTAACCAACCTATTTGGGACATAATAGCTAATTCGCCTACTGGTGAATCAATATTAATTCAAGCTAAAATGGGTGGATCAAATTATGCATCAGATGTTATAGAAAGAATGCAAGAAAGTCCTGATGTCTTTTTTGCTACAAGCAATGAGATACAAGATGCAATAATATCATCACATCCAGAATTAGCAGATCAATTTGTTAATATCGATTTAACAAATTATGATTTTAAGTCAGATGTTAATCAAGATCTTGAATTACTTGCTGACAATCTTGGAATAGATGTTCCTGATAGCGTTGGTGAAATTATTCCATATGTTAGTGAAATTATTTTAGGAATACGTTTAATAAAAGATTTAATTGATGTACAAAGAGATTTCAAAAGTATTTCTGCAAATGATAAGACTAGACTTTCTGCTGTAAAAACAATTGTATTATTATCTCGCTTTGGTGTAAGTATTGTTTGTACGACAGTTGTGGGAGCTGGAGGGGCTGCGGCTGGTTCGATTTTCCCTGGTGCTGGAAACCTTATTGGTGGATTGATCGGAGCTGGTGCGGGTGCATTTTTAGCTGCTAAATTAAATAAACATTTGAAACCATATTATATGGATTTTGCACTCGGTATAAGTGGCTTAACAAAGGATGATTTGTTTTATTTCAGAAACAAAAATACTATTGATAGAATGGCATTATCATTTTCCGAATTCTCAAATAATATTAATAATAAGTTTTCTTTTAACGCCTAACCTCTTTAATAAGTACAAAGTCAAGAGGATATAGAAATATTGTTCAATCCATTTTATGGATTGCTAACTAAGTTCTTTGAATTTTTGTCGTGCAACTTTACACAAATATCGATGCCGTTAATATCGAGTAAGCTGCTACAATTGTCCGCATAAAGGACAGGCAGCCAAACCTCTTTTGGGACTTGTCCCATTATATTTAAACGGGAGTGTTCCGATTGTTACCTCAGAACTATTCCAGATATTTTATAGGCATACGTGTAGTTACCCAATCCAGCGCAGCAATTTATGCCGAAGCTAATTAGTTAGGCGTAGGGGCTTACTACACGTGGCCATTGTAGAGACTTCTTATGCTGAAGTTCTACACCCTTGAATTTGTTGTTAAAGTTTGTTTTGTTCTTTAGTACGTGAAAAACAATTTCTGCTATTTCTTTAGCAATTATAGTTTTTGCTATCTGTTTGTTCTTTTTCCTTAGTAATGAGTTGTGATATTTACGGATTTCAGAATAGTACTGAACAGCGTGAGTAGCTGCATCAGTAAAGACAATTTTAAGATACCTGTTTCCGTCTTTAGATGATCGCTGTTTTGATTTACCTGCTGAGTTACGTGCAGAAGGAACAAGTCTGCAGTAAGAAAAGAAGTTCTTTACATCGGCAAAACGATTGATGTCATCTGCTTCAAGAAGTATAGTAAAGGCATTCATTTTACCAATGCCGGGTATCCAGAGCAGACGTTGAATATCATCGTTAGGAATAAGATAAGGATACAGAGATTTTTCAAGAGCTAACATTTGTTCTTTTAATAATGAAGCGTGGGCAGAAAGTTGATCATACTGTAACTTAGGAATATCCTGAAGTCCTTCAGGTTCAGTAAGGTTATATTTAGCAAGAACAAGAGCCATTGAGTTTGTTACAGAAGTACAACGTTGAACAATTTTAAGTCTTGCGCGCAGTGCATCTCTAAGTGTTCGGTTTTCGTTAGAGATCTTGTGAGCTTGCGGAATAAAGTTAAGACGAAGAAGCTGTGCAAGTATATGTGAATCAACCTTATCTGTTTTAACTTTAGCGTAAGCAATTGCCTTGACATACTTGGCGTGAGCAAGAGTAAGTGGAATATTAATAGATGTGAGCAGATCATTTAACCAGTACCAGGTGCAGGTTGATTCTACGGTTGTTTGATGTTCACCTGAAAGGTCAGAGAAGTACTGAAGAAAATTGTAATCAACATTTTTAATGTTTGCTTGTTTAACGATACAACCATCAGAATCTATGGTTGTAAGATAAGATGTGAACTTGTGAAGGTCGATGCCTGTGTAATACATATGATACCTCCTAATAAGTAATTATTGTTTATTTACAAACTTAACTTTTTACTTATTGGAAATATCACGTGCCTCAAGCCGAAAGCATTTTCGCACTCGGCTTTTGTGCAATTTAAAAGTTTGTAGTTCCGTTTCTGCTTTATTATTCGGCGTAGTTTGTAAATGAAGGTTTGTTCTAATTAATATGTTATTTAATAAATGTGGCATTGTTGTTCTGGGCTTCGGCTTAGGCACAACGCTGTTAGCTACCAAGTAAATAAAATGACTCCATCAGAAAAATTTGTTTATGAATTAACACAACATACTTTCCTTTCTTTATGGTGTTATCCAAATCCTAAAGGGAAAAAAGATAAAGAATTATGTGATGTTTTAATATTTTCTGAACCACATTTAATAATAATATCTGTAAAAGAAATTAAACCTACTGACAGTGGTGATTTTAATATTGATTGGGAAAGGTGGAAAAAAACAGCCTTAAAAAAATCTTTTGACCAATTATATGGAGCAGAGCGATTTTTAAATACAATAAATCAATTAAAATTATTTGATGGCAAACCTGGACCAAAATTACCACCAGTGGATAAAAGGAAATATCACCGAATTGCTATTGTAATTGGCGGTGAACAAAAAATGCCTTTATTGTGGGGAGATTTAGGTAAAGGATTTATACACGTTTTTGATTCCAAAACTACTGAGATATTATTTGGGGAATTAAATACTATTTCTGACTTCACAAAATATTTGAGTAAAAAAGAAGAATTTTATCAATCTGGAAACTTTACAAAACTTATTTTTGAAGGTGGAGGTGGTGAAGAAGATTTACTTGCTTTTTATTTAAGCAATTCAGAAGAATTTAAATCGCAAGGCACGCTTACAATTCTTACTGCTGGATTATGGGATGGATATAAAGTGAGTGACGCTTATAAGAATTGGATGAAAGATATTAAAGACAGCATTGTTTGGGATAATATGATAGAATTACTAATAGAAGATTTTAAGAACGATAGAATGGAAGTTGGTAAAGAATATGCGGATTTTGAACTTGTGATGAGAACTATGGCGAAAGAATCACGCTATAATAGAATTTTGCTATCGAAAGAATTTATAGATGCTTATAATTCACCAAAAGTTAGAGCTCGCCCAGTATCCTCATATTCTGGTATCGTATATGTTTTTATGTATGTAAACAGAGATGAATCAAGAGAAGACAGACGTGCCGAACTAGCGGGAAGGTGTTTGATTATTAGAAAATATACTCCTTGCATTGATACTGTTGTTGGAATTGCAACAGAAAGAAGAGATGGTAAAAATGGTTTTTCATTGGATGTTGTTTATTTCTATAAACCAACATTAAGTATAGATGAAGAAAAAAAAGCTGAAGAGTTCATAGAAAAATATGGTTGGTTTAAAAATTCAATAAAAAGGTAGCTAACAAGCGCATCAAGCCGACAGCATAATATCCGTCGGCTAATTTGTAATTTTCTGGTTTTGTGGCTTCGTTCTAATATCTTGTTAAAGGTGTTCTTAATAAATAAAGTTTTTAAAAATCATTGGCTTTGTGCTTCCATTTAGCAGTTTTGTTCTGGGCTTCGGCTTAGGCGCAATGCCGTTATACTTACTCAGAAGGAGGAAAGGTAACGGTAATGATACAACAAAAATTTTTTTTCACCACTGGTTTTATTTGAAAAATATAATTGTAAAAATTAACTTAAAAAACATATCAAGAGGTTTATATGAAACAAATTTTGTTAGTACTAATTGTCACCTTATTAAATACTCAATTTTTATTAAGTCAGATAAATGTAATTGGCAACGCCGATTATAGTAGTATTGAAAATAATGCTGAAATAGAAAATAATTTTAGAAGTATTTTTCTTTTTTCAAATATTGGCATATTAGATTTTCTGTCCATTGGGATTGGGTATCAAGTTTCTGATAAAATATCTTTATCACTTAAAGGTTCTCAAACTTTTATCGGTTCGTCTGCAATTGGCTTGCCTCACGGTGGAAATGGTGTAGGGATAAAACTTTCTTATCATACTCCTTTTCTTTTTTTCAACACCACTTCTTTTGAATATATTCAATATTTATCTACAAGTATTGATTACCGCATTAATTCAATAACTAAAGGAAATTATTTCGATTTTAATTGTGGACGAGAATCTATAAATGAATCTGGTTTTAACTTTTTTTGGGCTATTGGCGTTTGCATAAGTAATGCTAAGGGTGCAAACGTTTTATATTCTCCATCTTTAAAGATTGGTTTTAATTTTAACTTTACTGAAAAGGAATAATAAAATGAAAAAAATATTAAGTTTTATAATACTTATTACTTCAATTAGTTTTGCTCATCGTCAGCACGTGCATCAATATCTTACGATAGAAGCATATAATTTATTAAAATTACAACTCGGTTATGATATTACCAGGTTGCAAGAAAAATTAGGAGGGACATCAAGTTGGTATGTAGGTGACAGACCGTGGCAAAGGGGATTTATAACTACTGGTGCTTGGCGCGAAGATGAAGATGATGTCGTTTATGGCTATTCCAAATCAAATCCACCCACTTTAACCGGGATAGTTGGTGTTCTTAATAGTTTTATTGCTGGATTTGGTGGAATCACACCTGATGCTTTTGTTAGCACTACACATTTTTGGTATGCTGATGATGGCGATGAATTAAATTCAACTATTCGTGCCGGTGTAACTTTTTTAGGAACGCACGTTGCAAGCTTTACTGTTCCAAATGCGTATCAAAAAATTAAAAAATACTTAGACGGAGACTGGATTGTGCATTACAATTATGGTCAAACTGTTGGTTCACCTGGCTGGCAAGTCTGTGTCCCTCCATCTTATCCCATTATTGGTATGGCATTTAAATATGATAATCTTTTTGAATTTTTTAGAACTGGTAAAGCATATGGTTTAGGATTCAGAGGAATCAGTGGCAATTGGCAATATTGTGACCCAACACTGGTTTATTTTGGTCAAGAATTTCGTGAAAGAATTGCCTTTGAAATTTTAGGGAGAATGTGTCACTTATTACAAGATATGAGCGTACCAGCTCACGCAAATTTAGATCCACACGGTGATGACCCCGCTCTTATTGACGATTATTCTATTGGAACGCGCAAAATGTCTATACGCAAATTGGTGGTATGATTAATCCATATCTTTATCAACCTTCTAATCCACTTCACTTCTTAATGTATACCACTAACCAAATGGCGAATCATTTTGCAACTCAAGGCCCACACAAAAAATTTAATAATGATTACTTTGGAGGCAATGGTAATTCTGTAGAAATAGCATATTTAAATTCACTAAATGTATCCCAATTTGGAATACCTACTTCTGATAATGGTCCTTGGAATAATGATGCAATAATAAACGTTAGGAATAAAATGTTGCCTCAAGCTATTAGCGCAACAGCTGGACTATTGTATTGGTTTGCCAACGAATGCAACCTAATCCCACCTCCTCCAACAGTAGCTCCTGTTATTTCCAACTTCACACAATCACCAAAACCAATTTATCAAGGAAGCAGCGGTTCTGTTACTTGTAATCTTTCCCAAGGAAATGGCGATTTAACTTATAATTGGTCTATCATTTATGGTAAACCCGGTGTATCCGTTTCATTTTATGGTAATCAAGCTGAAATTTCTTACAGTAGTAATTCGCTTAACTATAAAGCATCAGAAAACGGCAAATATTCTATTGAAGCACCCATTGGAATCGAGCTTCAGTGTTCAGTTTATAATAGCATTGGTTCTGATGTAAAAAGATATGTTGTTGACCTTGCAACAACTCCACACGGATGTCCGTTTGTTTATACCTGGAATGGAGAAACCTGGGTTGAGGACAATAATATCTTACCTCAAAGCCAAGACCCTGCTTTACTTGGACAAGATGTAACAGACTTTTATCAACTCTACACAAAACCAATTCTTGAAGATGACAAATACTATCTTGCAGTTGGCGAGTTTGAAGATGAAATATCTTACTTAGACCAACTAAAGCTGCTGGTAGTAGACCATCCTCAAGAAACATTTATCACAGTTGATGACGAAGGAGAGATTATTCAATTTGCCAAACTTGCTTATTTTGCAAACGCACAACTCGATTCAATTGATGTTTACAAAAAACTTGTTGGATTAGACAGCATAAAAGCAGAAGTAAGCATAGACGACACATTAAGTCTATCATTTGAAGATGTTAGCGTAGGAACAGAAAAATGGTTATTACTCATAGGTCAACAACAACCGATATACAAAGATAAAATAGCCGGAAGTGTCCTAGGTGGTGGTAAGGAAAATACAACAACATTTTCATCATTTAGATTGAGAAAGAATCCAACATATCAATGGGTATTAGTGCCAGATGGAAATTCAAGTTCTTTGCAAGTTGATATTGCATTCCAGAGCGAAGCAGAAATAGATTACACTGAATTAAGTCATAAACTTGAGTTACCATTTGCTGTTTACACACCTCAGCTACTTTATGCAGAGCATTCAACTTATGGTGATGTAACAAGCCTATTGAATCAGATAGATGAACAATATTCAGTACTTAATACAGATGAGATGATAACTTTGGAGTATTCAGCACCGCAAATAAATGAAGGGATGGAACGAACATTTATTTTTGTTTCAAGAGGAAAATACGAACGGTTAGAAAACAAAATGTTAGCCAAAGGTCAAACTCAAATTGAAAACAAAAATCAACAGACAGCATCAACTGAAAAAACAAATATTGTTTATGAATATGGATTAAGTCAGAACTATCCGAATCCTTTTAATCCAGTAACAACTATTAGCTATCAGATAAAAGAACAAGGATTAGTTCAGATGAAAGTATATAATTTGTTAGAACAAGAAATAATAACGCTTGTAAATGAAGAACAGCCGTCTGGAATTTATGAAGCATTATTCGATGCAAGTAATCTCCCGAGTGGTGTTTACATATACTCATTAAGAGTTAATGACTTTGTTCAAAATAATAAGATGACATTGTTGAAGTAATGTGTTATAAAATCCGTTAGCTAACGGATTGTTCACCGTTTCTGTATTGGTGCGCAGCTTATTGACAACGCTGTTATTAAGATGATTAATGTCATAAAGTTTTATTAACTGAAAAGGAAATAACATGGCATATTACAATCTTAAAATTATCGCTGTTCTTTTTGTTTTATTGTTATTTACTTCTTCTTGCTCGGAAAGCACAGCACCTGAAGAATTATCCTCAACAAAAATATCCGATTTCTCAAATATCCAATGGAATCTTACTTCGGTTGAAACCCCTTACGGAAATATTGATTTAAATGATTATAAGCCATTTATGTTTGTTTTATGGAATGATAAAATTTGGGGATATGATAATTGCAACCATCTAAGAGGTCAATACTTTATTAAAAATGATAGTTTAGTAATTTCAAATTGGGGAATAACTGTATTAGCATGTTCTGGTCTGAATTTTCCCTTTACGCATTTAATAGAGAAGCCAAGGATGCTCTTAAGAGGCGAGGAAATGGTTTTATTGAAAAATGATACTAGCTATGTTTACTTTTCAAATTATAAAAAGAATGTAATAGATCGAAGATTATTAGACAAAACACTTACTCTTAAAAATTCGAATGATTCCGATATCTCTTTTTTTCATTCCCTTGGTCTTTATCCTAAACTAAAATTAACCTCCAATAAAGAGTTTATAATAGAGTGGTATAACAAACCACCCGCAAACACTCATATTAATAATAGCTTCTCTGGCGTATTTGGTACAAATAATAGTAACGAAATTCTATTTACGATAATAAATTTTTCATATGAAGGCAACGGAGTGTCAATAGTTGATGAAAATCTGGTAAATAGAATTATTAATTCTAACAAATTCGAACACAACAATAATTATATAAAGATAATCAATACCGCTACGAATACTTATTATGAGTTTAGTCGTTAATTTAGTGGCTCAAAGCTTCTTGTAAAAATTTGGGATTCGCATTTGGCTTTAATATTGTTGAACCGTTGAGCAGTGCTTACAAGTAACATAGTTGAGTTACTAAAAAATGTATATTTAGATAGATGAAAAAAAATATTGTTATTCAAATACTTCTTATTCTTTTTTTTGCAACGCTCGGTTTCTTTTTAAGGTATTTAACCCTGGATATGGGCTTCGGTGACTCGGAACGTTATCTTGAAATGGCAAAAGTTCCGGGAAAATTTATTGGCTCGCCTTGGGGATATAGAATTGCATTACCATATTTAGCAGCAGGTTTAGCTGATATTCTGAAAATACCTTTAACAACAGTTTTCCTCGCTGTACAATTAGTTATGTTCGGGACGATTAGTACCCTGATTATTAAATGGGTCTCTAATACACTGGAAAGGGGAGTTCTGATTGGTATATTAGGAGCAATTATCTTTGTACTATCATATCCGGGTGTATATAATCTTCATAACTTTGTGCACGTGGGTCTTGGCGAGCACCTGTTAATATTACTAGGATGTATAGCAATTTATAAAGATAAGTTCATCTTTTTATCATTTATCATAGCAATTTCATGTTTCGTTAAAGAGTCAGTTGGTTTCCTTTTAATTCCAACTTACTTTGTATCTTCTGCTCTTCTTGTGAATTGGCGAACAGCCTCGATTCATACAGCTTTGTTATTATTGGCATTCCTTGTACCATTCTTTTTTCTTCGATCAGGTGCTGTGATATTTCAAAGTGACCTGAATTTAAACACTTATACATCTTTCTATACTTTGGAATATGTTCGCTATTGTTGGGAATATTGGGGAGGATTTATAGGAGCGCTCAGAAGTATTGTTTTTTGGTTTGGAACTATCTTCTTACTTTCCACTGTTGGGTTTTTCATTGCACCGGTAAGATTAAAAACCCTTGCCGTGCTTCCGGTATTGGCAATTTTACAAATAGTTTTGGCTACAGATATACAACGTATGGTTGGCGTGAGTATTCCAGTGTTGATCGCATTAAGTTCCTTCACTCTAAGCAAAATGAAAAACAGTCACGCTATTTTGGCAAGTATCCTTTTGGGTTTTCATTTTCTTTACCTGAACCATAGAATAGGCGGCATAATAAGTTTTGTAGTATCATTCTGTTGGATTTTAGTACTATTATGGGGTAACCGATCATCTTTATTCATTCCAATAATTAAAGAGGGTAAAGTTACGGGCAAATTTCAGCATAACAGTGACCAGGTTGATTAAAACATAGTTATAAATAAAACTTAAAGTTTAACAAATAATTGTACTACTTTCTGAAATTTTTATTTTGCAAAAAATAATTCTACAAACACTATCCGCAATTTCAATACATCCATCTATATCTATTTTCTCAGAAAAGAAGCTACAGAAACCAACTAAGGAACAGTATATGATGGCAATGTCGATGAATTATTAAAAATAAAAATTATTATTTCTTCTTAAAACCGTAATTAAAAGTGTATAAGTAAAAGCATAGAATAACCGCCCAAGATAAGAACTCAAGTGTTGGGGAAAAGTTGTCCAAAAAAACAAATTAGTTTTTAATTGAATCTGTCATAAAAAGTATTACTCTCTTATAATAAACAAGATTGAATTAAATTTGGCTAAAGTTCATAATATCCTGGTCTTTATAATAACAGCTGGATGAATCAAACTGCAATAGATAAAAAACACATCTGATCAGTATTTATTGCAGTTTACTTCAGTGAACTGAAAAAAATAAAAGCAGGAATGGCTTTAGCCACATAAATAATTTTATTCCAGACAGATGTGTTCAGAATAAAAAATAATCAGAGTTTAATGTTGACTTTTTACAATGCATCAGATAAGTTTGAGCAGACATAAAGGTTAAGTAATTGGAAAGCAGCAAAACCAATATTACCACCTCGTCGAATAAAGACAATTGGGTTACAGCAAAACGAAAATTTACCAAACAGGTACGCACACACCTCCGTGTAAACCATTACAGCAGAAAAACAGAAGAAGCATATATCGGTTGGATAAAAAGATATATTCTATTCCATAATAATAGACATCCGATCGGTCATAGTACTGTTAATCCCGTGAGATATTTTGTATGAATTACTTTTATACTTATGTATTACAATCATCGAAAGACCTCAATTTCTTTGTGGGTTATACAAATAATTTAGTTAAACGAATTGAAGAACATAATAAAGGAAAAGTTGCTTAAACAAAGAATCGAGTTCCTTTAAAATTGATTTATTGGGAAGGTTGTTTAAATCAACAGGATGCT
>Ga0272446_1006904_pt1 | contig 11566 bp, 9 predicted proteins | sample YNPCB0061_FD_194587 | JGI IMG/M metagenome (GOLD analysis project Ga0272446, IMG submission 194587) | Hot spring microbial mat communities from Yellowstone National Park, WY, United States - YNP-CB-006-1 | ecosystem: Environmental > Aquatic > Thermal springs > Hot (42-90C) > Sediment | place...
AAATGCAGACCTTTGATCAATCGATATTGGAACTTTACCAAAAAGGCCTGATCTCGTATGATACAGCATACGAGGCAGCGACGAACCGCGACGACTTCGCCTTGTTCGTGAGGGGCATCAGCACCCGCGAGGAAGACAACTGGGAACTCCAAAAATAAGCGCAGACCCCCATATAATGAGCCGCATTGACGCAGCGCGGTTATTGCTTCTGAGCTGGAAGAGAGGCCACGGCGCACATATCGACACGGGGCGTACATTGGTACGCATTTTGCTTCAAAAAGAATGATGCGTGGACGTGGACAACGCAATGGCAACGCCAACGAAAGACGAAGAAGGGCCTTCGATCTGACGAGAATTCTTCCAGGCGCGAGCGAGTAGAGCGCGCTGCGAAGACGCCCTCGCAACGTCGTGTGAAAATTATGGCAGATAAAACGAATCAAGACACTCATGACTCAGCGTATTACAAATCGCTGACAAGAAACATGGTCGTCATCATGCTCGTGGTATCGATGATGCCATTAATTCTTATCAGTGGAATCTTGCGCTATTATTTTAATGTATCTTATCAAGAAAAGGCGGTTGATCACCTGAAAGTCCTGGTGAGGAAGCACCAGCAAAACATCGATCGATTTTTGACGCTTAAACTTGCCGACTTGAGAGTCATCTCCCGCCTCTTTCCTTTTGAACAGTTGCTCGAGGAGCCTTTTCTCAGGGAATGTCTCAGTACGCTCCAGCAAGAGTATCCTCATTCCTTCGTGGATCTGGGAGTAGTCAACGCACAGGGCATCCAGGTGGCCTATGCAGGACCCTTCAGATTGAAGGAGGTGGATTATTCCCGTGCGGACTGGTTCAAAAAAGCCTTGGAGGATGAAAATTACATTAGCGACGTCTTTCCGGGCGTGCGTGGGATACCGCATTTTATTGTAACCAGCCGCGTTGACTACAGAGGGGCAAAGTGGGTCGTCAGGGCGACGGTAGATTTTGAGGCCTTTAATTCGCTCGTGGAGAGCATACGCATCGGGAAGACCGGCTTTGCGTTCATCGTGAACAAGAAGGGAGAGTTTCAAACCAAAACCCGATATGAGGCCCTTGCGTCTAAGGGGCCATACAAGAGCCTTATTGCTGACCAGGGATTGCCCGAACACGACGTCACGTTCCTCGAAACGACTACGGAAGGCGGCATGCCTACCATTTACGTCTTGGCGCCTCTCAAGAACGGGGAATGGTTTCTCGTGTTCCAGCAAGAGGCGTCCGACGCGTATGCGGTGGTGGAACGGGCGCGCTGGCTATCCATTATCATTCTTGTGGCAGGCGCCCTTGCGGTTGGATTGGTGTCGGTGCTGCTGGCCAGACGGATGGTAAAAACGATCAAGGAATCTGATCGACAGAAAGAGATGATGAATGAGCAAGTGATTGAAGCCGGAAAGCTCGCGTCCTTGGGGGAATTGGCAGCCGGCATCGCGCATGAAATCAACAATCCAGTCGCCATTATGGTGGAGGAGGCGGGCTGGATGGAGGATCTTCTCAAGGATGAGCAGCAAGGCCGGCTCGAGAATGCAGAGGAATTTGCCAGGGCCCTCAATCAGATCAAGATCCAGGGACGTCGATGCAAAGAGATTACTCATAAGCTATTGAGTTTCGCCAGGAAAACTGATCCTACCGTCAAGAATGTCAACCTCAACGAACTCATTGAAGATGTGGTCGCGCTGTCAGAACAAAGGGCGAAGTACACTGGGGTGAAGATAAATCTTCATCTATCAGATGACATCCCCACTGTGAACGTCTCGCCGTCCGAGATTCAACAAGTCATGTTGAACCTGATCAACAACGCATTGGACGCGATGGAAAAAACTGGCGGCGTGATAGACATTACATCTCGGGTAAACGGATCCTTCGTTGTGGTGGACGTCGCAGACAATGGCCCTGGCATCGCAAAGGCCAACCTCACGAGGATTTTTGATCCATTCTATACGACAAAACCTGTGGGCAAAGGCACGGGCTTAGGGCTTTCCATTTGCTACGGGATCATAAAGAAAATGGGCGGAGACATCACCGTGAACAGCGCCAAGGGCGTGGGGGCTACCTTCCACGTTCATATACCTTGGACTCAGGAAAATAAGAGTGCCTCATGAGAACCTTTTGCGCCGAGGCTCATCATTTCATGTCTTAATCTAGGTATGCGGTATGAATAACAGGCCTGTGGATGAGAATCGCAGAAAAATAAAATTGCTCTTGGTGGACGACGAACAAGGCTATGTGGATATTCTCTCGAAGCGGCTCGCGAAGAGAAATTTTGAGGTCACAAAGGCGTTGAGCGGAACCGAAGGGATAAAGGCCCTTCGGAAACAGGATTTCGATGTCGCTGTGTTGGACCTGAAGATGGAGGACATGGACGGCATTGAAGTACTGAAGATTTTCAAGAAAATGGCGCCGGAGCTGAGCGTCATCATGCTCACAGGCCACGGCTCCGAACAGGCGGCGCGAGACGGCCTCGCCCAGGGCGCCTTTGACTATCTGACCAAACCATGCGAATTGGAGGAATTGATCGCGAAAATTCATGAGGCGTGCGAAGGAGGGAAAGCCGGTGACTGATTTCAGGGTGTTGCTCGTGGACGACGAGGTCGAGTTTGTCGAAACCCTTGTGAAAAGGCTCAAGAAACGAAAACTCGATGTCATGGCAGCATTTAGCGGAAAAGCGGCTCTGGAATTAGTGCGACAACAGCCGGTGGATGTGGTAGTTTTGGACGTAAAGATGCCAGACATGGACGGGATACAAACCCTCAAAGAAATCAAGAGGATCAATCCCTCTGTTGAGGTAATAATGCTCACCGGCCATGCCAGCGTCGAAGTGGCCCTCCAAGGAATGGAGCTTGGCGCGTTTGACTATTTAATGAAGCCCATGGATATTGATGAATTGCTCTACAAGCTTCAGGACGCCTATAAAAGAAAATGGTGCAAACAAGAAGAGATGGAGTGCATTCTCCCAAACGGACTCAAGACGGATTAAGAAAGAAACGGTCTTCTTATCTGCTGCTTCTTGTTCAATGAAGCGGCTTTCGCATGAGCGATTCAGCCTCTCTTTTCAGGGTGTCAATTTTTTTGACAGTTAGACGTCTATACGAGTCGTCCTCTTTATTCTCAACTCTGCGCATTTACTAGCGCGTAAATCATTCTGCCCATCGAATGGGAGATATGACCGCTTGGCACGCTAGTTGCTTGCCATTCCCTCAGCATAGCGCATTCATCCCTTGATTGGAGGAAATGACATGACATGGGGGAAACAAGTGTACTGGATGTTCCTGGAAGCGTCCAAGGCCCACGCGCGATGGGACTATGAGACCTCTATGAACATACTAAGAAGTAGAAAAAAATTACTTTTGCTGGCATTGATGACAATGCCGGTCGTGCTCGGGTCCGTGGCGCTGGCCCTGGACTTGCCCGCTTCTCTCGGAGGACACAAGGCTTACACGCCGGCATATTACTCCACATCAATATTTATTATCTCTATCGTTATCGGCCTTTGCGCCGGTCTCATCACGGGTTGCATAGGGGCTGGCGGAGGATTCATTATCACGCCAGCATTGATGAGCGCCGGCGTAAAAGGCATTTTGGCTGTTGGCACAGACCTGTTTCACATTTTTGCGAAAGCTATAATGGGGACCGCTGTGCATAAAAAGCTCGGCAACGTCTCGGTTGGTCTCGCCATTGCCTTTCTTGTGGGCTCTGGCATCGGGGTTTTCGGAGGCGGCTTCATCAACCGCGCGTTTTACGAAACAAACCCTGTCTTGAGCGACACCTTCATCAGCGTCGTTTACGTCGTATTACTCGGATTCCTTGGCTTTTACTCGCTCTTTGATTTCCTACGTTTGAGAAAAGCTGGGGCCGACATCGGCGCGCATGCAGGGGAAAGCCCTCACGGAGGAGAAGCGGCATCGGGGAAAGTGGGTCTTCCCGCAAAGCTGCAGGCCGCCAAGATACCGCCCACTATCACCTTCGACGAGGATTTGGTCCCCGGCGGCAAAAAAATCCCTGCCCTTTTTGTCGCCATAGCCGGGGCCATCGTAGGTTTCGCCGCAGCGATTATGGGAGTTGGAGGTGGCTTCCTTACATTTCCCATTTTTGTGTACGTCTTGGGCGTCTCGTCGTTCACTACAGTGGGGACTGACATTTTGCAAATCATATTCACCGCTGGTTTGGCGTCCATCGCCCAATACGCAATCTACGGGTTCATCTTCTACACACTTGCGATGGGTATGCTCCTCGGGTCGCTGATTGGAATCCAGTTGGGGGCGCTCACCACAAAGGTGGTAAAAGGCATTTATATCAGAGGGTTTTATGCACTGTCTATTTTGGCCGGATTTGTCAACCGATTCTTTGCGCTGCCTTCAAAACTAAAACAGATGGAAGTCATTGACATATCAGATTCCTTGGCAAAGGGATTAGATCAGGTTGGGATGGTAATCTTTTTCGTTGTTATAGGCGTTTTTGCCGTATGGGTGCTCGCGAAGTTCTTCGGAAACATTCGATACCTGCGAGGGGAGGTTTGATCATGCTTATTCACGATAAAAAAACATTCGGGCTCGGCTTGCTGCTGTTCATCACCTTCCTTATTGTCCTCGGGATTATGTTCTCGCCCTTCTTTAGCGGCGAAAACGCTCTTAAAGCATCTGACAAGCTTTTCAACTCGATCGCAAAAGGATCGACCTATTATATCCCCGAACTTTTGAAGAAAGCCCAGGCAATGGGAGGCGCCAAGTTCGAAGCAACCATAAAACTCAAGAGTGATGAACTTGCCCAAAAGGCTCAGAAAGTATTGACGGCTTCCGGAAGCCAGGTGTCGGCTGCGGGCGCTCAATTGAATGTAAAAGGCGCCTTGGGAGACGTATTGTCCGCTGCGCTCAAAGATTCCGATTCCATGTTTCATAATCGAGATTCTGAGGTGGCCCAAAGATATGGTTTCTCAGGTAGGGAAGCACTCTTCGTGTGGTGGAGCCTGCTGAAAGAGGTGGAAAAAGAACTCACGAGGCAATCGAAGTTCAAGGATGCCGCTTTTGTATCCACCGTGGTCAAGAAGGGGGTTGAAGTCGGCTATAACTTTTTTGGCATAGCTCCTGAAAGCGCATTATCAAAGGCCGGCATACTGACTTTTGCCCTCGTATTCTACATCGTGTATACCCTTTGGTGGGGTATAGCGATTCTGTTTTTATTCGAGGGCTTAGGCCTGGAAATGAAAGCTGGCGCCAAGAAGGAGGTGTAGCAAAGATCGCCTCGCCCAAGATTACAGGCGGTACTGCCGAAAAAGAATCTCCCATTGTGCACAATATCCCCGAGTTTGGGAGAGGCATCGGCCTCGACTGGGGTGAACTTGATTGCTCGTCGCCTTCGCTTCTCACAGGAACTAAAAAAGGCCATCGGAGTGTCCTTGTGAGCGAAGCGAAGCAATCGCGCAACAAATTTTGAGGAAAAGACCAATAGCGTGTATCATACAAAATAGCTGGATGGTGCATATGTTGCAGAAGATGTCGGAACCATCCTTGTCTTCGAAACTATTTTTGCGCAAGAAATAAGGAGAGGACGGGCGCAATGAGATGAAGCTGCCCCGAATTCTTTCCCGGCTACTGAGGCGACGCGAAGAGAATGGAGAGGATCAAGAGGTTCTAGACCTTCGCGCCGCCTTTGCCTCTCGTTATCACAACTTCAAGCTTCTGCTCACGGCCAACAACAAAGCCTTGGAAATAATGTCGGAACTGGAAAAAGCGCTGGAGGGCAGCCAGCCGTTTGGCATGAATTTCGTTAGGTCTCGGGCGACGGCAGTCACGGTGACTGTTTTCCGTATCATTAAACACTTGGATGAACTTGCGCCAGGCAAATATACAGAGCTCTTCACCCGATTCAGACATATCGAAGCCGCTATACAGGATGCGCTGACCATGAGCTTGCCGGCGGTTGAAGGCCCTTTGGTTGCGCCCCTAAAAGATGTGGATAGAACCATGACCGATCAGGTCGGGGGCAAAATGGCCAACATCGGAGAGCTCAAAAACCGCGCTTTTATTCCTACTCCTGATGGCTTTGTCATAACCGCCCGGGCTTACCACGAATTCATGGCGCACAATGAGCTCCAGGATGAAATAGACAGACGGATTCAGTCGGTGGGCTTGGACAGCATCGAAGACCTCTACAAACTGAGCGCCGACGTGCAACAACTTATTGTGAACGCGGCCCTTCCTGGAGAGCTCGAATCAGCCATTTGGTCGGCGTACGCGGAATTGGAGAAATCGACTCATCCGGGGGTGCGCGTGTCAATGAGGAGCAGCGCCGTGGGAGAGGACACGAGCCGCACCTCCTTTGCGGGACAGTTCAGATCAGAACTCAATGTGAGCAAAGAAAACCTCATCCAGGCATACAAGACCATCGTTGCGAGCAAGTACAGTTTGCCCGCCATCACATATCGTCTCAACAAGGGCATTCCTGATGAGGCTGTTCCCATGTGCGTGGGATGCATGGTCATGGTGGACCCAGTGTCCGCCGGTGTGACATACTCGAGAAATCCATTGGATTTCAGGGAACGCAATGTGTTTATTCATGCAGTGTGGGGTCTTGCCAAAGCGGTTGTTGATGGGACCGTGGACGCTGACCTGTTCGTGGTGTCCCGCAATGAACACTTGAAAATAGCGCGCAAGACCATAGGCAAGAAGGCCATAGAATATAAATGCTTCCTTGAAGAGGGGGTTTGCAGGACTGAGATTTCCGGTCCAAAATCGTCTGAACAATCGATTACGGATCGTAAAGCCCTGGAATTGGCTGACATAGCCATTCGCCTAGAAGACTACTACGGGACGCCTCAAGACATAGAATGGGCCATAGATCAGGATGGTACCTTATATGTGCTTCAATGCAGACCGCTCCAGCAGATCGATGCCCTTGGGACGCGCATTTCCCTTGACCATGATCGGCCAGACGCCCCTGACAGCATTCTGCAAGGCGGCGTGACCGCTTCGCCAGGCGTCGCCGTAGGAGAGGTCTTCATCGTCCGCAATGACGTGGACAAGCTTCAATTTCCTCGCGGCGCCGTGCTGGTGGCCCTCCAATCGCTCCCGCGATGGGCCCCGCTGCTTTCCTCAGCCGCGGCTGTAGTGACCGAGTTGGGAGGAGTTGCAGGGCATTTAGCCAACGTCGCGCGGGAGTTTGGGGTTCCTGCCCTTTTCGGAGTGACAGGGGCTATCAAGACCCTGAGGAACGGAGACCTCATCACGGTGGATGCAACAGGGAGAAGGATCTATCGAGGGATGGTTTCCTCGCTCCTGGCAGAGGCGCCCAAGCCCAAGAACCTCATGGCGGAAACGCCAGTCTTTGAAATCCTTCAGAGCGCAGCCCAGCACATCATACCTTTGCATCTCATCGATCCGGACTCGCCAGATTTCCATCCCAAAAAATGTCGAACGCTCCATGACATCACACGATACTGCCACGAGAAGTCAGTTCACGAGATGTTTAACTTTGGGAAAGAACATCATTTTTCCGAAAGGTCTAGTAAACAACTTGTCTGCCACATCCCTATGCAGTGGTGGATCATTAATTTGGACGACGGATTCAAAGAAGACGTGAAGGGTAAATTTGTGACGTTGGACAATATTGTGTCCATACCTATGCTGGCTATTTGGGAGGGAGTCACCGCGGTGCCATGGGAAGGCCCCCCGCCGGTGGATGCCGGTGGATTCATGTCCGTGCTCATGCAGGCGACAACGAATCCTGCTCTCGATCCAGCAATGGGATCGCCCTACGCTGCGAGAAACTACTTCATGTTGTCCAAGAACTTCTGCAGTTTGATGTCCAGATTCGGGTTCCATTTCTCTACGGTTGAAGCGCTCGTGGGCGAAAGGCCGTCGGAGAACTACATCAGTTTCTCTTTCAAGGGGGGCGCCGCTGATTTCCATCGAAGGGTCAAACGGGCATTGTTTGTCGCAGAGATCTTGACTGAATTTGATTTCAGGACCGATGTAAGAGAGGACAATGCGTTTGCAAGAATAGAAGGCTTTGAGATGGAATTTATGAAAACACGATTAAAAATAATCGGCTACTTGATTATCCACACCCGGCAGCTTGACATGGTGATGTCCAACGACAATTCTGTGTGGCAATACAGAAACAAGATGCTGGAAGACATCCACACGCGGGTACTGGGCGACCAATCTACCTAACTTTTTGGCTGCGTCGTCCGCAATGACCAAATCACTGGGCCCGTCGTATCAAGCCGATGAGTTTGCCGACGATCTGCACCCTCGCTCGATCAGGCCCGTCAAACACGAGGGGCTGATAGAATGGGTTGGCTGCCACGAGCTCGATGGCTGCCTTCTTCTTCCGCAGAATCTTGAGCGTGGCCTCGGTTTCTATCCCCTCGATAACCACGGCAACGATTGTTCCATCGTCGGCGTCGGCCTGCGGTCTTATGATTGCGATGTCGCCTTCACGGATGTGCGCCTCGATCATGGAATCGCCTTGAACCCTCAAGGCAAACGCGTCTGCCACTCCGAAGAGCATAGGGTCCACTGGAAGATCGTCTTCTTTGTTGGCTTCCGCGAGGATAGGGGTTCCTGCCGCGATGCTGCCAATGAGAGGTATCGAAGAACGAGGACCGGGTCCTATGACGCGCCAGGCGCGCTTTTTGCCTGGGGTCCGTTCAAGCAGCCCCTCGGTTTCCAGACGCCTGACGTGCTTGATGAGACTGCCCGGCGAGCTCAGGGCAAGGGCCGCACAAATCTCTCTCAAAGAGGGCGGATAGCCGTTTTGTTCTTGAAACGAGCGTATGAATGCGAGGACTTTTTTCTGCTGCGAGGTGATGGACATGGTGGGATGATACAAAACATTTGTTTTCCTTTCAACAAAAAAACATCTATTTGAATTGTCAGGCAAAGACGGTTATTCTCATGAGTACAGGATAGGCAGGTCATTCCACAGCGCGTTGAGTTGGCCTTATCGGGCGCATGGGCTTTGCATAAGCAGGCTAGGAAGGAGTTGTGCATGAGCATCCGGAAGAGAAGCCTCCCCAGAGGATGGTACCCTTACACTGATACGCAATGTCGTGAACAGATTCGACTTTTTTTGAGCGACTTCACCTGTCCCGAAGGAGCGTGGCTTGGGGGAGTAGCGCCTCACGCTGGCTGGGATTTTTCAGGACGCGGGGCTGCTCGGGTTTTTCGCGCCCTCGCGTCTGGAACAAAGCCGGATTGCGTCGTCGTATTTGGGGGACATCTCTCCGGCCACGACTATCCAATCGTGTACACGGAAAGCGCGTGGGAAACGCCTTTGGGAACGTTATCGACGCACTCTACCGTTGTCAACGAGCTCCTGTCCAGTCGTGTCGCACAGCCTGTTCCCTCCGGATTTGCGGACAATACGGTGGAGGTGCTGGTCCCCTTTGTCAGGTTCTTTTTTCCTGAGTCTTCCTTAGTGGCTGTTCACTCGCCCGCTTCGGAGAGGGCTATCTCCCTTGGAAGGGCTGTGTCGAACATGCTCAGGTCTCACAAACTCAGCGGGGTATTTATAGGATCAGCCGATTTGACTCATTACGGTCCAAATTACGGATTTGCGCCGAAGGGGACTGGGGCTTCCGCGGTGAAATGGGTCAAAGATGAGAACGACAAGTCGCTTATTGAAAAGGCGCTGCAAATGGACGCCACAGGGGTGTTGCAGGATGCACGCGCCCGGCACAACACTTGCTCTCCTGGGCCAATCGCATCTGTCATCGCAGCAGCCCTGGAGTTGGGCGTCACTGAAGGCCATCTTGTGGAGTACTACACCAGCTACGACATTATGCCGAGCGCGAGCTTTGTGGGGTACGCCGGCATTGTGTATTAGAGAAGGCATCTCTTATTCGATGACTGATTCGACCTCGTAGAGTTTCTGTTGGCTTGAAACGCCTTTGAGGCATACCCTGAAATCGTATGATACCGTCAGCCATTTGCTGATGATCTGATAGGTGTCCTCGGAGATCACCACGCTGCCTCCCGAAGCGGTCGCTTGGATGCGGTCGGTAAGGTTTACCGCCGCGCCCACGATGCCGTACTTGGCTCGACTTTCAGTTCCAATGTTGCCGACAACTACCTCCCCTGTATGAATTCCTATGGCCATGACCAGTTGAGGGGTCTTCGTGAAGCGGTTTTGTTCGTTAAAGAGCTTCAAGTCCCGCTGCATCTCTAATCCGCATTTTATTGCGTCCAAGGCCCTTTGATCCACCTCTGCGCCGCCGCCATTGAAGAAAACAAGAATTGAGTCGCCGTAAAAATCCACTATTATCCCCTTGAACCGCTCCACAACAGCAATCATTCGGGCAAAATACTGGTTGAGCAGTTTGATGACCTCCTCTGGGGGCAGTTTTTCCGACAGCGGCGTGAAGTCCCTCAAGTCTGACATAAGTATGGTCACAGTGGCCTTTTCTCCGCCCAGACGGAGCGCATCAGGATTTTTCATGAGCTCTTCGGCCACCGTTTTATCCACGTATCTGCCGAAGGTCTCTTGAATGAGATCTCGCTGTTTTAGCCCTTCCACCATTCTGTTAAAGTTTCGACTTAACTCTCCAATCTCATCCTGTCGGTCTTCAGGGAGTACAATCGAATAGTCCCCTTCCCTGACGCGCGCTGACGCTTGGGAAATTTCAGCAATTGATCGTCCGACCGCCCGCGTCGTGATGCGCACCAGAAGAAACACAATCACCACCGCAGCAAGGCCTCCCATTAGCGAATAAAACCGAAATCGTACGAGCGGGGCCATTAATGCGCTGCCTTTCGAGATCAATACGATGTACCAATTGATCGCAGGTACCTTGTAGAATCCCATGATCACGTCAGGCGGTCTGCCCCTGCCCGAAACGGTCCCGTAGGGTTTGGTGCGAATCTCTTGCAGCAGTCTTTTCTCGAGCTCATCTCCGGTGTCGCCGAGTTGTTTGCGGTCTGCGAGGGTCTTGTCATCTGCGGCAAGGAGCTGACCGGAGCTCGTGACCAGCAGAGGAATGCTTCCCTGCCACTGCGCCATTTCTCGTATTGGGGCGACCAGGGAATCAAAATTGATTCGCACTACCAGTCTTTTGGCGGGGCTGACGCCTGATTCACCGAGCACCTTTACAATCCGCAGAGACCTGTCCAAAGCGCCCGCATTGGTTATAGGCGCACAGAAACCAACGTCGCCGCAAAGCTCCATGGTATAGAGGCCGTCCACTGTCCCTGAGGCGTAGTCGTTGGCGTCTATCCGTTGCGTCCCAAGCTGGCCCTGCGCCTGAGGCAGCACCTGAAGATCGACAAACCTGACCCCCTTCTTTGCAAGGAGCTGCTGAATCAGAAAGGCCTGGAGCAAATCTCGCTCGGGAGCCTCTTGCGCCTTTGCAATTAAGTTGATGAGCTCCATTTTTTCGTCGAGTTCCATAGTGATCTGGTGGGCGGCCTTTTCAAGTTTGAGTTGAATCGACTCGGCCCATTGGTCTAGCAAATACGATCGGGCGACGAAGAAATTCCCGAACGCCAGCAAACCTACGATCAACGTGAGGGGTATTAAAAGGAAGACGAGAAATCTTTTT
>Ga0272446_1006905_pt1 | contig 11564 bp, 7 predicted proteins | sample YNPCB0061_FD_194587 | JGI IMG/M metagenome (GOLD analysis project Ga0272446, IMG submission 194587) | Hot spring microbial mat communities from Yellowstone National Park, WY, United States - YNP-CB-006-1 | ecosystem: Environmental > Aquatic > Thermal springs > Hot (42-90C) > Sediment | place...
TCGAAGGAGAGGCACGCATCGACAAGGGCAAGCTCGTTCTGGGTGGCAAGAAGCCCACTCGTGCCCATCCCACCACAGGGTTCGGCCCGTGCAGCTATCGTCTGAGCGTCCACTGCAAAGGCTCGGGCAGCGTCACCATCAACGACACGATCTCCCTACGCAACGCTTCCCGAGTGTTGAGCGACAAGCTGAATCGCTCCCATGCCGCGCCGGTGGCGAGCTTGGTCGTCGAGGCCAACACTGAGGTCGTAGTGGACTATCTGCACGTCCGACCGGAGCAGACCGTCCCGCTGTTCAACGGCAAGGATCTGACCGGCTGGAAGGTCTTCAAAGACAATCCCAAACAATCCCGCTCCATCTTCTCCGTCACAAAAGAAGGCTGGCTCAACGTCAAGGACGGCCCCGGCGACTTGCAGACGGAACAACTATTCGACGACTTCGTGTTGCAACTGGAGTGCCGGAGCAACGGCAAGCACCTCAACAGCGGCATCTTCTTCCGCTGCCAGCCCGGCAAGTACCAGCAGGGCTACGAAGTGCAGATCCGCAACCAGTTCACCGAGTCGGCCTCGCAGAAGTACACGGTCGAGGAATACGATCCCTCCACGCACAAGCTCTTGAGCAAAAAGGTTGTGCTGTCGCCCGCTGTGGACTTCGGCACCGGAGCGATCTATCGCCGGATGCCGGCTCGCAAGGGCGTGGCCCGCGACGGCGAGTGGTTCACCCTGACCCTGGTTGCACGCGGCCGACATCTGGCGACCTGGGTCGATGACGTTCAGGTGGTGGACTGGACGGACAATCGGCCGGCCAGCGACAACGCTCGTCAGGGCTTTCGTGCTGCCGCTGGTGCTATTAGCATCCAGGGCCACGATCCGACCACCGATCTGAGCTTCCGCAACTTCCGCATCGTCCCGTTGCGCAAGAAGTGACGACGATCAGGCAAACCGCTCCGGCACAGCAGAAACTCAACTCGCCAGCAGCTTGTGCAGGTGCAGGTGGAAGGGGCCGAGCTTGCCGCCGTAGTTGCCCGCCGTGATGCGAACTACACCAGGGACGCAGGCCGCCCGAATCCCCCGCCGCATGGCCTGCTCGACGCTGGGCAAATCCAGTCCGTCGATGACGATCTCGTAGACCGCGCCGACCTCGGCAGGCAAGGCGGTTTCCACTAGCCCGCGCAACGTCGGGCAGTAGGCATCGTTGGTGCTAGCCTTGAGTTTCTTGTAGCGGCTGCCAACCTTGCTGCCAGAGCGGACAATGCCACCGGGGAACGGCGCGATCACGCCGGGCACCGTGCGAACCGCAGCGATGGCGGCTTCAGCAGCGGCCAGCGTCCCGGCTTGGGTGCGTCCCAGGATCAGGAAATTGCCCCCCGCCACGCCCTTGACCGTGGCGAAGTAATCCTCGCAGACAAACTCGCCATCCATGCACGGTATTCGCCAGTAGCGTCGGCCGTCGAGCCGTTTCGAGAACTGGAAGGTATCGCCAAAGAATCGCAGGTTGCCACCGATGCGAATGGCCCGATCGCGCGGGCCTTGCAAGCCGTTGTAGCACGCCGTCGTCGGACAGGTCAGTACGCACTGCCCGACGCGGTTGACAGCGGCCTTTTGCAGCGCATCGCGGCTGAAGCCGAACAGCAAGACACTCTGGCCGGGTCGGCCATCTGGTGTCTCGTCGGGAGACAACTCGCGCTCGATGCCGGCCTCGGCATCGCAACCGATGACGCTAGCGGCGTATCCTGTCGCGCTGAGGGCTGCGGTGCGTGCCCACTCCGGCGTGGCTGCGGTGATGAGCAGCCGGACGGCCGTCATCGGAAAAGCCTCGGCGAAGGTGTCGTCGATTGGGACATCGTTGATGGACAACGAGGGCGTTTCGGCAGGTCGTTGGCTGGTGGACATCGGCAAATCCTGATCCAGTAATCTGCTATTAGCCTATGTCCTCCAAATCGCACTGGCCAGCCGGAATGCCGCCGAGAAAGCATGCAGCAGATCGCCAGCGAGCCGCCCCGCGCCAGCGGGCGGAGTTTGACCCCTCCACCCGCTGACGCAAGGGTGGCTCACCGCTCTCTTCAGCCAGTCGCGGACATGCGACTGGTCTTTTCCTCGCGCTGGAGCCACTTTTGCATCTTGGCCAGTTCCTTGCTCCAGTCGTCGCCGGCTCGTCGCTGCCCGAAGGCATCCTGAAGCAGATCGAGCGTTTCGAGCAGATGCCGTAACTGACACACGCGTTCTTCCAGCCTAGCTCGCTCTTCGACGGCCTCCGGGGCAGGCAACTTGGCTCCGGTGACAGCCAGATTCTCGGCCGTGAGCGTCAATTCGTACTGCGTATCGTGGCGGACGACGATCAGGCCACACTTACGCGGCAACTTGCCGGCCTGGATGGCTCGACGGGCTTCGGGCAACCGCGTCGGGACTTCGTGGTTGATGACTTCTCGGCCGGTCTGGCCGCGTGGGCACTCCAGCGACAGCGAGTTGGCCAGCATCACGGTAGCCTCACTGCCGTCGGACAGGCGGAGGGTGTCGTCTTCGTTCTCCAAATAGTACCACAGCCACAGCAGAAACTCGTTGCCGAGGAAATCGCGATTGTTCTCGTCGAGAATCCATGCCACCTCGCCGGCCGAACCGCCGGGAACGAAGGCCGACGGTACGGCATCATCAATGCCGCGCGACTGACCGCGTGGTTCGGCCAGACGAAAGGCCATCGCGCCAGCGGACAGCAACTCGAAGCCCTGGCCAAAGGTGTGTTCAAACAGCGTGTAGAGCCGATCGATCTGCGTCAGCGAGGTGGTGCCGACAAGCAACTCGTTGGACAGCGCATCCCACAAGACAGGCAGGGCGCGACGACGTAGGAATCGTCCGTCTTTGGCCTCGCATTCGATCCGCTGACGGGCGGATTCGCGCGCCTCGCGTTTCTGGGCGTTGGAGGGTCGACCACTGGGATTCTTGCTGGCCAAGGCTTGCAGATCGATGGCGGTGTAGGCCCGCAGCAGATCGCCGGGGATCTTGTTGCTGTCGATGCGTAGGGCGAAGTGTAGCGTATCGTTGACGACGTTCTTGGCTTGCTCGAAATGCGTGTCGAGAATGTGATCACCGGCGATCCAGCCCACTTCGACTCCGTCTGCGCTGGCAATCCGCTGCTTGCCGATCTGGTTGGCAGCGAGACGGTCGAGGTGTTCGGGGCCAAACAGCCCTGGAGAGGCTCCCTGAACGCGAAAGCGGAGGAAGCTGACCCGGCCAGAAAAGAAACCCATGTGTAGGTGCCTCGCGCAAGAGACAACGGGGGCTGAGGTGTATATCGGCGAAGGAGAAGGCACCAAGTCAGCAGGATTGAACCGCTAGGCCGGCAAGTTCGCTGCCGCGAGAAAAGCTGGGAGTGACACGGTCGCGATGACGATTGCCATGATGGCAGCGATCAGACAAAATGGGCGAAGCGATCCAGGCCAGTCGCTCTCGGCAGCGGTCCGAAAGGGCAAACGAAAGCGGCCACTCGTTGTGCCAGAGTGGCCGCTCGTGCCGTTGCGTGTCAACGGATCACTGCTGGTGGTAGGGCTGCGGACGATAGCTGCTAGCTGGGCAGGCCGGCACGCCGCAAGCTTCTTCCTGACAGGATCGGCAGTCGTGCAGCAGTTGCAGTTTGTAGACGATCGGATCGCTCTCGACGCGAGCCGGATCTAGGGCGTGTGCCTGGCGAGCCAAGTCGGCGGCCTTTTCGTGCTGGCCCGTCCAGATGGCCAGGTAGCACGCCTTCATCAGTCCGCTCACCTGGGCTTCAACCGCCGTGCGCTCACGACTGGAGACCGCCTTGCGGCTCTTCTTTTGCTGCCGTTTCCGGTGCTTGGGGCAATCGCCCTCGTCGGCCGACTCCGTCTTGACCGGGACGCTGGACACCGGCCGAAGAATCACGCCCTCGCTCTCGATGGACACCGCCAGCCCGTAGGCACTAGCGAGATGTTCGAGTACCAACCGTGCGGGCATGTTGGCGGCACTGACGCTCACGTTGGGACAAGTCCCGACGAACAACATCGGACAGCCCGTCTGCTCATGCAACATACCAAGCACCTTGGCCAACGATACCTCGCTGACGTGCAGAGTAACGCAACGGTCGAGCGAATCCTTGGTCGTCACCGGCTTTGGCGTGGGAGGAACCATCACGCGAACGACTCGCAGCAAACCTGGGCGGGGCGAAGTGGTCGAAGTGACGAACACCTTTTGCGGCTGTGCCGGAACGGGCGTACAGACATGGCATGGCCCCACAATCTTGATCGGATTAGCTGCGTGAATCTTGACCAAACAGTCACGAATCGGACATCGACCTTGGGTCATGTGCCCCATGATCCAGCGTGCCAGGCCCAGACTACCGCCACAATCGCAGCCGCAGCACTGCTGCATGGCCCAGCGACACAGCGGCAGGCAACCGCACGACGGGACGCACTGGACGGCCACCTGACACGAACACCCCTTTGAGGGGTTGGCGACACCCGTTGCCTTGGAGCAGCAGCAATCCTTGTTGGCAGTGCAGGCACACTTGCAGTTGGCGCAGCAGCCCTTGGTGCAACAGCACTCACACTTGCTCTTGGCACAGCAGCCTTTGTTGGCAGTGCAAGCCCACTTGCCCTCAGCGCAGCACTCGCTGCTGCTCTTGCCACAACAGCAATCCTTTTTGGTAGCGCAGGCACACTTGCCCTTGGGGCAGGAGCAGGCCTTTTTCGCCGCGCAAGGACAGGTGTCCTTGACGGAGTAAGTGTAGCTGGTCGTTGTTGGGCAAACGCAGGGAGTCATGGTAAAGACTGGTGGCTTACCGACCCCAAAGTGAACGCCGAACTTGACGCACGCGATGGGCTTACGCTGGGGCTTGTCGGTCGAGGCGGTGGTCTGGCAGCACTGGCCGCGCTGTAGTTGCGCGATGGCCTGTTCAGCGCTGGCCTGGACGCTGGCACCTGGGCAGAGTTGGCGGACGTGATTCAGCACTTGCATGGCCTGGGGGATGTGTCCGCACTGGGCCAAGTGGTGTGCTTCTTGCAGGCTGGTAGCCGCCTCTTCGAGAGCTTGCAGATTCTGGAGAACGGTCGGCCCCTGGGCAACCTGGGCAGCTTGGCTCTCGGCGGGGCAGATGGATTGGGACGTGGTACTCGGCAAGGGATAGGCGACCTGGGTGTACTGGACGGCAGTCAGAGGCGAGGAATCGTCGTGGAACAGGGCTACCACAGGTTCGCTGGGCAGCAACGACAGCAGCGGATGAACCGAGTGCAGCACGAGGGAGGTCAGAGCCTGGCTCAGTGGTGTAGAGAACACCTGGGTAGCAGGGCACGGACTGGGTTCGATTCCCGAGGCGATAAACGGTACAGGTGGGACGACCTTCTCCTCGTAGGCGAGGGGCGGATGGTTGGGTAGATCGGGCGGGTTGGCAGCACAGCGAGGCGACAGACCTGCCAATGCCAGCAGCCCGAGTAACACCGCGCCCGTCAAGCGTTGGAGCATGGATTCCCTCCGTGGAGTGACAATGTGAAAACGACCCAGGCTACCAAGAAGACATGCGAACAGCCTGGCTCTGCGCCGGCTCAAAGCCGATCTGCCGACGCGAGGGGAGTCGAATACCCTGACCGGCTAGTACGAAACAAGGGCAAGTCGGCTGACTTTCCTGGGCACACCCCGCATCAACGGGTTTCCTCTTGACCCTCCTTTTGCTTGTTGGGAATAATGTCTCTCGCCAGGATTGGCATTAGCATTTCCAGAAGGCGAGGGATCGCGAATGTCCGCGGCGCACAAACTGAACAGGGAAACTTCCCTTGTTCCATATGACCCCATTGGAGCGGCCACTCCTTCGTCGAGGGAACGGTACATCAAGGTTCGCGAACTTATCGGCGAGCAGGCTTGCCGACAACTGGGCATCTATCCGATCCCCGAGGGCTTCAAACTTTCGGTAGTCGTTCCGGTCTACAACGAAGAACGCTGGATTCGCGAGGTCATCTCGCGTATCCAGGCAGTGGACATTCCCAAGGAAATCATCATCGTCGATGATTGCAGCAAGGATTCCACACGCGACATCTTGAAAACCTACAACGATCCCACCATCCGCGTTTTCTTCCAAGAGGTCAACCAGGGCAAAGGCGCTGCTCTGCGACGAGGCTTTCAGGAAGCTACCGGTGATGTGATTCTCGTGCAGGATGCCGATCTGGAATACGATCCCGCTGAGTACCCTCGTCTGTTGCAACCGATCATCGAGGGCAAGGCAGATGTCGTCTACGGTTCGCGGTTTATCGGCGAAAGTCACCGCGTGCTGTACTTCTGGCACTATGTGGCCAACCAGATATTGACCCTGCTGTCCAACATGTTCACCAATCTCAACCTCACCGACATGGAAACCTGCTACAAGGTCTTCCGCCGTGAGGTTATTCAGAACATCCGCCTGCGTTCTAATCGCTTCGGCTTTGAGCCAGAGGTCACCGCCAAGATCGCTCGGGTTCGCCCTCACTGGCGTGTCTACGAAATCCCCATCAGCTACTCCGGCCGCACCTATGAGGAAGGCAAAAAGATTGGCCTCAAGGATGCCTTCACGGCTCTGTACTGCATCCTCCGCTACAAGTGGTTCGATTGAGGATAAAAATGCTCACGAACTGCGATCCCTTCGCCATTTTCTTCAGCCGGCAGGCTGGGACTGCTCTCAGCGAGCCGCGTTTCGTATGCTGAGAGAAACGCATCGCCCGGCTTGCACTTTTAGGCCAGACGCATGAGCAACACACCCTCCGAGGATCCCTGGTTCCAGTCCCTGTTTGCTGACCGCATTGGCGGCAGCAACTACGGCAAAGACACCAAGATCTACAAGTTCGAGAAGATTAAACGCGCCAAGCGGGCCGCTCTTGCCGCTCATCCTGAACGCCAGTTACTGGACTTCGGCATCGGCGAAAACGATGAGATGGCCCATCCTCTGGTGCGCGATGCCCTGAAGTTGCAGGTGGATTTGCCGGAGAATCGCGGCTACGCCGACAATGGCATCGCGGCCTTCAAGGAAGCGGCCGCCGAGTTCATGCAACGCCTGTTCGGTGTGCAACTCGATCCCGTTACCGAGATCAACCATGCCATCGGCTCCAAGCCGGCCTATGCCATGTTGCCGGGTCTCTTCATCAATCCTGGGGATGTGACCCTGCTGACAGTGCCCGGCTATCCCGTGGCCGGCACCCACACCCGCTATTACGGCGGTGAGGTCTATCCCCTGCCTTTGCGGCCGGAGAACGGTTTCTATCCCGATCTGGCCAACATCCCGGCGGACATCCGTCGTCGGGCCAAACTACTGGTCATCAACTACCCCAACAGCCCCACCGGAGCGACCGCCACTCGCGACTTCTATCGCCACGTCATCGACTTTGCCCTGACCAACCGCATTGTCGTCGTTCAGGATGCCGCTCACATCCTGCTCAGCTACGATGGCCCGCCCCTGAGTTTCTTGCAGGTCGAGGGAGCCAAGGAGGTTGGGGTCGAGGTTCACTCGCTGTCCAAGGGGTTCAATATGATCGGTTGGCGGATGGGCTTCGTCGCCGGCCATGCCAAACTGGTGCAGGCCTTCGCCGATTTCAAGGACAACTGTGATTCCGGGCAGTTCATGGCCATCCAGCACGCCGCTGCCCTGGCTCTGCGCCATCCCGAGATCGCCGATGGTGTGCGCGAGAAGTATCGTCGCCGTCTGCAAAAGCTCGTCAACGCCCTGCGACAGGTAGGCTTCGATGTCAAGATGCCCTCGGGCACCTACTTCCTCTACGCCCCCGCTCCCCGCGGCTGTGCTGGCCGTACGTTTGCCAATGCTGAGGAAGCCTCGCAGTTCCTCATCACCGAGCAATCTGTGTGCTGCGTCCCCTGGGACGATGCCGGCCCGTTCCTGCGGTTCTCGGTAACTTATCTGGCGGCCAACGAAGCGGAGGAAGATGCCCTGATGGCACAGACCGTGGCTCGACTGTCGGCCTTGAAACTGGAGTTCTAGATCGACAGCCGCCTCTGCGTCTCTTTCTGCAAGGAGGGCGATTGCCCCCTCCTTTCAACCTGCGCCATCACGGGGCCGACAGGGCAAAGCAGGCCATCTCCTCGCCATTGCGGACGAACAGCTTGCCGTGGGCAATCGTCGGATGGTTCCACGTCTTGCCGGTGATCGCTTTCATACGAGCGATTGGCTTGTGGGCTGTAGGATCGGTCGGCACCAACGCGATGTCGCCCTGCTCGGAAAGCACCAGTAGCAGATCCTGATCGGCCAGCAGCAGCACCTGCCCGTTGCCGTAGCCCCTGGCACGCCAGCGTTTTTCTCCCTCGTCGAGATTGACGCAGGTGAGGAAGATGCCGTCGAAGCCGTAGAGATGACCCTGGTGCAGCACCAGATCGTTGTAGTAGGGATTAATGGCGGTCGTGTTCCAGATTTCCTCCAGTTTCCAGGGATCGGCTTTCGTAAGACGAAGGCGGCGCGTGCCCTTGTTCATCCAGGTGCCCAGCAGGATGTCGCGCTCGCCCAGCAGAGCAGGCTGCACCACGCGAGCCATACCGTTGGTGCTGAACTGGTGATCCCACAAAAGGGTTCCTCGGATTGGGTCGAAGGCTTCCAGACCGAAGTCCGAACAGAAGAGGATTTGTTCGACGCCGTCGATCTGAGCGAGGTGCGGCGAGCAATAGCTGTGCTGGGCCTTGCCGGCCGTCCAGGCGATCTCGCCATCCTGGATGCGGTAGGCGATCAGCCCCTTACCATCCGGGCCACCCGCATACACGCTCACCAGCCCGGCATGCACCAACGGCGACGAACTGAATCCCCACTGTGGAATCCTGGCTTTGGTGTCGGCCACCAGATTGCGTGACCAAAGTTTCTTGCCCGTGGCGGCATCGAGGCAGTTGAGCGTACCGCGCGCACCCATCGTGTAGAGTTTGCCCTCGTGAAAGGTCGGTGTCGCTCGCGGGCCGGGGCCGGCCACCAGTTCCGTGAAGCGTTCCTGATCGGCGTGAACCCAGCGTTCCTTGCCCGTTTCGGTGTCGTAACAGACCACCACCTCCGACTGATCGCGCTGTTCCTGGGTGAACAGGTGCTGACCGATCACCGTGAGCGACGACCAGCCCGGCCCAACACGCTGTTTCCACAGCAGACGAGGCGGATTCTTGTCCCAGTCGGTGGCAAGGCGAACTCCAACGAGTCGGCCATCGCGGCGTGGGCCGCGAAAGCCCGGCCAGTCGCCCGGCTGCAAGGTCAACTCGACGGCCTGGTTGGCGACAAACCCCGTGGCTTCGCCTCGTTCCGCCAAGAACCGTTCCTCAGCGGTCGGCGACCATCGCCAGGAGATCTCGCTTTGCATGGAGCCGGCGATGCCGTCGAAGCGAAACAGGTCACAACTGCCCCAACCCACAACGAACAGCACCAGCAGGCCGGCTCGGCGAATCGGCCAACTCAGCCATAGGGTCAACACCAGCCAGCCCACAGAGAGCGTCAGCACGACCGGCAGACCGAACAGCAGCAGTCCCATGTAGAAGGATGGATGTGCCAGTAGCCCCGCCAGGATGACGGCGATCAGAAAGGCCAGTGGCAACTGCCAGCGATCCGACCAGCCGACTCGACTGGCGAAGAACCACCAGCCGGCCAGCGTCAGGATGCCGAAGATCGGCCCATAGAACATGCCCAGAAAATGGCTCATGCTGCCCGGATCGACCCAGCCGGGCACGAGAATGAGCAACCACATCAGGCCGACCAGGATCACGCTGGGCCACAGACGCGGGCGCGTCGTGCCTGTCACCCGCAACGCCAGCGGCGGCTCAACAGGTGGACTTTGTGGGCGGCCTTGCTGAGAAGCCGAGGGCTGCGAAACGAGATCGCTCATGGTCGAATTCCTGAAAAACGGGCGACTGGGAATCTTACGTCGAGGTTTCACTCGCAAACAACTGCCGTAACAGGGGACGGAGTTGAGCCATGGCCCGGCCACGATGGCTCAGGGCGTGTTTGACACGTGCGGACAACTCGCCGAAGGTTTTGTGATACTCCGGCACCAGAAACAGCGGATCGTAGCCGAAGCCCCCCTTGCCGCGCCGTTCGCGGACGAGAACGCCGTTGCACCGGCCCTCGACGCAGGCCCGAACTTTGCCCTGGGGGTCGGCCAGCACGGCCGTGCATACATAGTAGGCCGCACGTCGGTCGTCGGGCAACGGAGCCAATTCAGCGAGCAACTTGTCGTTGTTGGCCTCGTCATCGCCCTGCTTACCGGCGTAGCGAGCCGAGTAGACTCCAGGTCGGCCCTTGAGTGCGGGTACGCACAACCCGGAATCCTCGCCCAGCACCCATTCCCCTAGAGCCAGGGCGAGTTGGACAGCTTTCTTGCGGGCATTGGCCTCGAAACTATCGCCGTCTTCCTCGACTTCTGGAGCAGCGGGATAGCTGGTCAGGTCGCGCAGTTCGATCGGCAGATCGCCGAGGATCTCCAGCAACTCGCTCCGTTTTTTGGGATTTCTCGTTCCGACCACCAGCACAGCCATGACGCGTTCCTCCTGTCGAGATAGTTATAGAGCCGACAGGAATATCTCGCCATGACGAGAATTTCACCAGGAGGAGGCGACGAAAAGCAAGCGCAGCACAAAAGTCCGTGTAGTAGAGTTGGGGTAAGCGGACACGTACCCCCGACGCATCCGCCCGTGGGCTACCATGGCTCGCGTCTTTCTCTGGCGTGAGATAGCATACTGGTAGCCTTGATTATCCGCTGACCCAGCCAGGTTTTGCAATGCCTGTGCCGCGAATTGCTCAGAGCGAACCGCTTCCTGGATACCGTCTGCTCGAACCGCTCGGCAAGGGCGGCTTCGGCGAGGTCTGGAAATGCGAAGTTCCTGGCGGGCTGACCAAGGCGATCAAGTTCGTTCACGGCTGCACCGGGTTGGAGAACCACAACAATGCCCAGCAGGAGTTGTTAGCCCTGCAACGCATCAAGAGTTTGCGGCATCCCTTCCTGCTGTCGTTGGAACGTGTCGAGATAGTCGAGGGCGATCTGCTGATCGTGATGGAACTAGCCGATCGCAGTTTGCACGACGTGTTGCAGCAGCACCTCCAGGCAGGCCGATCCGGCATTCCCCGCAGCGAGATACTGGCCTATCTGCATGAGGCTGCCGAGGTGCTGGATCTGCTCAATCAGCAGCACCATCTGCTGCACCTGGACATCAAGCCGCGGAATCTGTTCCTTATCGGTCGCCACATCAAGGTCGGCGATTTCGGACTACTAGCTAGTCTGGTCGAATCGCGTTCGCGCAACCTAACCGGCATCACTCCCCTGTACGCTGCTCCAGAACTTTTCGAGGGCCGACCCACCCCGTTCAGCGATCAGTTCAGCCTAGCGATCAGCTACGTCGAGTTGCTGACGGGCAAACTGCCCTTCGTAGGCAAGAGCCTGATGCATCTGACCATGCTCATCACTAGCAAAGAGCCAGACCTAGAAGCCGTACCAGAGTACGATCGTCCCATCGTGTCACGGGCACTAAACAAGGTGCCGCAGCAGCGGTTTGGCAGTTGTACAGAGTTCGTGCAGGCACTAGAGTCGGCCACCCCACCAGGGCAGACAGGGCCGTACCGACCGC
>Ga0272446_1006906_pt1 | contig 11563 bp, 11 predicted proteins | sample YNPCB0061_FD_194587 | JGI IMG/M metagenome (GOLD analysis project Ga0272446, IMG submission 194587) | Hot spring microbial mat communities from Yellowstone National Park, WY, United States - YNP-CB-006-1 | ecosystem: Environmental > Aquatic > Thermal springs > Hot (42-90C) > Sediment | place...
GAAAAGCTGATCATTGCTAAGCAGTTGGCACGACTGGGGGTGGATATTATTGAGGCGGGGTTTGCTTTTGCTTCGCCGGGGGATTTTGAGGCGGTGCAGAAAATTGCCGAACAGGTGGGTACGGAACATGGTCCTGTGATCTGTAGTTTGGCGCGGGCGATTAAGGCGGATATTAAGTCAGCCGCTGAGGCGATTAAACCTGCCTATCGGCATCGCATCCATACTTTTATTTCTACTTCGGATATTCATTTGCAATATCAACTTCGCAAGACTAGGGCGGAAGTGAAGGCGATCGCTGGGGAGATGGTTGCCTATGCTAAGTCTTTGTGTGAGGATGTGGAATTTTCGCCGATGGATGCTACCCGCTCCGATCCTGAGTTTTTGTATGAGGTGCTGGAAACGGCGATCGCCGCGGGGGCAACTACGGTGAATATACCTGATACGGTGGGCTATATCACGCCGACTGAGTTTGGCGAGCTGATAAGGGGTATTAAGCAGAATGTGCCCAATATCGACCAGGCGGTGATTTCGGTACATGGGCACAACGATTTGGGCTTGGCGGTGGCGAATTTCCTCGAGGCGCTGAAAAATGGCGCAAGGCAGTTGGAATGTGCCATCAATGGTATCGGTGAACGGGCGGGCAATACAGCGCTGGAGGAAATTGTGATGGCGTTGCATGTGCGGCGGCAGTATTACAATCCCTTTTTGGGCAGACCTGCTGATTCTACTGAGCCTTTGACAAACATTGATACTACGCAGATTTACAAAACCTCGCGCTTGGTGTCTAGCTTTACGGGTTTGGCGGTGCAAGCGAATAAGGCGATCGTGGGGGCAAATGCTTTTGCCCATGAGTCGGGTATCCACCAAGATGGCATTCTCAAAAATAAGCTCACCTACGAGATCATGGATGCCCAGTCCATTGGCTTGAGCCACAATCTGATTGTTCTGGGCAAACACTCGGGGCGCAATGCCTTCCGGACGCGGCTGAGGGAACTGGGCTATGAACTCAGCGAAGATGATTTGAACAAGGCTTTTGTGCAATTCAAGGAACTGGCGGACAAAAAGAAAGAAATTTCTGACCTAGATTTGGAAGCTATTGTCAATGATGAACTGCGTCAAGTGCCTGATGCCTTTAAGCTAGAACATGTGCAAGTGAGTTGTGGGGATCATCTATTGCCCACTGCTACAGTTACCGTTCTCACTCCTGATGGTAAGGAGTTGACCGATGCCGCTGTGGGAACGGGTCCTGTGGATGCGGTGTATAAGGCGATCAATCGGGTGGTGAACATTCCCAATCAACTGACGGAATTTACGGTGCAGTCGGTAACGGCGGGGATAGATGCGTTGGGCGAAGTAACCATTCGGCTGAAGCACGATCTGGGTTCTTTTTCGGGTCATGCCGCTAATACTGATATTGTGGTGGCTTCCGCCCGTGCCTACATCAATGCGTTGAATAAGCTCTATTATGCGATCGCTCAGCGTCAGGGTGAATTGCCAGCGGTGGAATCCACTGTTTCTTAGCACTTAGCATTTTCTCTCCCTCACCTTTACCTCTCTTCTCAGGGTGAGGAAGTTAGTTTCCCCTCGCCCAAAGGGCGAGGGGGGCAAAAACTAATTAGTAGTAAACCTTGCCGCCACCCCAGCCAGAGCCTTTGACATTGGGTTGGTAGAGGATGTAGCCTGCGATCAGCTTGAGGTCTTCGTCGGTCAAGCCGCGCATGGTGGGGAAGATGTCCGCACTACGAATGCTGGGGTGGGTTTCGTAGATTTCTTCCACGCCGTCAAAGGTGGTGGGGTTTTTCATGTAGTCCACTAAGCCTTCAATGGTGTTACGGGTGGGGGTTGCCAGCGCTAAGGACTCGGGATCAAGTCCTACATTGGGGTTGGTAAAGGTGGCTCCGCCGAGGTGGCAGGTGGCGCAGGCATTCTGGAATAGTTTTTTGCCTTTAGAAATTTCGCGGGGTGTGAGCGTAATGGTCTGCTTGTCATTGAGTTTCACGGTGCGTGCTTCAGTCTCGGTCATGGCGTGCACGGGTAGGACAAACTGAAAAAACATGAGCAGAATCGCTAGAGATGCGAATAACAATCGCTTGTTTGCAGTGATCATAAAAGTCAATGTTAAAAAATCATCAAGATTATCTTACCTTTTGCAGATGCGTTTCAAGTAGATTATTCCTAATTCCCTTGATTGGGATCAGGTTGCGTGGGCAGGGGCGATCGCCCTAGGGTGAGTTAAGTATTTGTGGTACACGGAAAAAATCCCCTTCGCGATCGGGGGCAATGCTGAGCAGGGTTTCAAGGTCTTGGGTGGGGGTGACCACATCGGGGCGGGTGATATTCACCATGTCAATAGCCCGTGTGGTAGGGGCAACGCCCTCTAGTTGGGGATCGAGCTGGTTGAGCTGTTGAAAGTATGCCAAGATGCTCCCCAGTTGTTCGGTAAATGCTGATTCTTCCTCGGGGGTAAGTTGTAGGCGGCTGAGGTGGGCGATGTGCTGTACTTGACTGCGATCCATGTTGCTAAAAGAAGGCGTTGATGTCTGCTCTACCAGTGGTTTTTAGCCAGTTCTGGGCTTCGATGTAATTGTTGGGCGCAAGGCGGATGGCACGCACCCAGTATTCGGCGGCAAGATTGAAATAATATTCGCCAGTTTCAGGATCAGGGGCGTTTTCCCCTTTGTGGTGATAAATTACGGCGATGTTGTTTAGCCCTTGGCACATTCTGGGGTTGAGGTCGATCGCCTGATGGTAGTATTCCAGGGCTTTGTCGTGGTCGCCGTTGCTGGCATGAATTAGTCCCATGTTGTAGAGGATAAAACTGCGATCAGTGGGGTTATCTTCCAGTTTGAGGGCTTCTTCATAATTGCCCAGAGCCTCGGCGTATTCCCCATCCCCTTGGGCAGACATGCCATCACGGTAGTAGGCAAAGGCTTGCTTTTCCCTCTGGCTGGCGGGGAATAGTTTGAGGATGGTGTCGGCAATTACGGTGAAGGTTTGGTCGACGAAGTTGTCGTTTTTTTGCGATCGCGGCATTGCGGGATACTAAAACTAATACTCTCAGCCATTATACCCTGTGCTTATGCAGTTCTGCATTCAGCCCGATAGTGAGATTCCTGTCTCTACGCAGTTGTTTGATCAGTTGAGTTTTGCGATCACTTCTCGCCGCTATCCCGCTGGGGCGCAACTGCCTAGCATTCGCCAACTGGCACAGCGCACGGGTCTGCACCGCAATACGGTGAGCAAGGTGTATCAACAACTGAAGCAGGCGGGGTTGGTGGAGACAAGGGGGGGATCGGGGGTGTATGTTAAATCTTTGCCTTCTAGCCTGGGGCAAACTCCTCTGCAAAAGTCATTGCAGACCATGATCGAGCAGTTGGTACATCAGGGTTTTGGCTTGCCGCAGATCAGGGAAGCTTTTGTGCAGGAAATTGATTGGCGATCGCAGTGTGCCGCTGAGTTATTGGTAGTTTCGGGACAGGAAGACCCAGGGGTGGCGCAAATTATGGCACAGGAACTGCAACAAGCTGTGCCTGTGCAGATGCAGATCGCTACCATTGAGGAATTGCCGCAGTTATTGCAATTTAGCCAAGCACGCACCATTGTTACTAATCGCTATTTTGGCGAACCAACCCAGCGGGCGATTGGGGATAACCCTGTGCGCTTGTTTTTGTTTGATATTTATGACTACCAAGCGGAGATTAGCCGCATTCAGCAGTTGCCCTTTGGCACTTATATTGGTTTGGTGTCTCCCAGCACGGGCATTTTGCGCATTGCGGAAAACATTGTGCACAGCCTGCGTGGTGAAGATGTGGTAGTGATGTCGGCTCTGCCTCAAGATACCTATCGCCTGCAAGCTATTACCCGTTCAGCGCATCTGATTATCATTGGGCATGGCGGTTTGGCTGAGGTAAAGCGGGCGATCGCTGTTACCAAGCACCAACGCATCCGTCCACTGGAGATTTTGACCTGTAAAAGTTACCTTGCCCCCCATTCCATTCAACAACTCAAGGTAGAATTAGGCTTGAATTAACTTAACTATTTGCGTGGTTCTATGAGTGCGCCAATTGTGACTTCTAATCCGCTGGGCAATTTGAATACTTCCCTGCCCAGCACCCGCAAAATGCACAGCTTTATTCGGGAAAAGCAAGAAATTCAAGTGAAATTGCTCTCAGGGGAAGTGTTGACGGGGCGATTGCTCTGGTTAGATGAACACTGCCTGATGATTGAGTCGGGGGAGGACAAGATGATGGTTTGGGTGAATGCGATCGCCTATGTCAAGTTCTAACTGTGTCGCACCTGATGCCAACGCCATGCGTGCTCGATAATTACCCCCAGATCGGCATACTGCGCCTGCCAGCCAAGAATTTCCCTAGCTTTGCTACTGCTTCCTACTAAAATGGCGGGATCACCAAGGCGGCGATCGCCATAGACCACTGGAAAACTGCGCCCTGTAACCTGCTTAGCACAGTCGATTACTTGCTTGACCGAGAAACCACTGCCATTGCCCAGATTGAAGACTTCACTGGGTCTGCCCTGCTCAAGGTACGCTAATCCCAATACATGGGCTGAGGCGAGGTCAGTTACATGGATGTAGTCGCGAATGCAAGTGCCGTCGGGGGTGTCATAGTCTGTGCCAAATATGGTGATGCTGTCCCGCAGACCTAGCGCTGTGTACAACACCAAGGGGATCAAGTGGGTTTCGGGAGTGTGGTCTTCGCCAAGGCGACCGTGGGGATCAGCTCCTGCGGCATTGAAATAGCGGAAACTGACATAACGCAAACCATAGGCTTTGGCAAAATCTTCTAACATTTGTTCCACTATCAGCTTGGATTTGCCGTAGGGATTGATGGGTTTTTGCGGATGGTTTTCGGGGATGGGGATCACTTGGGGAATACCATAGGTAGCACAGGTGGAAGAGAAGATCAATTGATAAACTCCATGGGCTACCATGGCTTCCAATAGGGTGAGTGTCCCTGCCACATTGTTGCGGTAGTATTTAGCGGGATTAGTTACCGATTCCCCCACATAGGCATAGGCAGAAAAGTGCATTACTGCCGATATTTTATAGTTACTAAATACCTGATCTAGTAGGTGGCGATCGCTAGTATCACCGATTACTAAATCCACTTTGAGGACTGTCTCTACTAAGTCTTGATGTCCATAAACCAAGTTATCCAGAATTACTACTTCATACCCCGCTTCTAGCAATTGCAGAACCGCATGACTGCCAATGTATCCTGCCCCCCCAGTGACTAGTATTTTGCTTTTGGTACTCATGACAATTTGCCCACTCCTAAATACAACTCCGCTACTCGAGGATCATTAAGTAAATCTGCACCTCTGCCCTGAAATTGCTCTTTGCCCATGTCCATTACATAGCCTATATCAGCGATCGCCAGTGCTTTACGGGCATTCTGCTCCACGAGGATAATAGCTGTGCCATTGCGGTTGATTGCCTGAATTAGGTTAAAAATTTCCTGTACTAGAATGGGCGACAGAGCGGCGGATGGTTCATCGAGAATTAACAGTTGGGGATCGAGCATTAAGGCTTTGCCCATAGCTAACATTTGCCGTTCACCACCTGATAGCGTACCTGCTTTTTGTTTCGCTTTTTTCACGAGGGCGGGGAAAATATCTAGCACTTTGTCAATTTGTTGCTTAACCGATTTGCTATCTGCTAGATAAGCACCCATCTCTAAGTTTTCTATGACACTGAGGGAAGGAAATACATTAGCCACTTGCGGTACATAGCTAATGCCTTGGCGTACGATTTGTTCTGGGGCTAGACCTACTAGGGATTTCCCCTGAAATTCTATGATCCCCGATCGCACTGGTACTAGACCAAAAATTGTACGGGCAAGGGTAGATTTTCCTGCACCATTAGCACCAATAATTACTACTAATTGCCCTTCCGCAACACTGAAGTTGACTCCCTGCAAAATGTTGACCTCTGGGGTATAACCTGCAAATAAATTTTCTACACGGAGCAATAAATTCATAGGTGGGGATAGCTGGCAATCAGGGTTTGGGTGTAGGGGTGCTGGGGGTTGTGAAATATGTCGGCGGTGCTTCCTTGCTCCACAATTCTACCTTGACGCATCACCAACAGGCGATCGCACAGGAATTGCGCCACAGCCAGATCGTGGGTGATAAACAGGTAGGTCAACTGAAAAGTTTTTTGCAGTTCTATCAATAGTTCCAACACCTGCCGCTGAATGGTGGCATCTAGCATACTCACAGGTTCATCGCAGATCAACAGGCGGGGTTTGAGGATCAGGGCACGGGCGATCGCCGCACGCTGTAACTGCCCCCCAGATAGTTCTTTAGGCAATCGCTTTGCCAAACTAGGGGAAATGCCCACCCGCTCTAGCATCTCTAGGGCTTGAGCATAGGCGGACTGGCGATGGTTTGCTAGACCATGCACCCGCAGGGCATCCGCTACGCTTTCTATGACTGGCAGATAGGGATGAAAGCAGGCACGGGGGTCTTGGAAAATCATCTGCAATTGGGGACGCAGTCGCCGCATGGCACTCTGGGAGAGGCTGGTTAATTCCTGTCCAGCGAAGTGGATCGAGCCTTGATCTGGTTTGATTAAACGCAAGATCAAGCGGGCGGTGGTACTCTTGCCCGAACCACTCTCCCCAATGATCCCCACCGTTTCCCCCGCATACACTTGGAAATCTAGGTGATCTACAGCACGGATTTTTTGCCACCAGTGGCGGTGATAGGTTTTGCACAAGTCGCTGACTGCCAACAGGGGGCGATCGCTCACCGTTGGTGTACTGCTGGGACGGGTTTCACCAAAGCGAATTACGGAACTCAGCAGATATTGGGTGTAGGGGTGCTGAGGACGGGCGATTACCTCAGCCACTGCCCCCGTTTCCACAATTACGCCATCCTGCATCACCGCTAGGCGATCGCAATACTGCGCCACCAAGCCCAGATCGTGGGAGATCAAGATCAAGCCCATCTGCCGTTCATGGCGCAGGCGGGTCAGTTGTGCCAGAATCTCACAGGCGACAGTAATATCCAGACTGGTAGTCGGTTCATCTGCCACCAACACCTCTGGATCAAACAGCAGGGTCAAGGCAATCATCACCCGCTGGCGCATGCCACCGCTGAGTTCATGGGGATATTGCTCAGCACAGCGGGGATCAAGCTGGAGCATGGCTAACACTTCCCGCACTTTGCTCTGGGCTGAATGAGTGGAGATACGGGGATAGTGTGATCGCAGGGTTTCTATGCCATGTTGCATTACCGTCAGCAGGGGATTGAGCCGGGTCATCGGGTCTTGAAAAATCAAACCAATCTTACCCCGCTGGACAATCTGTCCCTCCACTTGGCAGGAGTGGGGCAAAATGCGTACCAATGCCTTGGCAATGGTGGACTTGCCACAGCCACTTTCCCCCACCAAACCCAGCGCTTCGCCCTTCGCCAAAGACAGGCAAACTTGATCTACGGCGATCGCCTCGCCATAGCTTACCGTGAGATCAGCAACTTCTAGGGCTGAGACCACAGCACCAGCAGGCGGGGTACAAACAGAATTCCTGCCACCACCAACGCCGTAACAGCGGACACCAAAACGCCCCCTGCGGCGCAGTCCTTAGCGATTTTGGCAAGCTCGTGATAGGTTTTGCCGATGGTTAGGTCAACCACAGCCTCCAAAGCAGTATTCAGCAGTTCCAGCGCCAGCACTAGGGCAATCATCAGACACACCATCACCAACTCAGGGGCGCTGATGTGCAAGTAGCAACTTAAAAAAATCGCCAATGCGGCGATCGCTACATCAATACGGAAGTTGCGCTGGGTAAGGAAGGCATATTTCACCCCCTGCCACGCAAAATAAAAACTAGCGGGTAAGCTCTTGGCGGTTTGCAGGGAAGGAATGCGGATGTCAGATTTAACCGCAGATTCTGAACTAGGCACAGGCACAGCAAACACTACACTGGGGCTATAGTACCCCAAGTCCCCCGTGAAGTCGACACCCCCCTAGTTACAGTTTCCATGCCTTGCGTAAGGGAACACCAAGAAACTTCGCTATCTTTTCACCAATTTGCTCAGTGCGATCTAAGTTTTCACACTCAGATAGCAAAACAAAACTATCAGGATAATTAGTAACTAAACCTAGCTCATATGTGTCTTCATCGCTTCCTTCTCGTCTCACAATTTGTAGAAACTGAATTTTGTCCCATCCCACTTCAGGTATCGGTTTCTTTTTGACGAATTGTATCTTTTTTGTGAGGGCATCAATTGACCAGATTAGGGAACCATGAAAGTCTGGTTGTGCAAAGTCATATTCATAGAGCTGGAGTTGTTCAGGAGATTGGTCAAGAATGTAAGAGTCAATCCTGTAAGAGCGGAAATCGCTGAGAAGAAAAGATTCAATATCTTTAACTGCTCCATACAAATCATAGCTAGTTCCAAACGATTCAATTTTAATTCTAGAGCAAAGGTTTCCGCATTTTTCCAACAAAAACAGAGTACCAGCGTCATAATTAACAAATGTCAAATTCCTAGTTGACCAAGTCTTAGTGGTGATTTTCCCAAACCAGTCTTTAGTTTGCAATTCAACGGTTTGCCTCAGATTGTCAAACTTCACGGTTCTCTGCTGACGATTAGTCAAGAAACAAAGCAGTGCAGGAAGCCCCAAAAATACCGCTGGAATGTATGCGGCTATGTTCTGTTTGAAGGGAGTGAGGATATCTCCAATGCGGGTATCTTCTGACCAAAAGCCAGACTTTTGCTCACCAGAAATCAACCGCTCAAACTGGGCTGAATAGAAATTTTGCTTGGGACATGTCTCAGCTAAACTGGAAGTCTCTTGTGTTAGTGCAGAAATAGGAACTGTCAAACTGGTTTGTGGGGAATGCAAGCGGATTGGGCACTCGTAGTACATCACAGTACTACACTCCCGACCCTCCCCACTGTCACTGCATACCTCCTTACTTGAAACAGTTGGCACAATATCTACCTTTTGCACTGGAGAGACTTCTGCCTGATGGATTAGCTTTCCTCGCGCATCTACCACAGTCATCTTACAAGTCAGGTGCCCTTGATGGGTGCATTGTAGGGTAGTTAAACTGCCTCTGTAAGAAAACTGCCCAGCTACGAACAAGCCTATGCCCAAAAGCACTCCGCCGATACTACTGCCAATGATCAGGCTTCCTATTAGCTCACTTATCAGCGGTCTCTCAGCTATTATTAGTTCGTGAGGCGGGCGCTTGATAATGCGAATCTTACCCATAGACCTAACCGCACCGTTTCACGGTTCTCCCAGATTGTAGCAAACCCGAATTGCGGTTGTCTGTATTCTGTGATACTCCTTGTTGCCGCTATTAACAGAACTTCACTCCTAATTGCAGTGCTGATAAATCACTTGTAGAGTTGAAATTATAGAATAAATGTAGCGCAATAACTCCTAATTCTCAGCGTGCTGAAGCATTCTCAGTTCGTTGGCTTATTGCTCTGCTTTTTAATACAATAGAACTATATTTTGTCAAAGGTCAGAAGCAAAAAAGTGTACTCCAACGCAATTTCTTTGAGATATTCATAGCGTCCTGATGCGCCGCTGTGTCCCGCTGACATATTAGTTTTGAGTAATAGTAAGTTCTGATCGGTTTTCAGCGATCGCAACTTAGCTGTCCATTTGGCAGGCTCCCAATAGGTAACTCGTGGATCGTTTAACCCTGCGGTAACTAGAATATGTGGATAATTTTGTGCAGTTACATTATCGTAGGGGGAATAACTGCGTATGTATTCATAAAACTCCCGTTCTTGCGGATTGCCCCACTCGTCATATTCTAACTGGGTTAGGGGCAAGGTATCATCTAACATGGTGTTGAGTACATCTACAAATGGCACATTAGCGATCGCCGCTTTTAGTAAATCAGGTCGCCAATTTAGCACTGTTCCTACCAATAATCCCCCCGCACTTCCTCCAGAAATAGCGATATTTCCTTTACTGGTATATCCTTCTTTGATCAGATGTTCAGCACAGGCGATGAAGTCATAGAAAGTATTCTTTTTGTTTAAGAACTTACCATCTTCATACCACTTTCTGCCCATCTCTGATCCGCCCCTGACATGAGCCATTGCCCACACAAATCCCCTTTCTAATAAACTCAAACGCTTAGTAGAAAAATAGGCATCTAAACTATAACCATAAGAGCCATAGCCATATAAATACAGTGGATTACTGCCATCTAATACTAAATTTTTAGCATAGACTAGGGAAATGGGAACTTGCGTGCCGTCATGGGATGTAGCATAAATTCTCTCTGAGGTGTAGAGGTTGGGATCATAACCACCGGGTATTTCATCTTGCTTTAGCACTTGCTTGGTGTGCGATCGCAAATCGTATTCATAAATCGTATTGGGCAAAACTAGGGAACTATAGCCAAAGCGATAAACATGAGTGTCATATTCATAATTTGCACTGCCAAATACCGCATAGACAGGATCGGGAAACTCGATATTGTCAAAGCTATTTGTTGTAAAGTTATAGATTCTTAATCTTTCTAATCCTTGATAGCGATCGCTGATGATTAAATAGTTCTTGAATTCATCAATATCCTCCAACAAAACCTCTGGATCATGGGCAAGAAATTCCTGCCAATTACTTTTATCTAGCCTATCTACAGGAGTACGCAAAATGCGGAAGTTTTGGGCATTTTCATTAGTTAAAATATAGAAATAGCCCTCATGGTGTGTAACGCTATACTCAATACCCCGCTCTCTCGCAGAAATTAGTTGTAATTTACCTTGCGGGTCGTCAGCAGAAATAAAGTAAACTTCGCTGGTGATTTTGCCATCGCAACTCAAAAAAATATACTTATCATCACGGGATTTGGCACAGCTAATAAAAAACTGTGGATCGGTTTCTTCGTAGATCAGTTCATCAGCAGACTGAGGTTGCCCTAATCTATGACGATAAAGGCGGTAAGGGCGCAGATTCTCATCCAATACCGTGTAGTAGAATGATTGATTATCATTACTCCATGCCGCACTGTAGTAAGTATTCTCTAGGCGATCGCTCAATAATTTTCCAGTTTGCAAATCCTTGAAATAGATAGTATAGGATTCGGAACCATCAGTATCGGTAGAATAGGCAAGCAGTTGATGGTTGGGGCTGACATCAAACACTCCCAAACTAAAATAGGGCATTCCTTCCGCCAGCACATTACAATCCAAAATTATGTTCTCAGGATTGTCCAAGCTATCTTTCTTGCGACAGGAAATACTATATTGTTTCCCTGCTTCCACCCTAGAGTAATAATAGTAATTGTCTGACTTAGCAGGAACAGAGCTGTCATCTTCCTTAATGCGGGACTTCAATTCTTGATATAACTGCTCTCTCACTTGCGCATAGTCCGCCAAAATGCTCTCAGTATATTCGTTTTCAGCTTCCAAATACTGAATCACTTCTGGGTTATCCTTCTCTCTCAGCCAGAAGTAGGGATCGCTGATAGTATCACCATGAATTTGATAGCTATAGGCTTTTGGGGGAGCGATGGGTGGAAGCATAACAAACCTTAAGAATTACTTTTTGTATTTTAGCAACAAT
>Ga0272446_1006907_pt1 | contig 11563 bp, 13 predicted proteins | sample YNPCB0061_FD_194587 | JGI IMG/M metagenome (GOLD analysis project Ga0272446, IMG submission 194587) | Hot spring microbial mat communities from Yellowstone National Park, WY, United States - YNP-CB-006-1 | ecosystem: Environmental > Aquatic > Thermal springs > Hot (42-90C) > Sediment | place...
AATTACTGGAATAGTAATGGAATTACTGGAATAGTACACTGCAATAGATCGGGCGATGCATTGATGGAGATCATGCGGAAGGGCCTTCATGGAACCTCCGCGGAAGCAAGCCGGCAGGCCGGGTCGACGCCGCTCTCGATCTGTATGGTGCTGTGCCCGATATGGAATTCGCGTTCGAGCCCTTCCGCGACTCGATCCAGAAAGCCGCCCTCGCTCGGCCCCTCCGGCATCACCAGATGCGCCGTGAGCGCCACAGACGTGGTGCTGAGCGACCAGACATGCAGGTCATGAACGTCACTGACGCCGGGAAGAGAGCGCAGCCAGCGCTCGACGGCGGCGGTGTCCATTTCTCCGGGCACACCATCCAGGCTCAGATGAAGTGCAGAGCGGAAGAGATCGAAGGCCGACCAGCCGACCAGGAGGCTCACGGCAATCGCAGTCGCAGGATCGACAACCAACCACCCCGTCCAGAGAATGACGAGGGCCGAGACAACAACACCGACCGAAACCGCAGCATCCGTCGCCATGTGCAGGAAAGCCCCGCGCGCGTTCAGGTCGCTGTGCCGGTCCTTCAGAAATAGCATCGCCGTGCCAGTATTGACGGCAATGCCGACCGCGGCGACCCAGAGAACAGTCCCCACGACCACCGGGGTCGGCTCGGCGAAGCGCTGGATCGCCTCCCAGATGATCGCTCCAACGCCGACAAGGATGGAAATCGCATTGGCGAGTGCGGCCAGAATCGTCGTGCGCCCCAGCCCATAGGTATGGCGGAGCGTTGGCGGGCGACGTGCCAAGGTGGCGGCGCCCCAAGCGATGAGCAGACCGGCGACGTCGGTCAAATTGTGCGCCGCGTCGGCAAGAAGGGCGAGGGAGCCGGTCGCAAACCCGAAGCCGGCCTCGACGATGACAAAGCCGGCATTCAGGATGACCGCCCATTTGAACGCGGGTGCCAAGTTGCCGACGGGAGGCGCGCTATGATCGTGATCATGCGCCACGGTCAGACCGCCGTCCCGACGAGCGCGCCGATGCCCGCCGTCAACGCCATTGCGAGCGCCCCCCAGAATGTCACTCGAATCGCTGCCTTCGGGATGTTCGCGCCACCGGCCCTCGCGCCGATCGCCCCGAGCAGCGCAAGGAAAAGGAGGGATGCGCCCGATACTGCCGGAACCAGGACCGCCGGCGGTGAGACAAAAACCGTGGCGAGCGGCAGCGCCGCTCCCACCGCTAAAGTGGCCGCTGATGTCATTGCAGCCAGAACGGGACGCGCCGTCGTTAACTCCGAGATTCCGAGCTCATCTTGCGCATGTGCGCCGAGTTCATCCTTCGCCATCAGCTGATCGGCGACCTGGCGGGCAAGGTCGGGCTGGAGGCCGCGCTTCACGTAAATCTGGGTAAGTTCTTCGCGCTCGAATGCAGGCTTTGTTTCGAGCTCCACACGCTCGCGAGCGAGGTCGGCCTGTTCGGTATCCGACTGCGAGCTGACAGACACATATTCGCCGGCGGCCATCGACATGGCACCGGCGACCAGTCCCGCGATACCGGCAACAAGCACGTCTGAGCTCGCGGCCGATGCTGCCGCCACGCCGACGATCAGGCTCGCCGTGGAGACTATCCCGTCATTGGCGCCGAGCACGGCCGCTCGCAGCCAGCCGATGCGCGAGACGAGATGACGTTCGGCATGGAGGCGGCTCATCCGCGTCTCCGGATAGTACCTTCCAGCTTCGTGGCTTGGGCGACCGTATTCGAGATCGTGCCGAACTTCCGCACGTTCGTGTGGAGGAGCTCCAGTCGACGTTCCGTCTCGTCGGTGTCGACAATCAGCTCGTAATCAATCGAGATCATCTTGGGCGGGCTGTCCTGCCGGACGCCATGAAGCTTCACCTCGACGCCCCGCAGATTAAATTTCAGCATCGGAGTCGCCCGCTCGATGCCCTTGATCATGCAGGCCGCCACGGCGGCGAGGAACAGTTCGGCGGGATTGAAGGCGTCCTCGCGGCCCTTCACATCGGTGTCGAGCGTGATCTCCGCGCGTTTTGTGGTGGCAAGGCTGCCATGATCGTCGATACGGCGCGCCTGTACGGAATATTCCAGCATGGCCGTCTATTCCTTCTGCAAGGGAATCATGAGCACCGGGCGCCGCGCGATTTCGCAGACCTTCTCGGCCGTGCTGCCGATGATCTTGCCCGTGACCCAGTTCCGGCCGTGCTTGCCGACGATGATCAGCGAGTAACCTTCCTGGCCGGTGCGCGCGATAATCTCGGAGGGGTCGCCCTGTTCGATCCGCGAACCGGCATCGCCGCCGCCGTCCTTGATGCGCCGGACAAGGTCCTGGTGGCGGGTTTGGGCCGCCTGTCGTTCATCTTCGCTGGCATCCGCGGCAAGCACGGTGAGGCAGTCGACATGTCCGGCTTTGCCTGCCAGTCGCACGGCCGCATCTTCCGCCGACCTGGATTGCGCGGACAGATCGGTCGCCAGTAGAATCCGGTCGGGCGCCCGGCTGCAGATCGCGGCGCATGTCTCGGGCTGCCCCACCCGGGTCGGTTCGAGCCGCTCGATCAGGACCGGAATCTTGGACTTGCGGATGACCTCCTTGGCGACGCTCCCGAGGAAAATCTCATAGAGAAAGTTGTGGCTGCGGGACCCGACCACGACGAGATCCGCGCCTTGTGCCTGCGCCACCGCCAGCAATTCATCCGCCGGAACACCGCTCGCGGTGACCAAGGTGGTGACCGTCAGCCCAGCCTCTCGGATCGGGGTGGCGGCCTTTTCGAGCCAGGCTCGATATTCGTCCTCGTGCCCATAGCCTGCGCCTTGGGCATAGCCGATCCGGATCACATGCGTGAGGACCACGGAGTCGATGCCCCAGCTGCCGAGATCGGGCAGACAGGACAGAAGCGATTTCTCCGCGGGAGAGAGATCGACGCCGACAAGGGCTTTCTTGAACATCTTTATCTCCTCAATTCTTCGGTTCCGTCCCGGCAACCAGATATTCGGGAATCTCGTCCGCCGGCTTGGCGGCAAGCTCCTCGTCGGTCAGCCGTGCATAGATTTCGATCAGGTTGCCGTCCGGATCCTTGAGCCACAGCTCATGCAGGGGCGTCCCCTTCCAAGTGGTCCGTGGCGGCTTCTCGACATGCGCGCCGAAGGCGACGGCGCGGGTGTAGGCATCGATGACCGCGTCCCGGCCGGCGACGCCGATGCCGAGGTGGTAGAGTGTGTCGTGGTGCAGTTCTTTCCCGTCCGACACCAGCAAAACGAAGTTGAGATTGAGGTCCGGCCGGATGAAGGTGGCGTAGCGGTGCGTCCATTCCTTGGGCCAGGCGCCAAGCAGCCAGGCATAGAACCGCACGCTGTCGGGCAGGCTGGCCACGCGGATGCTGCCATGAAATTCCTCGGACGGCGGGCCTTCGGGCACATCGAGGAGCGCTCTCAGAACCTCGATCCGTGCCCTGATCTGCTCGCGCGCTGTCCGGAATCGCGTTCGCATTTCCTCCGGCGTCAGCGAGGGATCGTCTGACGTCGGGTCAGCAATCGGCCAATGCAACCGTCGCACACGGCCCGGAAGGACCGGACAGACTTCTTCGGCGCAAAGCGTGACGACGAGATCAATTCCGGTTGCATCGATCTCATCGACCAATTTCGCCCGTTGGCCCGAAATGTCGATGCCGATCTCGGCCATCGCTTCGATGGCATAAGGGTTGACGCGCGCGGGTTCCGAGCCAGCGCTCATGACCTCGATGCCGCCGCCGAGGATGTGGCGAGCGAGACCTTCCGCCATTTGGCTGCGGGCGGAGTTCGCGACGCAAAGAAACAGGACGCGTTTCATGGTCTGGTCTTTCATTTGGCGTGGCCCAAGGCCTTGCCGTTGCGCCGCACGGCGGCCCCGCGCTCGTACCAGGGCTTGCTCGCATTCACGATTTTCACGACCGACAGCATGACCGGGACTTCGATCAGCACACCGACCACGGTCGCCAGCGCCGCGCCCGATGAAAAGCCGAACAGGCTGATCGCCGCCGCGACCGCGAGCTCGAAGAAGTTGCTGGCACCGATCAACGCCGAGGGCGCGGCGACGCAGTGCGCCTCGCCGGCGGCGCGGTTCAGAAGATAGGCGAGGCCGGAGTTGAAATAGACCTGGATCAGGATCGGTACGGCGAGGAGCGCGATGATCAGCGGCTGAGCGATGATCTGCTCCCCCTGGAAGCCGAACAGCAGTACCAAGGTGGTCAGCAAGGCGACGAGCGACACCGGCTGCAGCGTCCTAAGCAAGCGCTCGAGCGCTTGCATGCCGCCAGAGGCGAGCAAACGCATGCGGACGATCTGCGCGATGATTACCGGGATAACAATGTAGAGGCCGACCGAAAGCATCAGGGTGCCCCACGGCACGGTGATCGCCGAGATGCCGAGCAGGAGTCCGACGATCGGCGCGAAGGCAAACACCATGATGGTGTCGTTCAGCGCGACCTGGCTGAGTGTGAAATGCGGCTCGCCATCCGAGAGATTGCTCCACACGAAGACCATCGCCGTGCAGGGCGCCGCGGCGAGGATGATCAGACCGGCGATGTAGTTGTTGATCTGATCCGCAGGCAGATAAGGCGCGAAAAGATGTCCAATGAAGAGCCAGCCGAGCGCCGCCATCGAGAAGGGCTTGACCGCCCAGTTGATGAACAACGTCACCCCGACGCCGCGCCAGTGCTCGCGCACCTTGCCGAGCGCGCCGAAGTCGATTTTTAGCAGCATCGGGATGACCATCAGCCAGATCAGGACCGCGACAGGCATGTTGACGCTGGCGATCTCCATGCCGCCGATCGCATGGAACACGCTGGGGAAGAACTGGCCGAGCGCGATACCGGCAACGATGCAGAGGGCGACCCACAGGGTCAGAAAGCGTTCAAAGAGCGACATTCGATTGGTCTTCCCTTCCCGGGCTAAGCTGCCGCGTGAACCTTCGGGAATGCACAGAGCGCCTTCAGCCTTTCGGCGCCGACAGGCTCTTCGGCCTGCATCGGAACGACGGCGTGGCGCCTGGCGAGCCCCTCACGGACCTTGGCGATTTGGTCGAGCTCGGACTCCGCCCGCCGCCGGAGCAATGGATGCCTTGTGACGGACGCCGCCAAGCTCGCATTGATGATCCAGCCCCAGGGCTCGATGCCGGCGCGGCACAGGTCGTCCTGCAGATGCGCCGCCTCCAGCACGGGTGTCGTCTCCGGCAGCGTGACGATCAGGATCTTTGTCTGTTCCGGATCCTGCAGGCGCATCATCGGCGTGACGATGCGCGCCTGCGAATTCGGGACCGCATGCCGAACGATGTCGCGGTGATAGGACCCGGTGGCATCGAGCAGAAGCAGCGTGTGCCCCGTCGGAGCGGTGTCCATCACCACGAAATGCCGGCTGCTTTCGCGAACGACGCGCGAGAACGCCTGGAAGACGGCGATTTCCTCGGTACAGGGCGAACGCAGGTCCTCTTCCAGCATGGCGCGCGCTTGGCTGTCGAGTCCCTTGCCCTTAGTCTCCAGCACATGATCGCGATAGCGCGCCGTCTCTTCTGCGGGATCGATGCGGCTGACGGTCAGGCTTGGTACCTCGCCGCCCAACGTCTCGACGAGATGAGCGGCCGGGTCCGTCGTGGTCAGCAGCACCTCGTGTCCTCGGGCCGCGAGCTCGGCCGCGACGGCCGCGGCCATTGTCGTCTTGCCGACGCCACCTTTGCCCATGAACATGAGGAGTCCCTTGCCGGGCCGCTCGATTTCATCGACGAGCGAACCGAGCCCCGGAAAATCCTCGCGCGGCTCCGGTTCAGCATTGGCGGACGCTTCGCCCATCCGGTCGGGCGCGCCCGTGGCAAACCGGCGCAGCGCCTCGATGCCGACGAGATTCTCCGATCGCAGCGGGAACGTTTCGCGCGGGAGGCGTGCGACTTCCGCCTCCATCGCCGCAAGCGCGGCTTGGTCCCGCTCGGCGAAGGCCGCGGCCAGCGGGTCGTCGTCGACCTCATTCGGCATCAGCCCGTTGATGGCGAGGTGCTGGTTCCGGATGCCGATCGCGGCCAGCTCCCGCGACGTCCGGGCGGCCTCGGCCAGCGCCGAACGGCGCGGTCGGGCGACGAGAACGAGCCGCGTGGTCTCTCCGTCGGAGAGTTGCTCGACGGCGGCGGCATAGCGCGCACGCTGTTTCTCGAGACCCGCAAGCGGGCCGAGACAGGATGCGTCGCCCTTGCCCTCCTCTAGGAAGCCTGACCAGGCGCCCGGCAGTTGGAGAAGCCGGATGGTATGCCCGGTAGGCGCCGTGTCGAACACGACATGATCGTAGCGCCCGATCAGGTCAGCATCGGTCAGGAGCGCCGTGAATTCATCGAAAGCGGCGATCTCCGTGGTGCAGGCGCCAGAAAGCTGCTCCTCGATGCCCTTGAGCGCCTTCTCCGGCAAAACCCCGCGCATGGGGCCGACGATGCGCTCTCGGTACTGCGCGGCCGCTTCCTCGGGATTGATCTCGATGGCATCGAGGCCGGTAACCTGCGGGATCGACGTGAGGCGGTTGCCAATCTCCGTCTCGAACACTTGACCGACGTTGGAGGCTGGATCGGTACTGACGAGCAGCACCTTGTTGCCCTTGTCGGCAAGGCTGAGCGCCGTGGCGCAGGCCAGCGACGTCTTGCCGACCCCACCCTTGCCGGTGAAGAAGACGAATTTGGGAAGATTGTTGAACATGGCGCTCGTCGTTCCTTGCTACCCGCAATCCTTGGGGGGCTGATCAACAGCAGCTTGAGGCTTTCTCTTGCGTCACCTTGGCCCCGCCGCAGCAGGAACTGGTCGCCGCTTTCGGCTCTTCGGCGCCGAGCATCCGATCGGCGAGCGCGAGAATGTTCTTGGCCGAAGCCGCCTTGACGGCTTCGCCGATCCGGACAGCCTCACGCATCTCCTCGACGGAGACGCCCAGTTTCCGCGCCTTGTCATAGTGGAACTTGAAGCAGGGCTCGCAGCTCACGCCGATGGCGGCGCCGAGCGCGATAAGCTCCCCGACCCGCTCGGTTATTTCGGCGGCCTGATGCATTGCCTTGACGCCCGCCATGGCGGCGAGTTCGTCGCGACTGGGATAGCGCCCGCTCGTGATCAGTTGGTCGCCGACCAGGATCGCCGGCAACTCGTCGCCTCCCGAACGATCGAGGACAGCCTTGACGGCCGCGTTCTCGACGAAGCGACCCGGCTCCTGCGCCAGATTGACGCGCCGGACCTCCACGCCCTGGGCCTTCAACCAGTCGAGGTCACCGGCGAACTGCGCCAGCTTTGGATCGACCTCGGGGCCGCAAACGCCCGTCGAACAGCACATTGGCGGATCGTAAACCGTGACAGTGGTCATGAGCGTGCTCCTGATCAACGAGAGGTTTTCATGGGTTCGCAGCCCGTCGGCGGGCAGCAGATGGAGCCGCCGAGCTCACCGCGGCTGTCTTTCTCGAACACCGCGTTCAACAGCCCCGCCAAGGGAACCAGACTGTCTGGATTGAGCGAGTAGCAGACGCGCGGACGTTCGATTTCGCCGGTGATGATCCCGGCCGCCTTGAGAATGCGCAGATGCTCGGAGACCGTGGATTGGGCCAGCCCCACCTCGTCCACGATGTCGCAGCCGATGCAGGATTGCTTCTCCAGCAACAGGCGCACGATATGGATGCGCGCGGGGTGGCCGAGCGCCTTGGCGATCGAAGCGATGTCTTCGCCCGGCGCCGGCTTATCGGCTGGCAAATCCGTGGGCTTGGGTCCCGTCCTGGCGACGGCAGGCATCACAATATCTCCTATATCGACAATCGACGATGAACGATATATAGGCACTGCATGCTGGAGATGCAACCGGAACCTCGGGGCGGTGGATTGGCGGCGGCCTGGCGTACCGCCGAGCCCATGATCGTTTCGGGGCTTGGCGCGCATGTCGTCATCGTCGGCGTGACCGAGTATGTAGCGCCGGTCCCGCTGCTAACCGCGCTCTTTGCCGCCCTTGCTTTTGCGGCCGTCAGTTTCGCGTTTGCATTCCGACAGCGACAGGGTGTGATCGTTGCGCGTTCAAAGCGGCCAGCAATGCTGCGGCTTCAGGCCGATGGATTACCCCTGGTAGCGATCGGCACCGGCGCATGGCTGATCAGCCGCCTGCTCGGCACAGGGGCAGAATTCTACTGCGAGCCCCTCGTCCCCTGGCGGATCGAGATCGCGCTTTTCGGAAGTTTCGCTGTTGGCTGTCTCACCGTCCTGGCGCGCGCACGCCGGCAGGCATGGGCTGCTTACCCTCTCACCATGGTCGCGTTTCTATGGATTGCTCCATTCTACGGATTCTTTTCGGCGCCTTTGTTCCTTGGGGTAAGCCTCAACAGCATGTGCCCTGATCGCCCGCTGGCGACCGTTATTCTCACGGCGCTCGGCATGATCGCGGGGCAGCAGGCTGGGCGCGGACTCGCTGGCTGGATGTCCGACGCATAAGTTATGAATTTTCAACGATCAGTCCCGGAAGCGCAGCGAATGCAGGTCGGGATGGTCGGGTCGATCGCCAATCGTTTGGGTGCGATTTCCTCCCCACAGGAGATGCAGTAGCCAAAATCTCCATCGTCGATTCGTCTGAGGGTCGCCTTGATGCGCTCGATGTCCTGGCCGCGCATACGCTCCGCCGCCTGAGCCATGGCCTGCATTTGCACGGCATCCATGCGGGACAGGCGGCCGACCGACGCCTGATCGAGTTCGACCGGCTTGCGACTGTCCGCCGTGCTGTCGATTGACTGGCGCAGGTAATCGAGGCGCCGGTTCAGCGCCTGTCTCAATGCGTCCAGTTCAATTTCTGAAACGGCCACGCAATGTGTCCTCTTTCAACAGCCCTCGTCGGCTTCCATGCTTAGGGCCCTCGCCCGTGATGCTTCCGAACATGCTGACATTTCCACGCGAGCATCGGCATGGCACCAATGCGCGCACGTATCTCCGGCGCCACGTCCAATAGATCAGCGTTGACTTCGCCTCGATCCAGGATGCTATCGAGAAACTCCCGCTCGCTCGCTATCAGATCGAAGAGGAACGCGAACCGCTCCCGGCAGAGCGCAACGGTCTCCTCGATCCACGCATCGACGTCTCCCTTGCTGGGGAAGCGGTCGCGCGGCAGGCAGATCGCGAGCTTCTGGCGGAGTTCGCGCGGGTCGCCTTTGATGGCGTCGACCGACATGGTCCGCCAATCGCGCCGGCCGCAGGCTGAGGAGGAGCCCGGCGATGTAGGAAGCCCCCCAGGGGTCTTGAATAGTGACGAGATCGCGGGGCGGCTGCTGAAGGTCATCTGAGAAATGCGACAAGAGTCTTACGAGCCAGCCGCTGGGCATGACCAGAAACGCAAATCCGAGCGCCATTGAGCTGTGAGGGCTTGCGAGCAGGGGCGCCAGCTGGGCGCCAGTTCCCGCTCGGACCGTGCAGAAACCTGTTGCGATAGCGAGCGCAAATACCGTTGTGATCAGACCCGATGTGGTGGTCAGCCGCAGCGCGGTGGTAAAGCCCGGCGCTGTCAAGAGCGCATGCCAGCCTTCGAGCGTTAGGCTGGTCCCACCGATTGCCGGAAGCCATCCGAAGGCAGGGAGCACAGTCCAAGTCAGGCCGAGGAGAATTGGGCCAATCAACAGTGTAAGTGTGAAGGTGGGCGCGAGGCGCAAGACCCTCGGAATCTTCATCATTGTCACTTCACATAGCGCCGCTCCCATTCGGCGATGATTCGCGTCATCCATGATGGGTGCGGCTCGAGCAGAGGGGTTTTGAGTTCCGCATTGGTCGGAAGGCCGATCGCATCGGCGGGACGGTCGAAAAGTTGCCGCTGGTCGGCGTCGAGCTTACCGAGATCGAGCACTGTGAAGCTGCCCATCGTCTTTGGATCCTGGGCCCGCGCTTGGATCGCAGGGTCGAGCAGGAGATTGGCGACCAGCATGGCTCCTTCTTTGTGCGAAGCATTGAAGGGGATGGCCAGGAAGCTGGTATTGCCTATTGTCCCACCGTCCAACACATAGACCCGAGTCGATGGCGGCAGCACACCATTGCTGATACCGACGGCCGCCTCCGCGGGATCGAACGAAATGGCGAGATCGATCTCTCCGTCTGCCAGCAATTGACGCTGTGCAGGTCCAGAGTCAGGAAACTCCTCGCCTTGTCGCCAAAGCAGCGGCTTTAGTGAATCATACCATTGCCACAGCGGGGCAGTGACTTCGGAGAAATCTTGATCCGTTGCCGGTTGCTGGAGAACTTGAGAATCGGGTGTGAGCTCGTAAAGCGCTTGTTTCAGGAAAGTGGCACCCAGGAAGTTGCGTACATTTGGATGAGTAAGGCGGCCTGGGTGCGCTTTCGCCCAGTCGAGCATCGCCGGCACTGTTTTCGGTAAAGTATCCAAGGGCGTGCGAGCACTGTCATAAACGAAGACCACCTGCGCCATCCGACATGGCACTTCGTAGCCATCGACCGGAACGGTGAAATCGATGAGATTTGAGAGCTTATGCGTCGTATCGACGTAGCGGTAGTTCGGCAGCATCTCGCCGAAGGGCCCGAACAGCAGATTTTGGCTTTTCATAGCGAGGAAATTCGGACCATTGATCCATATGAGGTCAACGGATCCGCCTTCGTTACGGCCTGCTGCTTTCTCCGCGACCACGCGCGTCACGGCCTCGGCTGTATCTTTGAGGTTTACGTGCTCGACTTTTATGCCGTAGCGCTTCGACGCTTCCGACCCGACATAATCGATGAACGCGTTCGTCTGTGGATCCCCAGCCCAAGCATTGAAATAAACGGTTTGACCTCGTGCTCTAGCAGCAATCTCGTCCCAGTTGTCGAGGTCTGCTGCGACAGCCGGTCTCCCGACGATTAACGCAATCGCGATCATGGCGAGCTTTGCGGCAATGCGCGTCAATCGAAACTCCTATCAGCGAACAAGGGCATGGCTCCCCGCTCCTCGTCGGAAGAGAAACGGACTTAGTGAGGGAATCTGGCGCCGTTCATTTGGCAGCATCGGTCCAAGCGGGAGTGTCGATGCGATAGCGACCTGATCGCACGACTAGGGCGCAGCGAACGAAATAGATTCTCGCTTCGAGAAGGCGCCACCTCGATCGATGCATGAAGACCGATGGGCCATTTTTTTAGGAGCCCCCTTCGTCACGAATGCCTTACAGATATCGATCATATCATCACTCTACAGATCATTGGGGCGGCATCCTGCGGCATTGGCGCAGCGCCGATCACTCTCCGCCGTCGCCCTCGAAGCTTGAGGATCCCCATGAGGGCCGCGTGTGAAGTCTGTGTCTGCAGGGTTAGAGTTGCAAATGCTGAGGCGATACGCGCCCACTCTGCTCATCAGCCTGATGTATGAGGTCGCAACATGGAGACGAATAAGACATTCACGCTAGTCGGCCTGACCCGCACGCATGCTTGTCTCAAAGTTCGCCCTGTCGACTGAAAAGGTTACGTTCGGGCTAACACTGTAGCGCCGATAGTGGCCTGCCACCGCCTGGCTCCACCACATGGATCGATCCATAGAGAAGCTTGCTGTCTGTGACGTCTGAACCGCCCCGGGTTTG
>Ga0272446_1006908_pt1 | contig 11562 bp, 7 predicted proteins | sample YNPCB0061_FD_194587 | JGI IMG/M metagenome (GOLD analysis project Ga0272446, IMG submission 194587) | Hot spring microbial mat communities from Yellowstone National Park, WY, United States - YNP-CB-006-1 | ecosystem: Environmental > Aquatic > Thermal springs > Hot (42-90C) > Sediment | place...
CCACGGTGAACCGATCTTGCATGCGGCCCGCGTGGTCCCGGACCTGGGCGAGGCCGTGGCCGAGTGTGCCCTGGTGGTCGGTACGTCGGCCATCGTCGCCGGGCTATTCCGCGAGCAGACCGTCCGCACGCCGCGTCTGCTGATGCCCACGGTCGTAGCCACCCTGGCCCAATCCGCCGTGGGCTTGGTCTTCGGTCCCGAACCGGTGGGGCTGACCAACGCCGAGTTGTCCCGCTGTCACTATCTGCTGCACATCCCCACCGACCCGCAATATCCGGCGCTGAACTTGGCCCAGGCGGTGGCGATCACGCTGTATGAGTTGCGCCTGGCCTGGCTGGACGCGACGCGGGCCGACCACGGCTTACCCGCCAACATCGGCCCGGAGCCGCCCGCCACCTTCGCCGAGTTGGAGCGGATGTATCAGCAATTGCGCCAAGCCCTGGAAGCGATCCACTTCCTGTACGGCAACAAGGCCGACACCCTCTGGCACGCGATGCGGCATTTGCTCGGCCGCGCGCAGCCGAGCGCCGCCGAGGTTCGTAGACTACTGGGGCTGGCCCGACAAATTCGTTGGGTGGCCCGGCAACTACCCGGAGGGCCGGCCCCCCCACCCGCATTGGAGGAACCCCCCGATGGCGATTTCCCCGTTGGCCGGTCGCCCGGCCCCTGCTGAATTGCTCATCGACCCCGCCCAACTCGAACGCGCCTACGCCGAACACCAGCCCGACCTGGCCGACCCGCAGCAGCTCGTCAGCTTTGGCACGTCGGGCCATCGCGGCACCCCGCTAGATGGCACCTTCACCGATGCGCACATCGCCGCCATCACGCAGGCGATCTGCGAGTATCGACAGCAGGCGGGGATCACCGGCCCGTTGTGGATGGGCAAGGACACGCACGCCATCTCGGGGCCAGCCCAGCGCACTGCGTTGGCGGTCTTGGCCGCGCATGGGGTGGAGGTCTTCATCCAGGCCGACGACGGCCCGACGCCTACCCCGGTCATCTCGCATGCGATCCTGCGATACAACCACGGCCGCAGCACGGGTCTGGCCGATGGCATCATCATCACCCCCTCGCACAACCCGCCGCAAGACGGCGGGTTCAAGTACAACCCGCCCAACGGCGGGCCGGCGGATGTGGACGTGACGCAGTGGATACAGGACCGGGCCAACGCGATCCTGCGTGGCGGCAACCGCGAGGTCCGCCGCCTCCCGGACGAGCAAGCGTCGCGCGCTGCCACCACCCACCAGCACGACTACATCACCCCCTACGTCGAAGACCTCGCCTCGGTGATCGACTTGGAAGTCATCCGCGCTGCCAACATCCCGCTGGGCGTCGATCCGCTGGGCGGCTCGGCGTTGGCCTACTGGGAGCCGATCCGCCAGCGCTACGGGCTAAACCTGACGGTGGTCAACCCCGTCCTCGACCCCCGCTTTGCGTTTATGCCGGTCGATCACGACGGGCAAATCCGCATGGACTGCTCCAGCCCCTATGCCATGACCGGGCTGATCGGCCTGAAAGACCGCTTCCGGGTGGCCTTCGGCAACGACCCCGACGCCGACCGGCACGGCATCGTCGCGCCCAGCGTCGGCCTGCTTAACCCCAACCACTTCCTTGCCGTGGCGATTGATTATCTGTTCCGGCATCGGCCCGACTGGCGGCCGGACGTGGCGGTGGGCAAGACGCTGGTATCGTCCAGCCTGATCGACCGCGTTACCGAGTCGCTGGGGCGGCGGTTGGTCGAAGTGCCCGTGGGGTTCAAGTGGTTCACGCCCGGGCTATTCGCCGGCACGCTGGGATTCGGGGGCGAGGAGAGCGCCGGCGCGAGCTTCCTGCGGCGCGATGGGCGGGTCTGGACCACCGATAAAGACGGCCCGATCATGAATCTGCTGGCGGCGGAGTTGACCGCCCGCACCGGCCACGACCCCGGCGAGTATTTCGGCCAACTCGCCGCCCGCTTCGGCCAGCCATTCTATACCCGCGTTGACCGACCGGCCACCCCCGCCCAGAAAGCCGCTCTGAAAAAACTGTCGCCCGCGGCCGTGACCGCTGGGCAATTGGCTGGCGAGCCGATCACCGCCACGCTCACGCACGCCCCGGGCAACGGCGCGGCCATCGGCGGGCTGAAAGTTTGCACGGCCAACGGCTGGTTTGCCGCCCGCCCCTCCGGCACCGAGAACGTCTACAAAATCTACGCCGAGAGCCTGCGCGACGAGCGACACCTGACGCAGATCGTCGAGGAGGCCTCCCAGATCGTCAGCCACGCCCTGGCCGACGCCGGGGTGTGAACCAGCGGTAGCGAGCGGGCCCGCCAACGCGGTAGCTAGGCTAGTTGAAGCAAGGTGCCAGGTAGTGTTCGAGTTGCAGGGAGTGATGAAGCAGTTCGCCGGGCAGGTGGTCTTGCACCCGCTCGATCTGTGCTTCGCGGCCGGGCGCGTCACCGTCTTGCTGGGGCAGTCCGGCTGCGGCAAGTCCACTCTCTTGCGCCTGTTGGTCGGGTTGATCTGGCCCGACCAGGGCACCGTGCGCTTCGACGGCGTTGCCCTGACCCCGGCCAACGTGCGGCAGTTACGCCATCGCATCGGCATGATGGTGCAGGACGGGGGACTGTTCCCGCACCTAACCGGTCGGCAGAACGTCACCCTGCTGGCCCGGCACCTCGGCTGGGACCGCGACCGCATCGCCCGGCGGGTCGCCGAGTTGACCGAGTTGGTGCGCTTGCCTGGCGACCTGCTCGACCGCTACCCATCGCAACTATCCGGCGGTCAGCGGCAGCGCGTCGCCCTGATGCGTACCCTCATGCTCGACCCGCCCGCTCTGCTGCTCGATGAGCCGCTCGGCGCGCTGGACCCGATGATCCGGGCCGACCTGCAAACCGACCTGCGGCAGATCTTTCGCCAACTGGGCAAGACGGTGGTGGTGGTGACGCATGACTTGAGCGAGGCGGGGTATCTGGGCGATGAGCTGATCCTGCTGCACCAAGGCCGGGTCGAGCAGCGGGGCACGCTGGCGGAGTTGACCGATAATCCGGTGAGTGACTATGTCACTCGCTTTGTCAGCGCCCAGCGTCCGCTGATGTTCTGACTGGCGGCGGCGGCGCGGGCGTGGGCAGGAGCGGCGGCGCGGGCGTTGGACTAGCCCCGCATGCGCGTCAGCAGGAAGTAGGCAAGGAAGGCGGTAATCACCGCGACGACTAAGACCATCACCCAAATCAGCGAGTCCGAGCCACGGCTGGCGGCGGGGGCTTCTTCGTCCGACTTGAGGTTGATATGGGGCAGCCGCCCGGAGGTTTCGCCCGTGTTGGGCACGATCCGCCCGGAACGCAGGATGCGGCTAGCCGACCCCCCGTGCAGGTTCAGCGGCGCGTTGAAGTCGATCGCATCGTCGGCGGGTTCGGCCATTGGCACGGCATTGGGCACGGGCTGGGACCTGGTCCACGCTCCCGACGCCGCCCCGGGCGCGCGCATGACACCGGAGGCGGGGGGAGCTTGCGGGCGGGCGGGCGTCTGCGTATTGGTCGGGGCTGGCGCGGGCACGATGACCAAATCGCGGAACTCGGGCAACTCCCGCAGCGGCACGAACTCGCCCTGCTTGGTGCGCGAGGCACGGATTCGGTGGGGGTTGCCCAGCATTTCCTCGCGGATGGCCTTGCGGATATTCTCCATGCCGCCTTTGACCGTGTGGGTTTGGCCGTCCCCGTCCTGGTAGATCAGATACCACAAGTCGCTGGTCGGCGCGTCCTGGTTGGAGCGGATCGAGTGCCCCATCAAGTCTTCGACGAACTCCCGGCAACTGCTTGGCCGCACGTCGGGGTCGCCGCTCATGGCCCGGCGGATGGCCCAGTCGATGCGGTCGGAGAGGTCGGGTTTGAGTTGCTTGGGCGGGACAAAGTCGTTCTTGGCTTTCTTCAGCCAGGCATCGAGCGGCCCACAGCCGCTGAAAGGCATCTGACCGGTGACCATCATGTACAGCGTCGCGCCCAGCGAGTAGATGTCGCAGCGGACGTCGGCGTTTTTGGCGTTGCGGAATTGTTCGGGGGCCATGAAGTGCGGCGTGCCCAGCCCGCGGCCGGTGCGGGTCAGGTTTAGCTCATTCTCGACATCCTTGACCAAGCCCATGTCGGTTAGCTTGGCCACGCCGTCGCGCGTAATCATAATGTTGTCCGGCTTGACATCGCGGTGGATTAGCCCTTGCTTGTGGGCGCGGTGCAAGCCCTGGCAGACTTGAGCGAGAATGCGGATGGACTCAGCCTCGGAGATCGGCCCGTCGCGCTCGATGCGTTGGCCCAGCGAGATGCCATCGACGAACTCCATGACCAGAAACGGCGATGGCCCGGACTCGTTGTATTCCAGCGCCCGCACGATGTTGGGATGGTCCAGCACGCTGGCGGCGTGGAACTCTTGCTTGAACCGCTTAAGCAACACTTCGTTTTTGGCGGTGGCCGGCGGGATCACTTTGATCGCCACGATCAGGCCGGTCTTGCGATGGCGACCCTTGTAGATCGTACCCATCCCACCTTCGGCGATTTTGGCCAAAATATCGTAATCACCCAGCGTAGTCAGGGCCGGCGTTTTTGAGGTATCCAACGACATGCAGCGCCACTCCTGCAACGGTTGGTCAGTTCGCAGTCCCCGGGGTTAGGACGGGTTGACACCGACCTGTCTCTTGGCCACCCACTAGACACGAAACGTAGTCATTGTAGCAAACCGCTGGCCAATTTCCTGCACCCGACTGCTGAAAAAACCAAAATTCTTGCCGGAGCCAAACGCCCGGCCGCCCCCTAGTTCCAGACCTTGCGTTCGCGCGACGACGGGATGCCGAGCATCTTGCGGTATTTGGTGATGGTGCGGCGGGCCACCTCGTGCCCTTCGGCCTTGAAACGCTCGACCAATTCCTCGTCGGAGAGCGGGTTGGTTTTATCCTCCTGGTTGATTAGTTCCAGCAAGCGCCGCTTCAGCACCTCCCAGGCCACTTCCTCGCCGGTCTGCTTGTTCTCGCGTCCGCCGCAGAAGAACCGCCGCAGCGGGAACAAGCCGCGCGGTGTCTGCACCCACTTCTCATCGACGGCTCGGCTAACGGTGCCGGCGTGGATATTGAGCTGCTCGGCGATCTGCTGCATCTTCAACGGCTTGATGTGGTCGGGGCCGTGTTCGAGGAACTCGCGTTGATGCTCGATAATAGCGCGGGTGACACGCTCCAGGGTATGGCGTCGTTGCTCGATGGCTTCGAGCAACCACGTCGCCTTTTGCAGGTTCTTGCGCAGGTAGTCGCGGGCTGATTTGTCCGTGGACCTCGACTTGAGCATCTGCCGATAGTCGTTGGAGAGGCCGACGTTGGGGATCCAGTCTTCGACCAACTGCACGATCAGCTTGCCTTCCGGGTCAATATCGACGATGACATCGGGGGTCACATACTGCCGTGGGGCATGGCTGAAGTCCCGACCGGGCCGCGGGTTCAACTGCTGCAAGACCTCGATGGCCTGGTGAATCTCGGCCAGGCTGGCTTGGGTCCGGCGTTGGATGGCCGGCAGGCGGTTGTTGTGGATGTCGTCCAGGTGGTAGAGGATCAGTTGCCGGACCAAGTCGCGGTGCGGGTTTTGCAGCAGGGACAGTTGCAACAGCAAGCACTCTTTCAGATCGCGGGCACCGACGCCGGGCGGGTCCAGTTCCTGGATGTAGCCCAGCAGCTCATCTAGCTCGTCCGGCTTGACGGGTACGGGGGCGGCGGCGGCCAACTCGTCCAGCGAATATGGCACGAAGCGATTATCCCCGTCGCGGTAGCCCAGCCAGCCGTCCTGGTCCAGGTGGGTCAGCAGATACAACAGCAGTTGTGTCTGCCGCTCGTCCAGGTTGAACTCGCCCAACTGGCTGACCAGGTGATCGTACAGTGTCAGCAGCCGCCCGGGCGTATTCTGCATCGCCTCATGCTTGCGGTCGCTCTGCTCGGACAGTCGCTCGGAGAGCGGGGCGCGGTCTTCGTCGCTGTAGCGGCTCAACTCCTCGGTGAACGCATCCAGGCGGGCGAAATCATCCTTGCCGTCCTTGCGGATAATTAACTCCCCCGCGCCGGGGTCCTCGTCTTCGGGTTCGGGCGGCTCGGCATCCGGGTCGGCTGGGTCTTTCAATTCGAGCATCGGGTTTTCTTGTAGTTCCTGCTCCAATTGGGCTTGCAGGTCCAGGGTGGTCATCTGCAAGATCTTCATCGACTGATACATCCGCTGGGCCATGACCTGCTTGAGGTCGGTCCGCATCTGCATCGACGCACCCAGGTGCATACCACCAGCCATCTTCGATCCTCACTGTCGGCTCTGGCCAATTGGCTTCAGTCCCAACCCCGCGACGCTCACCTCATCCCAGGCAGCCCCAGCCCCGGCGGCAGCCCCAGGGAGGCGGCCAATTTCACCGTCTCGGCCTGGATCAACTCCCGCATCTTGCTAATCGCTTGATTGAATGCCGCTTTGACCAACTCCTCGACCAACTCCCGGTCGGCCAGTGCCTCGGCGGCGATCTCGCAATGCACCGCCTCCATCTGGCCATTGACGCGGACTTTGACCATGCCCCCGCCAGCAACGCCCTCGGCGGTCAGCCGGCTGATTTCTTGTTGCAGTTGCTCCATCTTTTGCTGCAACTGCGGCAGCATACCCAGCATGTTGAACATCTGGCTGAGCTTCTCAAACATCCATCTGCCCTCCTACCGTTGGTCGCTGTCGCCGCTACCGTTGGTCGCTGTCGCCGCCTGCTTGGCCAAACCCTTCATCGACTTTCAACACCCGAGCTGCGAACAACTCTATAGCCTTGCGCACCAGTTCCGGTTGCGGCGGGCGTTGGCCCGCGATCCACCGCGCAGACCCTGGGCCAGACGCTGACGCAGTTGGCTGGCCAGCATGGGAGCAGGTATCCGCTACTGATGGGGGTGATGCGATCAATTCGAGTCGGATGGTGTACGGGCCACCGGGGAACTCATTGATCGTTTTCTCGATTCGTGCCAACGAGTTAGGACGTAAGCAGTATTCATAGGAGTGATTATACTCGCTACAGAAGCGGATGACCAGAGCTTTTGGCCCCGAAATTGCTACCTCACCCCGCTCTAGTTCTTTGCCCAGTATTCCCAGACTCGCCAGCAGGCGGGGCCACTGCTGCACGATGGCCTCGGCCGTGGCCGGTTGGCCGTTGGCGGCGGCGCGTCCCGGCTCCCCGGTGGGCGTTTCGGGCAGGGGCGAGCGGGGCGGCAGCGCCAGACCGCGCGGCACCGAGCCGCCCGCGCCGACTGCATCAGCCGCGTTTTTTTTTTGCGGATCGCTCGGCTCCAGGGCCGACCCGGCCGGTGTGGTCGCCGACGCCCGGCTTAACTCCGTCACTAGTTGGCCGACCGGCAATAGCTCGTCCAGTCGGCTGACGCGCAGCAGGGCCATCTCCAACAGAACGCGACCGTGGTTGCTGCCGCGCATCCGCTGGCGGGCATTGGCCAGCAGGTCCAGCCCGGTCAGCACCGTATCCAGCGTCAGGCCGCGGGCTTGTTCGAGTAGTAGCGGGCGCAAGCGGGCGCTGGCTTGCAGGTTCAACTGCTCGAGCTGCGCTGCTTCGCCCTTGACGCAGACAATCACCATCAGGTCACGCCACCAACCGATGAGTTGGTCGAGCAACTCGCCCAACTGGACGCCCTCGTCGGCCGCTTGTTGCACCAGCTTCAGCACCCCGGCCAAGTCTTTGGCCAAGATCGCCTGCGCCAAGGTCGCCACGCGCTCCGGCTTGGCAGTGCCCAGCACGGCATGCACCCCCGCAGCGGTGAGCCGTTCGCCAGAAGACGACAACAATTGCTCCAGCATGGATTGGGCATCGCGCATCGACCCACCCGCCCGCCGCGCGATCAACTCCAGCGCCTCCTCGTCGGCTTGCAGAGCCTCCGCTTCAACGATCTGCCGCAGCCGTTGGTGGATTTTGCTGGTGCTGATCGTGCTGAAGTCAAACCGCTGGCAGCGCGAAAGGATCGTCGCGGGGATGGCCGCCACATCGGTAGTGGCGAAGATGAACTTGACGTGCGGCGGCGGTTCTTCGAGTGTCTTGAGCAGGGCGTTGAACGCCTGGAGCGTGAGCATGTGGACTTCGTCGATGATGTAGATTTTGTACCGCGAGCGGGTCGGGCGAGTCAGCACGTCCTGGCGAATCGAGCGGACCTCCTCGATGCCCCGGTTGCTCGCGCCGTCGATCTCCAGCACGTCAATATCCTCGCCGGCCGCAATCGCCCGGCACGACTCGCACACGTCGCACGGTCGCGGCGTCGGCCCGGTCACGCAGTTGAGCGCTTTGGCCAGGATGCGGGCCGTGGAGGTCTTGCCGGTGCCCCGTGGCCCGGTGAACAAGTACGCATGCGCCACCCGGCCGGTTTCCAACGCCCGCACCAACGCTTGTGCCTGCACCTCCTGCCCGATCAGGTCGGCAAACTGCTGCGGCCGGTAACGCCGGGCCACGACCAAATACTCCCGACCGGCCCAAGCCGAACCAGCCGACGCCTGAGCGTTCGCCGGGGCGGTCGTCTGGCCGGCGCTGGGCTGGGCGGGCTGGTCGGGCGGTTCCGCTGCCGGCGCGGGCGTCTGGCTAGTGCTGGGCTGGGCGGGCTGGTCGGGCGGTTGCGCGTTCGCCGGCGCGGTGCGTTTGGATTTGGCCATGACTGTGCAGTTCCTGCCGATGTACGAGCAATCCGTCTCTGCTCGGGGAAACCTTCCACCACCTTAGCATAGCCAGCGACCCCGCCGCATGCAAACCCTCTCGGTGAAGCGGACTGGGCGAACCTTGACAGATCGGAACCGTTCCGTATGATGGATAGCACGAATGAGTCCTCGTAGCTCAACTGGACAGAGCGTCGGCCTCCGGAGCCGAAGGTTGCAGGTTCGAATCCTGCCGGGGACGTTCTCAAATGCCAGCATTAGCGGGCTAGGCAGTTAGGCAGTGCCCGCAAGAGCATGCCCCGTCGTGATCGGTTCGTTGCAACTGCTTGCCGCAGCCCCGCAAGCTCAAACCTCATCCTCCACCACACGCAGTTCTCTCACGACGGGTCACCGTCGAGCGCTGACGACTTCGACTTGACCAGCCGATGACCGCGCAGTGCGTAGCCTCTTTCACGCAGTCGCTGCTCCCACCCCAGTCGCGTTCCGATGCCGGCACCATCGGCGAGCAAGCCGTGCCGCTCCTCCTGCTGCGTCAAGCGGGCGAACTTGGCGGAGAGCGGATGCTCCGGGTACAGCAAGGTTTCCTTGCGGTGGAGGATCGGTGGATTGGTGCTATGGGCGTAGTCGTAGCACTCGATCTGCCGAGTTCTGAGATTCAGCTTCACGCAACGCAACAACGCCGGGTGCGGGGCAGTCTCAAAGTCGGGATACACCAGGTACGAGAGCTTGCCGGTGCGGCGGTGAATCTTGATGATGTTGGCCCCCTCGACCTCACCGAGGTACGCTCGGCCACACCCCTCGTAGATTCGGAGGAGCGGTTGCAGACGGTCGAGCGTGTCGCGATGAACGTAGAGATCGTCCGGCAGCAGCTTGCCCACCGCCGACTGCTTGCACGCCTCGTCGATGGCCGTTGGGGCCCCGGCCTGGAACAGCAGCGCGTCGGCCTCGGCGCAGGCTTTGGCATAGGTGCCGAAGAATGCCTTCATGTCGCGCTGAAGGGTTAGTGGCAGCATGGAAAGGGCCGGTCGCTTGCGGAACCGACTCAGGGCCAGATAGACCAGCAGGTCCTCACGCCGCCGTTGGGCGATGGCCTCCCACGTCTCTGCCCCCGTGAGGCGCTGGATGGCGGCAAAGGCTCGTTTCAGGGAACCGAAGCGCTTGGCTATGGCGGGGGCGTCTGGGAACTCAGCGGGGTCCGGCAGGCGGCCGAGCGTGGCGATGACCTTCATCAGCGGTTCGAGAGCCTGTCGGGTTTGCTCCAGCCGCAACTCGGCGATACGCCGACGAGGCAGAATCTCCCGCCGCCGGAAGCGGCTGGCGAGAAACTGCTGCTTTCGGGTCTCGTCCTTGAACAAGTAAAAGGTGCCGATCCCCGCAGGGATGGCCTCGACTTGTAGTTGAGCTTCCAGGTAGCATTTCAGCTCGGTCTGGTCGTAAAATTTCTGGAAGGTTCCCCGGCCGGTCAGCACCCCGTCCCCGAACTCGATCGATTCTTTGCCTCGACCTGCGACCAACACCTGTGCCGACACGGCCAGCAGCTGACGACACAGCTCCCACGCCCCTCGCAGGGTCGCCGCCCGCTCCTCGGGGTTCTCGATGACGTTGATGACGTAGCCGAGGTTGACGACGTCGGCTTCCTGCCGCGGGGCATCCGGCCGATAAGCTGGATCCCAACCGCTGCACACAATTCCCTCTCTGGTCAGAAGTTCGATGTCCTCCCCATGCCCACAGCCGTAGTCAAAGAAGGTCACACCCTTGTCGATCAAGCCGTCGCGTAGGAGGCACTTGACCGGGCGGGAGTAATCCCCCCGCCGGATCGCCGTTTTGTGCCGTTGAATGGCGTTGCTTTCCATACCCTCGTCACCCTGCTGCCTGGCCGCTACATCCTTCTTTGGAAGAAGATACAGCAGGACAGTACGAGTCGCCACGCGCGCTTCGACCAATCGAGGCGAGGTGAGCGGAAGGTGCTGGAAAAGCCAACAGTAGTCGGGTATACTGGAGGCACTACGGAAGGTGCCTTGAATGAATAAGTAGGCCGCCTCTAGCGGACAGAAGTGTAAATGGGATCAATCGCCGTGCAGCATTCCTTCTCCGGGCACGAGACGTTCCCGCTTCGCTACCCGTGGCTGAAGAAGGGCTTTGACGCAGTCCGCGAGGATCCCGGCGTCTTCTTGCGCGATGACGCGATCACCACCCTCGGCGTCGGCAAGAACATGGTGCGATCCATTCGCCATTGGTGCCTGACGGCAGGCGTGCTGGCGGAGAGCCGAGACGCCGGGGCTGCCCTGCGACCCACGGACCTCGGCACGCTGCTGCTAGCCGACGATGGGCTGGACCCCTACCTCGAAGACCCGGCCACGCTCTGGCTTCTGCACTGGCAGATTGCATCGAACCGAGCGCGGGCGACAACCTGGTTTTGGACCTTCAGCCATTTCCACGAGCCGGAGTTCACCCGCGAGTCGCTCAGCTCCGCGCTCTATCGGTGGGCGCAGACTATCCCCGGAAAGCCGGTGGCGGAAAGCTCCGTGAAGCGGGATGTAGAGGTCTTCCTCCGCACCTACGTCCCGTCTCGCAAGAGCCGCCGCGACATCGTCGAGGATTCGCTCGACTGCCCGCTCGTCGAGCTTGGCCTCATCATCCAGCCCGGCGGAGGGCAGGCATACCAGTTCAGCCGCGGTGCCCAGCGCGGGCTGCCAGACGGTATTCTCCTCTACGCCGTGCTCTGCTACTGGGAGGCATTCTCTCCGACTGCCGAGACGCTCGCGTTGCATGACCTCGCGCGCCAGCCGGGCAGTCCCGGTCGCCTGTTCAAAATTGACGAGTCGTCGCTTGTCGAGCGGCTGGAGGGCGTCGAGAAGCAGACGGACGGCTGCCTTTCCTACGATGAGACCGCGGGACTC
>Ga0272446_1006909_pt1 | contig 11558 bp, 10 predicted proteins | sample YNPCB0061_FD_194587 | JGI IMG/M metagenome (GOLD analysis project Ga0272446, IMG submission 194587) | Hot spring microbial mat communities from Yellowstone National Park, WY, United States - YNP-CB-006-1 | ecosystem: Environmental > Aquatic > Thermal springs > Hot (42-90C) > Sediment | place...
CCTTGATTTCCACGGGCCGCTGGCGAGAGTTATAACTTCTGGTAATTGCCATTACTTATAAAAGTCACCCTTGAACCATGAAAATAAAGGTTACTGCCTCTGGCTAGCTTGGGCGGGCACTTAAGGCCCGCCCCACTAAAAGAATTAACTGTTCCCTGTTCCCTATTCCCTTATCCCTTTTCTTGGCCCCTGGCCCCCGACCCCTCCAATCCCACCTCACCCCAACCCTCTCCCCCCGCCAGCGGGGAGCGAGGGAGTTTGTGCGGCTGCTTTCTTTTTCTGGAAACCGGAAACTGGAAACTGGAAACCTTCTCGAAACTCGGAACTCGAAAATCAAACCACCATGCTCTCCCTCAGCACCTCAGGGATAAACATAGATCCCCCGCAGTTCCTGATTATGCCAACGCCGCAGCCAGTCCCGGTGCACCTGTTCGGGATCGATATCCTGGAAACGGTCTGGATGGCACCACTTGGCCTTGTAGAGGAGGCCGATACCCAGCCGCGGCCCGGAATTAATCTCGCTGCACAAAAGATGCACCCGGCCGTTCCTGACCGCGTCGATCTGCTCCCAGGCCGGCCGACGCAGCAGGGCGGCATACAGCTGCTGGAGACCCGCCCGATCGGTGGCGCTGTATCCCATCTCCCCGGAGCTGGTCACCACTGATTTGATGATCACTTCCGGATTGGCCGCCACCACCCATTCCGCCGCCACCTTGGGGAAAGGCACCGGCAAGTCGGCGGCTATATTGACCATCCCGGCCATGGCAAAGAGCTCGCGATCCGGCGCTTTGTCGGAGGAAGTGGAATTTTCGGCAAATCCTTCGAGGTAAACCCGCACCGGTTTGACCCGGCCCTGCACCCGGCTCGTGGTCAAGGCCAGACATTCCCGCAAAGCGGCCTGATACGCCGCCGCTTCCGGCTCTTTGCCCAATATTTTGCCGAGGATCTCGATCTCCTGGAAGATAGTATCCGGCCGGAAACAATTCAAGCGGGCCACCGCAATGCCCAGGGGAGAAAATTTGCTTTCCAGATCCGGCGGGGCCATCCAGGGATAAAAGGCAACCACCAATTCCGGCGCCAGCTCCACTATCTTTTCGATGTTGGGACTGCTGGGAGAGCCAAGGTTGGCCTTCCCCTTGAGATCCACCAACAGGTCAGTATTATGTTTTATGGTGTGGTCACTGAGGCCGACGATGGTCTCGGCCCCGCCCAGGGCACAGATAATTTCGGCCACCATACCGTTGGTAGTCACCAGGCGGCGCACCGGCACCCGTACCTGCACCTGCTGGCCAGCCGCATCCGTAAAGGTATATAACGGCCTGGGGTCTGCCTGGGGCCCCAACGCCAGGCCAGGGCGACTCGCCACCAAGAGCAGCGCCAGCAGCAGGATGCACCTCCGCATCGTTATACCTCCTTGTTCGAGTTGCAAGTTTTGCTTTCTGGGTGATTGCCATGACCCGCCTCGTTCCCACGTTAAACTTGGGAACGAGGACGGAAAGGTTTTTTCTGGAAACCCGAAACCGGAAACCATATTTTCTTGGCAACAACCCTCTCACCGGGCAGGCCGGTGGCTGCGGCGCAGCAAGGCGGCAAAATCAACCCGATCCTGGAAGCGCTTCCGGCGGGTCTGGGTGGTATCCAGGACCAGGCGGCAGACCCCGGGGCCCGACACGGCATCTTCCGACCAGCGTTGGTGGCCCTGCGGCGGCAGGCAGATGCCGGCCCGATCAGCCCCAGACACGGCAATTGCCAGTCTTTCCAGACATTTCACCGACAACACCAGATATTGGGCTTCGGTCAGCGGCCCCGTCGACACCACTGCCAGATCGCAACCCGATTTGGCCAGATGGACTGCCAGTTCGGGATGGCCCAGATCAGCGGCCGCCACTACTGCCAGCCGGGCCGGCCCCCAGTCAAGCAAGACAGGCGCGGCACCGGCCGGCGTCGGCAGCCTCTGCACACCGCTGGGCGTCGCCCAGAGTACTGCAGTGCCCCCGGCCAGCGCCCCGATAACGGCCAGCCCCCGGCGTCGGGCCAGATCAGCGGCCAGCGACTCATTCAGCCGGTCTTGCGGCACCACCACCAGGGTCGCCTCCCCCGCCGCCGACCCGCCTCGGACCGTGCCAAAACCTGCCGCCAGCCGGGTAGACGTACTCTCCCCGGCCAGACAGATTACTTCCAGGCTGCCCGGCTGCGGCAGCTCATAATGTTCGGTCAGATCCTCAATGAGGCGCAGATCCAGATAGATATTGCCATAGTGGTGCACCTGCCGCGGGGCCAGGAACGACGGAGCACCATTGTCCGGGAGGCGGCCCTGCACCAAAGGCAGGTCAACCCGGAAGATCTGCGAATCCGGCGCCGTCTGTTCCATGAGGACCTGCCCCTGGGGATCATAAAGGCAGGAAGGCGCATCGTGAAAAGATAAGAGGCGATCTTGGCCGGTGCGGTTGCTGGCGGCCAGATAGAAACCGTTCTCTAAAACCCGAGCCCGCCAAATCTCCCGGGGATCCGGCCCCAATGGCGGCCAATTGGCCGGCACCAGGAGCAGGCGGACGCCCCGCAAAGCGGCAACTCGGGGCATCAGGCCATAAAAGGTGTCAGAACAGATCAGAACTCCCATTTTACCCCATGGGGTAACAAAGGTATTTTCCTGTCGGGCCGGCCCCGGGCAACCCCAGCGCACTTCGGCATTGATCTTCCGGTAGTGGCAGACCACCTCCCCCTGGGGCCCCAGGACCACGGCGCTGTTATAAAAAATGTCGGTCTCGGCCTGCCGCTCCGCCAGCCCCAGGCAGATATAAACCCGGCGGCGCCGGGCCAGTTCCCGGAGGGCTGTCACCGTGGCCTCCTGCAGGGTCTCGGTCAACGGGCGGATATCCTCCCGAGATTGAAAACTGTAGCCTGACAGGGCCATCTCCGGATTCAAAATGACCTGGGCCCCGGCTGCGGCCGCCTCGTCGTTCAGGGCCAGCAACCGTTCCCGGTTGGCGGCCACGTCTTTATAAGCCACGGCCAGATGAACAAAAGCCAAGGGAAGAGCCGTCTCTGTTGCCATTGTCTGGGATACTCCGTGAGCAAAAAAAAACCTTGAGTCCGTTTGGGACCCAAGGATTGCACCCAGTTTCACTTCATCCATGGGAGATGGGGAGCCCTGCCGCAGCTCGCCCCCCGGCCGCACCCAGTCTGCCGCTGGGTCTCTGGCACGTTTTCGGCTACAGGCAGGTCTTCTGGCTTCCGGTTCTCCCTACTCCCCGCACCTTCCCGTCTTGCCGCAGAAAAAACAGTGGTCTGACTGCAGGTTTCGTCCCCGGTAACAGCGGCGGGACCGCGCCGGATTTGCACCGGCTTCCCTCTTTGGCCCTTTCGGGCACCTGTATGGAATTGTTATTACCACCTACAAGGTTCTCTTGTCAAGGAGAGTACTGCTCCATGTCATTGTCAAATGATCCTGTCACCCCTTCACTGCTGCAGAAACACGTCACTGCAGGGAAAAACTGCGGTCCCCTGCCTCCATGCTGAGGAAGAGATACAGCCTCCCGCACCAACTGCCAGCGAGCCTCGCCACCACCGCTCAGGGCCGCCCCGCCCCCTTGATGGCCCGGACGATCTCCTGGCTCAACCGGGCCACGGCCCGGCTCTGGGCGGCCACCAGGTCGGCGTAGTCCGGTCCCGCCACCGGCTCGGTGATGCTGGAGCGCCGGGTGGTAAGGAGTTTCTTTTCCGGACCCTGGAAGATGCTCCAACGGGTTTCCAGGACGGCAGAGTCGCCCAGGCGGCCGTCGCAGCGGACTACATCCACCGCCACCTGGAAATCGATGGGCACGGCCTGGCGCCAGGGGAAGAGGTGGACCTGCTGGGTGGGCAGGAGGGAACCGATATTGTCGGCCAGGACATTGGTAAAGTTATTCTTGAAGGGGCCGCCCCAACGGTTAAATTCATCTTTGACCAACTGATTGTCACTGGTACGGGTGACGATCTGCGACTGATCCAGGTAGTCGGCCATTTTGATGGGGCCGATGCCCACCACGGCATTCTGCCAGTGGCTGGCGCGGCTTCCGGCAAACTGGTCCGGCAGGGCACTGAGGGTATAGAAACGCGGATTGGGACTGCGGCTGCAGCCACTGAGTATCAAAACGATGATTATCAGAATGACCGCCAGATTGGGAGAAAAGGCTCGCACCTGCATGGTTAATTGCCTCCAGGTTTCTTCTTGCCGCGAATCAGGCTCTCAGGATGTTGGTCAAGATACGAAGTCAATTCCCGCAGGGACCGGCTCATGGCCGAGAGTTCCTTCAGGGTGTTCTCCAGGTCCACCATGACCGGGGCGTCCTCGGAAACGACGCCGCGCACGGCGTGCATGGTTTTATCCAGCCCCGCCAGGGTCTTTTCCACGCTGCTGGTCAGTTCTTTCATGCGGGGATCGAAGTCTTTGGCCAGTTTGCCGAAATCCTTGACGGTCTTTTTCACGTCTTTGGCCAGAGGCTCCACCTGCTTCTCCACTTTGACGATAAGTTTGCGGGCGCTCTGCAGGGCCTCCTTCAGATCTTTGACCGTCGCCGGCAGCTCCGGATCGTTGACCAATTTGGCCATGCCGTCCAGGACTGATTCCAATTTCTGCTGGATGGCGCCGATGTCAATTTTCTCCAAAGCCTGGGCCACCTTGGCAGTGGTGGAGGGGATGGTGGGAATCTCAATATATTCCTGACTTATCTTTTGCAGAACTACCGGCGTGTCAGGGAAAAAATTGAGTTCAATAAGGAGCTGGCCGGTGATCAGACTCTGCATTTCCAACGTGGCTCGCAGGCCCTTGTCGATGAGCCGCGGCATATTTTTGGACGGATCAGCCACCTTGCCGGCTTCCCGGAACACGAAGCGATCCAGCTCCACTTCGATGACCACGGGAATTTCCACTTTGGCCTTCTCACGGTCGCCGACAATGGTAATACTGACCACGGAACCTATCTGCACGCCCTGGAACAAGACCGGCGCGCCCACGTTCAGGCCTTTGATGGATTCACTGAAGTAGAGGACAAAGCTTTGGGTTTTCTTAAAAAACTTGCCCGATCCGAAGACGACCAGGCTGGCGGCCAGGATGGCCACGGCCAGGACCACAAAGCCGCCGATCATTGTCCGATTTGCTTGTTTCGCCATGGATGCTCATCCTTACAGGGCAGATTCCTCTCCCCGGGTTAAAAAGAGGCGCAGATTGGGATCCTTGCTGTCAGCCAGGAGCTGCCTGGGGTTGCCGGTGGCCGTCATGGTCCTTTTGGAGACATCCAGAAAGACGGAATTGCTGCCGATGGCAAAGATGCTGGCCAGTTCATGGGTAACCACCACCATGGTGGTGCCCAGACTTTCATTGAGCTCCAGGATCAGGTCGTCCAGGCGGCGGGCGCTCACCGGATCAAGACCGGCGGAGGGTTCATCGAAGAACAGGATCTCGGGGTCCAGGGCCATGGCCCGGGCGATGCCGGCCCGTTTCTGCATACCGCCGCTGATCTCGGAGGGATAGAATTCCTCGAAACCGGCCAGGCCCACCAGGGCCAGCTTCAGGGCCACCACCTCCCGGATCTGTTTCGGGCTTAGGGTAGTATAGGTCTCGAGGGGCAGGGCGACATTTTCAGCCAGGGTCATGGAGCTCCACAATGCCCCGCTTTGATACATCACCCCGGCGCGGCGGATGATCCGGTCCCGGATTTCCGGCTCAGCCCCCCAGAAATCGACGTCGCCATAGAAGACCTTGCCCCTGGCCGGGGCCTTCAGTCCGATGAGAATGGTCATCAGAGTGCTCTTACCGCAGCCGCTGCCGCCCATGACGATGAAGATGTCACCCCGGTTGATGGTAAAGGTGAGATCCCGCATGAGGACATAGTCGCCGTAGGCCATGGTAAGATTTTCGACGCGGATGTGGGTTGCTGGTGTGGTCATCGGCTAGATTCCCAGGATGTTGCAGACGATGGTGATGAGCGCAGTGGACAAGATGATGCCCACGATGGCGGTGACCACTGCAGAGGTGGCCGCGTCCCCCACCGCCGAGGCGCTGCGGCCGCACTGCATACCCCGCATACAGCCGGACAGGGCCACGATAATACCGAAGATAAAGCCGGAGAATAGACCAATGCCCAGATTCCACAAGCCCACGGCCCGGGCCGTCTCATTGTAATATTGGATAAGGTCGATGTTCAGCAGCCAGACGCCCACCACCATGCCGCCCAGGATGCCCATGAGGTTAGCGTACAGGCATAAGAGGGGCATCATCAGGGCCAGGGCCAGCATCCGGGGCAGCACCAGGAACTCCATGGGCGAGATGCCCAGGGTCTTCAGGGCATCGATCTCCTGGTTGACCTGCATGGTGCCCAATTGCGCGGCAAAGGCGCCGCCGGTGCGGCCGGCCATAACGATGCCGGTCATGATGGCGGCCATGAGCCGGACCATGGCAATGCCCACCAGATCGGCCACATAAATCTGCGCCCCGAAAAGCTGCAGTTGGATGGCCCCAATGAAGGCCAGGATCAGGCCCACCAGAAAACTGATGAGCGAGACGATGGGCACGGCCTGGGCGCTGACGGCCTGCATGATGAGCCACAGGTCGGCCCGGCGGTATTGGGCCCTGCCGGCCAGCAGCCGCATGACGGCGACCACGGCATCACCGAGAAAAGCCAACAGATCGGCGGCGCTGCGCCACAATTCCACAGTCTGATTCCCCAACGAGGCCAGGAATGATGCCCGTTCATCAGCCTGGCGGGCGTCTTTCTTTTCCGGCACGGCGGTTGCCAGGGCCAGCAGTCTCCTGGCCCCGGCCGGCAGACCCTCGGTGTCGAGACGGATATTTTCCCGGGCACAGAATTTCTGCAGGTTCATCAGGAAGGTCAGCAGGCCGCTGTCCCAGTGGCTGATTTCCCGGCCATCCAGAACCACTTGGCGCACCCCTGGCCGGCTGGCGCATTGCTGCTGCACCGTCTCGGCCACGGGGAGAACGCCGCCGAGCTGCCAAGCGCCGGTGAGAACCACCCGCAAGGTATCCGCGCCAACCTCTTCCAGGACGAGTTCACCGGGGGCCGTCATACTGACGTTTTTCCCCGGTCGCGCGGCCGTGCATAACTCTGTACCTTCATTTCTCCTCCGACGCCGTCCTAGTTCTGATCTCCGGGACCGATTTCAGGTGCACGTCTCTTTGGGGGAAGGGAATCTCGATGTGGTGTTGTCGGAATTCTTCCCAGATACCCCAATATAACTCGCTTTTCACGTTGCCGAGGCCATGTTGCGGATCTTTGATCCAGGCCCGCAGTTCCAGATTGATGGCATTATCGCCGAAACCCACCAGGCGGCAGGCGGGCGGCGGCTCCTGGAGGACTCGGGGAGTGCGGGCGGCCACGGCCAACATCAGGTCCCGGGCTTGCGTCAGATCAGTGGCATAGGAGACCCCCACCGGCAGATGCAGGCGGACCAGATTATGGGAATGGGACCAATTGATCACTTCGCCGGTAACGAGATTCTCGTTGGGGATGAGATGCTCCAGGCCATCCCGGGAAATGACCGATGTATAACGGCTGCCCAGGAAATTGATCCAGCCGTATTTATCGCCCAGTTGAATGACATCGCCGGGTTTGATGGATTTATCTGCCAGGAGAATGAAGCCGCTGATCAGGTTGGCAAAGACCTTTTGCAGACCGAAGCCGAGACCCAGACCCAAGCCGCCGCTAAAGAGGGTAAAGAGGGTAAGATCAAGTCCCAGGTAATGGAAGACCAGAGCAACGGAGGCAGAAATCCAGGCAATAGCCCCCAGTTTAGCGAATAGGATCTGCATGGCCGGGGGCAGGTCTGACACCATTGTCAACCAAAACCGCCAAATAAGCAATACTTTTCTTGTCAACCAATAAAGGACCAGCGCTAAAGCCAGAGCCTGAATAATGGTTAAAAGCGAGAGCTGCACCTGACCGACAGCAAAATCAATCTGTTGCAGGAAATTGAGCCAATGATCGCTGATGTGAAACATATAGAGGGCGGCCCAGAACCAGATAACCGCAGTCAGAATGCCGGCCCAGAGCCGGTTTTGCATCTGGCCGGTGACAAAGCGCACCGCGGTCAAAGCCAGGCAGATTATGGCCGCGGTATACAGGCCATCCCTGGCCAGATCGAAATGCCTGGCCAGACGCCAGGCCAGGCCAATAAAGAGAAAGGCGAGGAATGGTCTGATAATCTCGATGAATGACCGAAAGGCCGCCAGGTCGGCGCAGGTTCTCTCCTGGGCCGGGCATTTTTCCTGCTGCCGTTGGCACCATGCCTGGGCGGCCTGGGTCATGTGATAAGACAACAGCACCAGGCCGCTAATGATGAGCAACTGCATGGCCATGGCCCAGGAAAGGACTTGCGACAGGATATATTCCCGAGCCTGCCAGGCAATTTTTGCCAGCGCTGCCTGATCAAGAAGAGCCGGCATGGTATTTCTCCTCTAAGAAGTTCATTAGCCTGCCAGGCCATCATAACCGCCGGCCTGCCTTAAACCCTGAACCTCTGCCTGCCTACATGGGGTGAGCCTGGCCGGTGCAGGCCAGGACTTCGCTCCAGAGGCGGCCGTGGGGGTCGATGCGCTTGCGGGCCGAAACGGCCAGCGAGATGGGGACGTGGGTGAATTGGCCGTTCCAATAGCCGATGAGCATGTTGGTCCGTCCGGCCATGCCGGCGTGGGCGGCGTGATGGCCCAGGTTGAGACAGAAGTAAGAGTCGTAAGGGTTGGCGCGGACGCTGCGGATGGTATAGCTGGGATCGATATATTTCAACGTGATGTCCATATTGATCTTTTTGAAGTAGGCAGAGATCTGCTCTTTCAAAAAGATGCCGATATCACCCAACCGGACATTGCCCGAGGGGTCAGTTTCCCCGGAGTGCTGAAAGAATTCCTGGCCGGCCCCTTCGGCCACGATAATGACGCAATGGCGCCGCCGCTCCAGCCGGTCCCGAATTTCCCGCATGAGCCCCTCCAGGGTAAAGGGGACCTCAGGCACCAGACAGAGATTGACATCAGCATTGGAGAGAGTGGCATAGGCGGCGATGAAGCCCGATTCCCGGCCCATGAGCTTCACCAGACCGATGCCGTTGCGGGCCCCCAGGGCCTCTATGTGCGCGGTGTAGATGGTGGTCCGGGCCTCCGAAACGGCCGTAATGAAGCCGAAGGAGTTCTGCACAAAGGAGATATCATTATCAATGGTCTTGGGGATGCCCACCACGCCGATCTTCAGGTTGCGCCGCCTGATCTCCGCGGCGATGGCCTGGGCGCCCTTCAGGGTGCCGTCGCCGCCGATGGCAAAGAGCAGCCCCATATTCATGCGCTCCAGCGTATCCACCATTTCACCCACATCCTGGGCGCCCCGGGAAGATCCCAGGATGGTGCCGCCCTGCAGATAGATATCGGTGACCACCTCCGGGGTCAGCTCCAGGGGCGGATGTTTATATTTGGGCGCCAACCCCTCAAAACCATAGCGGAAGCCGAAAATGCTGCGCACCCCATAGTGGTAATACAACTCCATGACAATATGCTGGATAACGTCGTTGATCCCCGGACAGAGCCCGCCGCAGGTGACGATGCCGCATTTCAATTTGGAGGGATCAAAGTAGATCTTGCGCCGGGGGCCGGCCATCTCAAAATAGGGCGGCTCCTGACCGGCAGCGAAATAGGGCTGCAACTTATTAATCTGGTATTCATAGAGGACGTGTTCGTCGTCCTCCACAAAGCGAGCATTGGTCTTGGGGGTAGCGATGCGGCATTCACCCAGCCGCTCGATCGCAAAATCCTGCAGGTCCAAGGTCATTGTAAAACTCCTTCTCTAGCCGCTCAACTGGTCTAAACTCCGGCCCTTGGCGGCCATGGCGTCTCTGATCATATCATAAATACCCAGATTAAGCAGATTTTTGCCGAGGTGCGGTCCCAAGAGAAACTCGGCGGAAAAATAACAGACCACCCGGGTTTCCTCTGCGAGAAACTCCATGGCCGTATTGACCCAGCGGTGCAGGAGGCGCTTGCGGGTGGCCAGAGCCAACGCTTCGTAGACATCCCGGGTTGAGGCCGCCTGGGGAACTTTGCCTTTCTGGTAAAAGAGGATCTCGGCTACGTCCTGGGCAATGCTCTCCAGCGATAAACTGGTGGATTGATACCGGTCACAGGCATTCTTTGCGGGTGTCGTCATCAGCTTCCTCCTCACTAGCCGACGCAAGTTGACCGGCCGCTGCTCCCGGCGGCAAATATTTGCATTTCTGCTCAAAGATACCAGGAAAGAATCATTTTGGGTAAATAATTTCAGGTTAGCGGCCATCCGGAAACCGGGCTGGTTTTGGGCCAGGCCGAGTGCGAAGCAGGAATTTTATTAACATAACAATTTGAAATAATTAATTAACGCCCCTCACCTTCCCTCTCTCCGCAAGCGGGGAGAGGGAATAAAGGACTATCCGGATGGACACAATTTAGGCTATTTCTGACCTCTCGATTAAGCGGTGATTGCCGGGATGCAGAGAATGTGGTATGGTAGCAATGGTAGTCGACCACTATGTTGTGACCATATGACTTGGAATATCCTAAGATTTTTTAGAAAGAGCCCTCCCGTCGAGCCGTGGGCGCCCTGCCAGGCAGAGCTGCAGGAGCTGAAAAAACAGATTCGCCGCCAGAACCTCCTGTTGGAAGCCTTTACCGGGGAGGTTGCCAAAGCGTTTCTGGAACAGCGCCGTCCTGAGCTGGAGATGTATTGCGCCCTGGCCGATGCCTTCTTTTATCACGTTCAGGCCCTGAGACCCCAGATGCAGACCATGCCCGAACATTTGGAAACTTTGGCTATCGTCTGGGAGCGGTTGGATCAGACCCTGGCCCTGGTCGACCTGCAGATGATTCGGGAAAGCGGCGGTATATTTGACCCGAAGATTCACGACGCCATCGCCAATCAGGCCTTTGGCGCCGCAGATCTCATCGTGGTCCAGGTGGTGCAGCCGGGGTATCTGAGCAAGCAACGGCTCCTGCGGCCCGCGAAGGTGGTCGTGGATACTCAGAGGCAATCAGAAGAAGGATAAGATGCGAGACGTTATTTACGGTATTGATTTGGGAACTACCAACTCCAGCATTGCCCGGCTGCAGGATGGCCGGGCGGTGGCCTTGCCGGTGGAGGATGGGCAGGCTCTGGTGCCCTCGGTTGTCTCCTATGACGAAGAGACCAAAAGTATTCTTGTCGGTCGCCAGGCCCGCCATCGCCTGACGGCCTTTCCGCAGCACACGGTGCGCTCCATCAAGCGGCTGATGGGCCAGAACACCCTTATACCGTTGGGGGGCCAGGAATTTTCCCCTGAGGAGCTCTCTTCCTTTATCCTGAACTACTTAGTCTTTCGGGCCTCCCAACTGACCTCTGAGCATGTCCGGAAGGTGGTCATTACCGTGCCGGCCTATTTTAACGACGCGCAACGGCGGGCCACCATCAAGGCCGGTGAGTTGGCCGGCCTGGAAGTCGTCCGGATTATCAATGAACCGACGGCAGCCGCTCTGGTGTATGATTATGCGCCGACGACCATGAGTTCCAGTC
>Ga0272446_1006910_pt1 | contig 11555 bp, 10 predicted proteins | sample YNPCB0061_FD_194587 | JGI IMG/M metagenome (GOLD analysis project Ga0272446, IMG submission 194587) | Hot spring microbial mat communities from Yellowstone National Park, WY, United States - YNP-CB-006-1 | ecosystem: Environmental > Aquatic > Thermal springs > Hot (42-90C) > Sediment | place...
AGCTCCGCTGGCGCACCGCAACGCCAGATTCTGGCCCCCTCCCCTGCCAGGGGAGGGGGTAGGGGGGTGGGGTATGCGGGGCCTGGGGGCGCACCTCCCAAAAACGCTACACCTGAGAGGCCCGCCTACCCGGGTTCACCAGCAGCACCGGTGCATCAGCCCCGGGTGCGTTACGCTGCCCGCGGATGCGGGATCTCGGCCTCGATGAGCAGGCCGCCCCGCGGGCCATTGGTGATGCGCAGCCGGCCCTGCAGCAACGCGACCCGCTCGCTGATGCCGAGCAGCCCGTAGTGCCCCTGCTGCCCCAGGGCCGCCAGGTCAAGCGTGCCCACGATCCCGCGACCATCATCTTCGATCGTGATCGAGACCGCGCGTGGCGAGGCAGGCGCCACCTCGATCCATGCCGACCGGGCCTGGGCGTGTTTGCGGATGTTCGCCAGCCCCTCCTGGACGATACGGAAGATCGACAGCTCGATCGCCTCGGGCAGGCGCCCGAGCTGCGCATCAACGTGGAGGCTGACCGCCACCCCGGTGCGTGCCGACCAGTCGCGCGTGTACGACTGCAGCGCCGCGCCCAGGCCCAGGCTATCGATCGTCGGCGGCCGCAGATTGCCGCAGATGCGCCGGACATCAGCCACCAGCGCCCGCACACTCTCGCGCACATCGGCCAGCCCGGCGGCCTGCAGCGCATCCGCCGACCGGTCACCGGACTCGCCCTCCAGCTCCTCCAGCTGGAAGTTGACACTGAGCAAGTCCTGGATCACCTGGTCGTGCAACTCACGGGCGAGGCGCTTGCGTTCCTCTTCGCGTTGCGAGATCAGGCGCCGCTGCGCATCCTGCAGCGCCAGGTTCGCCTGGTCGAGCGAGTGCACCTGCTGGGCAAGCTGGCCGATCAATTGCTGGTTCAGACTATCCTGGGCCGCCAGATCCTGTTCAAGGCGGCGCTGCTGGAGCCGCAGCCGTTCGGCCTGTTCGCGGGCGCTGCGGTAGCTCTCGAGCGCCCAGATGATCGGGGTCAATTGCTCGTGCTCATGGTGGCCGATCTGGGCGGCCACCACTGCCTCGCGCGTGGTGCTGTCGGTCCGCGTATCGAGCGCAACCCGCCCCTCGTTGAGCACCAGGACCCGGTCGGTCACGGCGAAGATCTGATCAAGACTCCCGGTGGCATAGATCACGGCAACCCCCTGCTGTTGCCAGGTGCGGATAAGGGCCAGCAGCCGCTGCTGGTAGCTGTAGCCCAGGAGGGCACCCGGCTCATCGAGGATCACCAGGCGCGCCGGGGTGACCATCGCACGGGCCACGGCGATCAACTGGCGCTGCTCGCTGGTCAGCTGATGCACCGGGGTGCGTAGATCGTCGAAAGTTATGTCAATTCTCGACAGCAGGCTGAGCGCATCCTGCTCCATACGCCGGCGGTCAGGGACACGGAGCCAGCCGAGGCGTGCCGGCCAGCCGGGCTCGCAGCCGAGGAACACGTTGGCACTGATGTCGAGACGCTCGGCAAGCACCGGGTGCTGGGGCACCATGGCCACCCCGCGCTCCCGCTGCCTGAAGGGCCAGCGCAGGCGTTCACCCGCCAGCAGCACCTCACCCGCACTTGGCGCCAGTGTCCCGCCAAGGATCTGCGCCAGCACCGACTTGCCGGCCCCGGAGCGGCCGACCAGCCCAAGCACCTCCCCCGGCTGCATGCTGAAGCTGACTCGCTCGAGGGCGGTGAGGCTGCCGAAGCTCCTGGTGAGCGCGCTTACCTGTACAAGGGGTTCCATATTAACGTGGCTTCTCCCACAGGCGGGAGCGGCCTGCCCCTTCGGGCTGAGCCCTCAGGGCGAAGCCTGAGCGAAAAGGAGGTTGGGAGGGGGCGCAGCGCTTATTTGCACGGTATTGGTTCTAGAGCGCCGGTAGCGTATGACAAATGTTCGCGTCTTTCAGCACCCTGAGCCTTCGTCCCGGCTCAGGCCGGGGGAGCGCTGCAGCGGTGCAGCGGCGCGTAGCGAACGGTGTTGATCGCCACAAACCGCACCCTGAGCCTTCGTCCCGGCTCAGGCCGGGGTAGGCCGCAGGCCGTATCGAAGGGTGCGTTACGGCGGGCCGCGCGAATACGCTACCGACGCTCTCGTGCAGTTCCAGGCGACCTGTTCGGGCATCAGCGCGACCTCGACCGTGTCCAGCTGCGCCGCGCCCAATCTACCATCGCACATCTGCAATCTGCAATCGCACTCGGGCGGGGGCAGCGGCGTGGCGAAGTCATTGGTCTCCCAGGCGCGGATCATGGCTTCGACATTGTTGATCGTGACGATGTCCATGCCGGTGTCGATAAACGGCGGATACACCTTGTTGTTGACCAGCCGGTCGTAGAGGATCTGCACCGAGTCGTAGCCCCAGCCCCAGTACTTCTGGCCGATCAGCGCGGTGAGGTAGCCATCACGCAGCAACTCGAGCTGGAACGGCAGCGTATCAAACGAGACGGTCTTGAGGCGCCCGCTGCGCGCGGCCTGCTCCCAGAGCGGCATCGCGCCACGGTCGGCAAAGAGCGGCCACATGCCCGCGAAGAACCAGCCCCGCAGATCGCGGTGGGTCTGCATCACGTCCTCGATCCCCTGGACGCCGCGGCTGATATCCTCGTTGCTCGCCACCACCGCCACGATGCTGATGCCCGGGTAGGCATCGACCGTATCGCGAAAACCGCGCACCCGTTGCTCGAGGTTCAGCCCGCCCGGCACGCCTGTGAGCACCGCGACCTTGCCGTCACCGTCCAGCGCCTGGATCAGCAACTCACCAGCCATGCGCCCGGCCGCGTAGTTGTCGATGCTCAGGAAGGTGAAGCGCGCGCTATCCGGCGCGTCGCTGTCCCAGGTCATCACCGGGATGCCCGCGGCCACCGCCCGATTGATCGGCTCGGCACAGACATTGGGGTCGTTGCAGGAGACGGCAATCCCATCTACGCCCCGTGCGATCAGGTCGTCGAGCACACGGGTCTGTTCCACGGCATCAGCCGAGGCGGGCGCCGCAGTGATCAACTCGATCGTGTAGGGGCCACGTGCGCTCAGCTCACGGGCCCGCGCCACTGCTCCATTGCGGCCATGGTCGAAGACCGGGTTGCCCAGGCTCTTACTGACCCACGCCAGCGTGAGCCGCGGGCGCGCCGAGTCTGCCGGCGCTCCACAGGCAACCAGTGCCAGCCCGAGTAGTCCGATTAGCACAAGTGCCACGCTGCGCATGCCGCTGGTGCCCGCCTTTCGCCCTGTGGCCCTACGGGGCCACCCCCGCCCCACGGCTCAGCCGCCGCCGCCGCAGGTAGTCGATCAGCACCACAGTCAGGATCATACCGCCAATCGCGCCAGTCTGCCAGTAGGCAGGCAGCCCGAGCAGGATCATCCCGTTGCGCACCACCAGCAGCAGCGCGGTGCCCAGCACCACGCCGAGCACGCTGCCTTCGCCGCCAAACAGGCTGGTGCCGCCAATCACCGCGGCGGCGATGATCTCCAGTTCGTAGCCCTCGGCAGCGGTTGGCGCAGCGACGCCCAGCCATGCGGTCAGCAGCATGCCGCTGCAGGCCGCCAGCACGCCACTGAGCGCGTAGACCGTGATCGTGATCCGCTCGGTGGGTACGCCCACCAGCCGCAGCGCCTGCGCGTCGCGCCCGAGGGTGTAGATGTAGCGCCCGAGCACGGTCCGCTCGAGCAGCAGGCTCACTAGCATGGCCAGGCCCGCCATCAGCAGCAGCGAGAGCGGCAGCGTCAGCGGCCCAAGCTGCAGGTTGCTCTGCCCCAGGCTGCGGAACGAGGCCGGCAGGTCGCGGATCGGCGCGCCATCGGTGAGCCCAAGCGTGATCCCACGGGCCAGGCCCATCGTCCCGAGCGTGACGATAAAGGGCGGCAGGCCGAGCAGCCCCACCAGCAGCCCATTGAGCAGCCCCACCGTCAGGCCACCGAGCAGCCCGGCAGCAATCGCCAGCGGCAGTGGCAGAGCCGCGCGCAGCGCCAGGGCGCAGAGCAGCCCGGCCAGCGCCATGACCGCGCCGACCGAGAGATCGATCCCGCCCACCAGGATGACCATACTCACCCCGAGCGCCGCCACGGCGAACCACGAGACCCCGCGGGCCAGGTTGAGCAGGTTGGTCGCCTGGTAGAAACTAGGGTTCAGGAAGCTCAGGACAAGCGCAGCCAGCGCCAGGAAGGTGAGGATGACCAACTCCTGGCGGCCGGCAAGCGTGCGCCAGGGCGGGCGTGGCACACGGCTGCTGCGTGTGCCACGCTGTTCAAAGGAGCGTGATGGGGCGACCCGCCTGGTCATATCGCAGCACTCGTGCGATCCGCGCTACCTGGCCGCGCGGCGCGTCGAGACATCGAAGATCACGGCGGCCGCCAGCACAGCGCCGCGCACAATGTACTGGTAGGCAATACCGACGCCCATCAGGTTCATGCCGCTGGTCAGCGAGGTCATCACCAGCGCGCCAATGATCGAGCCCGTTACCCGGCCGACGCCGCCAGCAGCCGAGACGCCGCCCACATAGGCCGCAGCGATCGCGTCGAGCTCGAACAGCGTGCCCGCGGTTGTCGTCGCCGATTGCAGCCGTGAAGCGAACAGAATGCCCGACAGCGCCGAGAGCATGCCCATCGAGCCAAACACCATATAGACAATCCGCTTCACACTGATACCGCTCAGCTCAGCCGCCTCCGGGTTGCCGCCCACCGCATAGACGTGCCGCCCGAGCACCGTCTGTGTCGTGATGAAATGGTAGATGCCGAGCACCACCAGCACGATCACGACCGTCCACGACAGGCCGTTGTAGCCGGCGAGCACCCAGGTAATCCCGCCGACCAGCAGGGAGATAAAGGCCAGCTTGAGCGCGAAAATATCATTGGGTAGCACATCAAAGCCGTAGGCCAGCTTCTGGCGCCGCGCATTGAGCTCGTTCACAATGAACAGCACAACGGCGACCACCCCGATCAGCAGCGTCAGCTTGTGGATGCCGGGAGCGACCCCGTCAAGGCCCGGAATATCGGGAATGAAGCCGTTCCCAATAGCGTTGAACGAGGCATTGGGAATGATGATCGTGCCGGTGCGTTCGGTCGCCAGTTGCAGCAGGCCACGGTAGATCAGCCAGCCCGCCAGCGAGGCGACGAACGAGGGGATGCCCAGTTGCGCCACCGGAAAGGCCGTAATCAGGCCCGCCAGCAGGCCAAGCGCCAGCACCATCGGCACCACCACAAGCGTCGGCAAGCCCCACTGCACCAGCGCGATCGCCGCTACGGCACCCATGAACCCGGCCAGGAAGCCCACCGACAGGTCGATGTGCCGGATCACGATCACCAGGGTCATGCCGATGGCCAGCACGGCGATGTACCCCGTCTGGTTCAGCAGGTTGCTCAGATTGCGCGAGGAGAGAAAGACGCCCCCGGTCGTGAAGGCAAAGATCAGCATGATCACGAACAGGGCGATAAACATGCCGTACTCGCGGATGTTTTCGCGCAGAACCTTCTGCAGATTCTGCATGAACGACCCCGCCCCCTTCGTCTGCAGGTTCTCGGAGAGCATCCCCACCTCCTCAGCTGGTTGCAAGCTGCATGACCTTTTCCGGCGTCGCCTCCGCAATCGGCAGTTCGCCCGTGACCCTGCCGGCAGACACGACGTACACACGATCGCTCATCCCCAGCACCTCAGGCAACTCCGATGAGATCATCAAGATGCTCATCCCCTGCTGCACCAGCTGGTTCATCAGCGTATAGATCTCGTACTTGGCTCCGACATCGATGCCCCGCGTCGGTTCGTCGAGGATCAGCAGATCGGGTTTGACAAAGAGCCACTTGCCGAGGCAGACCTTCTGCTGGTTGCCGCCGCTGAGGTTCGAGACCCGCTGCTCGACGCTGGGCGTCTTGATATTGAGCGAGGTCTTGTAGCCCTCCGCCACCTTGATCTCAGCGTTGGCGTCGATCACGCTGCGACGGGCGATCTCGCGCAGGTTGGCCAGCGTGATGTTCTGCTTGATGTCCTGGATCAGGATCAGGCCATTGCCCTTGCGATCCTCGGTCACATAGGCGACCCCGGCCTTGATCGCATCCTCGGGTGAGCGAAATGTCCGCCGCTGGCCCTTCAGCACTAGCTCGCCCTTGACCTGGTAGTGCAGCGGGTTGCCGAAGATGCTCATAGCCAGCTCGGTGCGCCCGGAGCCCATCAGGCCGGCAACGCCGACGATCTCGCCCTTACGCACGTTCAGGTTCACGTCGCGCAGCACCTGGCGACCCAGCGCCGGGCTGTAGGCACTCCAGTCGCGCACGTCCAGCACGACCTCGCCAAGCTGCCGTTCCGCTCGTGGCGGGTAGATGTTGTCGATCTCGCGGCCGACCATATGCTTGATCAGCACTGCCTCGGCAACCTCGCCCTGGTGCGCATCGAGCGTGCAGATCGTCTGGCCGTCGCGCAGCACGGTGACCCGGTCGGCGATCGCGATCACCTCTTTGAGCTTGTGCGAGATCATGATGCAGGTCACGCCCTGCGTGCGCAGGCCCCGCAGCAGGTCGAGCAGATTGGCGCTGTCGTCTTCGTTGAGCGCAGCAGTCGGCTCGTCGAGGATCAGCAGCTTGACCTCGCGGCTCAGCGCCTTGGCGATCTCCACCAGTTGCTGCTTGCCGACCCCCAGGTCCTTGATCCTGGCCCCGGGGTTGACATCGAGCCGCACACGGCCCAGCACGTCGCTGGCCCGTTTGATCGTCTCGTTCCAGTTCATCACCGGGCCATTGCGGATCTCATTACCGAGGAAGATGTTCTCGTAGACGCTCAGCTCGGGAACGAGCGCCAGTTCCTGGTAGATGATCGCGATCCCGACGTGCTCACTATCGCGGATGCCGCGGAACTTCTGCACCTCGCCATTGATCAGAATGTCGCCACTGTAGGTGCCATAGGGATAGACCCCGCTCAACACCTTCATGAGCGTGGACTTACCTGCCCCATTTTCTCCCACCAGGCAGTGGATCTCGCCCCGGTTCACCCGAAAGCTGACATTGTTCAGGGCTTTCACGCCAGGAAACTCTTTCGTGATGCCCTTCATCTCCAGGATCGGCGTGGGTGTGCTCATGGGACCACTGACTCCTCCAGCTACAGGTGGGCAGGAAGCGGGGCGGTGCTACCATCCCGCTTCCTGCCCCGGGTGTACCGCTGCGCCTACAGGCCCGTGAAGTCGCTGGCCTGGTAGTAGCCGGAGTCGATCAGCACTTCCTTGACGTTCGAGCGATCGACCGTGACCACAGGCGACTGAATGGCCGGGACGTCGATCTTGCCGTTGTTGTAGGAGCCGCGGGCGGCCGGGCTCTCGTTCTTCAGCAGGGCAATGCTGGCGTTGATCGCGTCCTGCACAAGGGTGCGGACATCCTTGAAGACCGTCATCGACTGCTTGCCATCGATGATGTACTGAACCGATGCCTTCTCAGCGTCCTGCCCTGTCACAAAGAAACTGGTGACATCCTTATCCGCGCCGAAGACATCGGCAATGGCGCGGGCGGTGCCGTCATTGGGTGCGAGAATGAAGACGTTGCCCTTGTCGGCCGCGGTCGCCGCGGTCAGGTTCGACTCGGCCAGGGTCTTGGCGGTATTGAAGTCCCAGTTGGTCGTGATCTGGCCGATGATCCGCGCCTGCTCGTCACGGGTCAGCGTCGGCTTATCGCTGAGCGCCACCGCCTCACTGGAGTTCTTGACCACAAACGTGCCATCTGCGATCTTGGGCTGCAGCACGCTCCATGCGCCCTCGAAGAAGATAAACGCGTTGTTGTCGGAGGCCGCGCCGGCATAGAGGTAGAGCGGGTTGCCCGTGCCAGTCGCATTGTCAACCAGATACTGTCCCTGCTGGGCGCCCACCGCGAGGCTATCGAAGGTCACGTAGTAGTCGACGGCATCGGTCTCGCGGATCAGGCGGTCGTAAGAGATGACCCTGACCCCAGCGGCGCGCGCGGCATCGGCGGCGGCCGCCGCGGCGGTGCCATCGTGGGGGCAGATCACTAGCACCTTGATACCCTTGGTGATCAGCGATTCGACGTTGGCCTTCTCACGAGCCGAGTCACCCTGGCTGAAGAGGATCTCGACCGTGTAGCCGGCCTGGGTCAGAGCGTCTTTGAAACGGGTCTCATCCTGGATCCAGCGGGGCTCGTCACGGGTGGGGAGAATGATCCCGACGGCGAGTTGGTCGCCACCGGCCTGGGGTGTTGTGCCACCGGCCGGGGGGGCGGGGGTTTGCTGCCCACCACAGGCAGCGAGGAGCAGGCCCGCGATCAGCGCGAGCAACCAGGCGACGCCTTTGTTACGCATCATGTCCTCCTAGACAGTCAAATTGTTCCATCACGAAACGAACGCCGAAGCGCCCAACGATGCTGCCTTGCGTGGCACTCCTTTCCGTTTGCTGGCGGCAGGTGACCGTGGATCGTCACCGATCGCCGGCTCAGGGGCCAGTCGTGCTGCGATTATACGGCGCTGGCTCCCCTGCCACAACCCCTGCCGCCCCCCAATCGGCAAGCGGCTTCCCTCAGTGGCGGTAGGGGATTTCCCCTACCGCATTATCCCAGCACATCGTCAATTAATTCGCGCAGCGCGGCGACGTCAAGGTCCTTCTTGTCAAGAAAGGCCACCGCGCCGGCCTGCAGGCCCTGGCGATGGAACTCACGGTCGGGGTAGGCGCTGAACAGCACCACGCGGGTGTTGGGCGCCAGCGCATGCAGTTGCCGCGCGCAGTCAATGCCATTTTCATCGCCCAGCACCACATCGACCAGCGCCAGCCCCGGTGCGGCGCTGCGCACCAGCTGCAGCGCCGCGCGGGTGTTCTCGGCTTCATAGACACTGACCTGCGGATAGGCCCTGCCGACCATGCGCCGGAGCTGGGTGCGATAGCGCAGGTTGTCGTCGACGATCAGCAGTGCCAGCCGGGCCGCAGGCGTCCGCTCCGCTTCCCGCCCCACAACCGGTGCCGGGCGCCCGAGCAAGGCGGGGTGCTGGTGGACATAGGTGACCGCCTCCAGTCGACTCTGCACACCGAGCTGGCGATACAGGCGCGTGAGGTGATTCTCGACCGTCTTGACGCTCAGCCCGGTGCGGCGGGCGATCGCCAGGTTGTCGAGCCCCGCCTGCAGGTAGCCCAGCAACTCGCGCTGGCGCTCGGTCAGCAGCGTCGGGCTACCCTCACCCAGGCGGATCAGCTTCTCGACCAGGGGGCTGCAGAGCCAGCGCTCGCCGGCCAGCACCCGCTGCACCGCTAGCCGCAACTCGCTCAGCGGCTGGTCCTTCAGGTGATAGCCGTTGACTCCGACCCCAAGCAGCCCCTGGACGTAGACATCATCGTCGTAGGCGCTCACCACCAGGATCTTCAGCGCAGGATAGCTGGCCCGGATCTGTGCGATATCGCCGATCGGCTCAAAGCTTGGCATCGTCACATCGATCAGCAGGCAATCTGGGCGCAGCCTGGCAAGGGCGGTTCGGAGCGCCTCGCCATCACCCACTTCGCCCACCACCTCCACGTCCGGGAGATCGGCGATGGCATTGGCGATCCCCGCACGCACCACCGCGTGGTCATCGGCAAGCAGCAGGCGGGCACGCGGCATCTGGTTCACTCCCTGAGCGAAGATCGGCTGCTTCCACTGTTATACCGCGAGCTGCAGCGCCAGCGCAATGCTCCACCTTAAGGGATTTCCCCCTGCCGCTCAATTGACGTTTCTCCTACCCGGCGCTAGAATGGCCGCATTCTCCGCTGCTGAGTGCCAAACAGCTTATGACAACACAGGACTGGATCGGGCTGGGAGCTTCCTACGCCTATGCCACCGGCTTGCTCGTGCTGGCCGAGCTGATCCGCCGCTGGCGTGGCTACCCGCAAGACTTTACCCGTAAGATCGTGCACATCGGCGCGGGGATGTGGGTCTTCGGCGTGCTCGCGCTCTTCGACACCTGGTACATCGGCATCATCCCCTTCGCCTCGTTCATCGCGATCAACTACGTGCTCTGGCGCTACAAGGTGCTGGAGTCGATGGACGCCCCCGACAGTTCGCCGGGCACGGTCTACTTCGCCCTGTCGATCACGCTGCTCTTCCTGGTCTTCTGGCGCACCGACTCGCCCAACGACCGCGGCTATATCGCCGCCGCCGGCACCATGGCCATGACCTGGGGCGACTCGATGGCTGCCATCGTCGGGCGGCGCTTCGGGCGCCATCGCTACCAGGTAGCCGGCGGCAGCCGCTCGTATGAGGGCTCCGCGGCTATGCTTGTCGCCGCCACGATCGCCATGTTTCTCACCCTGGCGCTCGTACCCGGCTCGGCCCTTGGCCCGCTCACCCCACCGCTCAACACGGGCATCGCGCTGCTCGCCGCCTTCGTCGGCGCGCTGGCAGCAACGATTGCCGAGGCCTTCTCGCCCTCGGGCACCGATAACCTGAGCGTTCCACTCCTGGCGGGCACGGTAGTGTACGCTGTCGTAACAACCCTGGGCTAAGATGCTCGCGGAGTTACGCGGTCGCCCGCAGGCGGGCAGCCCGCAGCGCGTGGTCTCGCCTGCCAGAGGGTAGCGTACCCTGATGATGGCGATCGTCCACACCGCGCCGCCGGCGATGAGCCGCCCACGCGCCAGGAGAATCCGGTGGAAAGCCTCCGCATCCCCATTCTGAAGATCGGTGACATCCTGATCGCCTCCATCCAGGTCGCCCTGCATGATGCCTCCGCCGTCCAGTTCAAGGACGACCTGCTGCAGAAGATCCACGCCAGCCGCACCCGCGGAGTGATCATCGACCTCACCGCGCTTGATGTCGTCGATAGTTTCATTGGCCGCCTGATCGCCGATATCGCCGCGATGGCCGGCCTGATGGGCACCCGCGTCGTGCTCACCGGCCTGCAGCCCGCCGTTGCCATCACCCTTGTCGAACTGGGCCTGGAGCTGCCACGCGTGATCACTGCCCTCAACCTCGAAAAGGGACTGAGCGTGCTGCAGCGCCTTACCGAGGAGCGCGGCGATGGGGCAGTCTAAGTCTGCGGTGATCCGCAGCGACCTCGATATCGTCATCGCCCGCACCCTGGCCCGTGATACGGCGAAGGCTCTCGGCTTTGGGCCGATCGACCAGGCGCGCATCGCGACCGCGGTCAGTGAACTGGCACGCAATATCTACCTCTATGCCGGTAGCGGCACGGTGATCGTGCGCGAACTCGAGAAGGGCGGCCGCAAGGGCATCGAGATCGTCTGCGAGGACCAGGGGCCGGGTATCGCCAATATCGACCTGGTGATGCAGGATGGCTATACGACTTCCCGCGGCATGGGCATGGGCCTGCCCGGCGCCCGCCGCCTGATGGACGACTTCAGCATCCAGTCGCAGCAGGGGGTCGGCACGACGATCGTCTGTCGCAAGTGGCGGCATTAGCCCACCCCGAGACGTGGCACGATCAGGATCGCGTCATTCTGAGTACCTGATGGCCCGGCGGCGGGCCAGTGGCGCCGGGAGCACCCCATGTCACCCCGAGCGCAGCGAGGGGTCTTGAGGAGCAGGGGCACCGCCAGATTCCTCATACCAAATCCAGTTGGCAGTTCCGCATTGTCG
>Ga0272446_1006911_pt1 | contig 11553 bp, 9 predicted proteins | sample YNPCB0061_FD_194587 | JGI IMG/M metagenome (GOLD analysis project Ga0272446, IMG submission 194587) | Hot spring microbial mat communities from Yellowstone National Park, WY, United States - YNP-CB-006-1 | ecosystem: Environmental > Aquatic > Thermal springs > Hot (42-90C) > Sediment | place...
CGGCGGAACACCGCCGCCAGCATGCCCCCGCTGGAACCACGATTGGTCGCCGGGCCGCATAGAAGATGCGGCAGCAGGATGCGCGAAATGCTTTTATCAGACATATGTTCTGTCCGCCCTTAAACCCTGGCAGGGGAGGGGGTAGGGGGGTGGGGTATACGAGGCCTGGGGACGCAACTCCCAAAAACCCTACCCCTGAGAGGCGGTGGAGTGGGGTCGGCGCAGCCGCCAAAACCACCGAAACAACAGGGGGGTGGGGCTTGCCCCACAGACGTTGCTCAAGTCCCGGGCTGGAGAAGTCCTGCTATACTGGGGGCCGATGTGAGGAGCAACGGCCTGGTGTGCTCCTCCCTAGCGCGAGAGGCCAGCTATGAGCGTACCTGAGGCCGCATCTGCCGTGGCGCAACTCGGTCGGGTGGGCCTGCCGCTGCCCGTCCGTGAGTTGCGGGCCCGCCGGTGGGACGTGATCGTGGTTGGGGCGGGCCACAATGGCCTGACCTGTGCCGCCTACCTGGCTCGCGCGGGGCGGCGCGTGCTGGTGCTGGAGGCGCGGGAACGGGTTGGTGGTGCCTGTACGCTGGAAGAGGTCTGGCCCGGGGTGCGCATGTCGCCCTGCGCCTACCTGGCCGGCCTGCTCCATCCGCGCGTGATTGACGAACTGGCGTTGCCACGGCGCGGCTTTGCCTGGACGCCGGCACTCAACGGGCTGTTTGTGCCCTTCGAAGACGGCAGCAGCGTACAGCTCTACGAGGACGATGAGCGCTGCGAAGCGGAGATCCGCCGCCTGGCGCCCGGCGACGTGGCGGGCTGGCGCCAGATGGTGCGGCTGGTGGCGCGGCTGCGCGACGCGCTGCGCCCCGCCGGCGCGGGCGACCTCTGGCTGGGCGGGCGGCCCGACCCCGAGCAGGTCGAGGCACGCCTGGGCGGTGATGCGGAGCTACGGGGCCTGCTCTTTGAGTGGAGCATGGTCGAGTTCGTCGAGCGCTTTCTGCGCGACGAGCGCCTGCAGCTCGCCTACCTGGGCCAGGGGGTGATCGGCACCAACGCCAGCCCCTTTGAGCCGGGCACGGCTTCCATCCACTTCCACCACTCGAGCGGCCGCCAGGGCGGCCACCCGGGGACGTGGGGCTATGTACGGGGCGGCATGGGGCTGGTGAGCTTTATGCTCTGCGACGCCGCGCGCGAAGCCGGCGCGCTGGTGGCGGCGGGCGTGCCGGTGGCCCGCATCATCCCCGGCGCGGGCGTTGAACTGGAGAGCGGCGACCACATCGCGGCGCCGGTGGTGGTTTCGAATGCCGACCCGCGGGTGACCCTGAACCTGCTCGGCGCCGACGCCGATGCCGCCTGGCGGGCGCAGGTGCTGGCCATGCCGATCGAGGGTTGCACGGTGAAGCTGAATATGCTGCTGCGCGAGTTGCCTAACTTCCGCGCGCGGCCAGGCACCTTCGAGCCGCACCACCATGCCCAGATCAATACGCCGCTGACGAAGGCCGAGTGGCAGAGCGGCTACGCCGCTGCCCGTCGCGGTGAACTGCCGGACCGCCTCTGGACCGAGCTGTACTTCCAGACCGTGCACGACCCGACGGTCGCGCCCCCGGGGCTGCACACGATGAGCGTCTTCGCCCAGTACGTGCCGTATCGCTTCGCGGTGGGCGACTGGGTGAGCCGGCGCGACGAGGTGCGGCGGCTGGGCATCGCGTCGATCGCGCGCTTCGTAAGCAACGTCCCTGACGCGGTGCTTGAAGTAGAGGTGCTGGGGCCACCAGACATCGAGCACAAGGTCGGGCTCACGGGTGGGCACATCTTCCAGGGCGAGTGCCTGCCGGCCCATATGTGGCACAACCGGCTCGACTATCGCACGCCGATGGCCGGCGTCTACCTCTGTGGGGCCTGCACCTTCCCGGGCGGCAGCGTGATCGCCGTCAATGGGCGCAACGCGGCCCTGGCGATCCTGGCCGACCGGGGGTAAGGTAAGACCCGGGCATCCCTGATTGACAGGTGCTCCACCGACCATTCAGGTCAGGGGCTGCAACAGCATGTTACTTTTATGCTACACTAGCCCGTGCAGATTGTCACGAACAGGCACTACAGGGAGGTACACACATGAGCTGGAAGGCCCCAGGGGGGTTCCGTCCGCGGAGTCCTCGTCCCGGCGGGAGTAGTGGCGACACGGGTTCGGTCTTCTCGGGTGGCAGCGCCGGTGGGCCATCGCTGCTGGCGCTGATCATCGCCGCGCTGGCGGTGGGCCTGGTAGGTCTGGGGCTGGCAGTCGCCTTTGGAGGCGGCATGAGCCAGAGCACGGCGACGACGGCACCGCAGCCCACCACCCCGCCCGCGGTGCTGCCCACGGCGCCAGCCACCGCCGCCGCCCAGCCGACCACGGCTGCCGCCCAGCCGACTAGCGCGCCCACGGGCGGCGCTGCCGGCATCCCGACGGAGCCCCTTGGACCGGCGGTTGCTTCGGGGAGCGGTACGCCCATTGAGCTCGGAACAGACGTGGCGCTGCTGATCTTCAACCAGGATCGGATCACCGTGCCGAGTGGCCTGGTGACCCTGACCTTCAAGAACCTGGCGGAGGCGGTGCAGCACAACTGGGTGCTGGTTGACGGTGGCGACGATGTGGCGACGGCGGTCAACGATGCGGCCCAGGCCCAGTCGCGGGCAACGCGCAGCGCCGCGGGCTCTGTGCCGCCCGCCGATACGCCTGGCCTGCTGGTGGCCGTGCCGATGCTCGACCCTGGTGCGCAGGTGACCGTGACCTTCCAGACGCCCCCTCCGGGCACCTACGAGTATATCTGCACCTTCCCCGGGCACTACGTGGCCGGCATGAAGGGCACGCTGATCGTGCAGTAGTCGTCGGGCGCGACCTCCGACGTATGAGGGCCGCTACAGTGGCGCAGCCACGGCAGCGGCCCTCGTGCATGCAGGGGATGCGGGGCGGCGTCACACACCCAGCGCATACTGGCGCTGCTCACGGAGGGGCGTGCGCCGGCGGAGGTAGTTGCGGGCCTGGGCACAGAGGATATCCCAGGTCATCCGCAGCTGGGCGCCCCAGGGGGCGGGGGCCATCTGCTTGTGCATGTAGCTATCGAAGGTGAGGCGCTGCACATCGGGGTTCCGGCACATCTCGGTGAAGACTTCCATCTGGCGTTCGTTGCCATAGCCCCACTTCTGCAGCCAGCGCAGGAAGGTGTACATCGAGCCGTACTCGCTCCACCAGAGCTGCTCATAGGCGCGCAGATTGGCCGCGCTGGGCGCATCGAGGTGGCGGGCGAGGACCTGGGCGGCGATCTGGCCACTCTTCATGGCCCAGTAGATGCCCTCGCCGGAGGTGTGGACCACAAGGCCGGCGGCGTCGCCGATCAGCATGGCCCGGTCGAAGGCCATCTGCTTGCGCGGCTCCATCGGCAGGGCGTGGGCCTCGCGCAGGATGAGCCGTCCGCCATCAAGGGCCGGGCCGAGGCGGGCCTTGAGGTTGGCAAGCAACTCGCGGGCATGGGCGGTATAGCCGGGGCCGGCGCCGATACCCACGGCAATGTGATCGCGCTTGGGGAAGGCCCAGGCATAGAGATCGGGGCTGACCTCGCGGCCGAGGTAGAGGTCGGCGGTGTCCTCCCAGCGCGCCATCTGGCTGGCGGGCAGGGCGATACGCTCCTGGATGGCCACGGCGCGGGGCAGGTTGGGCAGGCCGAGGAAGCGGGCAGTCGGCGAATAGGCGCCGTCGGCGCCGATCACCGCGTCGGCGTGCAGCGTATGCTCGCTGCCATCGGCGATGCGGCGATAGGTGGCGCGCACGCCGCGGGGTTCGACGCGCAGGGCGATCAGCTGGCCGTGGATGAGCTCCGCGCCGCGCTCCTGGGCCCGGCTGCGCAGGAAGCCGTCGAAGACCTCACGGCGGACCATGGCCACATAGTCGTCGGCACTGGGCACACTGCCGGCAACGTCGATGTGGGTCTCCTGGCCGGAGGGGGAGACGACCAGGCAGTGTTTGACCTTGCGGTCGATCAGCTCGGCGGGCAGGTCGAACTCCTTAAAGGCCGCGGGCGGCACAGCGCCGCCGCAGGGCTTGGCCTTGTGCAGCTCGCGCTCGACCAGCACCGTCTCGACACCAAGCCCCCGGAGGGTGATTGCCGCGGTAGCGCCGCCCACCGAGGCGCCGATGATCAGCACACGTTGCGTCATAATTCCCCCGCACGTCTATCCAATAAATGGGCGCCGGGAGGGGCGCCCGCAGTCAGCGGTCGGGATGGGTTACCTGGAGGACTATCGGCTATCCACATCAGGCTGCCAGCCCGATCGCGGCGGCCAGCATACCCCAGACGTAGAGCATGATCGCCGTGGCGTTGAAGAACACCTCGTTGTGCTCCGGGTCACGGATGAAGCGCACATTGGGGATGCTCTGGGCGGCCAGCAGCAAGAAGACGACCCCGGCGGCGATCGGGTGGCCCCAGCGGAGCAGCAGCACAATCACGCCGATCTGGGCAACCCCCATGATCGTCACGACCATACGGGCGGCGGTAACCTTGCCGTACTGCACCGGGATGGAGCGGATGCCCATCTGGGTGTCGCCCTTGATGCTCTTGAAGTCATTAACGGTCATGATGCCGTGGGCGCCGAAGGAGTAGAGCAGCGCGATGGCGACACTCTGACCGGTGAGCGGGGCGAAGGCGACGTGGCCGGCCATCCAGGCGAGGCCCTCGTAGGAGATAGCCACGAGGGCATTGCCGATCCAGCCGTTGCGTTTGGCGCGGAAGGGCTTGAGGCTGTAGGCGAGGGCGCAGATCAGGCCAAGGCCGACGAAGTGCGCTACCTGACTGCCGAGCACGAGGGCGAGGCTGGCGCCGACCCAGGTGAGGATCACCGTCAGGATGTAGACGTGGCGCAGGCTCACCTGGCCGGAGGGGATGAGGCGGTGAGGCTCATTGATCGCGTCAACATCGCGGTCGCAGTAATCATTGACCACCTGCGACAGGCCACACAGAATAGGGCCAGCCATCAGGATGCCAAGGGCGAGGCGACCGAGGGGCTCAGGGTTCCAGCTGAGGGCGCCACTGGCGACGGCGCCGCAGAGAAAGGCCCAGGCGGGGGCGAACCAGGTCACCGGCTTCATCAGGGCGATGGAGCGGCTCAGGGTGCCACGCACCCCGGGGATGGGCGGGGCGAGGGGCGCGGCAGAGGCGAGACCCGGGCCTTTGTGGATGTCACTCATTGACGGCTCGATTCTAGCAGCGAGCTGGCGCGGGGTGCGGTGGCGACCGGCACCCCGCGACGCGGGCAGGGCGGCGCTATGGCGTGCCGCGGAGGATCGGGGGCAGGACAACGATCCCCGCGTCACCAGCCGGGATGGCTGTCTGGTTGATGGCCGCCTTGGGCACGCTGACGCCCCGGTGGCAGGTGTAGCAGCCCGGCACGTTGTAGTACTGGCCGTCGATCAGCTGGTAGGAGAAGCGGCTCGCTCCGCCCTGGAGTTCGCTCGGAATGGCGTCTTTGGGGATGGAGCCGTAGCTGGTCCAGTTCTCCTTGAGCCAGGTGGTGAGCTGCAGCATCCGGGTCGCTTTGAGCTTATTGTAGCCATAGAGCGGGTTGGAGATATTGCTGGCCGTATCGAGCTCATAGCCGACGAAATTGCGCGAATTGTGGCAGAAGGTGCAGCCCACGCCGAGTGACCAGGAGTGATAGTTCATCACGTTCTGATTGATCGTCACCTGTTCCTGGGTGCGCCCGCCGTCGTAGGTGAGCGCCAGCGCGCCGCGACCGCTCTCCGGCACATTCGGGTCGAAGGGCTTCCAGACGAAATAGTTGTAGATGTAGTAGAGCACCGAGTCCTGGAGGCTGATCGGCTGCTGGATGGCCGGCGGCTTGAGCGCCGGGTCCGTGATCGGCTGGCCATTCTCATCGAGCGGGTCAACGGTGACCAGGATGTCGGGGACGCTCTTGATGAACTGGGTGCCGACCGTCTCCAGATTGTTGGGCGCGTTGTTATGGCAGGTGGCGCACTGCACGTAGTTGCCGCGCCAGTTGGGCAGGTCGACGATGAACTGGGCGTTCACGTCGCTCACCAGATAGAGCATGTTCCGCGCGGCGATCTTCTGCGGGTACTCGTCGCTGGCGAAGTTCTGGATATTATGGCAGTACTGGCAACCGACGCCAAGGCCGCCGGAGACATACTGCTGCATATAGGTCCAGATCTGGGCCGAGGTCATCCCCGCAAGCACCTGGACATTGACCGTATTGGGGTTGGCCTGCACCCACGCCTGACCCGCCTGCACGCCTTCGGTCCAGGCCTGTTCACCAAGCCAGGCGGCGCGCCCGTCGGTCGGCGTGTTGGGTTGTGCCCTGGTGATCACCTTGATGCCATCACTCGGGCTCCAGAGCGTCTCGGCGGCGATGGCCGCCGCCGCCCGCTCGGGGGCGAGCACCAGGCTGTAGATCCACCAGAAGGTCGCGGTGGTCACCACCGCAACAACGATGCCAACGGCCACCGAGATGAAGATTGCGGCCTGTCGATCACTGGGCCGGGTTGGCGGTTGCATAGGAGTCTCCTCGAGCTCCAGGTCAGCAGCCCGGCGGCGCCGCGTGAGCGGGAGCCGGCTCCGACATATACGTCAGGGCATAGCGGGGCGGTCGCGCTGCCCGGCCTGCCTCGGAGAAATGGAGAACGGAGATGAAGCGCCAAGGAAAGCCGTAGACGAAGACCTTGCCCAGACACGCCCTAGTATACACCCGATGCTTTGCAAGGTCAACTTTTGTTCTATGTGCAAAAGGCGGACCAGAGCTGGCAGTGCGAAGGCAACAACCGCCAGCACACCCTGCTGGCGGTTGTTGCATAGCTCACGATGCTCCAGCTGGTACTGGTGCCGGGCACCACGGGCGTCAGCCGAGCAGGGCGCCCAGGTAGTTCAGGAGAAAGACGCTGACAGGCGTTCCATCTGGAGCCAGGTTGTCAAGCCAGTTGTAGCGCACCGAGCTGAGCACAATGAAGTGGATCAGCAGCGCCACAACGAAGCCCAGGATCGTAAAGATCACGATGTTGGTGCGCACTGAGCTGCGTGAAGGCATAGGCCACTCCTTACCTTGAAAGACGGCAGACGGGCGATGGAGTCCACGCGTCGCGGACTAGAGCCCGACGCTCAACCATGGGCGCCAGACCCAGACCAGCAGGTGGGCGATCACAGCGATCACGCCGAAGGCCCAGAAGGACTTGACCACGATGTCGTGCATCAGCCAGTCCTGGTTGTTGAACAGCGATCGCCATTTCGGTGGGACCAGATCGTCGTCGTCGCGCATGGGCGAACCTCCAGCTACTACGGCGGGACCACAGGTACGGCACCAGGTACGGCCAGCGCGCCTGGCGGTGTGCGTCACATCCAGCGCTTGCGCGGCGGGACGTGAGCAACGGTATAGGTATGGGATGTAAATACCTTATACTGTCGTAAATTATATAGAAGGCAAGAAAAATTGTCAATCGTTGCTTTTAAGCAAAAAGTAGTGATCCTGCTACCAATGCGCTGTGTCCGTGGGCACACGTCTCCTGGGAGCGCGGGCATCGAGCCCTCGAACACTGCGCCCGCGCTTTCGGGTGTGTGGGGGTGCCCGCAGGCTGGATACCTACGACGCCGCTCCCCTTTCCGCCTTGCGACGGACCATGCCCGCCGCGCGCGATGGTATACTCGCATCTATGGCCAACCTGCGTCACCTCCTGCCCTACCTCGCGCGCTATCGCTGGCCCCTGCTCGCCGGGCTGCTCTGCGCCGTGATCGGCGCCAGCGCCAGCGCGCTTGGTCCCTATGTGCTGCGCCTCGCGGTCGACGAGCTCGCCAGCGGCCGCATCGTGCCGGCCAGCCTGCTCCGCTTCGCGGGCCTGATCATTGTCGCCGCGCTCGCCGATGGGATCTTCAAGTTCCTCCAGCGTATGCTCATCGGGGGCACGGCCTACCGCATCGAGTTCGACCTGCGCGCAGCGCTCTTCGACCGCTTCCTGCGCCTCGACCAGGGCTTCTATGCCCGCCACCACACCGGCGACCTGATGGCCCGCGCAACCAATGATCTCGGCGTGGTGCGCCAGTTCCTTGGCCCGGGTCTCAATGGCACGGCTACCGCCCTGCTGACGTTCGCCGCTGCGGCCGTGCTGATGCTGACGATCAACCGTACCCTGGCGCTGATTGTGCTCCTGCTGTTGCCGCTATCGACCCTGGTCTTTGTGCTGGTTGGGCGGCGGATGCGTCAGGTCTTCACCAGTGTTCAGGACCAGTTCGGCGTGATCTCGACCCGGGCCCAGGAGCATTTCTCGGGCATCCGCACGATCAAGGCCTACGCCCAGGAGGAGGCTGAACTGGCGGTGTTCGCCGAGGACAACCGGCGCTACCGCGAGCTCAATCTGCGCTATGTGCTGCTCAGCGGGGCGCTCTGGCCCAGTATGGCGCTCTGCCTCGGCGCGGTGGCCGCCCTGGTGCTGCTCGTGGGCGGGCGCCTGGTGGCGAGCGGGGCGATCAGCATTGGCGCGCTGGTGCAGTTCAACGCCTACCTTGGCCTGCTCAGCTTCCCGATGATTATGCTCGGCTGGATGGTCTCGCTCTATCAGCAGGCCGCCGCCTCGATGGGCCGCCTGGTGGAGGTGCTGCACCAGCAGCCGGCCATCGCCTCGCCGCCGCAGCCGATCGCCCTGCCTGCGCCCCGCGGCGCCGTGGAGTACCGCGGGGTGGGCGTTCGCTTCAGCGCCGAGGCCCTGCAGGCCGGCCGTGATGACCCCGGCTCACCTGCGAACGAGCGGCACGCCGGCTGGATGTTCTACGATGTCTCCTTTAGCGTCCCGGCTGGCCGTTCGCTCGCGATCGTCGGCGCCACCGGCGCGGGCAAGACGACCCTGGTCAACCTGCTGGCTCGCGTGCGCGACCCCGACGCCGGCGCGGTGCTGCTCGACGGCAACGATGTGCGCCGGCTCGCCCTGGCCGACCTGCGGCGCGCGGTGGGCTATGTGCCCCAGGAGACCTTCCTCTTCAGTGTGCCGCTCCGGGATAATCTCACCTTCGGCGTGGACGACCCGGCCGACCCGGCGGTTGCCGCGCGCCTGCAGTACGCCGTCGCCGTCTCGCGCCTGGTCAACGACCTCGGCCAGTTCCCCGACGGGCTGGCGACCATGGTCGGCGAGCGCGGGGTCACGCTCTCGGGCGGCCAGAAGCAGCGGGCGGCGATTGCCCGCGCCGTGCTGCGCGACCCGGCCGTGCTGGTGCTGGACGACGCGCTGAGTAGCGTTGACACCCACACGGCCGCCCAGATCCTGGCCGGCCTGCGCGATGTGCTGCGCAGGCGCACCAGCATCATCATCGCCCAGCGCATTGCTACCGTGCGCGAGGCCGACCAGATCATCGTGCTCCACGAGGGGCGCATCGTGGAGCGGGGCAGCCACGCCGAACTCCTGCGCCTCGGCGGGCGCTACGCGGCTATGTATCGGCGTGAGTTGCTCGCGGCAGAGTTGACTGATTGAGGAATGGCGATGTCCCGCGGGTTCGATGACGATGTCATCCTTGGCAAGGCGTACGATGGCCGGCTGGTGCGGCGGCTGGCGGTGTTCGTCGTGCCCTACTGGCGCCGGCTGGCGCTGGCTATTGCCCTGCTGGTCGGCGCGACCCTGGCCGAGATCGTGCCGCCCCTGCTGGTCCAGCGGGCGATCGATGGGCCGATCAGCGCCGGCCGCCTGGACGGCCTCACGCCGCTCTTCGCCCTCTATGCCGGCGCCCTGCTGGTGACCTTCGTGCTGCGCTATAGCCACAACTACATCATCAATAGCATTGGCCAGACGGTGATGCAGGACATGCGCGTCAAGCTCTTCCGCCATATTCAGCGCATGAGCCTGAGCTTCTTCGACCGTAACCCGGTTGGCCGGTTGCTCACTCGCATCACCAACGACGTGGACGCGCTGAACGAGTTCCTCACCCAGGGCCTGGTGCTGATCCTGGGCGACCTGGTGACCCTGGTCGGCATCGTGGCGATCATGTTCGCCCTGAACTGGCGGCTGGCGTTGATCAGCCTGGCGACCCTGCCGGTGCTGATGCTGATCGTCGCGCTCTACCAGCGCCTCATGCGCGCCACCTATCGCCTGGTGCGGCAACGGCTGGCGCTGATCAATGCCTACCTGAACGAACAGATCGGCGGGGTCCTGGTGACCCAACTCTTTGGTCGCGAGCAGGCCAGCAAGGCCCACTTCCACACGTTGAGTGAGGACTACCTGGCGGCAAATACACGCTCGCTCCTGATCTTTGCGATCTTCATCCCGGCGGTGCAGCTGATCGCCGCCATCGCGACGGCGGCCCTGCTCTACGGCGGTGGCCAGGGGGTGCTGGCGGGCTGGGCCACCCTCGGCATGCTCACCGCCTTTGTGCTCTACACCGAGCGCGCCTTCCAGCCGATCCGCAACCTCGCCGAGCGCTACACCGTGCTCCAGGCGGCGATGGCCTCGGCCGAGCGCATCTTCGGCGTGCTGGACAGCCCGGAGGAGGTGCGCGACCCCGAGCATCCCGTTGCCCTGCCCACACCGGTGCGCGGCGCGATCAGCTTCGACAAGGTGGTCTTTGGCTATGATCCGGACGAGCCGGTGCTCAAGGGGATCAGTCTGCACATCCCGGCCGGGCAGGCCGTAGCGATCGTCGGCGCCACCGGGGCCGGCAAGAGCAGCCTGGTCGGCCTGATCGCCCGCTTCTATGATGTGCAGCAGGGCCGCATCACGCTCGACGGCGTGGATATCAGGCAGCTGCGCCAGCGGGATCTGCGGCGCCACGTGGCAGCCGTGCCACAGGATCCGGTCTGTTTCTCCGGCACAATCGCCAGCAACATCCGCCTGCACAATGACGCGATCAGCGACGCCCACATGCGCTGGGCCGCCGAGACGGTGAATGCGGCCAGTTTTATCGAGCGGCTCCCCGGCGGCTACGATCACGAGGTGCGCGAGCGGGGCGCCAATCTCTCCCTTGGCCAGCGGCAGTTGCTGGCCTTCGCGCGGGCGCTGGCCTTCAATCCCGCGGTGCTGCTGGTGCTCGATGAGGCCACCAGCAGTGTCGATACGGCGACCGAGGCGCTCATCCAGCAGGCGCTCGAGCGCATGCTGCGCGGGCGGACCAGCATCATCATCGCCCACCGGCTGAGCACCATCCGGCACGTGGATCGGATCATCGTGCTCCACCAGGGCCGCGTAGTCGAAGATGGCAGTCACGCAGCGCTCATGGCGCGCCGGGGCTACTACTACCGGCTCTACCAGCTGCAGTTCGCGGAACAGGGCGAGGTACAGCCCGTCGGCCCTGAACAGCGCTGATGCCTTCCCTCCTCCGCTCAGCGGCACCCTGGTGCTGCGCGGCCCCGCGGCCGCTTTGTGATGCCGCGGGGCGGCAGGGCAGCGCCGGGGGCGCGGGATGCGGCCATCGGCAGCGTGCGGGGCGCGCCGTCCCCGCGCCCCCGGGCGGCGAGCGCTGGCCACAGGCAGCGTGCGGGGCGCGCCGCCCCCGCACCCCCGGGCCGGGGGCCGGCGGCGGCCCCCGGCCCCCCCGGCGGGGGGGGGGGGGG
>Ga0272446_1006912_pt1 | contig 11552 bp, 9 predicted proteins | sample YNPCB0061_FD_194587 | JGI IMG/M metagenome (GOLD analysis project Ga0272446, IMG submission 194587) | Hot spring microbial mat communities from Yellowstone National Park, WY, United States - YNP-CB-006-1 | ecosystem: Environmental > Aquatic > Thermal springs > Hot (42-90C) > Sediment | place...
TACCGATGTAAGGTCTTCATTATCCGGATATAAACGGGGGGCTCCAGGTATCGGTTCCGACACAAGCCGGCCCGCAATAGACCGAATGGCCTGAGAAAAGGGGCTCTCTTGCTGCAGCAGGAGGGCCGGTTTGCGGGCCGCTACGGATGCGCTTACCAGGGGATCCCGGGGAATATACCCAATATATTCTACCGCAAGTTCCAGGTTTTTCTGGGCAATTTCCCGCAGTTTAATGCCCACCCCGAGGTCCTGGGGGCCTGTTCCCATGTTGAGCAGTATCCGAGGATAGAGTTGTTCCACCTGGGCGAGGGCTTTTTGAGCCCCATCTCCGAAATTCTGCAAAAGGGACGCTTTAAGAACTGAATAGGTGTTGGGACTCCCTTCCATCTTTTGGGAAAAGAAGTTGCTTATCAGGGGGCGTTCCGGTCCCTTTGGCGGAAAAGAACGGATCAGGGCTCGATAAAAAACGGTTTTTAGAAACGAATAGGCATTAAGGATCGCGGTACTTTCTCCCATGGTCACAATCAGGCCTGAACTGCTGGTAAGAAAAAAGTCCACCGTATTGTAGGATGAACCGGCGCCTAAATCCATAAGGATATAGTCTGCAGGGAGGCTGGAAATACCCTTGATAATCTTTTGTTTGGTAAAGAAATCCAGGTTTGCTGTCCCCGGCAGGAGGGTGTCCCCGGGAATAAAAAAGAGCCGGGGAATTCCCGTTTCCATAAGCAGGGCTTCCAGGCTCGTTTCGGTGCGGTAGACCAGGTTACCGATTCCAGGATGCCGGTTTTTTATACCCAGCAGGGTGTGCAGGTTCGAAGCCCCCAGGTCCAGATCGATGAGAATCGTGGTTTTCCCAAGTTCAGCAAGGGCTACCGCACAGTTCACCGCAAAGACGCTTTTGCCGACCCCTCCCTTTCCTGATGCTACCGGTAAAATTATTGCCATACCCTAAGTATGGGAAACAAAAGCTGTATATGCAAGTATTTCTCACCCTTTGTGCTGTGTAAGGGCTTTACTTTTTTTTGTGCTTCGGATATAGTAGCCCATACTTTGTATGTATAGGATACTCCGGAAGGAAGGTTTGTTATGTCACGGACTTGCGATATCTGCGGAAAACACACGGTAACTGGAAACAAGGTTAGCCATGCAAAAAATCATAGCCGCCGTACCTGGAAACCCAACCTGGTAAAGGTAAAGACTGAAATCCAGGGAACAACCATCACCCTTAAGCTCTGCACCCGCTGTCTTAAGAGCGACTATGTTACCAAGAAGGTCTAAGGTTTATAGAACCTGGCCAACTCATCGGTCGGCCCACTGCCCGGCTGAAAGCTGAAGAGACTGCCTCGAACAGGCAGTCTTTTTTTTTAGTGCGCCCGGCGGGCGCACTAACTATCGAGTGAAGGTCCCGTACGCGCCCGGTGAAGTATTAGAGCTTACATTTCAGCCTGTCGTAGGCTGGAGCAACCCTGTCTAAGCTGAAGCCCTGTTTTGTAATATACCGGCAAATTGCCCGGTGAGAAAAATCATGGCAGAGGTGGGTGAGGAAGGCCTTCTTCGGCTTAACGGTACGGATTACCTCAAGGGCTTCATCAAAACTGAAATGGGTTGGATGGGGCCGTTTCCTCAGAGCCCCGATAATGAGGATATCCAGGCCTGTAAGGATCTCCATTGTTTCCTGAGGGATTGCACTGACATCGGTGAGGTATGCCATACGGGAAGCCTTTTCCTCAATAAGCCAGCCCAGAATGGGAATACTGCCGTGGAGTACCGGCAAGGGTGTAATGCGGAGACCCTGTATAGAAACAGAATCATGTACCTCGATAGGAATAAGCTGGGGCTTGCCGCCGCCCGCCTGGGTTTCCCTGAACACATAGCTAAACCGTCCTTTCATTTCGTGTATGGTCGGGCTATTCCCATATACCGGCAAAGGACTGTGACAGCTTAAGGGGCGTACATCATCCAGTCCATGCAAATGGTCCGCATGGGCATGGGTGAGAAAAATTGCATCCAGGTGCTGAATCTTCGCGCGGATTGCCTGGAGCCTGAACTCAGGCCCCGTATCGATGACCAGGTCACCGCCGGCTTCACCCTGTATATACAGGGATGCCCGATACCGCTGGTCCCTGGTATCCCAGGATTTGCAAACCGGACAGGTACAACCCACAACGGGGATACCATGGCTTGTTCCCGTTCCAAGAAATTCTATGATCATAGGCCTTCGTTGTACCAGGCTGATAGGGGCTCGTCAACCTGAAGGCATCGTACCTGTCTTGCGATAAAATCTAATAGTGACTACTATTACAGTATGGCTGATGCAGAACTGGTGCGGGTCTTGGATTATATCTTGAATCGTTCCGATGAGAACACCATAGAGGCTATTGCGGCGGCGGTGGTGCGCCGTAAACGGGACCTAGCTCTTTTTGGTTCCGCGGGTTTGCCGGACCCGAAAACCTGGGCTCATAAGGTCGCCGCCGATATCAATGTGAATGCCAGCCTGGACGGTATTCGTACTACGGTGCGTAACATGGTATCGGAAATGTTGCAACGGGAGGCCCCCGAATTAAGCGATGAAGAGCGGGAAGAACTTTTAAATTCCTGGGTTCCCCTGGAGACCGCTGGTCCTGGCAATATGGGGGGTAAAAGGGGCAGTACTGCAGGAAAAACTGTACCGCCGGATGTGCTTGCCGCTATGGTTCATCAATTTGTAGCCTATTCTATGGGAACCCTGCCTGCCAAAGAAGATGCGGCCCTTCGCAAAGAACTGGGATCCTGGCCAGAACGGTACTGGGAATCCTTTCCCCAGCTAATCCGATCCTTAATAACCGATTATATTGATGGAACTATAGACGATGGAGAATTTTCTCAAAAGTTAATGGCCAGCATTCAGATTGCTACAGGCACCTAGGGAGTATATATAATGTTAGAAGCCGAGGCGGTTGTACTGCCATTCACCGATGCTGAACGAGTTTCAGGAGCCGAGCTCGAAGAACAAAAACATTGGGTTGCTGACTATCGGGGCCTGGATTTGTTCCGCGATTTGCCTATTGCGGTGATGGTTTTTAATAATCATCGGCAGATCGTGTTTATTAATGCAAAGGCGAAATCTTTTCTGGCGGAACCGGAAGCAGACCCCTTTGGGTTGCGTCCCGGCGAAGCCTTTGGGTGCATCCACGCCCATGAGACAGCAGGCGGCTGTGGTACAGCCAATTTTTGCCGGTACTGCGGTGCTGCCAAGAGTATTGCCAGCGCCCTTTCCGGTGCTATAGATCTTCAGCAGTGCCAGATTGACCGTACCCTATCCCAACGCCATGATCAACTGGACCTATTGGTCTGGACCAAGCCCTTTACCACCCATAACCAGGTTTTTATTCTTGCTGCCCTCATCGATATTTCTGCGGAACAGCGGCGGGACACCTTTGAGCGTATTTTTCTGCATGATATATTGAATACCGCCTCTTCGATACAGTCGGTTTTATCTCTTATAGATGACAATGAAAGCGGTATCCGGGAATACCTGGATCTGGCTAAGATTGCGGCGGAACAACTTACCGAAGAAATCCAGACCCACCGAAGTATTTGGGATGCGGAGCATGGCAGTTTATCTGTGAATGCATCGGTTGTTTCGGTGAGTTCGATGTTGCAAAAGGTAGGTACCCTCTATAATTACATGGCGGAAGAACGGGGAATTACGGTGACGATTTATCCTTGCGGGGAGAAAAAAATCATCAGTGATGAGGTCCTCTTAAAACGGGTTGTGTCTAATCTGGTAAAGAATGCCATAGAGGCCTGCCATACTGGAGACAAAGTAGAACTTCGCTGTATTGATCTGGCCGATTCGGTGGAAATACAGATTAAAAATCCCGCTGTAATTCGGGAAGAAGTCCAGGCAAACCTCTTTAAGCGGTCCTATTCCACGAAGGCTAAGGGCAGGGGGTGGGGAACCTATGCGGCCCGGCTTTTTGTGGAAGAATACTTAGGCGGCCGTATTCGTTTCTAAAGTAATCCTGAGCAGGGTACCATTTTTACGATTCAGCTTCCTGACGACCCGGTATTTCCCCCCGGGAAAGGTGTTTAATTCGTTCAATTTCATCCCGGATCGCGGCGGCCTGCTCAAACTCGAGCCGTTTGGCATGTTCCAGCATTTCTGCTTCCAGGGCTTTTATTAATTGCTGACGTTGGGCAGGGATGAGTATATTGTAGGATTTTTCCAGGACTTCCACCGAGGTGACCGCCGCTGCCTTTTCTTCTTCCTGATGCCGGACCAGAATATCCGCAATAGCCTTCTTTACGGTGGAGGGGGTAATACCGTGGGCCTCGTTGTAGGCCATTTGAATGCTTCGCCGCCGTTCCGTTTCTGCGATTGCCTGTTTCATGGCGTCGCTCATCCGGTCTGCATACATGACCACCTTGCCCGCCGCATTACGGGCCGCCCGGCCAATAATCTGCACCAGGCTCGTGACGGATCGCAAAAATCCGATCTTGTCCGCATCCAGTATGGCGATAAAGGAAACCTCAGGCAGGTCTATCCCTTCCCGGAGAAGGTTGATGCCCACCAGGACATCAAAGTCCCCCTGCCGCAATTGGGTGAGTATTTCGACCCGTTCTATGGTTTCTACTTCGCTGTGGATATACCGGACCCTCAGGCCCAGGCCGGTCAGGTAGTCCGTTAAATCTTCGGCCATTTTTTTCGTTAAGGTCAGAACCAAAGACCGTTCGCCGCTTGCAATTCGCCGGCGGATTTCGGCATAAATATCTTCCATCTGGCCATCGCTGGGCCGCACTTCGATTTCAGGGTCCAGGAGTCCCGTGGGCCGTATCACCTGTTCTACCACCCGGACGGACTGATTTATTTCTGTCGGTCCCGGGGTTGCGGATACAAAGACGGTCGAAGCAAGCCGCTGGACAAATTCGTCGTACCGCAGGGGCCGGTTATCCAGGGCGGAGGGCAGCCTGAAACCGTAGTCCACGAGGCTTTGTTTCCGGGACCGGTCACCGGCATACATGGCGCCGATCTGGGGTAAGGTAACGTGGCTCTCATCAATAAAGGTGAGGTGATCCTTGGGAAAATAATCGATGAGGGTATCCGGCGGTTCCCCGGGGCTTCGGCCTGCCAGGGGGGCCGAATAGTTTTCTATGCCCGGACAGTACCCCATTTCGGTGAGCATCTCTATATCGTATTCTACCCGTGTTTTCAGCCGTTCAGCTTCCAGGAGCTTTCCCGTGCTCTGCAGAAACTCATAGCGCTCTGCCAGTTCTGCCTTAATCTTTTCCAGGGCCTGGTTAATCATGTCCTGGGGCATGACGAATTGTTTCGCCGGATAGATGAGTGCCCGGTCCAGTTCTTCCAGCACCTGGCCCGAAATGGGATCGAAGCGGCGGATCCGGCTTACCATATCCCAATCGAGCTCGATCCGGTAGGCCTCTTCCAGATATGCGGGATAGATTTCCAGGGTGTCCCCCCGGCGGCGGAAGCGGCCCCGATCCAGCACCGCGTCGTTCCGTTCATATTGCAGTTCCACAAAGCGCCGCATGAGGGCGTTGGTATCGATGGTTTCGCCCACCGCCACCGTGGCGGTCATTTTTCGGTACACTTCGGGGGTAGCAAGGCCATAGATACAGGATACGGTGGCCACGATAATCACGTCCTGCCGTTCCATGAGGCTTCGGGTAGCCGAAAGCCGCATCCGTTCTATTTCATCATTTATCGAAGCATCCTTTTCTATATACAGGTCCCGGCTTGCCACATAGGCTTCGGGCTGGTAGTAATCGTAATAGGAAACAAAATATTCAACCGCGTTATGGGGGAAAAAGCCCTTAAATTCCCGATACAGCTGGGCCGCTAGGGTCTTGTTGTGGCTGATAACCAGGGTAGGCTTTTGCACTTGTTCGATAATCTTAGCCATCGTAAAGGTTTTTCCCGAACCGGTAACCCCCTTCAGGGTCTGGTACTGGTCCCCGGCTAAAACCCCCTGGGCCAGAGTCTGAATAGCCTTTGGCTGATCTCCTGCGGGCTCATAGGGCGCTACAACGTGGAATGGTCGCATGCAACCAGTATGGGCTGTGAATGGGATTTTTTCAAGGGGTGCTTAACGAATGTTAGGTATTTTTAGATAATAAAGACAATAAAGACGCTTATTTATTCTATTTCCTCTTTGTATTTTTCACTAATAGCTCTAAATTGCACTTTTATCATCTTAAAGATCTCTATAAGATTGGGGTCAAAATGCGTATTTGCATTATTGATTATAATTTGTTCTGTTTCTTCTGCAGTAAAAGGTTGTTTATAAACTCGTCTGGATCGTAAGGCATCGTACATATCTGCCAAAGCAACCACCTGGGCTTCTATAGGAATGTCATTCCCCACTAGCTGTTTAGGATATCCGCTCCCATCCCATTTTTCATGATGATACAAAACAATGTTCTTTGCAGTATCAGGTATTTGTTCCTTATTTAATATATTGTATCCAATAATCGGATGTTTTTTAATAACTTCAAATTCTTCTTCGGTTAGTCTAGCCGGTTTTCTTAGTATTGAATCGGGGATACCAATTTTACCAATATCATGCAGTGAAGCATACAGTCCAATTTCTCGTTTTTTAAATTCTGGGATTGCTAGTCGTTGAGCTAATTGTTTAGAAAATTCTGTGACCCGACGTATATGAAATCCCGTTTCATCATCCCGGTAATAATTGGCATTTTCCAAAACTTCTACGAGAGTCATGGTGATGGTTTCTATTTCCAACACCTGCTCTTTTACCCGTATTTCAAGACTTTCCCGATAGTTCTTTAATTCCAGCTGATTATTTACCCGAGCAACAACTTCCCGGTGGTTAAAGGGTTTAGTAATATAGTCTGCACCTCCTGCATCAAATCCTTTTATAATGGAATCTGTATCGTTCAAAGCACTTATAAAAATTACCGGTATAGATTCAGTTTTGGGCAGACTCCGTAACTGTAAAGCCAATTCATATCCATCTATGTTTGGCATCATGATATCTAAAATGAAAATGTCCGGAATTCTATATTCAAGGGATGCTAAAGCTTGAGACGCATTGTTGGCAAAACCGACATCAAAACCATTTTGTTGTAATATACTTCCCAAAATGCGAAGATTAACCGGTTCATCATCTACAATAAGAACTTTAGGTTTATTATTAAACATAGGCATGTGGTGTAACTCCCTTTATAGTGTTTATTTATCCATATTAAAAAGTTTATCAAACTCAGTAAAAAGTCTATTTATTGTTACTATATCTACATTTTCCGCCGCATTACGTAATGCTTGTCCAAACTTAATTATAGGTTCACAATGTTGTTGCTTTCCTTCGGTCATCAGCTCATTCCCAAAAGTAAAGATTTCTTCTATTGATAGTGTTACTCGTAGCATTTTAAACTTGTTTTCGTATGATTTTTTAATTCCTTTGCGAATAGCTATATCGATTTTATCCCATGAAAAATCTGTTAATACTTGTACCTCATTGTTTTCATCATTACATTCCTGTAAAATACAAGGTACAGTTTCATGGGGCAGATAATTGGATAGCAATTCTATAAATTCTAATCGGCGAAAGGGTTTTTTTAGGTAGCTTGCAATATCCGGACTATCCTGATAAGTTTCTAGTAAAGACGAAGCAGATGCTACGATAATTGGAATATGCCTTAGTTTTTCACTGCTTTTAATAGTTCGTATTAATTCTATTCCAGACATTTTGGGCATCATTATGTCTGTGATCACCACATCAATATGTTTATGATCCAGGATGTTCAATGCTTCTATCCCATTATTAGCAGTAAAAACTGTTACACTCTCTTTCCCAAGAAATTCACGTAATAAGGTTCTGTTGTAGGTGTCATCCTCTACAATGAGGACTGTTCCGCCAGTAATATGAATAGTATTTGTATCTTTTTTATTCAAATCCTGTAGATCCTGACAACAATACAAATCTTTATCTGTTAGTGGTACCTCTTTCAATGGGATGATTAAAGTAAAGGTAGCCCCTTGTTCTATGTCGCTTTCACAGGTAATAGTACCGCCCAGAAGGTTAGCTAATCTTAAAGATAGGGGTAATCCAAGTCCTGCACCACCATAGATTCGGCTTTTCCCCCCATCTACCTGATAAAAGGGATCAAAGATATACTTCTGTTGTTCTTTGGAAATTCCTATACCTGTATCGCTTACTGAAAACCATATTTGATCTACCCCATCTACCTCATTATAATGCCGGGTAATGGTAAGTTTTACAAAGCCATGGGATGTAAATTTAATGGCATTGCCTATAAGGTTGATAAGTATCTGTCGAAGTCTATTTTCATCCGTAATGATTTGATCCGGTACATATGCGGCTAATTCAACAGTAAATTCAAGGCCCTTGTTTTTTGTTATCTGACTAAAAATGATATGAATAGTATTTATTAGGGATGTTACATACACGGTATCTTCATTAACATTCATATGGCCCGCTTCTATTTTTGAAAGGTCTAAAATATCATTAATGAGGGCAAGTAATGCTTTTCCACTGGTTTGTATACCCTCGATATATGCCTTATATTGAGGGTCCTGAATCTTATCAGATAGCAGTTCACTAAAGCCTAATATGGCGGTCATGGGTGTTCTGATTTCGTGACTCATATTAGCCAGAAAATAACTTTTTACCTGTTCTGCCCGAAGGGCTCGCTGAGTTTCCTGTTCAAGCTGCAACGAATATTTATTAATTATATTAATCTTGTTTCGAAGCAAAACAAAGGAGAGGATAAAAAAGAAAACAGATATAATGATACCCAGCACTGAAACCATATTGCTTTGGGCAACTTTTTTATCCTTTAAAGATACTCGAACATTAATAAGCCGGTCTTTAACCGATAGTTTTAGTCTATACAGTTCATATAAATTATTCTCCAGTTCATCAATTGCATGTTCCAGCCTGGTGTGTTGGGCTGCCTGTGTAGTTGTGCTTTCTGTTACAATAAAACTTAAAACATTATTATACATAGAGTAAGATAATTGATAAATATCTGAAAGCATTTCTTCTAAATCAACAGCTATCTCTTTTATCATTACATTGTTATTAAGATTTTTTATTTTATCATTAGTACTTACAATTAAGTATTCAACGTTACGAAATGATTCTTTAAATCTTTCCAAGTCCTGAATATTCTGAGAATGTACATAATGGCGGGCTAAGTTGCCTGTATATCCGACTTTAATAATAATCGAATCTAATGAGTCGATCATATCATAAGATGTGGCGGTGTTCATTTCCATGTTCACCATGTCATTATTTTCTTTTACCAGCAGTCCAACCGAGGTAATAAGGATGATAAATCCAGCTATCATAACGGTATATTCTAAAAAAAACTTATTAGAAGGCTTTTGTTTTAAAGCAGAATTATTCATAGCTATTACAATATAAAGTGACCGGAATCTTTTTTCAAGAAAAAATTACCATTGTATTTTAGTCATATATATAGTATATTTTAACTATGAAACTTGTAATGATTATTATTGCCAGCCTATGGATGAGCTCATGTGCGGCTACCGGTACTGCTGGTAAGGAGGATAAAACTACTATGGTGCAGAAACAAGCAGAGGAGTCAAATATTTGTGTGGTGAGCGACGAAGTGTTGCGAAGGACCTTAAGTCCAGAACAATATGCGGTGGCAGTGCAGGGCGGAACGGAACGGCCCTTTGCCAATGCCTACTGGAATAACCATGACGAAGGTATTTATGTGGATGTCATCGACGGAACGCCCCTTTTTTCATCCCATTCCAAGTACGATTCCGGTACAGGCTGGCCCAGCTTCTGGGAACCTCTGGATAAAAATGCCCTGGAGCTCATAGAAGATACTTCCTTTGGTATGCGCCGTGTAGAAGTTCGATCTAAATCCTCGGGGGCCCATCTGGGTCATGTGTTTACCGACGGACCAGAGCCTACAGGGCTCCGCTATTGCATGAACTCCGCTTCCCTTCGTTTTATCCCTAAGACTGAACTGGAAAAAGCCGGCCTAGGCCAGTATGTGAAATTGTTCGAAAAATAAACCCTTGCACCAGGCAGTGCCGCTGTGATACAAAGAGGGTATGTTCAACCTATTTACAAACTACCCGGGGGAGCTCGCCGCTTTGGGGACTTCCCTCTGCTGGACCGTGACCGCCCTGGCCTTTGAATATGCGGCAAAACGTATTGGATCTTTAGCCTTAAATATTTTAAGACTCTTTGTGGCCCTGCTCATATTTATGACCATCAACCTGGTAATGCATGGTCAGCCCATTCCCATAGATGCGGGCATGCAGGTCTGGTTTTGGCTTACCCTCTCGGGCCTGGTGGGTTTTGTGTTCGGCGATATCTTTTTATTTCAATCCTATATTGATATTGGGGCCCGCACCGCCCAGGTTATTTTTGTTTCTTCCCCCCTTATGACAGCCCTTTTGGGGTTTCTCTTCCTCGGTGAACGGATAAGTCCCCGGGGTATCCTGGGCATGCTCATCGTGATTGGGGCAATTATCTGGGTCATCTTGGGAAAAGCGGCGGCGGACCGGGCTCTTTCCAATCAAAAGGAAACCAAACCCCTCGGCCATCACCGCCTGCGGGGAATTATTTTCGCCTTTCTTGGGGCCCTTGGCCAGAGCGGCGGGCTCATCCTCTCTAAAATTGGGGCACCCCACTATGACCCCCTGCGGGCTACGGAAATTCGGGTAATCGCAGGCTTCATTGGTTTTATCATTATGGCCCTGGTATTGGGTAAACTCGCTGAACCGGTCCGGGCCTTAACCAACAAACCGGCCCTAAAAGCCTTGAGCCTTGGGGCCTTCTTTGGTCCCTTCCTTGGGGTAAGCCTGGGCCTCTTTGCGGTTCAGCGGGCAAATACGGGGGTCGCCGCCACCCTTATGGGACTCACGCCGATCCTCATCGTATTTCCTTCGGTACTACTCTACAAAGAAAAGCTTACCCTGCGGGAGGTCCTGGGGGCAATGCTTGCCGTATCGGGATTAACTCTGCTCTTTATATCATGAAAGATTATTAATATTGGAGGTAACTATGTTCTTTTTTGAAAAAGATTTAAAGTCAGTCCAGATTGATGAAAAATCTACACGTACCATAAAAGCTCACGGCGGAACGCTGATGGCTTCTGAAATGCATTTTTTAGCCGGTGGAATTGGTGCCATACATAGTCATCCCCATGAACAGATTGTATATGTGCTAGAAGGGGAAGCTGAATTTACCCTAGGAAATGAAACTCGTCGCATTGGCAAGGGTGATTCGATCTATGTAGCACCTAATGTGGTCCATGGGGTTATTGCCATAACTGAATTTAACGCTCTGGATATATTCAGCCCTCAACGGGAAGATTACCTGCGCTGAAACATTAAACCAATGTTGGGAGTTAATTATGCAAAAATCCCCTCTTCCGGCCCTGATTCCTGCCCCTACATTGTATGAAGCATCCGGTGAATTCCTCTTTGCGGCGACCTTTGCACTAGATTGCGAGGCCTCTTTTTTACCCCAGCTTCGAGCCTTGCGGGATGAAATGATAGCCGCCTTTGGCGAAACGGTACT
>Ga0272446_1006913_pt1 | contig 11552 bp, 7 predicted proteins | sample YNPCB0061_FD_194587 | JGI IMG/M metagenome (GOLD analysis project Ga0272446, IMG submission 194587) | Hot spring microbial mat communities from Yellowstone National Park, WY, United States - YNP-CB-006-1 | ecosystem: Environmental > Aquatic > Thermal springs > Hot (42-90C) > Sediment | place...
TAGTATCTTCACAAAAAGCCGATTTAGAGGAAAAAATGCACATAGAAGATGAATATCTGAAAGTATTAGAGGAACGAGATAATGTTATTTCTTATTTACAGGCGCAGGTAGAGGAAAAACAACAAGCATTAGAAGAGAAAGATAAAGCATTAGAAGAGAAAGATAAAGCATTAGAACAAGAAAAAAAACGCGCAGAGCAAGAAAAACAACGTGCAGAACAAGAAAAACAACGTGCAGAACAAGAAAAACAACGTGCAGAACAGGAACATAAAAAACTACTTGAAACCGCAAGATTGCTTAAATCTTTCAATGTTTCTATTGATTTGATTATGGAAAAAACAGGATTAACCCAAGAAGAAATTGAAAAATTATAGTTTTACCTTTTGTGATACGTGTATGTACGCGCGCACCTGCGTGAGGGATAGCAGCGGAAAGACCGCAACAGGCGTAGCGAATGAAGTACAGGCGTGGCATGCCACGTCTCTACCAGCGTATAGCCCGACCCGAAGCAGAAGGGCGCAAGCCCTACCTGCGCAGGGACACGCCCATAAAGAAAAAAATATCTGTACTATTTATCTATTTTAAGCACGGCTAAAAACGCTTCTTGCGGGATTTCTACTGAACCGACTTGTTTCATGCGTTTTTTACCTTCTTTTTGCTTTTCAAGCAATTTTCTTTTACGGGAAATATCCCCACCATAACACTTGGCAATAACATCTTTACGCAAGGCTTTGATGGTTTCGCGGGCAATGATTTTACCCCCGATAGCCGCTTGTATAGGAATTTCAAACATCTGACGAGGAAGTAGTTCCTTCAATTTAAGACACAGCTTTTTACCCCAATCATATGCATTACTACGATGTACAATAGCAGAAAGTGCATCTACGGGTTCGCCGTTGAGTAAAATGTCCAATTTAACCATGTCGGATTCTTTGTAACCTATCATTTCATAATCCAAAGAGGCATAGCCCCGTGAGATAGATTTGAGTTTATCAAAAAAATCAAATACAATTTCAGACAAAGGCATTTCGAATACTAATTCCACCCGTGTAGGCGTAAGATACGTTTGATTTTTGAATATACCGCGTTTATCTATACACAGATTCATGATTCCGCCTATATATTCTGAAGCGGTGATAATCTGTGCACGTACATAAGGTTCTTCTATATAATGTATTTTACCCGCATCAGGCATTTCAGACGGGTTATTGATGATGATTTGTTCTTCTGTATTTCGAAGATACGCATAATATTGTACGTTGGGTACAGTAGTAATTACATTCATATTAAATTCCCGTTCCAAACGTTCTTGAATAATTTCCATGTGCAGCATACCTAAAAATCCGCACCTGAAACCAAAGCCTAATGCCACAGAAGTTTCGGGTTCATACACTAAAGACGCATCATTAAGTTTTAATTTTTCTAATGAGGCTCTTAAATCTTCAAAATCTTCGGAGGATACAGGGAATATCCCTGCAAAAACCATAGGTTTTACTTCCTTGAAACCCTCAATAGGTGTAAGTGCGGGGTTTTGTGCATGAGTAATTGTATCGCCTACTTTTACTTCGCTTACTTGCTTAATACTTGCAATAATATAACCCACATCTCCCGTAGCTACGTACTCGCGAGGTTCACGTTCCATACGTAAAATTCCTACTTCCTCTGCAAAATAATCGGTTTGAGTTGCCATAAAACGCACTTTATCTCCTTTTCGGATAATGCCATTTTGCACTTTAAAGTAAGCAATTACCCCTCGGTAAGTGTTAAACAAAGAATCAAAAATAAGGGCTTGCAGGGGTGCATCAGGATTACCTTTGGGAGCAGGAATACGTTCTACAATCCTTTCTAATATAGTATCTACGCCTATACCTTCTTTACCCGATGCATGGATTATATCCTCACGGTTACAACCCAAAATATCTACCATTTGGTCTTTTACTTCTTCTACCATAGCAGAAGCCAAATCTACTTTATTGAGTACAGGAATAATTTCCACTTCATTTTCCAAAGCCAGATACAAGTTTGAAATGGTTTGTGCCTGAATACCTTGTGTAGCGTCCACTAATAGTAACGCACCTTCACAGGCAGCAATAGAACGCGAAACCTCATAACTAAAATCTACGTGTCCAGGTGTATCAATTAAATTAAGTACATATTTTTCACCTTTATAGTAGTAATCCATTTGTATAGCATGGCTTTTGATAGTAATTCCTCTTTCTCTCTCCAAATCCATGTCATCAAGGACTTGGGCTTGCATTTCCCGCTTGGAAATGGTTTTTGTGTGTTCCAATAATCTATCTGCTAACGTTGACTTACCATGGTCAATATGGGCTATGATACAAAAATTTCGTATATTCTTCATAAACGAGGGCAAAAATACGTAAAAAACATATTCCAATATAAAAAAACATAAATCACTGATTTTCATTAAAATACTAAATCATGTTGGTTGGGAATACAAACCAATACAAAAAAAATATTAAATAATTGTTGCTTTTTTTCTTGCTTCTATAAAAACAAGTATTTATCTTTGCCTAACATTTTAATAATTATCGGTAAACCTATATGAAAAAGTTATCAAAAGTTTTACTTGCCCTCGTGCTGTGGGTTGCTGTTTCAGCAAGCATGTATGCACAAAATCAAAGAAATCTTGTTCCTGTAAAGCTGAATACCAAACAAAATCAGTTCATTGACGCAGAACCTAGCCCTGTCCGCAAACCTTTGAATGCATTAAGTACATTCTCCAATGCCAACAAAACCAGTGTAATTAGCTTCAAAACTTTGGGTGCTGCGGGTAATTCTTACACTGGTATCGGACCAAACCGTCACCGCGTAGCCGCAAACAATGCTACCAACTCTATTGTACATATACACCGTGCCACCACCTCAACTGGTGGTACAGGTAAATACAGAATAGACGTATCCAGCAATGCAGGTTCAACATTCACAAATGACGTACTTATTTATGACAACCTTGCATCAGGTACTATTGGTAACGGACGCTATCCACAAGTAGTTATCCATAACCCTTCAGGTAATACCAACCCTGCCAATGCTTTTGCCGCAGGTTTAGGTGCTTTGACAGATGGTTCTACAACGAATGGTTGGAAGGGTTACGGTATGTGTGCCGCTAAATTTGATGGCACTATGCAATCTGAAATGGCATCTGCCAACAGTTATCTTATTGCTCAAAGTTTACATGAAGCTAATGGTGTATACTGGGCAGCAGACTTCAAAACCAAAAATGATGATACAGAAGACACATTGGTTGTATGGAAAGGAACATGGAATACTTCAATGAACCGCATTGACTGGACATTGAACAATAAACTCAAAATGGGTGCTACCATGAATTCCACACCTGAAGCTACTGTTCAAGATATTTGTATTGCTTTTTCTCCTGACGGTATGACAGGTTATATTATGGTACGTGGTGACTTGGCGGCTACGCACCCAAGCAATACCTGCGCTCCTATATTATGGAAATCTACTGATGGTGGTACTACATGGAGTTTGATTAACTATGACATGGGTAACATGAATATCCCTAATGTAACTGCTAATCTACCTGTGGCCCCTAACAGAGCTACTCCTGTAAACTTTTTCTATGCCGCTGATATTACCGTAGATAACACGGGTAAATTTCATATCATTGGTGCAGTAGCTGGTGCCGCAGGTGATGGTGTAACTCCAGACTCTACTTTCTATCTGTATCCTAATGCTTCCCTTTATTTAGTGCATGTATGGGGTTCAAATGCTTCTAACGTTCAATCCCGTATGATTGATAGTTTACAAGCATATTCCTTCCCCGTAGGTACTTCCACTACCGTAGAAGATGATTGCCGCGCTCAAATTTCACGTACAGAAGATGGCACAAAAGTATTCTTCGTTTGGGCTGATGACCATGATGCTACTGGTAAACCTGATATTTGGATGCAAGCCCTAAACCCAGGTACAAATATGTATACACCAATAAAAGCCGTTACCAATGGCACTGCCCGTGCCAATGATGCAGAACAACTTTCTATTTCCCCTACCGTACTCGGCAACACAGGTTGCTATGAAGTTCCCATGGTAATTGGTAAACCCTTAACTGATGCTGGTTCTGAAACTACTTATACATACATTGATGACGCACAAGTTTGTGATGCAGAATTTACTTTAAGTACTGTAGCTAACAATGTAGCTAATGCTACTGAACCTGCTACTTTCCAAGCTTATCCTAATCCTGCTACTGAAAGTGTAAACTTTACTTATACGCTTTCTAACAAAGCAAATACTGAATTAAGCGTATTTGCATTAGATGGTCGTTTGGTATCTACTATTACCAAAGGTAACCAAGGTGCAGGTACTTATACTTATACTTTCAACCGTGCTGAATTACCTGCAGGTGTTTACATGGCACGTTTTGTAGTAGATGGTAAAGTAAATCACACTAAAGTTGTTTTACACTAATCTTTAACTCTTGGTAAAGAGGGAGGTCAGCAGAGAAAAAACTGCTGACCTTTTTTTATGTTTATGACGACTGTTTTTTGGGCGTGTCCCCCTGCGCTTCGGGGTCGGGCTATACGCTGGTAGAGACGTGGCATGCCACGCCTGTACTTCATTCGCTACGCTCACTGCGGGCTTTTCGCTGCTATCCCTCACGCAGATACGCGCGTACCTATATGTACACGTAAAAACAAGAAGTGTTTTTAACCCTTTCACTCGGGGGCGGGTGGGCGGGTAAACCCGAAACCTCCACAAAAAACACTTCTTTTGCGTTAGGCATGCGAAGGGCATGCGTGCTTGCACGCATGGTGCAACGCACCGAAGCGATAGCGTAGCCCGTAGCACGCCGACTGCGCCGCGCAGCAAGCAGGAACGCCCAAAAACTATATAAAAAACCGTTGAATACTTTATGCGTTCTCAGATGTTCTTTGAATACATATTTCTACATTATGATTGTCAATCTCTGTATTGATACCATTGATTATCACATTTTGAATGGTAATGCTGTTTGCCAAGACTTCATTCTGAATGTATTCCTCAAAATTCCTGATAGCATCAATTATTTCTTCTGCACTTTTATATTGCACCGTGATACGGTCTGTAACCTCAAAACCTAAATCTTTACGCAAGTTCTGTATTCTGTTTACAAATTCCCTCGCAATACCTTCCTGTTTTAATGCAGGTGTAATGGTAGTATCCAATGCTACACTGATGCCATTTTCAAAGGCATAAGCCCAGCCTTGCACTTCTTCTGCAATAAAATCCACATCTCCTTGGGATAATGTAAATTCTCCAATAGTATAAGTTTGTCCTGAATTAAGCGCTTTATCTAATGCTTTTTGCTCATCTTGGCTTAATGCATTGATTAAATTAGCTACCTGTTGCGTTTGCTTTCCAAATTTTGCCCCCAAATTTTTGAAATTAGGTTTTACTTTTTTGACAAAAATACCTGAATTTTCTTCTGCATATTCCAATGTTTTTACATTTGTTTCGGACAAAATCAAGTCTTTAACCTGTTCATAATGTTCTTTTTGTTTGGCATTCAGTACAGGTACAAGTATTTTTGCCACAGGTTGGCGTACAGGTATCTGTATCTTTTTACGGATAGAATGTACTAAACTACATGTTTGTTGTGCTAATCCCATTTTTTGCTCTAAATCAGGGTTCAGTGCCTCTGTATTCACTTTTGGATACTCCGCCAGATGCACAGATTCATAGTTTTCCAATTGTGTTATACCATTTAAGTTTTGATATAAATTTTCTGCATAGAAAGGGGCAAAAGGCGATATGAGTTTAGCTACGGTAATTAAACATTCATATAAAGTTTGATAAGCGGCTAATTTATCTTCGTTCATTTCACCTTTCCAAAACCTTCTGCGGCACAGGCGTACGTACCAGTTAGAAAGTTCTTCATCTACAAATTTTTGAATAGCACGCGTAGCAGGGGTAGCATCATAATCGTCCATGCAGGTTTCTACATACTCAATGAGATGATGCAATTTAGAGATTATCCATTGGTCTATTTCAGGACGATTTTGATAGGGTATAAAAGATTTATCCTGATAAAAATTGTCAATGTTAGCATACAAAGCGTAAAAGTTGTAGATATTGTTCAGTTTGCCAAAAAACTCTTTTTGCACATCAGCTACGCCGTCAAAACTGAATTTGAGATTATCCCAAGGCGAAGCATTACTTATCATATACCAACGGATAGGGTCTGCGCCATAGCCTTCCTTGCGATATTTTTTGTTTTTGTCTTCGGGTAATTGTTCGGTATCTCCAAGAATGGCTTTGAATGGGTCTATGGCATTCCCCAAACGTTTGGACATTTTCTGTCCTTTTTCATCTAATACCAAACCATTGGCAATCACATTTTTGAAAGCTACACTATCAAATAGCATAACCGCAATAGCATGCAAGGTAAAAAACCAGCCGCGGGTTTGGTCTACGCCTTCGGCAATAAAATCCGCAGGGAAGTTAGCTTTAAATATCTCTTCATTTTCAAAAGGATAATGCCATTGTGCATAAGGCATAGCCCCACTGTCAAACCAAACATCAATCAAATCATTTTCACGATAGTAAAATTTGCCTTGTTTGAGTAAAATAATTTCATCAACCAACGGTTTATGCAGGTCTATCTCAAAGTTGGGTATGCGCAAAGAAAGCTCTTTGAGTGAAATATATCCTGTCATTGACGTATGCGGTACAATGACATCAAGAGGTAATTCTTTTGCATTTGACCAATCAAAATATTTTTTTGCCATTTCGGTTTTCATGAAACCTTTTTCTATGAGTTCCTGCACAGAACCGATACAAATTTCATCTTTACCGTCTGTATCTCTCCATACAGGTAACGGAATACCCCAAAAACGAGAACGGGATAAATTCCAGTCTACAATATTTTCCAACCAATTACCAAACCTTCCGCTGCCTGTACTTTCAGGCTTCCAGTTGATTTGTTTATTCATTTCCACAAGTTTATCCTTAAAAGCTGTGGTTTTAATAAACCAACTGTCTAATGGATAGTACAGAATAGGTTTGTCTGTACGCCAGCAGTGTGGGTAGGTATGTTCGTATTTTTCCACTTTGAACGCTTTGTTTTCTGTTTTCAGTTTGATGGCAATGCGCTCATCTACACTCAAATACTCTTTTCTGCCTTGTTTTTCAGTTTCTTGTTTTTTTTCTTCTTCGGTGAGGTACTCCGCTTTTACGTATTCGCCTGCAAAATCGGTTACTTCTTGTACAAAACGCCCTTTTTTATCCACTAAGGGTACTTCTGCATTATCGCGTGTAACCGTCATAGGTGCAATGCCATTTTGTTTGGCAACTCGAAAGTCGTCTGCGCCAAACGTAGGAGCAATGTGTACAATACCTGTACCATCTTCTGTACTTACAAAATCTCCGATAATGGTAATAAAGGCTTTTCCTTTCGGTTGCAGGTATGGTAAAAGTTGCTCATATTCCAAATTGGCTAGTTCTGCACCTTTGAAGGTTTTGAGAACGGTATGTTCAAGGTCATTTTTTTGTCCGAAATAGCGGGCAAGTGCATTTTCTGCAAGAATAACCACTATTTCTTTTTGGGTATAGCGGTTTGTGGTTTTAACGGCACAATAGGTGATTTTTTCACCCAAAGCCAATGCGGTATTGGAAGGTAACGTCCAAGGTGTAGTTGTCCATGCAAGGAATGCCAAATCAGGTAAATAGCTATCTAACCCAAGAACTTTTATTTTTTCAAGGTTTGACGGAGTGTTTTTTACAAAAAATTGAGCTACAATCGTAGTATCTTTTACATTTTTGTACGTACCCGGTTGGTTGAGTTCATGCGAACTTAACCCTGAACCTGCCGCAGGAGAGTACGGTTGAATGGTATATCCTTTATATAAAAGTTCTTTTTCGTGCAGTTTTTTGAGCAAATGCCAGCAAGTTTCTATATATTTGTTCTCGTAAGTTATGTACGGATTTTCTAAATCTACCCAATATCCCATGATTTGAGTGAGGTTATTCCATACATTCTGATATTTGAGTACATCTTTTTTACAAACCGCATTGTATTCGGACACAGATATTTTTGTACCAATATCTTCTTTGCTGATGCCGAGGGATTTTTCTACCTGTAGTTCTACGGGTAAACCATGTGTATCCCAACCTGCTTTTCTATGTACTTGATAGCCTTTAAGCGTTTTATATCTGCAAAAAATATCTTTTACAGTTCTTGCCATAACATGGTGAATACCAGGTATACCATTGGCAGAAGGCGGACCTTCATAAAACACAAAAGGCGTTTTACCTTCGCGTGAAGTAATACTTTTCTTAAAAATATCATTTTTTGCCCAAAATTCTGTAATTTTAGCTTCTTCCTGAGCATAAACATAGTTGGATTTGTATTCAGGGTGTTTTTTCATGCGTGCAAAGTTAGGGAATAATGAAATATTTTAATCTCATTATTTTTTTATTTTTTATAGCGTGTCCCTTCGCTGCGCTTCGGGTCGGGCTATGCGCTGATAGAGACGTGGCATGCCACGTCTGTACTTCACAGGCTACGCCTGCTGCGGGCTTTCCGCTGCTATCCCTCACGCGGAAAACAAGGTAAAATAGTTCGTTTAGCTTATTAGATGTTGTGCTGTTTTTCGGTAATTTGCGAATTGATGCGAGGGCGGGGCGAAGCCCCGCCCTCGCAAAAACCCGTTTTTTTTTAATTGCGTTAGGCATGCGGAGGGTTGCGTAGCAAGTGCGATAGCACCGAAGCGATAGCGTAGCCCGTAGCACGCCGACTGCGCCGCGCAGCAAGCAGGAACGCCCAGAAATATATTTAATTTTTCCTCTGAATATGGTAAGATACACCCATCTGCAAATTAAATATACCTGTCCAAGTTTTACTTGTCAGTTCTTTGGTTTGGTTTATAACCGCTTCCGTATTCGGTGAATATAAATACGGTGTATAACCCACAGATAAATATGGAGATATAATTTTTTCTTTAATTTCAAAACAATATCCAAATTTAAGTGTTAAATTACCTCCTATGCCGTATGCTTTGGATTTTTTTTCATCATATTCAAAAGACTCCCCATTGAGATTTCTAAATAACCCGTTGGATATAGCAGAAACTATTAAATTCACGTAAGCATTTTTTAATTTTTCAGAATTTTCATAATGTAAAATATACCCTAATTGCAAGAAATGAAGGTTTAGAATATTTTTGAAGTTTTCGTTTTTGGCAGAACTCCTGAAATAGGAATACGAAAGGTTTATTCCGTGTTTGAGATTATTAGAGGATTTGAATATATAGGAAAGCGAAGGATTTATCCCATGTATCAATAGAGGTTGTTTTTCGGTTAAAAAGGGTCTACTGAAATTGTATGTTTGAATAGCTTTATCCCACTGTTTGGAATAGATATATTGATAGGCAATATCTCCTTTTATCTCTTGTGCTGATACGTATTTGAACGTCATGTAAAGCACGAAAATACATACTAACTTTTTCATTTTTTTACACTGTTTAAGATGTCTATAACTGCTTTATAACCTGCTTCCATTGCTCCATGCACCGTTTGATGGTGTCCATTGATATTCATAGCTTCACCTGCAAAGAACAATTTATCATTGATGGGCTGGTATGCTATTTTTCTTGCATCTCCCATGCCTACGGTGCTGTAAGAATACGCACCTCGTATGAAAGGGTGCGTCGTCCAATTTTGAACATACGAAGCTATAAAAGATGCACTTGCCTGACCGCTATACATAGTATCCAACTCTTGAAGAAGAGCATTGGTAATAGCAGTATCACTTCCTAATGAGGTTAAGTATTCTGCTTGTTCTCCCATCACAAAGGCAAGCAAAATGTTATCTTGTTGGGCTTTGCCTACACTATCATCAGCATAAGCGGCGCAAATGCTTCCCCCTGATATGTTTTCATCAAAAAACTTGTTGCTGAATTTAAGAAACACTTTCATGCCTGCATCCATACCAATTTTTGAAAAGGCATTTGTTTTTTCAGCAGGTAACGATGGTAAAAACTCAATATCGCCAGATTTAAGTACGGTAATAGGCACAGTAATAATTACTTTATCTGCTGAGTATGTATTACCATTTGAATCCATAATTTTTATAGTAGAACCTGAATAATCAATTTTATCTACTATGGTGTTCAACAGAACTTTATTTTTTACATGCGGCGTAATATGTTTATCTATCACGTCAAAGAAAGTTTCTTCAAATTTGAAATCATCATCACCTGCGTTCCAGTTATCCTCTTCAAGGTTGTTGTAATAAACAGACAATCGAGATGCGCTTGCACCTTGGTCGCCTGCAATAGTCTCTACAATATATTTGTACTCATTTCCAAATCCTTGTTGAATTGCATAGTCTTTGTAAGAAACATCAGGTAAATTTTTCCCTTCAAAAATATCTATATCTTTGGGTAGTTTATCCACTAATTGATTGTTAAACCAATACTTTATTTTGGTATCGTCTAATGTAATTTTAGTATTTGTTTTTTTAATCAAATCGCCTAAAATACTGTTTTTTCCGTGTAACCACTGCGCTCCAAGGTCTATGGGAAAATTGGCAAAACCTGTCAATTTAGCTAATCTGCCGCCATATTTAGAACTTGCCTCCAAAATCTGAAAGTCTACACCTTTGGATTTGAGTATATACCCTGCATACAAACCTGATGCTCCTGCACCAATAATGATGATTTTGCCCTCATATTTTACCCCATCAAATAAGGTTTCTTTTCTACATGCTGATAGTAAAGGAGAAGTACCTAAAAGCCCAAGTAGAGAAAACAACGAAGATTGTTTTAGGAAATTTCTTCTGTTCATAATAAATGTATTGCAAAAAAAACAATTGTCAGAATTTTCAAAATAAAATTTAGGTTAATTGTTTGTTTACCTTGCAAAAACAAGTATAGAATAATAATTTTTTGGGCGTTCCTGCTTGCTGCGCGGCGCAGTCGGCGTGCTGCGGGCTTCGCTATCGCTTCGGTGCGGTTCGCACCATGCTTACGCATGCCCTCCGCATGCCTAACGCGTGTGTGGCGTATATGTACGCGCGTTATCCGCGTGAGGGATAGCAGCGAAAAGCCCGCAACAGGCGAAGCCTGTGAAGTACAGACGTGGCATGCCACGTCTCTATCAGCGTATAGCCCGACCTGAACGCAGTGAAGGACACACCCATATATGTTATTAAACATTATTAAAAGAAGTGCTATTCTCCGATAACTTCAAATTCAGTACGCCTGTTTTTTTTGCGACCTTCTTCGGTATTGTTATCTGCAACAGGTTTAGAACTTCCATATCCTATGGCTTCCAAGCGTTTTTTATCTATACCTTTGCTTATCAGATAGTTCATTACTTCATTTGCCCTGTCTTGGGAAAGTTTTTGTAAATAGCTGGGGTCTGTACCTTTTGCGCCCCCGTCAGTATGCCCTTCTATACGTATGCGCACCGTAGGATACATTTTTAGAAAATTATACACCCGTTCCAATTCCTCATAAGAACGCGGGTCTAATGTGTATTTGTTAGGCTGAAAATAAATATTGTTTAATACTACTTTCTCTCCC
>Ga0272446_1006914_pt1 | contig 11552 bp, 11 predicted proteins | sample YNPCB0061_FD_194587 | JGI IMG/M metagenome (GOLD analysis project Ga0272446, IMG submission 194587) | Hot spring microbial mat communities from Yellowstone National Park, WY, United States - YNP-CB-006-1 | ecosystem: Environmental > Aquatic > Thermal springs > Hot (42-90C) > Sediment | place...
TATATTGGTGGTGGTTAGCGGCTATTTTGTTGAGCTATTTTTCGTTGGCTTACCTGGTTAAGGTGTGGTTTAGTCGACAATACGGGGAAGAGTAGGGGGTAGGATAGAAATTTTAAATTTTAAATCCGCTCCCCCTCACCCCCTCTTTAACAAAGAGGGGGAATGATCAACTCCCCCTCACCCCCTCTTTAACAAAGAGGGGGCTACAACTGCGTTCCTTTAGCAACAAGGGGAAATGATCAACTTCCCCTCCCTTTGCCAAAGGGAGGGGGCGGGGGAGAGTTATCTTTTTTACAAGTTTATAAATTTAATTTATTTTGTTTTACTTATGAGGTTTTTTGTGGTATAGTAAAAGTCAATGAAGTACGGATTAGGAGCAAAAAAATATGCTATTTTGTTCCCGGGAATTGTTCTCGGGTTTTTAGTCTATATAATTTGGTTTGGCAATACAGTAGTGGCTGGAGACACTGGAGACAAACAAACTGCGCGTTGTCAGATAGCTGCGGTTAAACAAAATAACAGTATAACCAAGTATAATTGTTCGGCCAGATTATCTTACGAAGAAGCCTATAGTTATTTAGCAAGTCAACCAGATATAACTCGGGTAGCAGCGGTGCAGAGTTATAAAATGGCCTTAGTGCCTAATGATCCCGGTTATTCAGAGCAAAAATCTTATTTGGAAAAAATTAAAGCTCCCGGCGTTTGGGATAAGATACAATCACTGCCTTTGCGTCCAGTGATTGCTGTGTTGGATACTGGGGTGGACATAGACAATCCAGATTTGCAAAGTAATATTTGGTTTAACTCTTGGGAAGTGCCGGGGGATAAGCTGGATAATGATAATAATGGGTTTGTGGATGATCAGTATGGTTGGGATTTTGTGGATAATACACCCGACCCCAGACCTAAGTTTGACAGTAGTTGGAATCAGGTGGCGATGCAGCATGGTACGGTAGTGGCCGGTGTGGCCGCGGCTGTCGGCAATAATAAATTAGGTGTGGCCGGTGTGGCTTGGAATGCCCGCATTATGCCTATTCGGGTGCTGGACGCTTTAGGCACCGGCGACACGGTAACGGTCGCCCGCGGTATACAGTATGCCATAGATAATCATGCCGATATTATTAATTTGAGTTTTGTCGGTTCAGTGTCCGATCCGATTTTGCAAGATGCTATTCACCGCGCTTATTTGGCCGGCATTTTAGTGGTGGCGGCAGCCGGTAATGAGCAGCAAGTGGGAGTGAATATGGATAAACAGCCGCAGTATCCAGTTTGTGATGATGGGTTAAACGGGGAAAACCAAGTGATTGGCGTGGCGGCAGTTGAATTGAATGATTCGCGTTCCTTGTTTTCCAATTATGGCAACCATTGTATAGATTTATCCGCGCCGGGTTCGGATATTTTTAGCACTCAGTTTGTCAGCAATCAGCAACCGGGTTTTACCCATGCTTACGGCGGTTATTGGAGCGGTACGTCGGTGGCGGCGCCGTTGGTATCGGGCGCTTTAGCCTTGCTTAAATCTGCTTATCCTAGATTGTCGCCGTCGCAATTGCGTGATGTTTTAATTGCTTCGGGCGATCAACTGGACTTTGCTAATCCAGGTCTGTCTGGACAAATGGGTCGGCGGGTTAATTTGGCAGAGGCTTTTAAACTGGCTAGTAGCAATATTTTTGCCGTTAAGAGTCCAATTGTGGTGGCGCCGCAATCGCAAAGCGAATCAGAAGTTAGCGTATTGGACGTGTCGGGTGAACGGTTGGAAAAGTTCTTAGCCTATCATCCGCGTTTTAACGGCGGCTTGAACGTAGCCAGCGCGGATTTTGACGGTGACGGTCAGGCGGATATTGTGACCGTGCCCAAGTCGGCCGGCGGGCCGCATGTGCGGATATTTGATCAAAAGGGCAATGTCCTGTATCAATTTATGGCTTTTCCTGACAGTTGGCGTGGTGGGTTAAGTGTGGCCGCGGCGGATTTTAACGGTAAGGGTAAAGCTGATATTGTGATAGGGACAGGCAAGGGTAATTCCAATTTAATAAGAATTTTTAGCGCGCCGGGTAATTTAGAATATCAATTTTCGCCTTATGAGCCGTCTTATTTAGGCGGCCTGAACGTGGCCGCCGGCGACGTTAATGGCGACGGCCAGGCCGAAATAGTGGTGGCGCCGCAAGACAACAGTAATTTGCCGATTCGGATATTTAATAAATTCGGTTTGAAGTTATGGGAGTTTAAACCTTACCCCTGGTTGTTTAAGGGTGGGGTTAGTTTGGCAGTGGGCGACGTTAATGGCGACGGTCAGGCCGATATTGTTACCGCTCCTGGACAAGGCGGCGGGCCGCAAGTTAGGGTTTTTACGGCGCAGGGCAAGTTATTGCGGCAGTTTATGGCTTTTGATAAAACTTTTCGCAACGGCGTGAATTTGGCAGTGGGCGACGTGGACGGCGATGGGACTAAAGATATAGTAACCACAGCTCAAGTCGGCGGCGGGCCGCATATTCGGGTTTTTAATCGTAACAACCAATTACGCAGTCAGTTTTTTTTGGAACCAAAATCTTTTAGTGGCGGTTTGAGCGTAACGGTTTTGCCTTAAGTTATGGCATTAAAATTTTTAATTAACGATAAGCGTTGGCCAGTTTGGCTGGGACAACTGATTCGGTTTAGCGTGGTAGGATTAAGTAACAGTTTGGTAGACTTTGGGGTTTATTGGTTATTGACCAGATTAATTTTAGGCTGGCAATGGTATTTACTAGCCAACCTGCTGGCATTTTTTATAGCCAACATTAATAGTTATTGGTGGAATAGCCGGTGGTCGTTTAAACGAACCAATGTTAGTTCTATTGGTTATGCTAGATTTCTTTATGTTTCGGTTATTTATGTGACGCTGTTGGAGTTTGGTTTATGGTGGTTGGTGGCCCAAGCTGGTTGGTATGATTTATTGGCAAAACTTTTTTTGTTGTGTTTGGGTACGGTTGGTTATTTTTTGGCCGTACGGCGTTGGGTATTTAGGGAAAGGAGTAGTAGAGCAGGAAGCCAGAATTAAGAATTGCTAATGGCAAAGTACGAATAAAGAAAGGGATAAATTAAGAGTAAATTTTAAATTTCGTCAATTATTTATTAACTAGCCCCCAGCTAAGTATATTTTTTAAATTAGGCATTGATAATTATTTAAAATTTAGAGATTATAGTTTAATTTATTTTTATTTTAGAGCTTAATTTGAATTTCCCCTTATTTTAAGCTAAAATTAACCAGACGATTACTCGTAATTTTTTTATTATGTACAAGCAATTATTGGACCGCAAAAATGTGTTAGTGGCCGGCGGGGCTGGGTTTATCGGTTCTCACTTGTGCGATGAGCTTATAAAAACTTGTAATGTTATTTGTGTGGATAATTTTGTAACCGGACAGGAAGAAAATATAGATTTGTTGTTGCAAAGTCCGCATTTTGAATTTATTCGCCATGATATTCGTCAGCCGTTGGATTTGGACAAACTGCCGGAGTTGGATGTTTTTCGGATTAAGCTGCAGGGTGTGCAGGAAATTTATAATCTGGCTTGTCCGACCAGTCCGCAACAATATAAAGATTTACCCATAGAAACCTTAACGACTAATGCCGAAGGGACTAGGCATCTGCTGGATTTAGCGGTTAAATATAAAGCCAAGTTTGTGCAGGCTTCCTCCTCGGCGGTGTATGGCGAATTTAAGGATGACACCGATTTGAACGAGGATTATTTGGGTATTGTGGATCCAGTCGGTCCGCGCAGTTGTTATAACGAGGGTAAGCGGTTTGCTGAAAGTTTAAGCGTTAATTATGGCCATACGCATTCTTTAAGTGTAAAGGTCGCTCGTATTTTTAATACCTACGGTCCCAGAATGAAATTAAACGACGGCCGTATGATACCTGATTTTATTGCTCACGCCTTAACTAATAGGCCGTTGGTTATTTACGGTTCACAAGAGTCTACTTCCACTTTTTGTTACGTCAGTGATATGGTGGAGGGTTTGATTAAATTAATGGAATATGAAGGCGACGGCATATTTAATTTGGGATCGGTGGATTTAAATACTTTCGCTGAGGTGGCTAACATCATTATCCGTTTAACTTCTTCTACTAGTAATTTAAAACAAATTGAACCGTTGCCTTATTTAAGCAAGCAGGGCGTGCCTAATATAGACAAAGCCAAAGAGCAATTGGGTTGGTTTCCTTTAATTCCTTTGGAACAGGGGCTTAAGCAAACCGTGGATTATTTTTTGGCGCATAAAAACGTTTTGCGTCTGGATAAATAAATTTTTATGGCGGATGTTATAAGTTATTTTACTTCCGAGGCGGTAACTGAAGGTCACCCAGACAAACTGTGTGACCAAATTTCTGATAGTGTGTTGGACGAATTGTTAAAACAGGATCCAGCGGCGCGGGTAGCTGTAGAAACGTGTATTACGTCTGGTTTGGTGTTGGTAGCGGGTGAGGTAACTACACGCGGTTTTGCCAATGTCCAGCAAATTGTGCGACAAGTATTACGTCGCGTTGGTTATACCGATGCTAGTTGGGGAGCCGCGGCCGATGACATTGGCGTGCTGGTGTCGCTGCATGAACAAAGTCCCGATATTGCTCGCGGAGTCGGTTTAAAGAAAAAAATAGGCGCCGGCGATCAGGGCATTATGTTTGGTTATGCTTGCCGGGAAACAAAAAATTATATGCCTTTACCTATTAGTTTGGCGCAAAAAATGGCTCGTCAGCTGGCTAATTTAAGAAAGACGGGTCGGTTGCCTTATTTGCGTCCCGACGGTAAAACTGAAGTAACGGTGGAGTATCGCAATGGTCGGCCGCAACGACTAAGTAACGTAGTAGTGGCCGCTCAACATAGTCCGAGTGTTTCTTTGGTTAAGCTTAAAAAAGATATTTTGAATCAAGTGATAAAGCCGGTGGCGGGCCAGTGGCTGGATCGACAAACTAAGATTTATATAAATGCCACGGGACGGTTTGTTATCGGCGGGCCGCAGGCCGATACTGGTTTAACCGGCCGTAAAATTATGGTAGATACTTATGGCGGCCGGGCCCGGCATGGTGGCGGTTGTTTTTCCGGTAAGGATGCTTCCAAAGTAGATCGTTCAGGCGCTTATGCCGCTCGTTATGCCGCTAAAAATTTGGTGGCGGCTGGCTTGGCTAGGGAGTGCGAAGTGCAGTTGTCCTATGTGATTGGCCGGGCAGAACCGTTAATGGTGAATGTTAATACTTTTGGCAGCGGTCGCTTAAGCGACGCTCAGTTGTCAAACATTGTGCGTAGGCATTTCCCTTTGACGCCCCAGGAAATTATTAATAGTTTGCGTTTACGTCGACCGATTTTTGCCGTTACGTCCGTCTATGGTCATTTTGGCAGAATGGAGCCGGGTTTTACTTGGGAAAAGTTAGATAAGGTAAAATTGTTAAAGCAATATTTGCCCAAGAAATAAGTTGGTAATTAAAATACTGAATCTAAAATAGAATCAAGAATTAAGAATAACGAATCAAGTTTATATTTGTAGCTTAATTCTTAATTCATCATCCGTAATTTTATTTAATTATGTCACTTAAAGTCTTAGTAACTGGCGGGGCGGGTTTTATAGGCTCGCATTTGGTTGAAGAGTTAATTCGGCAACAATACGACGTGTCAGTGGTGGATAATTTGTCCAGCGGCAGTCGCAGCCTGTTGCCTAAAGTCTGTCATTTTTATCGTTTGGACGTGCGTTCCAGTCGGTTAAAGACGCTACTACGCAAAATTAAACCGGATTACGTTTGTCATTTAGCTGCTCAAATTAGCGCGCCCCAATCAATGGCCGACGCTTATGCCGACGCCGATATAAATATTATGGGTAGTTTAAATTTGTTAGAGGCGTTACGCGGTTTAAGTTTGCAAAAGTTTTTGTTTGTTTCCACCGCCGGTGTTTATGGTCAGGCCAGGGTGATACCTACAGACGAACAAGCAGCACTACTACCACCGACGCCTTATGCTCTGGCAAAGTTGACTGTAGAAAATTATTTGCGTTATTACGAGGCGACACAAGGTATAAAGACGGTGGTGTTGCGTTTGTCCAATGTTTATGGGCCGCGTCAAGGGATAAAAGGCGAGGGAGGGGTGGTGGCCATTTTTGCTCGGCGTCTGCTTAAAGGCGAAACTTTGATAATAGACGGTCAGGGAGAACAAACCAGGGATTTAATTTTTGTTAGTGATGTGGTTGGCGGAGTGGTGGCGGCGTTGCGTCATGGTCGTGGTTTGTATAATTTATCAACCCAAATGGAAATTAGCGTGCGTCAATTGGTGCGTCAGTTAGGTGAGGTAAGTGGTTTGGTGCCGCAAGTTAGTTATGGCCCGGCTCGTTTAGGCGATATAGAAAAAAGTTGTCTAGCTAACGCGCGAGCGCGGGAAGATTTGTCCTGGCAGCCGGCCGTGCCCTTGAGCGAGGGGTTACGCCGGACTTTATTGTGGTTAAAACAGAAAGATAAATAACCATGAAGCTGATTGTCGTTATACCGGCTTTTCAAGAAGAGGCTTCCATCGGACAGGTGGTTAAGGAGTTATTGCCGTTAGTTGATCAGGTAGTAGTAGTGGATGATAGTTCAACCGATCGTACCGCTGTCGTGGCAGCGGCGGCTGGTGCCACGGTACTACACCATATTATTAATCGTGGTTATGGCGCGGCATTGACTACCGGTTCGGATTATGCGGTTACGCAAGGCGCCGATTTAATTGCGCATTTTGACGCTGACGGTCAGTTTGATCCGACGGATTTACCTGTCTTAGTTAAAACTTTACAGAACGCCAAGGCTCAAGTGGCTTTGGGTTCGCGTTTTAAAGGTCAGGCTTTGAATATGCCTTGGTTGCGACGGCTAACTTTGAAACTGGCTATTATTTTTACCTGGCTGGTGTCTGGAATAAGGCTAACCGATGCTCATAACGGTTTTCGTTTATTTACTCAGGAGGCTTGGCGGATGATGAATTTACGGCAGGATCGCATGGCTTTTAGTTCCGAAGTAATAGACGAAATAAAACGTTGGCGGTTACCGTGGGTAGAAGTGCCAGTGACCGTGCGTTATACTAATTATAGTTTAAAGAACAGTAAACAAGGCTCTTGGCCGGCTTTAAAAATAGTCAAGGATTTATTTTTAGGCAGATTGATTCGTTAAATTTTATGACGTTAATTCAACTTTTACTAATTTTGTTGGTAGTATTGTTTATTAAGCGTTTGTTTAGCAAATTCAGAACACACGAATTAAGCAGTGGTGAGTTTGTCGCCTGGTTAATTTTATGGCTGGCGGTGGGTGTGGCTGCCGGGTTGCCCGACACTACTTCTTATTTGGCTATTTGGTTGGGGGTAGGGCGGGGCAGCGACTTAGCGGTTTATGTGGCAGTAGTGGTTTTATTTTACTTGGCTTTTAGACTTTTTGTGCGTTTAGAAAAACTAGAACATAGTTTAACCGAATTAGTGCGTCATCTGTCTTTGCAGCAAGCTGCTGTAAGAGATAATAAGACTATCAATAACCAAGCGGTTGCTGAACAACAAAATAGTTCAGCTAATCAGCAAATAAATTAGATGCCGGCGTTGAATATGAAGGTGGCTATAGTGGTTGTTACTTATCAAGGGAAACAATGGCTTAAGACTTGTTTGGGTTCCTCTATTAATTATGCCCCTCAGGCTAAGTTGTATGTGGTAGATAACGGTTCAAGCGATGGCACGGCCGAGGCAGTGGCCGCTGACTATCCAACAGTTCAGCTTATTAAGCTTAAAGAAAATTTAGGTTTTAGCGGCGGTAATAATATTGGACTTAAGCAGGCCCTAATTCAGGGAGCCGAGGCGGTGCTATTGCTTAATCAGGACGCTGAATTAACCGCCGGCGCTTTGGAAAAAATGGTAGCTGCTTTGCAAAGTAACAGTCATTGGGGAGCGGTGCAGGCTGGCTTATATTTACCTAACGGATTGGTTAATAGTTTGGGCAACCAGTTTCATTATTTAGGTTTTGCTTATGCCGGCGGCAATGGCCGTACTTATGAGCAAGCCAAAGGTGTTTTGTCTTGGCTTAAGTCGGGTGGAGAGCCGCCTTATTTATCCGGCGCTGGTTTGCTGTTGCGGGCAGCGGCTTTACGTGAAGTAGGACTGCTGGATCAGGAATTTTTTATGTATCATGAAGATCTGGAACTATCTTGGCGTTTACGGCTTAACGGTTGGCAATTAGGCGTATTGCCGGAGGCCAGGATTATTCATCATTACCAAATGAGTCGCTCGCTTAATCAGTTTTATTATATGGAGCGCAATCGTCTGGTGTTGGTTTTGTCTTATTATCGTTTGCCAACTTTATTGTTATTATTAATACCTTGGCTAATCAGTGAAGCTGTTTTGTTAGCTGTAGCTTTTTGGTCGGGTTGGGGGTTAAACAAAATCAAAGCTTATCTTTATTGTTTAAGCAATCAAGCTTGGCGTAACATAATAGCCCGGCGGCAAAAATTAACTAGTCTAAGAAAAATTTCTGATCGGCGATTGTTGGCTTATGCCTGCGGGCGTATAGATTTTCAAGGCGATAATTCGCCATTGACTGATTATATTTTTAATCCTTTAAGCAGTTTAGCCTGGCAGCTGCTTTATCCTTTAATTCGCTGGTAAATATGAGAGTAGCTCAAGTAACCTGCGTTTATCCGCCGTACGGCGGCGGTATTGGCCGCGTGGCATATCAATATGCGCGCGAGTTGGCCCAAGAACATCGGGTGACAGTGTTTACTCCCCGTTACTATAAAGGGCAGACTTTTGTCAAGACACCAGGTGTGGAAATAAAAGCGCAAAGGCCACTGATAAATTTAGGCAAAGCGGCTTGGTGGCCACAACTTTACGGTTGGCTTAAAGAATTTGACGTAGTGCATTTGCATTACCCTTTTTTTGGTGTGCAAGAGTGGTTAACCCGATTACCGGCATCGGTAAAATTGATCATAACTTATCATATGCGCGCTACTAGCCAGGTTGGTGTTAAAAATTGGTTGTTTAAAGCCGACCAGCGTTTGTTTGATGCCGCGTTAGGCAAGCGGGCCAATAAATTATTGTGCGCGACGCGTGATTATTGGCAAGCTGTGGCTGGACCAGCTTTGGGACAGCTGTCTAAGTGGCAAATTTTACCTTTTGGCGTGGGTGAAGAATTTACACCGGGCCCGCCCGACCATCGTTTACTTGAGCGGTGGAAGGTTGACTTTAATCAGCCGATTATTTTGTTTGTTGGTACGCTGGATAAGGCGCATGAGTTTAAGGGTTTATCGGTTTTATTGCAGGCGGTGGCTAAACTTAAGGTTGATTTTAAATTAGTGGTGGTGGGAGGCGGTCAGTCTGGAAACTATAAAAGACAAGCACTTGAATTAGGTTTGAGTGATAAAATTATTTGGGCTGGTTACGTGATGGATAAAGATTTGCCGGCTTATTACCGTTCGGCTACGGTTTTAGCTTTTCCATCTTTGAATCAGGCGGAGGCTTTTGGTTTGGTGGCTTTGCAAGCGATGGCCTGCGCTGTGCCGGTGGTGGCTTCTGATTTACCTGGTGTGCGGGAATTGGTACAAAATAATCAGGTTGGATTACTAGTGCCTCCGGGTAACAGTCAGGCTTTAGCCGCGACGTTGGACGGTTTGCTGTCCGCGCCGGCTTTAAGATTTAGTCTGGGGCAGACTGGCCGGCGGTTAGTAGAGCAAAAATATACCTGGTCTAAAATAGGGGAGGAGTTAAGGATAATTTATCAGACTAAGTTATGAAAATATTAGTGTTATCCAATTTATATCCACCCTTTTTGCGCGGTGGAGCCGAATATTTAACACAGCAATTAGCGGAAGAATTAAGCCGTCAAGGACATCAGGTGAACGTGTTGACTACGGCGCCTTACGGTTCCGGTTGTTGGTGGCGTCCTAAAAAAACTGAAGAAAATGGCGTGACGGTTTATCGATTTAGTCCTTGGAATTTTTATTATTATTTGAATGCCGCCGCTAAGCCGGTCGCCTTAAGACTGTTATGGCAGTTGGTTAATTTGTGGTCGCCGCGCGTAAAAGCGGCGGTGCGCAATTTAATAAACGAGTTTAAGCCTGATTTGGTGATTAGCGCTAATTTGATGGGTTTGGGTTTTGGCGCTGTGGCGGCTGTTAAACAAAGCGGTTGCCGGCATTATCATATATTGCACGACGTGCAGTTATTGCATCCTAGCGGCCTTTTTTACTGGGATAAACGGCGCGACAGTTGGTTGGCTCGCGGTTATCAGTTTTTTACCCGGCGATTATTTAATGGCGTAACAGCGGCGGTGGCGCCTTCGGCTTGGTTAATGCATGAATACGAACGTCGTGGTTTTTTTCTTAAATCTTTTAAAGTGGTGTTGACTAATCCGGTTACTTTTGAAAACCTGTTTTTTAATTCTTATAATTTTTCGGCAGTTAAAGAATTGTTATACGCCGGTCAGGCCGAGGAACACAAGGGGGTATTTTGGTTGATTAAGGAACTTAAAAATTGGTCGCGCACCGATTGGGTATTGAAGCTGGTGTTAGTGGGAGATAAAGCCGGCCGCCGGCGGATTGAAAAAATGATTGGTCAGGATAAGCGTTTTGTATTGTTGCCGCCTTTAAGTCAAAGCAAAAGCGATGACAGTTTAGCCCAGGCTTATCTGACTATTGTGCCATCATTATGTTACGAAAATTCTCCTACGGTCATTATTAAATCGTTGGCTTGCGGTACGCCGGTACTGGCTTCACGCCTCGGGGGTATTCCGGAATTGGTTAAGGATAAAGTTAATGGTTGGTTATTTAATGCCCATGATGGTGATGATTTAAGGGCTAAATTAGATTGGTGTTTGGACAGGCCGGATATGGTTAAAGCTGCCGGTCAAGCAGCTGTCCGGCAGCCAGTGGGACAAAGTTTGGAGCACTATGCCAAGGCGATAGTGGATTTATCTGGTTTTGTTAACTTTGCCTAAAATTTAAATAAGTTTATCTGGTTTAATCGCCGCTTTGCTAAAGCGGCGATTTTGTGATAATGTATTATCAATTTAAACAAAAATAGTAAAAAATAATAAAAGAAAGGAGGAAAAAATGGAATTTTCCTTAACAATACCCAATGTCGGTCACCTTAAGGGGGGGAAGAGGAAGAGTAGTAATATAATGAGAGTTAAAAGAATAAAGGGTGGATTAAAAGTATCCATCTTGATGGAGGGGAAAATTTTAAAGTTTCAAGTTGATTATGATGAAGAATCAGGAGAAATTTACCTGTCTGGGAAAAACCCAGAGGGTAAGTTAGTAGTCATTAGCAGTTAAAGTTAAAAAATTTTTTGTTAAATCCGGATGGAAAATAATTTTAGTCCATCCGGTAATTTTTTTCATATTTCAATTTTAGATATTGAGCTTACTTCAACTCCCCCTCACCCCCTCTTTAACAAAGAGGGGGAAGAGGACACCCCCCTCTCTTTTATAAAGAGAGGATTGGGGAGAGTGGGGGAACTCCCCCTCACCCCCTCTTTAACAAAGAGGGGGAGTGATCAACTCCCCCTCCCTTTAGCAAAGGGAGGGGGCGGGGGGAGAGT
>Ga0272446_1006915_pt1 | contig 11551 bp, 13 predicted proteins | sample YNPCB0061_FD_194587 | JGI IMG/M metagenome (GOLD analysis project Ga0272446, IMG submission 194587) | Hot spring microbial mat communities from Yellowstone National Park, WY, United States - YNP-CB-006-1 | ecosystem: Environmental > Aquatic > Thermal springs > Hot (42-90C) > Sediment | place...
TGCCCCGCAAGGGGGAACGACTGAGGAGAGATGCACCGCTACTACTGAGGGGAAACCTGAAGTAGCAAGTGCGCTCGTTGAATCAGTAACAAGAATCCCCTGCCTTTAGGCATGGGGAGTATGTCAACACATTTTTGCGGGGGTAGATAAGCCCCGCACCCCCGTAAGCTAACTGGGTAATTGTCTAGCTTGGTCGCACAAATGCTGGCGCAAAGACCGCATCAAGGTTGCCATCTCGATCGTGCCCATGGCATATTCCCAGCCCTTATTACTCTTGATGCCCGCCCGTTCCAAAGCCTGTTGCAAATTATCCGTAGTCAAGACCCCAAAAGTGATGGGCACGCCCGTTTCCATAGCCACATGGGCAATGCCCTTGGCTGACTCGTTGGCCACATAGTCAAAGTGGGGGGTGTCGCCCCTGATTACCGCTCCCAAGCAAATAATGCCGTCATAGCGGTGGGTGAGTGCCAACTGGCGGGCAACCAGAGGAATCTCAAAGCTACCGGGCACCCACACATAGTCCACCTGCTGGTTAATATCTATGCCATGGCGTTGTAAGGCATCCTGACACCCCTGTAATAGGCGAGTGGTAATCATGTCGTTAAAGCGCCCCACCACGATCGCTAGGTGTAGGTTAGAGGTGTCAATAAAATTGCCTTCGAATACCGCCATTGGAATTTACCTCAGATGACAAAAGAATTTAATATGCCAATAATAATTACCAGAATCAGCCACAGCCCCGAACCCACAAACAAAAGGGGTTTAGACTGATCCCATAGGCTGGGGGTAGCATAGGCAACGGGCACGCCGATTACTAGGATAAAAGAGTACAGTACAAAAAATGCCAGTAATAGTTGGAAAAAAATAGTCATAATTAAACTCCTGTTAAAAATGGGTGATTGCCGCCCCCGTAGGTTTTCTATCTGGGGGTAGGTGCGGTAGTTTAATTTTAGCTGTTGCAGACTCTACCTGCACTGTCTATTTGGGATTTTAGCTTCTGGGGGTACTGGGGTGGATAAGCCCCGCTCTGTACCCTCAGGGTCAGAATCGGGATACAGCCACCCACGCAAAAGTGTAGTATGATGGTTGTGGCTATACGAAACGGCATTGCTGGAATCTAGTATAGCTACGCGGTGGGTCATCTCGTGTCTGCTCGCAGAGGGTTCTTGCAATGGCTCCCCAATGAAGCGAGAATCCTGCCCTCTGTCCAATAGGGTGGGAGTATGTCACAGGCTGGGGAAAATGCTCGATCGATCCAGTTGTTGTTTCAGGCGCTGACTAAGTAATGGGGATAGCATAGGCGACCGCTGGGCTGTATTAGGGAAGAGAACTTGCACATAGCCTTTCCTTAGGCTACAAAAGGTGTCCAGCATGGGTAAATGGTGAGGATCAATCCGCACCCAACCAATGCCACTGCCTGCATGGATTTGCATGGGGAACGGGGGAAATTGATAGATTAAATCTGGGGCATAACTGGGCAGAATGGCAATTTTGACCAACAGGAGTGGAGAAGGCTGGCTATAAAGGGGCGCGGGGGGGGCATGGTCTAGCTTAGTAATGGACAAATCCCCGCTGGCTTGAACTAAATGCTGTAATTGTTGCCCTTGGGCTGTTACCCCCGCCACCATACCCGTAAATTGAATCAGTAACTCCCCGCCCCGCTCTCTGGGGGAAAATAGATCGACAATGGTGGGAGTCAGCCCCGATCGCCACAGTCTAGACAATAAATTTTTTAGTTGAAAAGGTGCGCCAGCAATAATCCAAGATTCTTGGTGGGGGGGCAAGGGATAGAGCCTCAAGGTGACCGCCGTTACGATCGCCAAAGTGCCCCATGCGCCCGTGAGTAGTTTCATCAGGTCATAGCCCGCCACATTTTTGACTACTTTTCCCCCCGCCCTTGCCATCACCCCATCACTGCGCAAAAACTCAATACCCAGCACCATATCCCTAACGCCCCCGTAGCGATGCCTAAGGGATCCCGTCATGCCAGAGCCAATAATACCGCCGATGGTGCACTGGTGGGGGTAGGGGGGATCGATGGCCAGAAATTGCTTGGTTTTTGCCAAATAGGTTTGCAGTTCTTGGTAAGGGGTTCCCGCCGATACCGTAACCGTTAAATCATCCACCGCATGGTCCAGCACGGCAGGTAAATTACGGGTACTCACCAAAATGGACGGCATCGATCGCCAGTGTAATTTAGAGCCATTGCCACAAATACCCATCTGTTCCCCGTGGGCAGACACCAGTTGGAGAATTTCCTGTAGTTCTACGATCGAGCTGGGGCACAGGGCAAAGGTATCGGTTTGGGCAGGCAGGGCACTCACAGGAAAGCGACTAGCCAATATATCCCAGCAGGGCATAGGTTTACACCAGACTACTAACAGCCCCTGTGGGCTTGACTTGGGTAGAGACCATCGCCTCCAGCACCAACTCAGGATAAACCGCAAAAGGCAGTCTGTGAATATCCGATCGAGGACTACAGGCAATTTGGGCAGTGGATTGCCATTCTGCCAAACTCACGCTCCCCAAGCCTAAATCGGACAAACTCTTGGGTAAACCAATCTCGCCATAAAATTTCAACAACTGCTGACGGGAAGAGCCAGCCAACTGATTGCCCTGTAATTCCTCTAACCGCAATTGCACCAAAATTCCATAGGCGACTTTTTCCCCGTGCAGAGTATGGTGAGCAATGGGCAAGTGGGTCAGGGCATTGTGAATGGCATGGGCGGCGACGGTACGGCAGTTGGCTCCCCCCATCCCCCCGATCGTGCCCGCCAGACAGATATTGGCATCTACCACCTCCTGCCACGCGCCATTCTGGGGCTGGGGATCGGCAATGGCTAGGGCTGATTTCTGGAATAAAATGTCCCTCAGTACCCGAGCGGTTTGCACCGCGGCAATGGTCATGGTTTCCGTACTGGCAGAACTACTGACCGACGCTTCATACCACTTGGCCAGGGCATCGCCAATGCCAGACAACAGGGTACGCAGGGGCCCAGTGGCAATCAATGCATAATCCACAATTAACAGTTCGGGGCATCGATCGAGGGGTACATCATACAAAAACTGGTGGCGATCGCCATAGACATTACTAAGGGCTGTCCAGCCTGCACAGGTTGCCGCCGTAGTCGGTACAGTAATGACGGGAATCTGACATCTATGGGCGCACAGTTTGGCACAGTCTAGGACTTTACCCCCGCCCACAGCCACCAGCCCTTGGGGCTTATGGTGATGAATTTGTTGCGTCAACTGGGCAATAGTAGTTTCCGTACATTCCGCAATGGGAGCGGACTGGAAAAAGCCTGACTTCAGGGAATCTGGTAAACGGGATAGGGCGGTCTCACCCCCCACCAACAGCCACCCCTGATCGCCGGGCAAAAGGTCATGGACAATACCCCAACCCCTTTCTACCCTAGCGGGGGCAATTTGCAAAATTACTTTTTGGCGTGGGTTGACCTGAGCATTACCCTGGCAATCCTGATTGAGATGTAGATTTTCCATTTGCTGTGCCATAAAAAAATTATAGATGATCCCGCCCACAGTGCATAAATTTGCCTATACTAAAGGCGCAGACAGGTACTCCCTAAAATAGATATGCGCCAAATCAATTTCTTACTTATGTTTGCCCTAGGACTAGCTCTAGTGCTCTTTGCACTGGAAAATACCAACAGTGCCACCATCCAAATTTTGCCCAACCAGACCGTAGAAGCCCCGATCGCCATTGAGTTAATTGTGGCGATGGGGGTAGGGGCGATTTTAGCATGGTTATTTAGTCTTTGGACAAACATTCAATCTACCTTAGAGTTCAGTAATAAAAATCGCCAAATCAGTCAACTGCAAAAACAAATTTCTACCCTCACGGCAGAGGTGCAAGAACGCAAACAATTGATGTCTGCCAATGCGATCGATGTGGAAATTGCCGAAAAAACCGAATAATGCCCTTATGGAGCCGATGGAGCATCTAAACTGGCATCCTGCCAATCCTGCCCGATGCGAATAGTCACATCCGACTCAAGCACCCCTGTGGACTCCACCACCACTTCCCCCACTCCCAGCGTTTTTTGCACTAATAGGGCTGATGCTCGATCGCCGCTTTGGGCAATAATCTGGGTTTTGGCTTGGGGTACTATTTCCTTATTGTCCGCCAGACTAACTAGGGGGTAGCCCGCCCTAGTTAATTTTTGCAATAGGGCTTGGGCAGAACCCGATGGGGTGGGGCGACTATCTTGAATGGCAATGCGAATAGTGGCAGGGGTGGGTTTGCGGTTAGTCTTGGCTCCCAGTTTGGGCAGGACATCAAAATACTCGGTCATCAAACGCGTCACCGCCTGTTCATCAGCCAACCAATAACTCAGGGTAAATTCACCGCTAGTGCTAAACCGCCCCGGGAGCATCAAAAAATTGGTATTCTCTCTTCCCACCTGCGCGGCAAAGTTAGCCATTGCCAACATTTCCTCGATCGTCAAATTGGTGTCCAGATTTTCCTTGAGCACCTCAAAAATTTCGGGCAATCTCACCACCGTTTCTAAAGTCAACTTTTGCTGGATCAGTGCCCTAATAAATGCCTGCTGGCGCTGTACCCTGCCGATGTCCCCCAGATCGTCTTGACGGAAGCGCATATACTGCACCGCCTGCTCTCCGTTGAGAATTTGTTTCCCCGCTTTCAGATTGATATACAAGTGCTGACTATCATCTTGATATTTCATATCCTTGGGCACATAGATTTCTACCCCGCCCAAGGCATCAATCAACTTGTTAAAGCCCGTTACATTTACCCGCAGAAATCGATCGATCTGCACCCCTCCCAACAATTTACTGACAGCAAGGGCAGACATCATGATGCCCCCCGCAAAATTGGCACTGTTGATCTTGCCTACCCCCAACCCCGGTATATCGGCTCTGGTGTCTCTGGGAATGGACAAAGCCGTCACCTTGCCCCGATCGGGATCGAGGCGCACCAGGAGAATAGCATCGCTTTGCCCATTTAGGTTGTCATCTATCTGGCGAAAAAAACGATCGTCAGGGCGGGAAAAATTGGGGTGATCATTACTTAACACCACCGTCCCCAAAATCAACACATGGACAGGGCGGGTCAGCTTGGGCAAGCCCGCCGTCAACTGACTAATATCTTTGTCCTCTTTATTAAAAGCCTGTGCCTCTTCAGGGGTCAATTCCCTTTTCTGAAACGGCTTACTACGCAGAAACAAGGCTAAACTCGCCCCCATAATGCCTGCACTTAAGGCTAGAACTGCGGTAATGGTGATAAACCGCCTCGATCGCCAGAAGGGCAGGACAGACAGAGCAGATTGAGAAGGTTCAGAAGGCTGAGTAGTCATAGATATTTCATCACACCCTGTCTATGATAGCCACTTGTGGCAAATTTAGGAAAGGGAGATGGGGCGACAGACGGGCTAAATGGTACAATGAATCCAGTCTAAAGCAGGTGTACCGTGAGAGAAAAAATTTACAAAACCGAACAGGAATGGCAAGCCCTACTCACTCCTGAGCAATTCCAAATCACCCGCAAAAAAGGTACCGAGAGAGCCTTTACGGGTAAATACTACGACTTTAAGGGCACGGGCTATTACAAATGTGTGTGCTGTGGCACTCCCCTATTTTCCTCAGATGCCAAGTACAATTCTGGTACGGGGTGGCCCTCCTTTTGGGAGCCGATCGATCCCCATAATGTGGCGTTCCATGAAGATAACAGCTACGGTATGCGCCGCATAGAAGTTACTTGCGCCGTGTGTGATGCCCATTTGGGACATATTTTTGATGATGGGCCTGCCCCCACGGGTAAACGCTACTGCATGAATTCTGCGGCGTTGGAATTTGTGCCCGCTGACAATTCTTAAACTAGGAATCCGTGAAAACGATCGCGGTCTATCACAACAAGGGTGGTGTCGGTAAAACTACTACGGTGGTGCATCTGGCGAGCGCCCTTGCCCAGAAAGGTTTTAGGGTATTGATTGTGGATTTGGATAGCCAAGCCAATACCACCTATGCCACTGGTCTAGCGAAGTTTGTGGATGAAGAACATGATGACCTCAAAGACCGCAATGTGTATCATGTGTTGGCTTCTAAAACCTATCCCATCACTGACAGCATTCGTTCCGCCACCTATTACAAGCCGCCCATCTCTGTGATTCCCGCCCACATTATGATTATGGGGAAGGAGCGGGAATTGATGGATATGGAACCCGCCAAACGCAGACTGCGGCTGAAATTAAATGATGTAAGAGATGCCTATGATTTTGTGCTGATTGATACTCCCCCGTCCCTGAATATCTACGCCAAAATCGCCATGATTACGGCGGATTATTTGATTATTCCCTCAGACCTCAAGCCTTTTGCCAATCAGGGTTTGCTCAATGTGCGGGAATTTATTGCCCAGATTGATGAAACTAGGGAGAATTTCGCTATTCCACCCCTGAAAGTGTTGGGGGTATTGCCTTGTAAGGTATCCACCAATGCCAGTTACCTCAAATATACTTTTCCCAAACGCAGACAAATCGTAACGGAAGTGTTTGGATTCCCTGTGTTAGAGAGTGCTATTATGGAACGCAGTATCCTCACTAAGGTCACAGAACATGAAACCACGATCGGTAATTTAGATATACCTGATCCCCTGTCCCTATTTGACTATCAGCCCGCCAATACTGGGGATGGAGAAGCTCTCGGCAAAGCGATCAAGGAATTTAATCTCTTAGCTGATGAAATCATTCATTTGACCAATGAGTAACTAATGAGTAACTATTTAGATGATGTATTACTAGATATTAGTTCTATTCGCTGTCAACTGCCAGATGGGGACATTGCTCCCGAACAGATAGAGCTAATCGCTGAGAATATGTTACGGACAAGGGGAACCGTGCAACCTCTGGTGGTGCGCAAAGCGGGCTATGATGCTAATGGCGAGGAAATCTATGAATTAGTGCATGGTCATTTAGAATATCAATCAGCGCGACGGGCAATGGCAATGGATGCCACTTTTGAAATGATTCGAGCATTTGTGATTGAACCCGATCGAGACCAACAGGTATTGGAGCAAATTCAACTATTGCGCAGGGTCAATTCTGCTGTGCCCCGCCATACCCCACTGCCAGAGGAAGCCCTAAAGCAGATATTACGATCAATAGAGACTATGCAGAAGCGAGTAAATCGGGACTACGAGAATTTAATTCAACAAGTCCGAGAACTATTACCAGTAGGGCCCCCCGATCCGCACCTCACTTTTTTGAATCAATTCTTAGACCAGAAGGACACCACAGAAATTCACGCTCAACTTTCATTTTTGAAAAATAGGACCCTAGTCACAGCTCTTATTAGTCATCATCCCTTCTCTGATGTGAAACAGTTACAGGCGGTGCGCGGTCTAGGCATGGGCAAAAAATATAGAGAATTGCTGAAATGGCTGGATGAAATGAATAAATGAACAGTCGTAGATGGTTCCACTCTGCATTTCAGATTAAGGGTTCAGTAGTCATCGATGTATTACCGCGCACCATAGTCTGCGCCTTATTTGCCCTATTGATTACAGTCTTACAAAATTCAGGCTATCAATTAGAAGTGCCCTTCTTAGGCAGTTTAATTCCCAGCATTGTGTTGAGTTTGCTCTTAGTCTTTCGTACCAATACCGCTTACGAACGATTTTGGGAAGGGCGCAAAGCGTGGGGCAATTTAATCAATACTACTCGCAATCTGGCACGCCTGATGCTAGTGGCTATCTCGGAAGATTATTATTCCGATCGACAGGAAAAAATTACCGCCATGAGACTCTTGCCCGCCTTTGCCATCGCTGTAAAGCAACACTTGCGGAATGCGCCCCTAGCAGACGATCCAGTTATAGAAGACGTTTTGACCCCCAATCAATTGGATAAATTACAAACGGTGGGAGTGCCACCCCTGCTCATTGCCGTGTGGATCAATCAATATCTCCAGTCTGCCTATGTCAAAGGTCAGGTCGATCGTTATCAACTTACCCAAATGAATCGTTTCATATCTGATATGGTAGATTCACTGGGCATTTGCGAGCGGATTCAAAGAACTCCCATGCCCCTTGCCTACGCCATTCATCTCAAACAATTATTATTGATATATTGCCTATCCCTGCCTTTTCAGATGGTGGCAAGAATGGGCTGGTACACCGCTCCCCTAACTGGTTTAATTAGTTTTACTCTCTTGGGCATTGAAGAGATAGGCTTACAAATTGAAGACCCCTTTGGTCTTGACCCGAACGATTTACCATTAGATAATCTCTGTCGGGTGATGGCACTAAACATTGATGACATAGTGCGTTTAACCGATACCAAACAATATGCGAATTGACATCATTTCTATCTTTCCTGAGCTGTTCCATTCCCCTTTGCACACAGGACTGATCGGTAAGGCGATCGATAAAGGGATTGCGGTAGTGCAGATTACCAACCCTAGAGACTTTACCACCGACAAACATCAACGGGTGGATGATGAAATTTATGGGGGTGGAGCAGGGATGTTAATGAAACCTGAACCTATTTTTAGCGCCGTGGAATCTTTACCTGTTTTGTGTCGCCGCCAGATTATTTTACTGACACCCCAAGGGGAAAGGCTGACCCAGCCTATATTAGAAGAGTTATCCACCTGCAATCAATTAGTCCTCATTTGCGGCAATTATGAAGGGGTAGATGAACGAGTCAGTAGTTATCTAGCCGATCGAGAAATATCGATCGGGGATTTTGTCTTGACCTGTGGCGAAATTCCCGCCCTAGTGTTACTCAATGGCGTAATTAGACTATTACCGGGCACAGTGGGGAAACCCGATTCCATTCGGTGTGATAGTTTTAGTGATGGTTTGTTAGATTATCCGCAGTACACCCGCCCGCCTAATTTTCGGGGCTGGACAGTGCCAGAGGTACTGTTATCGGGTAACCACCAAGCGATCGCTGAATGGCGCACCCAAGCCCGCCAAGCCAAAACCCAGAGAGTGCGTCCAGACCTATGGGCTGAGTACCAAAAGAAACTCAATGGGGATGAGCCTTGAGGTGTTGCACAATCTGTTGAATCTGGCGCGCCTGCAATGCCACCCTTTTTTCCAACTCTTCCACCTTTTGTTCTAGTTCTTTGACCCGTGCTTCCAAATGTTTATCGGCGGGGGCTTCTTCTACCTTTTCGGTTACTAGGGCAGGACGCTTTTGGGCAAGGGCGACTGCGTGTTTAATGGCATCATAAAGCTGATTTTTGTCAAAGGGTTTACCCATGAACACGACAAACTTTTCGTCAAAGGGTTCAGGTATCTTTTCGGTCACCTCCTCCTTGCGCCCCGACATCAAAATAAGGGGAATACGGGCTAAATGGGGGTCTTGTTGCAGTGCTTCATACACTTGAAACCCACTCAATTTCGGCAAAATAAAATCTAAAAGCACTAACCACGGGTTTTCATTTTTAATTAGCTCTAGTCCTTCTATGCCATCCTTTGCCTCGAGCACTTGGAAATTGCTATCAGGTAACATATCTTTAACAAAACCACGGATGGCACGGCTGTCATCGATTACAACAATTTTACGAGTTGCGGCTGTCACGGTGTACCTCTCTGCCCAATTTTTCTAGGTATTCCACTTTTAACACTTTAGCCTAGATTGTTAAGATTGTCATCCGTACCAAGCCTATATTTGCTCTAGTGGCTAGTCAACCTGCTAGTCTGGCGGTAAAGCAATCACATTCAGACTACGGGCAAAATCCGCATTGATAGTTACAGGTACTAAGGCTTTGACAAAAGGTTGATAAAGAAAAAGTTTGTAACCAACCTGCTGTAGGTACTCTGCCACTGGTAGGTTACTGCCTTGGCTTCTTGCGATATTTTCATAAATAATTATGGGTCGGAAATCCCTAAGTAATTTTTGACTACCTTTGAGGACTTGTAATTCATGACCTTCCACATCTATTTTCAAGAAATCTACTCTTTTTAACTGATGAATATCTATCAAGCTATCCAAAGTGAAACACTCTACCAACTCATAATTACTGCTGTCAGTTTTGGTATCATGAGAGAGAATCTCATTTATTTCATTGTATAAATGTATAGATAATTTGAGACTACCAATAGAATCACTAGCCGCTCCCGCACACACTTTTACCCAATCTATTTGATTCAATTTGCAAGTTTCTTGGAGATATTGCACACATTTACTAAAAGGCTCGATCGCTAGTACCAGTCCTGTTTCTCCTACCTGCATTGCCGCACTAAAGGTGTAAACCCCTGCATTTGCCCCCACATCAATTACCGTCATTCCTGGTTGAATAGATTCTCGCCAAAATTCCATCTCTCGCTCAAACCAATCCCCTTGTGCCAATAATACAGATGTAACAATACTCCTAAAACTAGGTTCTGCCGTAAAAATTAAATTTTGTTCAAAGGGAATGTATGTAAACTCTGGTTTGTCTATGTTTGTCCAGAACCATTCCTGTTGTAATTTCATTGATTGATTTTTCGCCTGTTCTAACCAACAATTAGCCCTATCCGTATCTCCCATCGTGAGGTAGCCTAGATACACCGCCTGCCAGAGTTTTGATTCATCGGGAAACATATTTAAGGCATTCTTTAACCACATTATGCCTTCATTCATTCCTGACATGATCTTGTTAATTCCTAACATCAATAGCGATAGGAAGTTCTGTCCAGAAAATTGTAAGCTTAGGTCTAATAGCCTGGTGCCAGAATAATTGTAAAAAACCATTGGCGATCGTCTAATGACTTCACTCAAAAATAATCTAACTTGGTCATCAAATTTATTGGAATTGAAAAATTCTGCTAGTATATGGTCTGCCCCATAGGTTGGCGGTAAATATATTAAGTATTTATTTGCTTCCAGTTCTTGATGAATAATTCCTATAGCAAAGTCCAAGGATAAGCGATCAACTAAGTTTATGGCTGTGCGGTATTCCCCGTGTAAAATAGATAATAAGATATAATGACCACAGCAAAATAAATTATTATCTAAAGCAAAACCGTTCTCTAGTTTAGTTTGTGCCTGCTCAAGTAAAGTTTGTCTATTATTTATATCTACTGAGTACTCGATCGCAATTAAATCTAAAACCGCTGAATTATTCCAATCACTGGCGGTTTGAGGATTACTCCAATTTGTACCTTCTATTATCTGCTCCACATTGAACACAATACTAGCATCTAGTTCAGGATAATAATGGAATAAAAAATCTAAGTAAATTTCGGGATGCATAAATTCTGTAAATTTTAAGTAGGGTTAAAGGTAATTCTTGCTTAATTCTAAATTAAAGACTTGCTGAAAATAGTATAAAGCGGTGGGGATCACTTGGTATAAACCAATGGGCGAAATAAAATCCGCTAGTTGGGTACAACCATAATCTTTGATACCACAGGGCACAATTTTTGTAAACCCTGCCATGTCCATATTCACATTTAGGGACACCCCGTGCATGGTAATCCAGCGACTTACTTTAATACCAATTTGGGCAATTTTTCGATCGACAATCCAGACCCCTGTTAATCCCTGTTTTCTATGTGCAGTCAGACCATAATCCGCCAAAGTGTGAA
>Ga0272446_1006916_pt1 | contig 11550 bp, 12 predicted proteins | sample YNPCB0061_FD_194587 | JGI IMG/M metagenome (GOLD analysis project Ga0272446, IMG submission 194587) | Hot spring microbial mat communities from Yellowstone National Park, WY, United States - YNP-CB-006-1 | ecosystem: Environmental > Aquatic > Thermal springs > Hot (42-90C) > Sediment | place...
GAAAAATGGATTCATATTGGCATTTACCACAATTTTTTTAGGTGAAATTGGAGACAAAACACAGATCTGTTCTGTTTTGCTTGGTGCAAGATTTAAACAGTTTGGAATGGTTTTTTCAGGCTGCTTCCTTGCTCTATTCCTTTCAACAGTAATTGCCGTTTTTTTGGGTGCTTATGTTCAAAAATGGCTACCAAAAGTACCGTTTAAAAAAATCGCTGGTTTTGTTATGATTGTGACAGGTATAGTAACATTATTGACAGTTTAGCTTAAGGAGTTTATATGGAACAGATTGATAACAAACACAAACGTATTGCCTTGTTGATAGATGGAGACAATGCCCAGCCTTCACTGATTGCCCAGATTCTTGCTGAAGCAGGTAAGTATGGCTCTGTGACGATTAGAAGGATTTATGGCGATTGGACAAAGGCAAATATGTCGGGTTGGAAAGATACCTTAAACAACTATGCCATCCAACCTATTCAACAGTTTCGCTACACTGTAGGTAAAAATGCAACGGATAGTGCAATGATAATAGATGCAATGGATATACTTCACAGCGATCTTGTAGATGGATTTTGTATCGTTTCAAGTGATAGTGACTACACAAGACTTGCAACAAGAATTAGAGAGACAGGTATTTTTGTCATGGGTGTTGGTAAAAGCACTACACCAAAGGCTTTTGTCAACGCCTGCAATGTGTTTATATACACTGAGAATCTTACAACAGAGGTTAAACCTGCTGAAAAGAAGCCTAAACAAAAAGGTGTTGAAGAGAAGAAAAAAAGTGTAGAAAAGACTGACCCTGTGCCTCTCTTAACGAAGGCAATCGAGATGGCGATGCAGGAAGATGGCTGGGCAAATTTGGCTACTACTGGTTTTTATTTACATCAGTTAGATCCGGGATTTGATCCACGCACTTATGGCTTTAAACAGCTATCATCACTTTTTAAGTCTTTTCCTGATAAGTTTGAGCTTAAATTTCAGAATGATACAGGCATTACTACGGTCTTTGTTAAACTTAAGGATTAGTTACCTTTTGTTTTTAATATACCAGTTTGTCTGCTTTATAATGCCAAGCAGCACCCTTATCTCCCGTTCTTCCAGAAAAGCCCTGTCGTAAATGTTTCTAATGAGCTTCATAACTCGTTCGGGGTTAATTCTGTCGAGAAAACCAATCTCTAAATAAAGTTGCTTCATCTTTTCATAAAGAAGCTCAAAACTCTCTCTCTTTGCAAGCTTTTTTGTTGTTCCTGTTACTACATTGTTGGCTCTTGTAAACAAATCGTAAGCAACAATCCCAACTGCCTGAGAAAGATTTAGAGATGGATACGACTTTGATGTAGGGATTGTCAGAGAGTAGTTACAAAACGATAGCTCTTCTCCAGAAAGCCCTCTGTCTTCTGGTCCAAAAAGAAAGCCAATCTTGTTTTTTTTGGCAAACAGGAGAAGGTTATTAAAGTCATCAGCCGTAATAGTTGTGGGAGCATCTTTGTGAAACTTCCCGGTAGTTCCGATCACGATACTAAACTCGGAAGTTGCCTCTTTAAGTGATTTATATCGTTTTGCCTGTTTCAAGAGGTCATCTGCATGGACTGCCATCTTTTTTGCCTGAAATGTGTTTAAAACATCTCTTCTTGACACAACGGAAAGGTTATTGATGCCAAAGTTTTTCATAACCCTTGCAGTACTGCCAACATTGCCAGACTTTTTGGGATACAGGAGAATAACACCGATATTATTAAGAACTTCCATGCCTTTATGGTAACAATTTTTTTTGTTTAATTGCTACAAGAAAAGCTGTTCTATATTGCGATCTTAATTGGACGCCTTCTGAAACTCTCTTTTTGGCAAAAATTTTTTCTTAAAAAGTTGGGTAATAAACATTGACGAAAACTGATTTTTTTGATACATTTCAAATAATTAAATTTTTTGAGGGGACTCTTGAAAGACCTTGATGTTTTTATTCTTAATTTGGCAAAACTCTTTAAAGCCGTTAGTTTTTATCCCGAAAATCATCCTACCCTTGTGAACGCCTTGAAAAAGATGGCTGAAGATATTAACGATTTTGCTAATGCAACAGATCTTGTTATTGAGATTGGCAAAGATGGCTTTACAATAAAGGGAGAAAAGTTTTATCCAACCCAGCCAATTTTAAAAGATCTTGCCCAATCGCTTACCTTAAGGCGGGTAAATAAGGTCTTGTTCCATTCTGGTGTTTCTTACGACGAGCTTCTCTCTTTTTTCAAACTGATAAATATGGAAGTCGGCACGTTGTATGCCGCTGGTGGACTGGAAGTTCTTATAGAAACCAGTGATATCAGAAACATAGCGTTATCAGAGGTGCATTTGACCAAGCTTCTTTCAAAACCTCAAAAAGAAAAAACTAATGGTAAAGTTGCCAATACTTCAGACAACCTAACCTCTGCAGAAGAAGGCGAAGAGAAAGATAAGCCAGAAGAAAAAGAGGTTGATGGTTTGGTTTCTGGGCACGAAATTCATAACGAAGAAAAACATAAAAGTGTTGACGAACAGTATCTGGAAGCGGTTAATATACTGCAAACAGCAATGCAGCAAAAGAATGTAGGTGAATATCTAAAAGGGCTGAAGATGGCAGGCGATCTGCTTGCGTTATTCGACTGGAAAGAAGAATATAAATATGTTTTAGACCTGTTAAATCTTGTAGTTGATGCGAAAAACGACCAAAATAGTGCAGAAGGCATTCGCAGGGAGGCGGGGAGGTTTATTTACAATGCTGCAAATGAAGCAAGGTTAAACAGTATTATAGACGTGTTATTGCAAAATTCTGAAAACGAAGAGGTTGTAAAAAAGATTTTGTCGGTGCTTTCTGCTGTTGGAGAGCCTGCAGTTGAGGCGATTCTGGACAGGTTAACAACGGCTAACGATATAAAAACACGAAGGATGCTGATTAACCAAATAATTAGGTTGGGTGATATAGCCTTTGAAAGGGTTATCTACCATTTAGCAGATGAACGCTGGTATGTGGTAAGAAATATGGTCACTATACTGGGCGTGTTTGCAAAGCCAGAATCACTTGACAAGTTGTTTGAAGTGGCTAAACATCCTGATGTCAGGGTTAGAAAAGAGGTTATCAAAACACTTGCACGTATTAAACATCCTAAGGTGTTTCCATTTTTAAGAGAAATGCTTTTACAGGAAAGCGATGATATTAGATTGCTGATCGTTTTTTCTTTAGGAATAATGAAAAGTGTCGATGCAATTGAGGATATAGCAAAAATTGTAGAGACGGAGAAAAATCTTAATCTAAGAAAAGAAGCTCTTGTTGCTTTGGGTAGAATCGGAACAGAAAAGGTGTTTCAGATGCTCAAAACCTATGCCTTGAAAAAAAGTTTTTTTAACAAGGTGGAAAACAAGGTTCTTAGGTTGGCTGCAATTAACGGTTTGGGTGAAATAAAGACGTCGGAGTGTGCTACGGTACTTGAAAAATTGCTGAAAGACAGCGACCCTGATATTAGAGATACAGCCTTTGAGGCTTTACAGAAAGTTAAGTTTAAGGCAGGAGTGTAGTATGCCAACGCTAAAACAGTGTGAAGCCTTTTTGCAGCAGATAAACTCTGCGATTAAGAACTATTCCTTTTATCCAAAAGGTCACCCCTATGTGTTTCAGCCTATAAAGCGTGGCTTTGATATTGTTAGCGAGTTTTTAAAAGAAAATGATGAGATACAAGTTGGGATAATAGAAGATATTTTTTGGGTGCAAAACATACCTGTTCCACAGGAGTTTATGTGGGATGCCCTTATGGATGTGTTTAAAAAGCTTGATAAAGATGCGGCAGTTATTAGCAATGGTATTGATTTTCAGGAGTGGGAAAGCTTTGTAGTAACACTGGCAACAAATATTGAAGCCTTAAAAGAAGACGCCTTTTCTCCTCATATTAATTTTCACACAATCGAAAAAGAAAACAAAGATATAGCGAAAAAGATTTATAACGATGCCATATCTGCTGTAAAAAATGTTATTTCCGAAGTAAGACTGGGCAAAATACCAAAGGCAGATGAAGTTAAGGATGTTGTCGGTAAAATTGTTGATCAGGTTTTAAAAAATAAACAGACGATGGTTGCACTGACATTGATAAAAAGTTATGATGATTATCTTTTTCACCATTCGGTAAACGTTACAATTCTTTGTCTGGCATTAGGCGAATCCCTTAAACTGACCCCAGATCTTTTAAGGGAGCTTGGAACGGCGGCAATGCTACACGATATCGGAAAGGTAAAAATAGACCCGAAAATTGTTTTAAAACCTGACAAACTGACCGAAGAAGAATGGGAACAGATGAAACAACATCCTGTAACTGGTTACGATACCCTTAAACATATGGAAGGTTTATCAGAGGTCATTTATAAGGTTGCCCTTGAGCACCACATGAAATACAACCTTACAGGCTATCCCGAAGTTGGCAAGGAGTATAAACTTCATCCTGCAAGCATGATTTTATCTATTTGTGACTGTTATGATGCAATGACAACGCACAGAATTTACCAGCGTTGCCACGAGCCAAGAGAAGCACTGGAGTTTATGACTAAGATGGCAGGAATTAGTTTTGAACCAAACTACTTAAAGGCATTTATTAAGATGCTGGGCATATATCCTCAGGGTACCCTTGTTAAGTTAAATACTGGTGAAACGGCGATCGTTTCCAGACCAAATCCTGCATCTCCAGATCAGCCAATTGTTCGAATTATCTTTGATGTGTTCGGCAACAAGGTGGAAGATGTTCGCACATTTGATCTTTCAGAAAACCCTGTTGACCCTCAGACAGGACTTAAACTCGCTATTGTTGGTACGGTTAATCCAACATGGCATGATGTAAATTTAAGCGAGTACATCGGAATCTAAATTTTAAGTTTACCAATGGCATCAACTATGGCAGCCAAAACCCTATCTGAGTGTAGCTCATCCAGCATTTTTAGTAACAGCGGCAGGGAGGAACTTGTTCCAATTTCTCCTAATGCTTCAAGCAAAGCGATAAGGGCATCCTCATCCTTTTCCTGAGACAATTTAGGGTGAAGAGCTTCTGCAATTTTAGGGAGGGGGAAGAGACCTAAAAACTGATAACAAAACTTTCTTACAACGGGGTCTTCGTCATTTACAAGAGGAAGCACCTTTTCTATCAACCTTGGATCTCTTAAATCAATTGCTGCCTTTAAGGCAACAGCACGTATGAGGTGAGAATTATCAGCGAAGCCTTTTAAAATGAAATTGGTACAGGCTTGTGATGCTATACCTTTTAAGGCAGCAAAAAGTTTTGTCTTTGTTTCTTCAGAAAGTGTTTCGTACTTGTCGTTAGAGGCAGAAAAGTACTGCTTTGCCTGAAGACGAGATATCGCGTCTGCTGTCTTTTTTGCCAGCTCTTTATCCTGAGATGCGAGGAACGGTTTTATCTTTTTAATAATGTCTGCTATCATGTATAATGAAACTATCAAAAAAAAAACAATCAGTCAAATGGAAAAAAAAGGACGTATTTTAGCTGTTGACTTTGGAACAAAAAGAATTGGTATCGCAATAACAGATGATAATGCAGAGATTGCACAACCGCTGACTGTTTTGAAAAGGGAAGGAAATAAAAAGGACATTGAAAAAATTGCAAATATTGTGCAACAATATAATGTTTCAAAAGTAGTTGTAGGCATTCCCTATGGCAATGATAACAAGATTACAAAGATGGGCGAAAAGGCTCGTGCCTTTGGGGAGCTTATTAGTTCGTCATTAAATCTTGATACGGTTTTTATTGACGAGACTATGACATCCTTTATTGCACATGAGGCTTTAGCTCAAGGTGGAGTTCGAAGAGAAAAAAGAAAACTTTTGGTTGATAAAGTTGCTGCTTCAATAATTTTGCAGGATTATTTGAAAAGAAAGGATTAAATGATAAAGGCTACTTTTAAAACGGTTTTTTTACTAATTTTAGTTGTTTTTTTAATTTTGGGGTATTCTTACTACACATTTCTTAAGGCTCCCATTAACATTAAAGGAGAGCAGCTTTTTGAGGTAAAAAAAGGGGATTCTGTTAACGCAATTATTGAAAGACTTGTTGAAAAGGGCTTTTTAAATAACCGTTACTTTTTTAAATTTATGGTAAAGCTTAAAGGTGGCGACAGGACGATACTGCACGGCTATTACCTCCTTAAACAGGACGATACACCAGAAACGATATGGACAAAGTTTATCAAAGGAGAGGTAGAACGTTATAAAATTACTATTCCAGAAGGTTATAACATTTATCAGATAGGAGAAGTGATTGAAAATCAGAAAATGGGTAGCAAGCAGCGTTTTGTTGCACTTGCGAAAGACAAAAAATTTATCAAGGAGTTAGGCTTAAATTTGCCGGTGCTTGAAGGGTATCTTTTCCCCGCAACGTACTTTTTTGATCCTGTTACAAAAGAAGAAGATATGATTAAAGAGATGGTTAGCAAAACCTTTGATGTTTTGTATAAGGAGCTAAAGATTCCTCAAAACGACAAACGTTATGATATACACAAAATTTTAACGTTAGCTTCACTTGTCGAAAAAGAGGCAAAGGTAAAAGAAGAACTGCCACTAATTGCGGCTGTTTTTCTAAACAGGTTAAGAATAGGGATGAAGCTGCAATGCGACCCAACCGTTATATACGGCACAAAACGTTTTGATGGTAGTATCACAAAGGCAGATCTTGTTGCGAATAATCCTTACAACACCTATGTCCGTTATGGTTTGCCGCCTACACCAATTGCTAATCCTTCAAAAGAGGCAATCATTAGTGTATTAAATCCTGCGAAAGTTGACTATATTTATTTTGTCTCAAAAAACGACGGCACACACATTTTTACTAACAATCTAAAAGCACACAATAAAGCAGTTTACATATACCAAAAAAAGAAGAAAAAAAAGGGGGATGCATGAGAAAAGAGTCTTATCACTTTTTTGAAAATCTGATAGCCCTTCCAAGTCCGTCAGGCTTTGAAGAGAACGCTTCAAAACTTTTCAAGAACTATGTTTCTAAATTCTGTGATGAAGTTACCGTTGATACAATGGGCAACGTCATAGCGGTTATAAAGGCAGAGAAAAAGACAGATTTTAATGTGATGGTTTCGGGACACATAGATGAGATAGGGCTGATGGTTAAATATATTGACGATAAAGGTTTTATATACTTTTCAGCCATAGGTGGTGTTGATACAAGGCTGCTGTTGGGATTAAGGGTGGTTATTCACACAGAAAAGGGAAAGCTAAAGGGTGTTATTGGCCAAAAACCCATACATCTTATGGAGGCTGCGGAAAGAGAGAAGGTTTCTAAAATTCATGAGTTGTTCATAGATATTGGGGCAAAGGATAAAAAAGAGGCTTTAAAATACGTAAGCATAGGTGACTGTATAACCGTAGAATGGGGACTTGAGAAACTGTTAAACGGCTTACTTGTTGGTAGAGGTTTTGATGACAGAATGGGTGCCTTCTGTGTTGCGGAGATGCTTAGATTATTGTCTGCTGAAAAGAAAAAACTTTCAGTGAATATTTATGGTGTTGCCTCTGTTCAGGAAGAAATTGGTCTTAGAGGTGCGACAGTTTCTGCTTACAGTATAAATCCAAAGGTTGGCATTGCTGTAGATGTAGGATTTGCAACAGACTTCCCATCCGTTGACTGTAAACTTGTTGGCGAGAGTAAGTTAGGCGGAGGACCTATCATCTCAAGAGGACCTAATATCAACCCTCATATTTTTGAACTGCTTATAAAAACGGCAAAAAAAGATAAAATACCCTATCAGTTGGAGGGAGCACCAAGAGGTACTGGCACAGATGCAAACGTGATGCAGTTGACTAAAGGTGGTGTTGCAACAGGGCTCGTAAGCGTTCCTTTGCGTTATATGCACACACCTGTTGAAGTGCTGGCAGAGAAGGATCTTGAAAACACTATAAAACTTTTGAAAGAAGCAGTATTATCTATGAAACCAGATATGAGTTTGGTGCCATTTTAAAAGGAGCTTGGCAGGTGAAAGGGATTGTAAAAAAGATTATCGCTCAGCGGTTTTCAGAAATCAGAGAAGAGCTGAATATTACAGAAACACCTTTTTACGAGGTTGAAAAACCTAAAAATAGAAGCTATGGTGATTACTCTACAAATTTAGCCATGACTACGGCGAAGTTGCTCAGGAAGAATCCTCGAGAAATTGCAAACGCCTTTATTAAAAACTTTAACCATCCACTTTTTGAAAAGATTGAGATTGCAGGTGCGGGCTTCATAAATTTTTTTATTAATCAAAAAGAGCTTTTAAATCTGTTAAACAACATTTCACAAGATTTTGACACCTTTCTCTCTCCAAAAGATTTAACTAAAAAAAAGCTGCATTTAGAGTATGTAAGTGCAAATCCGACAGGTCCTTTGCATGTTGGACACGGGAGAGGTGCTTGTATTGGCTCATCGTTGGCTTTAATCCTTAAAGAGGTTGGGCACGACGTAAAACAGGAGTTTTATATAAACGATGCAGGTAGCCAGATAAAAAATTTAGGTTTATCAATACTGTTGAGGGCTAAAGAGCTAAAGGAAGAAACTGTTGAGTTTCCTGAAGGATGTTATTTAGGCGAGTATGTTTCTGAACTGGCTAAAGATTACATTAAAAATGGTGGCAGCGATGATATAGACGATGAAAATATAGAAAAGGCAAGTGTTTTTGGCACGGAAGTTGTCCTTGACTGGATTAAAAATGACTTAAAGGATTTTGGAGTAGAGTTCGATAGCTACTTTTCTGAACGCTCCCTCTTTGTTTCTGGTTTTGTAGCAAAAACATTAGACGCAATAAAGGAGAAAAATCTCTCTTACGAAAAGGATGGAGCCCTCTGGTTTAGAACAACAGATTTTGGTGACGACAAGGACAGGGTTTTGGTAAAGGAAAACAAGGAAACAACGTACTTTGCCTCTGATATCGCTTATCACAAAAACAAGTTTGAACAGAAATTTGATGAATACATAAACATTTGGGGTGCAGACCATCATGGGTATGTGCCACGCATAAAATCAGCTATTAAGGCGTTGGGACATGACGAAGAAAAACTAAAGGTTTTAATGGTACAAATGGTCAGTCTGTTTAGGGATGGAAAGCCGGTCACTATGTCGAAACGGTCGGGTGAATTTATAACGTTAAGGGATGTCCTTGATGAGGTGGGAAGAGACGCAATGCGTTTTATGTTCCTCACAAGAAGGCACGACAGCCCCCTTGACTTTGACATTGAACTTGTGAAGCAAAAAACGAGCGACAACCCTGTCTTTTACGTCCAGTATATGTATGCCCGAATAAACAGCGTTTTTAATGTTGCAAAAGAAAGAAATATAGATATCACGAAATTAAGGCTGGATTTTTCGTGCCTTATGCTGGAAGAAGAAAAACAACTGATAGACCAGATTTTAAGTTTTCCCGACGTGGTTTTGGATGCGGCAGAACACTTAGAGCCCCATATTCTTGCTTATTACCTGATAAATATGGCTCAGATGTTTCATAGCTACTACAACGCCCATCGTTTTATATGTGAGGACAGTTTAGAGCTTACAGTTAGTCGTTTAAGCTTGTTAAAACTACTTCAAAAGACTGTAAAAAAAGGCTTGCTGCTTTTGGGTATCGAGAGCCCTGAGAGGATGTAACGGTTTTTATGATTAAAAGGCGTTTTGAGTTCAGCTTTGGACAGTTAATTTTTCTTGTTGTGCTTATCTCAACAATTTCCGTGTTAACGTTTCTTTTAGGTATTGAGGTCGGAAGATTACTTAGGCTTACGGAAGAGACAAAAGCAGTGACAAGTAATTTGAACTCAAAGGTCACGATAAGTTTAGAAAGCTACTCAACAATTTTGAGACAACGGCGTGTTAATAACGAAACTACCACATCAAAAGAAGTCTCGAAAGAAGTAGAAAAGCCACAAATCACATCAAAAACATCCACAAAGTCAGAGGATGTAGCAGACACACAAAATTTAGTGCAGATTGGTGCATACAAAGAGAAATCCAGTTATGTCGAAATTGAAAAAAGGTTGAACTCTTTGGGATTTAAAACTAAGGTTGTTGATGGAAAGCTAAAGAGACTTCTTGTTGTAGTGGATACTAAAAAAGAAAAGACTGAAGAAGTTATTGCCAAGTTAGAAAAAGAAGGAATTAAGGGGATTGTTGTAAAAAAATGACAAATATTTTCAGCGAGGCAAATTTAAACGTTTTGCGTGATGTAAGAAGGCTGCTTATCCGATTTCTTATCGTCACATCTCTTGTTTTCTTTACGACTCTTTTCTTTGTAGAAAAGATTATGCGAAAGCTGAACGAGATTATAAAGTTAAAGCTGATTTTGTATTCTCTGCCAGAGGCGTTTATGTCCTATCTAAAACTTGCACTTTTTATTTCTCTTTTGGTGGTTGTTCCCTATGTGATTTTTGAACTTGTCAATATTTTGAATAAACACACAACGTTTAAAGGAAACAAGAACTTTGTTATTGTATTGGTCGCGACACTGTTATTTTATTGTGGGGCTGCCTTTTGCTACTTCGTTGTACTGCCATCAGGAATAAAATTTTTGCTTCAGTATCAGACAGATAGCATAAAACCGATGATAGCACTTTCTTCTTATATCTCTTTTGTTTTTACTTTTGTTTTTACCTTTGGAATAATGTTTGAACTGCCGCTTTTTATGTATATTTTAGGAAGTTTGGGCATTATTACAGTTAAGATGTTAAACGAAAAACGCAGATTTTTCATTTTAGGTAACTCCATTCTCTCCGCCATTTTGACGCCAACGCCAGACGTGTTTAATATGATGCTTATGATGTTGCCACTTCAGGTGCTTTATGAGCTTGGCATTGTTGTCGTATTGCTTACAGGCAAACAAAAGTTGCAAAAAAATTCTGACACTGTATAATTAAAGTAAGTTACTTGATTATTCAAACACCTAAAGGAGTCTGCCATGCTTGAAATATTGCAGGTAGTTCAAACGGTAGCAATTGTAGCAATACTTGTAGTTTTTATTTATTTTTTAAACACCCTTAAAAAGGAAGTAGAGCGGTTATCCTTAGAGTTGATGGAGATAAAAAAGGATTTGATGCCACTTGTAAATGAGGTAAAGACAGGACTTGAGACAATGAACAGGATTATGAATTCAGTTGGCAAAGGTGCTGAGAGCTTTTCAAGCATTGCAGAAAAGCTTAAAAATGCAGTTAACTCAATTGAAGATGTTTGTCTCAATATAAAAAGCAGTTATGACAAAACGAAGGGCAAGATATCTGTATTTAAATTTGGTATTCAGGCAGGCGTAAGCAGCTTGATTGGATATTATCTTAATAAAAGGAGGAAGGAAAAATGAGTTGTGAAGAAAAATCATCTTTTGGAACATTTTTGATTGGTTTTTTATCAGGAGCGGCAATAGGAGCTGGTATTGCCCTGCTTTTTGCACCACAGTCAGGCAAAGAAACAAGGGAAAAGATTAAAGATGTGGCTGACGATGTAAAAGACAAAATCAGTGACCTTGTAGGGGATACGAAGGATTTTTTGTCTGAGCAGAAAAGGG
>Ga0272446_1006917_pt1 | contig 11549 bp, 13 predicted proteins | sample YNPCB0061_FD_194587 | JGI IMG/M metagenome (GOLD analysis project Ga0272446, IMG submission 194587) | Hot spring microbial mat communities from Yellowstone National Park, WY, United States - YNP-CB-006-1 | ecosystem: Environmental > Aquatic > Thermal springs > Hot (42-90C) > Sediment | place...
ATATTTCGTAAAAAATAATAATTAGGAAATTATTTTTTGTTTTAAACTACCTTGATTGTTCAAAATTTTTTACGTTTGAATGATTAAATTACTTGTATATTTGCAGCATGATACGGAGTTTACTTACTCAATTAAAAAATAAATATTTTTTATTTTCATTGTTTGCTTTTATATGGATGCTATTTTTTGATAGACACGACCTGATGTTTCAGTTACGTTTGCAAAAAAGAATTCAACAATTAGAACAAGATAAATTGCATTACCAAGCTGAAATCAAAAAACTAAACAATGAAAGATTAATGCTCGTAAAGAACAATGAAGCATTAGAAAAGTTTGCTCGTGAGCAGTATTGGATGAAACAACCTAATGAAGATTTGTATATCATCATCAACGATTAAAGTTTTAAGCATGAGTTTGATAAAAAGAGAAAAAATTAAAAAATTATTATCGGATACAGAATTAAATAGAACGGTTTTGGTTCAAGGTTGGGTAAGAACTATAAGAAATAGTAAAAAGTTTTCATTTATTGAGTTAAATGATGGTTCTACTTTATCGAACATACAAATATTTGCTGACCACGAGTTAGTTTCACCTGAGCTATTAAAAGAAATTCACACAGGTGCATGTATAGGAGTGCAAGGAATGTTGGTAGCCTCTCAAGGAAAAAATCAATCTATTGAGGTTCAAGCAAGTAGCTTAGAAATTTTTGGATTAGCAGATCCGGAGACCTATCCTTTACAAAAAAAAGGGCATACCTTAGAGTTTTTGAGAGAAATTGCACATTTGAGAGTAAGAACCAATACTTTTGGTGCAATATATCGTTTAAGACACTCCATGGCTTTTGCTATTCACCAATTTTTTCATGAAAAAGGTTTCTTCTATGTTCATACACCTATTATTACAGGTTCTGATACAGAAGGAGCTGGAGAATTATTTCAAGTAACTACCTTGAATTTTCAAAATTATCCCAAAGATGAAAACGGAAATGTCAATTATAAAGAAGATTTTTTTGGTAAACGTACACACCTTACCGTAAGCGGTCAATTAAATGCAGAATTAGCTGCCCTTGGTTTATCAGAAGTTTATACTTTTGGTCCAACTTTTCGTGCAGAAAAATCCAATACACCAAGGCACCTCGCAGAGTTTTGGATGATTGAGCCTGAAATGGCTTTCTATAATTTGCAAGATAATATGAATTTAGCAGAAGAACTTCTTAAATACCTTACTCGTTTTGCTTTATCTCATAATTATGAAGACCTAAAATTTCTTAATGACCATTACGACCACATGCTTTTAGAAAGGCTTCTTTCTATTATTAATACTTCTTTTGTTCGATTAACCTACACTGATGCAATAGATATTTTGTTAAATTCCTCTAAAAAATTTGAATTTCCCGTTGCATGGGGTGTTGATTTGCAGTCGGAACATGAAAGATATTTAGTTGAAGAACACTTTGGTAAACCGGTAATACTAACCGATTATCCTAAGGATATCAAAGCTTTTTACATGAAAATGAACGATGATGATAAAACTGTTCGAGCTATGGACGTTTTGTTTCCTAAAATAGGTGAAATTATTGGTGGTTCTCAAAGAGAAGAAGATTATGTAAAATTATTAAAAAGAATTCGAGAATTAGGATTACCCGAAGAAGAGTATTGGTGGTATTTAGATACCCGAAAATTTGGTACAGCCCCGCATAGTGGATTTGGGCTGGGCTTTGAACGCCTCATGTTATTTATTACTGGAATGTCCAATGTTCGAGATGTTATTCCTTTTCCTAGAACCACTAAAAATGCAGAATTTTAATATTTATGTATTTTATTCGTAAAGCCAACCATAATGATATTCCCTTTTTAGTGGACTGCGTTTTAGCGGCTGAAAGTTTTGCAGGAAAATCAACTTATGAAATCATTTTTGATTTAAATAAAACTGAAATGGTAAAAATTTTAACGCAAATATTTGAAGAAGATATTGAAAATCAAGAAATTTCTGTCAAATCTTTTGCTGTCATTGAATTCAATCAAAAGCTCGTAGCGGGTTGTGCTGCATGGATAGAAGGACTGGAAGGAATAGGCTCAGGTACTTTAAAAGCAACTGCATTTTCTTATTTTGTTGCTGATAAATTAGTAAATAATCCCAAAATTGAAGCCTTAGCTAATGTGAATGTTCCAAGATCATTTGGTGCTATTCAATTGGAATCCTTTTACACTATTCCTGAATTCAGAGGAAAAAAGCTTTCCCATCTATTAATAGAATTTCATTTAGGAAATTTAAAAAATTCTGATACTCACAAAGCAGAAATTATAGCTGTAACCGAAAATACCTCTGCAATCAGAGCTTACCAAAATGCAGGTTTTAAAATCATCGAAAATTCTATTTCTAATGACCCCTTAGTTTTTGAAATATTAGGGGGTAAAGGTAAATCACTTTTAACTAAAAAAATCTAAGTTTTATGAATTTACTTCAGAAATTTCAAGATGATAAAGCAAATGGTTTGAAAAGACTTGCTGTACTAATTGACCCTGATTTTTCTGAATCTCTAAATTTAGATAAAATTTTAGAAAAATGCAAAATTTCTCGGGTAGACTACATTTTTGTCGGTGGAAGTTTTTTATCTCAAAATAAAACTAATGAAGTTATTCAAAAAATAAAAAAAAAATTGGAAAAGCCGGTAATTATTTTTCCCGGTAGTTGTTTTCAAATTTCTCCTTATGCCGATGCTATATTGTTTATGTCTTTGATTAGTGGTAGAAACCCCGATTTATTAATTGGACAACAAGTAATGGCTGCTCCAATTTTAGAAAAATTCCATTTAGATATTTTACCAACGGGCTACATGTTAGTAGAAGGTGATTATTTAACAACCGCACATTATGTAAGTAATACCATGCCTTTGCCCAAAAATAAACCTAACTTAGCATACGCAACAGCATTAGCAGGAAAGTATTTAGGTTTAAAATTGATTTACATGGATACCGGAAGCGGTGCCTCCGAGCATGTTCCAATAAATACCATAGAAACGGTTAGTAAAATTGAAGGCTTACCTTTAATTATTGGTGGTGGGGTTACACAATCGGAAACGGTTTATAAACTTTGGGAAGCAGGAGCCGATGTGGTGGTAGTTGGAACGGTTATTGAGAATAATCCTGATTTTTTAGAAGAATTTTCATAAAATAGCCCCGCTTTTGTTTTACCCCTGTCTAATATAACTTTAACTATAAAAGTAAACAAAAGAAAAAAATCCAAAATCAAAAAATTCCTATTATTCTTAATATATTCCATACGTTTTTGTAAAACGGTGAATACCAATTTTTTTTGGCTTGTTTTTCTTCTCTCAACCAAAAATGCAAATTACTTACAGTGTATAAGTATCCAAAATGATAAGAAGTATGGTCCCAACGCCTTTCTGCCAATCGTTTATAATCATATCGGTAATTTTTTTCTTGTAATTTTACTAATTGCAATGCTTTGTTTCTAATACTATCTGCTTCCAGTAAAAATTGTTTGATAGGTTTTTTGGACAATCTATTGATTTTATTTTTTCTATAATTGAGGATGTAGTTCAATATTGCGGCTCTGTGCCATGCACGGTATGCAGTGATTTGAACTCCCCAGTCTATTTCATTCAAAAAAGTATTGGCATCATAAAGGCTATCGATTTTTTCAGCGTACTCGTTCAAAAGAGGTACCGTATTATTTAATAGACTATCTACAACCCATAACCATGCACGATTTTGTAAAAATTTATAAGAATATTTGGGTCTTGGGTGAAGTTGTTTGTTAAATAAAGAAAATTCATCCGTAACAGTCATAGCAGTTAGCCATTCTATCAAATTTTTTTCTTTCAAATAGTAGTTTTGAACGTCTAAATATTGTTTGAAAATTTTGGTTTTTTCAGGATCATCTACCCATTGTTCATAATATTGATAGGGATTTCTAATGGGATCTTGGTAATTCCATGACCACCTAGCTATCGACCAATCAATCAACCAATAACCCCATTCCCAACCAGAACTAAAAGTAATGTGCCCAATAATATGGTGTTGAATGCAAGTATCAATATCTTGCAATCTTACAGTTAAATAAGGGAGTAATAATAACGGAATGGAATTGTCAAAAGTTATCCAATAAGCAGACTCAGGATAATACCAAACTTCTCTTTTCTCTTTTTCTTTTAACAAAAGCTCATACATATGCTTTTGATTAGGATTTTCATAAACCGGTGCATGTTCTTCTGTTAAACTGTAACACATTACGGTATGAACTAAAAGTCCTCTTTTAGAATCTAACGCAAGAGTAGAATCATTCCAATGAAAAACTTTATGAGTTTTTTTGAATGCTTCTTTTTCATCTTTTATAACATGTTGGCGACCCGTTAAATAAGTATTCGGAGAATTTTTTTGTAACCAATCTAAAATAAAAAGTCTTAGTTCTTCACGTTCTGCTTGATTACTGCCTAAAAATTCCGCAGATTCATGTTCCACATTGAGATAATCCAAATTCAATTCTTTCAATTGCTGTAATATTTTTTCAATTTCCTTTTTTTTTCCTTTTGTAGATTTCCATGAATTTTGGTAAAGTTGAAAGGAATTTTGTTGTATCATGTGCAAAGAAAGGTCTAAGCCCATTAAAATTCCTCGATTATGACCATACTCAACAATATTTTTATAATAAGGTATCCATTCTTTTAAATTAACGGTTCTTAATAAACAAAAGTCAAAATAGTTTTGACCATTCCTCACTAACCAGTCTAAATATTCATAGACTTCTAGAAAACCCCCATAAAAATCAGGGCTATGCAAAGGGTCAGTAAGTTCTAATGGATGCATGGTATGCAAATGAAAACCTCTTTTTTCAAAATAAGGTTTAACCTCCCAAATTCCTTTTAATTCATTAGTATCCAAAAAATTAGGAAATTTAGTATGTTTTGGGTGGTAAAAATAAAAATGAAATTTTTCTTGCAAAAGACCATATAATCCGTAGGTAATTCCTTCATAAGAATAAGTTGTTAGTTTCCAAATTTTTGGTTGCGTAAAATCCCATCGATAGTTTTGAATGGGAACAGGAGTAATAAATATTTTACTTTCTCTCTGATTATTTATTTCTTGATATGCTAATTTTTCAATGATTATGGTATAATCAGCAATGGATTGTGAGTCAACGATTTTTACAGAATGAATTTTAGTAATGATATTAGAAAAGTCTTTTAATGTTAAATTTACATTCGTTTGATTGGCTATAGGTTCAGGAACATATAAAAATATATTTTGGCTTAAAGTTAAAGAAAAATTAAAAAAAACGATAAATTTTAAAAGCGGAAATAAATAAGAAAACTTTCTTTTACGAAGAGAATTAAAAATAAGCAAATACGTAAGTTTTTGGAGCATTAGAAAGATTTATTGCAAAAATAAAAATTTATGAAATAGCAATAACTCATGTTATTAATCTGGGCGTGTCCCTGGCTTAGTCGCCCCACTTGCTTCGCTTCGTTCGGCAGGTACGACGGGGTCGAGCTGAACCTCCCTTCCCTCCTATTAGGAGGGATATAAATAAAAAAATTTCAATAAACATGTTCTAATCGATTAATAAAATCTTGATTAACTATGATTTCTTCATCGTGAATTTCAGGAAGTTGGAACATGGTATCCAATAAAATTTTATCCATAATAGATCGAAGCCCTCTTGCTCCAAGTTCTAATTGAATAGCTTTTGAAACAATAAAATCTAATGCTTCTTCGGTGAAGATTAGTTTTTTTCCTTCCATTGCAAACAAATGTATATATTGTTTAACAATAGAATTTTTAGGCTCTGTTAATATTTTTCGATAGGCTTCTTTGTCTAAAGGGTTCATATAAGTTACAACTGGAAGCCTGCCAATCAGTTCAGGTATTAAACCAAACTTTCTGATATCATCAGCAGAAACATGTTTGAGGATATTTGCTTCGATTTTTTTATTTTCGTCTAATCTAAAACCAACCGTAGATTTATTAACTCTTCTTTGAATAATTTTTTCTATACCTTCAAAGGCTCCGCCACAAATAAAAAGAATGTTTTGGGTATTGACTTTTAAAAAGTCTTGTTCGGGGTGTTTTCTACCGCCTTTGGGAGGAATGTTAGCGATTGTACCTTCAATAATTTTCAAAAGAGCTTGCTGAACACCTTCACCGCTAACATCACGTGTAATAGAAGCAGATTCTGACTTTCTGGCAATTTTATCGATTTCATCGATGTAGATTATACCCATTTGGGCTTTTTCTATTTTGTATTCCGCTGCTTGCACTAATTTTACAATCACATTTTCAACATCTTCCCCTACATAACCCGCTTCAGTTAATGTGGTAGCATCTGCAATAGCAAACGGAACGTCTAAAAATTTAGCAATTGTTTTGGCAATCAATGTCTTGCCTGTCCCTGTTGGACCTAATAACAAAATATTACTTTTTTCAATTTCTACATCATTACTAGAGTTTAAATTCGTATAAAGTCTTTTATAATGATTATAAACAGCAACACTTATGATTTTTTTGGCTTCATCTTGTCCGACAATGTAATCATCTAAATAACTTTTTAGTTTAGAAGGAGTTACCTTTTTAAAGTCTGGTATTTCTGAATAAGAATTTGATGTGATGTTATTTTTTTTTAATAAATCATTAGCATAAACTACACAATCTAAACAAATATAAGCATCATTAATTCCCGCAATTACTGGAATATTTAGGTTAGTTCTTCCACAAAAAGAACAATTGTTATTGATTTTTTTCTTACTCAAGGATAATTATTTATGATTAGGAACTAAAACTTCATCAATTAAACCATAATCTTTGGCTTCGTTAGCGATCATCCAGAAATCTCTTTCAGCATCTGCCCATATTTTGTCGAAGGGTTGTCCCGAGTGAGCAGAAATAATTTCGTAAAGTTCTTTTTTGAGTTTTTGAATTTCGCGGTGCATGATTTCAATTTCAGTGGCTTGCCCTTGTGCTCCACCAATAGGTTGATGTATCATTACCCTTGAATGAGGCAACCCGGAGCGTTTACCTTTTGCACCCGCACATAAAAGAACAGCACCCATTGAAGCAGCTATACCCGTACAAACAGTGTTTACATCGGGTTTAATGTGTTGCATTACATCGTAAATCCCTAACCCTGCATAAACAGAACCCCCCGGTGAATTAATATAAATGAATATATCCCTTTTGGAATCAACGGATTCCAAAAATAACAACTGAGCCACTATGATATTAGCAACAGTATCATAAATTCCTTGACCTAAAAATATAATTCGATCCATCATTAAGCGAGAAAATACATCCATGGCAATGACATTTAGTTGCCTTTCTTCAATGATATTGGGAGTTAAATTACGAAATTTATAATTTTGCTCGGATAAATAGTCATGAAGGGTCAAACTACTGATACCTAAATGTTTATTCGCATATTCTTGAAATTCTTTTGAGTAATTCATAATCAATAAAATTTGAGTGATTTATGTTAAACTATTTATTGTTTCAAAAAATTCTTTAACGGTTACAGTTTTCTTAGTAGTACCAACTTTTTCTTCAAAAAATTGAATAATATTATCATCTTCCATTTGATTCATTTTGTTATGAACAAAATTTTTATCTTGCATAACTTGCTTTGTTATAGACTTAATGTACTCTTCAGTTGCATCCGTTTCAACATCTGAAATGGATTTTAGTTCTTCAACTTCCTTATTTTCATCTACAACTTGTGTTTGATTAGGTTTAACAAACAAAGATTTGAAATCAGATTCAACTTTTTGGGCAACATCTTTTACTGATACACTCAAAGAAGGATATTCTTTAAAAATTTTTTGTTTAAGAATTTCTAATTTAGTTGATTTTAAATAGTTAGGAAACTTTTGTTGTAATTCTTCTAAGGAATTAAATTGGTAATCAGCCATAATAGAATAAGCAACAATTTCCTCATTAAACTCAAAATCAAAGTTTTCTAAAAGTTGTTTTTCAATATAGGCTTTTTTATGATTTTTTATCATATCACTAAGGTCTTTTTCAAAAAGACTTTTAAACTCTTCCAAGCCTTTTTCATAGGAAATATCGGGATTTCTTAATATTTTTTGGAATAATTCAGTTTCCTTATCTAATTCAACAACAGACCAAATATATTTTATTTTAAAAATGAAATTTTTTTGATATAATTCTTGGACTTTTTCGGGAGAAATTTTCAACACAATTGAAGCATCTTTTGGGGAATCAAAATAATTGGAAAATGGAATTTTTAATTCATCGCCAATTTTTAAACCTTGTTTTAAGTATGGAATAATTTTTTCAGTATCGGAATAAATAATTAATTCCGTTTGGTATCCATTGGTTACTTCAACTCCTGAGTCGTCGATTTCAATAAATTTACCTTGAATTTTATACAACTTATCTAAGGATTCGATTTCTAAAACTTCTTGTAACTTACCTTGGTTTCTTTGAATATATTTAATTTGATCCTCAATATCTTTATCGGAAACTTCAATATTAAAATCATCTAAGGAGGAAATTTTAGAAAAATCTAATTCGAATGAAGGAAATAAAGCTAATTGAAATTCAAAAGTAAAAGTTTCATTAGGTTTTAAATTTTTAAGGTCAGAATTTTTTAATAAGGGTCTAGCAATTAAATCATAATGATTATTTTCAATTGTTTTTTGAAGTTCTTCGGAAACTTTTTTGTTTACTATATCGTAAAGCAAGGATTGACCATATTTAGCTTTAATTAAATCAGGGGGGACTGTACCTTGTCTAAATCCAGGTATAACAGCCTGACGAGCATAAGAATTTACTTGTTTTTTGAATTCGGTTTGATAATTTTCTGGAGTAATAGTAAACTTTAAACTAACCGAATTTTTAGGTAATTCTTCAATGAAAACTTCCAATGTTGTAAAATTAAAAGTGCGGGTGGAGGGACTCGAACCCCCACGGTTGCCCACCAGATCCTAAGTCTGGCGCGTCTACCAATTTCGCCACACCCGCAATATTTTATTAAGTACGCAAAATTAATGTAAAATTTAATACAGCAATTATTTTTTATTCATTTTTGTTTTTATTTCAGAAATTGCTTGTTGGTAATTCATTTTTAGCGAATTAAAAGCTTGCTGATATGCTTCTTTTTGCGATAAAATTTCCTGAATTTGTCTTTGTTTTGATTCCCATTCTTCGTTAATTTCATCACTTGATTGGTTACTCTTTGCAATATTTTTAGACCAATCCTGAGTTTCCTTTAGCAATGTATTGTAATTTGCTAAAAGATTACTATAATCAGTTTTTAAGTTTTGGTAATCATTATTTAGTGATTTTATTCTTTCTCTCGATAAGCTATCTTTTTCAATAAATTTTATACCTGCTTCTCCGAGGGAATCTGAAAGCATTTTCTTTAAAATCGTATCATTACTTTCAATTTCGTTACTCAAATTCGTTAGATTTTGAATGTTACCCTTCCAAACTTCTAATTCATTATTTATTTGCTTTGAGGTTTCTTCAGAAATTCCTGAATTACATGAATAAATTATAAAAATTAAAAAAATTACGTACCAATATTTCATATTCAATTCATTTTAATCATTTTAGCATCACCCCACAAATCTTCTAACTTGTAAAATTCTCTTGAATTAGGCAAAAAAATATGGACTATTACATCTATGTAATCTAATAATATCCACTCACCTTTTGCTTTTCCTTCAGAATGCCAAACTTTTTCTCCTAAATTTTTTTTAACGGTTTCCTCAATTGAGTCTGCAATAGCCTTTGTTTGAGTATCAGAATTACCACTACAAATTATAAAATAATTTGCTATACTTCCTAATAAGCCTCGTAAGTCCATGATTACAATATCAAAACCTTTTTTTTCTAAAATTCCGTTGAGAATTTGTTGAATGATTTTTTCATTACTTCCAAAGTTCATTCACTATTTTTTTTTGAGTTCTATGGTTTTGAGATACTCAACATTTTGGGAATTTACCGATTTTCTTCGTGAGTCTATATAAATTCCGATTCTTCTTGCATCTAATATTGTCAAACCTGCTTGTTTTAACTCATTCAAGCTAAATCCTTTACCTTCTCTCATTTTAGCACCTGATTTTACTAATGGTCTTTTATTATATGTACTATTCATATTGCTATTATGGTTATATAAAAATAAATGCCGCATTTTTGCGGCTGCAAAGTTAGGAATAAAAAAATTAATCTCCAAATTAATTTAAACTTAAATTTAATTTAGTATTTATAGAATTGATAATCCTATAAATTTTAATTGTTTCCAATTCTGATAGATTTCTTAATCCTTTTCTTTCATATTCATGAATAATATCCATGTGATTTCCCAACTCTTCATAAGTCATGGTATGAGGAAGATTCCTTTTAATATTATTCAACTCTATTTCTAAAGTGCGCTTGGCTATCTTAATTTTTTCTTCCAAAGTCATAAAATTTTCCATATTCCTAAAAATTTCGCTTCAAAATTAGTAACAAATTTAATTATACAACTACTTAAAAATCAAAATACAAAAAAATACTGATTGAATTACGTAGTTTCAACTTTAAAAATTTCAATAATCTTGAATGAAACATCTAATCATAAAATTCCACTAACTTTTTAAAAAAATTTTTTTTCCTGAAAATTAAATTTTTAATCATAATTTTTTTTAAAAAATAAAAAATTAATTGCAAAATATAAAATAACTATATAAGTTTGCAGTTTATTAACAAAATAATTATGGTAAAAAAATTTACAAAAAATTTATTCATTGCTCTTGTTATAATGGGACATTACATGAGTGCCCAGAATGTTGGAATTGGGACTTCCTTACCGGAGGTTCGTTTGGATATAAATGGAGGTGTTGCATCAAAACCTGCTAGTGCTGCTGCTGCTGCTAATATAACCATTCCTGATAACATATCTACATTTTACATTACTTCTGTTGCAGGTGTGCAAACCAACAATCTGTTGGGACCCAGTTTGGTTTCAGAAGGACAAATTCTTATCATCAACAACAAAGATGATAATTTGGCAACATTTGCAGGCTTGTATCAAATAAGACCCAACACAACCTCTTCGTTTATATATTTAGGGGGTCAATGGGTCCCATTTGGTGAAGCTCCTTCCAATAGACTTGCATGGTCACTTTATGGTAATTTGGGTACAGTTCCCGGAACCGGTGCAAACCAAAACTTTTTAGGTACAAGGGATAATACGAATTTTATTGTTGCAACAAACGTTGTAGAGAGATTTAGAGTATTAGGTTTAGGTAACACCATTTTCAATAACAATTTTAATGATTATTCTGGTACTAATCCTGTACTTAAAGTTAACGGTACTGGCGATGATACATGGGCTTTTATCTCTGAACATGATATGAGCGGCGGAGCATTAGGTATCGGAGATATTGTTGCGACGGGTGGCTTTTCAACTGACTACAATGCATTAGGATGGTCTTATGGTGTTTGGGGAATAGGGGACTTGTTTGCTGGAAGTGTGGCTATGGGGGTCGTAGGTGAATACGGAAATTACGGTGCTGGGGTAACCGGTTA
>Ga0272446_1006918_pt1 | contig 11549 bp, 10 predicted proteins | sample YNPCB0061_FD_194587 | JGI IMG/M metagenome (GOLD analysis project Ga0272446, IMG submission 194587) | Hot spring microbial mat communities from Yellowstone National Park, WY, United States - YNP-CB-006-1 | ecosystem: Environmental > Aquatic > Thermal springs > Hot (42-90C) > Sediment | place...
TGATGGCCGAAATGCTGATTTGTTTTACCCGCTGGCTGACGCCCCGGATATCGTAAACTTTGCCGGCTGCCACCAGGGCCGAACGCTCTGACATGCCTTTCACTCCAAATCATCGTTGAGGAAAATTCAGAAAATCTTACCCGGGTTCAAGATCAGATTGGGATCAAACAACCGCTTGAGGTCTCGCTGCAGCTGCAGACTGGTGGGCGACAACTCGAGGTGTAGAAAATGCTTTTTAGCAAACCCAATGCCGTGCTCGCCGGATATGGTCCCCCCCATATCGACGACTTTCTGCAGGATGGCGTGGATGCCCTGCTCCACACGCTGCAGGGCATTCTTGCTGTGGGCGGTGATGTTCAAATGGATGTTGCCGTCGCCGGCATGGCCGAAAGAATAAATCTTGAACCCGTAGCGGTCCTCAAATTGCGGCAGAATATCCACAAATTCAGCAATGCGAGCGATGGGAACCACGATGTCCTCGGGAACATAGACCGCCGAATTGTGTTCGATGGTCGTGGAAACCTGCCGGCGAACTTCCCACATCCTTTCCCGCTTGTAGGAATCCGGCGCCATGACCACGTCGAAGGCGCCATGGCGCAGGCAAACTTCCCCCATCTTTTCAACCTCGGCATCCACCAACGCGGGAGGACCGTCGGCCTGAATCAAAAGAAAGGCCCCCGCATGCTGCACGCTGTCAAACGGTAAAAGCTCTCCCACCAGCTCCAAGCAGTTACGATCCAGGAACTCCATGGCGCAGGGCGACAGTCCGTTGTTGAGAATGGCCGTCACTGCCGCCATGGCATCGGTTAATTGGGAAAAGACCGCGGCGATGGTCCCCACCGCCGGCGGGCGCGGAAGCAGTTTCAAAATCAGCTTGGTGATGACCGCGAGGGTCCCTTCCGAACCGACCAGCAAGTGAGTCAAATCATAGCCCACCACCCCCTTGCGGGTCTGCACGCCGGTGCTGATGACCTCGCCGCCCGGAAGCACCGCCTCCAGGCCGAGCACGTAGTCGCGGGTAGTCCCATATTTGACGCAACTCGAGCCGCCGGCGTTGGTAGCGGCGTTGCCGCCAATCGAGCAGGTTTCGAAGCTGGCCGGATCGGGCGGATAGAACAGGCCGGCGTGGTGCGCTGCTTTCTTGAGGTCCGCATTGATCACACCGGGCTCCACGACGGCAATCAGGTTGCCGCGATCGACCTCGAGGATTCGGTTCATCTTGGCCAGCGACAACACCACCCCGCCGCAAACCGGCACGGCGCCGCCAGCCAGTCCGGTGCCGAGGCCCCGTGGCGTGACCGGAAAGCGGTGGACATTGGCCAGCCGCATCAGGGCCTGGATCTGCGCCGTCTCGGTCGGCTCCACAACCAACTCGGGGATGCGCTCAAGCGGGGTGGCATCACGCGCAAAATCAGCCAGCTTTGCCGCATGACGCATGACGCACTCAGCTCCAACAGCCTGGCAGATGGCCTCCAGCAAAGCCTCATGGATTGGCGCGTACGACGGCAACGGTTTATCCATTGTCTACGCCTTGTGAAATTCAAAGCCGGGCAGACTGAGACGATTCTCCAGTTGCTGCAGCAACAAGCCGGCCAACGTGACCAGGACCAGGTAAAACACCCCGACAATGAGAAACACCTCGATATATTTGAAGGAATGCGAGGCGAGGATTTTGCCTCGGCCGGTGAGCTCGATGCAGGTGACCATGTAGGCCAGCGATGAATACTTTATCAGGTAAATGACCTCGTTGCCGCACCCCGGCAGCGCCCGGCGCAGGGCCTGCGGCAGGATGATCGAGCGCAGCATCTGCAGCCGGCTAAAGCCGAGGGCCTGGGCGGCAAGCATTTGCCCCTTCTTGATAGAGAGCAGGGCGCCGCGGATATATTCGGAATGATAGGCGCCGCTGCACAGCGAAAAACCGACCACCGAAGCCATAAAAGGCGAAAAGTAGATACCGACGTAGGGCAATCCGAAATACCAGATAAACAATTGCACCACCAGCGGAATGCCGCGAAACAGCGTGACATAGGCGCTGGCCAGCAGTGCCGCAGGCCCTCGTCCGAACACCCGCAGGGCGCCCACCACGACCCCCAGGAGCAATCCGAACAGCGCGGAGGGAATGATCAGCAGGATGCTCACCCACAACCCCTGAAAAAGACTGGGAAGCACTTCCTGCTGGATGTACGCAAGCTCTTCCATACTTCGATAAACTCCAGCAGCCGGCTTGGCCGAGCCACTCAGCCGTCGCCCGCAATAGGCGAAATCTTTGCGCAGAACTCTTTAGTGCGGGCGCACTCGGCGTCTAGTAGAATTTTGTCTGGCGCACCCCGTTCGATGATAACACCGTCTTCCATAAAAATCATTTCGTCGGCCAGCGCACTGGCAAAACCAATTTGATGGGTGGCCATGATCATGGTCATGCCGTTGGCGACGAGGTCGCGGATGACCGCATGCACCTCGCCGATCAGCTCCGGGTCGAGAGCGGAGGTCGGCTCATCCAGCAACATCACCTTGGGGTCCATGGCGAGGGCCCTGGCGATGGAAACCCGTTGTTTCTGTCCACCCGATAATTGCGCCGGATAATGGGCGGCGTGCTCAGCCAGGCCCACTCGGGTCAACTCACTGAGGGCCCTTTCGCGGGCCTCATCCTTTTTCATCTTCTTGACGCGCACCAGGCCGATCAGCACATTGTCCAAGGCGTTGAGGTGGTCAAACAGGTTGAAGTCCTGGAAAATCATCCCCACCTGCTGTCGGTAGGCGTTGAGCTCTCGCTTTTTGGCGTGATTGATGCGGTTCCCCTCCAGCCAGACATCGCCTTCATCGGGGACCACCAGAAAATTGATGCACTGCAACAGCGTGCTTTTGCCGCCGCCGGAGGGGCCGATAATGACCTTGACCTCCCCCTTGTTGACGGAAAGCGACAACCCTTTCAAAATTTCCTTGGCCCCAAACCGCTTCCGGATGTTTTCAATTTTCAGCACAGGGCCCTGTTCGGTGTCTGGCATGATGTCCTTCTATTGGGCGTAGCCCGGTATTTTTACCTTTTCTTCCAGCAGCCGCAACGATTTGACCCCGACATAAGTGAGCCCCAGGTAGATGACCCCGGCGGCGAGATAGAGCGGCAGGTGCTGATAGGTCCGGGAAGCCACAAAATGCGTGCGTGCCATGATTTCCGCCACTCCCAGAGCATAGGTGACGGCCGAATCCTTCAGTACAATGGAATACTCATTGGACCAGGCGGGAATGGACAGCCGCAGCGACTGGGGCAAAATAATGAACAATATCGCCTTGAAATCGCTCATGCCAAGCGCCCGGGCAGCCTTGAACTGGCCTTCCGGCAAGGACAAAATGGCCCCGCGAAAGATCTGCGACTGATAGGCCGAACTGATGAGCCCCAATACGATGGTCCCGGCGGCAAAGGCGGACAAGTTGATTGCCAAGAGCGAAAACAGGCCGAAGTAAAACAAAAAGAGCAGAACCAGCAAGGGGACCCCGCGAAAAATCCACACGTAAAAACCAAGCAGGCGGCGCAGCCAAAGAGGACCATAGACCAGCCCCACCGCCAGCGGAACACCCAGGCAAAACCCCAGCGCCATGGCCCCGACGACGACTCCCACCGTCACCAGCGAGCCTTCCAGCATGTATGGAAAGGCGTTTAGGACCGCGACCAGGCCTTCGGGCATTCCCTTATAAAACCTCCAACTCTTGGACCTGCCACAAGAAAAGGCAAATCCCCTGACGCCATGACACAAAAAACCGGAAGCCGCCGGCACTGGGCCGGAGCTTCCGGGTGAAAACGCGCGGACCACCGATTTAGTTCAGTTCGTAGGTCTTTTTCAGCTCTTCCCAATAAGGTGTGGCCATCAGCTTCTTCAGACCTTCGTTGAGGGTGTTGAGCAACGCCGTGTCTTCCTTGCGCACAGCATAAGCAAACTCTTCATCGGGCATGCCGAAGCCACCGATGATCTTTACCGGCTTTTTGCGCACCGCATCCTGGGCCGGCGCATCGTCCATGGCCGCGGCTATGATGCGCCCGTTGAGCAGGTCTTCAATGGCCAATGGCGCCGAATCATAATACACCAGATCAAAACTCTTGCCCTTCTTAAGCAGGTTCTCCTCCATCCACTTGGCTTCGGACGTCCCCCGCTGCACCCCCACCTTATTGCCGCTGTCCAGGACCTTTTCCGGCGTCAGATTGGAATCGTTTTTCGCCACCAGCACCTGTTTGATGATCCAGTAAGGTATAGTGTATGCGACCTGTTTCTTGCGCTCCTCGGTGACGCTCAAGCCGGAGGCGATCATGTCGATTTTCTTGGCATTGAGGCTCGGGATGATGCCGTCCCAGTCCATCGGCTGGCTCTTGACCTTAAAGCCCATTTCCTTGGCGATCCATTCCACCGACTTGACGTCGAAACCGTCGGGATTGCCGTTCTTGTCGACGTAGGCAAAAGGCGGAAAATTGGCGTCAATACCGTTGATGATGACCTTTTCTTCAGCAAGGCCAAAGCCGACGCTAACGGTCAAAATGCAAGTTAAGACCAACAATACGTTCAGCAAAATCCTCTTTTTCATTCGTTTCTCCTCTCCTTTTTAATTGATCGCTTTGCCATTTCCCCAAGCGCCCTGTCCGAGAATGCAATATCCCCTGCATCCGGGCGTAGGTTATAACTCACCAATCCCTGCACAACAATTTCCATTCTTCCCCAAGCAGCAAGAGCAGCCACATCACTTGGTCGTGGCTGGTCCCTACCTCACAACCGCCATGACATGTGCCATGATGCAAACCCGAGCCATTAAAAACCCTGCTTTTTTATTGAGAAAAACAGCATTCAACAGATAGCAGATGGTCCCTGGCGGATCAAGAAAAAATAGGGGCCGCACAATCGCCGCTTGCGTCCATCAGCATCACCACGACTCAACCCGCTGCGGCTGCTCAGCAGCGCAAGGACCGCCCGCCGCTTCCACAGCCGCAGGGGTCTCACGCCGGCAAAAATGTCCCTCGTTGCCGCAGCGAGTCAGTTGCTAATTTTGCCGAATATGTCCGTCCGTCCGAAGCACGGACCGAGGTCCCAGACGCCGGCAGGCAGCTTTTCCCTGGCGCCGATCACCAGGTAACCGCCGCCGGCGAGGCTGCTTTGGACTTTTGCAATTACCGCAGCCTGTAAAGCTTCCTGGTAATAGGTCAGCACGTTGTTCCGCAGGAAAATGAGGGCAAAGTCGCCAGCAGGTGGAGCGTCCTGCAGCAGGTCCGCCAGCCTCCAATGGATGTCGCGGCGAATGAAAGCAGGCAGGGCCACTCGACATTTCTCCCCAGCCAACGACTCAAGGTAACAGCCCCTGAGCTCTTCCGGGAATTCTCGCAGACTGCTGGCGGAATAGACCGCCTCGCGAGCTGCCTCCAGATAGCGGGGATTCATGTCCGTGGCCCAAGCTTGCAGTCGAGACGCGGCGTCGGGTCGGTCGCTGGCGGCATGCCAGAGGATTTTGAAACTGTAGATTTCCTCGCCTTGCGCGCAGCCGGCGGACCACACTTTGACGACGCGCATCTCCCTGGATTGCAGATCGGGAATGATCTCTCTTGCAATCACCTGCCAGAGCTCGTGATCGCGAAAGAACCGACTGATGGAGACGGTCAACAATCTTCGGCATTCCAGGCGCACTTCAAGATCTGCCGTCAGCAGTTGCAGATATTGGTCGATGTGGCGGCAGTCGAGCAGTTGCATGTGCCGCAGAATGCGTTTCTTGACTCCCTTGCGAACCTTGAAATAGCCCGACCAGGAGAGCTGCAGCGCATCCAGCAGCTTTTTGAAATGCCGATCGTTCATATTGCAGGGGTTTTGTTGACGCCTGAGCTCCGGGCACCGCCGCTCAGACCTGGCTCAGTGCAGATCAACCATGTCAATGGAGATGGGCCATGCATTTCATCTCCACGCAAGCCCCGCGAGGAAGCCCTTTCACTTCCACCACCGCTCGCGTCGGCTTGTGATCACCGAAGTACTGCTGATAAACCTCGTTGAATGCGGTAAACTGGCCGATATCGGTGAGAAACACCTCGGCCGAGATCACGTCGGCCATGCCGCATCCCCCAGCGATCAGGATGTTTTTGATGTTTTCCAGCACCTGTTTCGCCTGTTCCTTGAAATCACCGCCGACCAGCTCGCCGGTTTTTGGATTCAACCCGATCTGCCCGCTCACAAACAACCAGTTATCCACCTTGATAGCCTGTGAATAAGGACCTATCGCCGCCGGCGCCTGGTCCGTTTGAATGACCTGACAACTCATGGAGCAACCTCCTTTATGAATAGTGATTTTAGCGCTGTTGGCCCTCGCCTCCAACCAATCTGTCAGTTTGCCGCTGACAGCTGCAACCGATGGATTGTCATGTGTAACAACACGGAATTGAAATGTTCCCTCCTTTGAAATAACCGGCATCGACGAAGGAGCATTTCCATTCGCAGGAAATGCAACCATTATAACTTACATACCGCTCTTTTTTGGAAGGATGGTTTGATATTTTTAGGTTGAGCTGTTCCATTAAGTCCCAGTGGGCCGACGAGTCGCGAATCAACTCCTGTTAATTGACGAATGCGTATGTAAGAGAGTCGCTCGGCACATCGAGGATGCTGAGAATGTCCCTCTGAGACGCCGTGAGTTTCGAGATGAACCCGTGGACACTGCCCTCATGCGGGACGACCCGACCGTGAACGACATCCTTGAACGCGGCCAAAGACGATTCGGTTTTCAGGTTTCGATGCTAAAAAGAAGCCAAAGAAGCTTTCCGCGATTTTGGGCAGCAAGGTATTCAACGGGGAAGACGCCCTGAGCTGGTAAGCGGGGGTTGATGCGGTCCATGGGTGGCTGTTTGGCGGCGAAGCCGTTGCGCTGTTCCGCAGTGGGTGATACAAGCGACGAAAGGGTCCTTGGTGGCAGCAATTTTGTCGAAGCTTTGTTGAAAGTGGCAGACCAGTGTATAAAATGTCAATTGCCGCCTAATCAAAAATATGGATAGGGCTCGGCAACGGGTGCGGGACGTTTGCACATTCGCCGGGATCAACGCGGATGATTTGCCGTCCGGCAGCGAGCGGCGCGATGTGTGCAGCGTTCGCCAACAGTTGGCCAGCGACCGGACTCGCAAGTTTGATTTGTCTCTGGCCGGAGCCGTGAGGCAACTGGGGGTATCGACTTCAGCCATCTGGGAAACTGTTGAGCGGAGCAGAAAGGGCGAGTGAGTTGATAAAGTCAACAACGGCCCCCAATTTCTGAGGAGGGAATATGCGAGCGAAAGGACTTTGGACGATTCAATCTTTTTTCACCGTTTTTTTCTGGAATGCGCTGTTGCTGGCCGTGTTTTTTTATGTGTCCCGGCAGCTCATCGCCGGGCTGCACATGTGGGTGGACCCGTTTCTGGGGGCGGGGGCCGAAAATCTCTCGGAAGAATTGCGGGCTGCTTTTGGCAACATGAATCAGTTTCTCAATGCGCTGCAGCGCTACCTGGCGCCGGCGGTGTTTGGCGTGGGCGCTGCGGGCACGCTGGTACTGTGGCTGTTCGTGCTGTTTCAGGGCCGCGGCTTGGCCAATCGGGCCCAGCGGGAAGCGGCTGCTGAAGTACCGCCGGCCAGTAAGGGCAAAGACGCAAAGGCGGCAAAGCACGAACCCACAGCCCCAATGGAACCGCAATACGTGCAGGCATCGCCTCAAGCGGCCGTGCAGATGCTGGCGGTGTTACAGCGGGAGGGCCGACTGATCGATTTTCTCGAGGAAGACCTCAGCCTTTATGAAGACGCCCAGATCGGCGCGGCCGTGCGCAACATCCACCAGGGTTGCAAGCAAGCCCTAACCGAACATGTCGAATTGAACCCAATTTTCCAGGAAAACGAAGGTGCGCAGGTGACTGTCGCCCCCGGCTTCGATTCCAAGGCCATCCGCTTGACCGGCAACGTCGTCGGCGATCCCCCCTTCACGGGCACTTTGCGGCATCGCGGCTGGAAAGTGGCCAAGGTCGAGCTGCCACTGCCGACCACGGAGCAGAAGCAGGATTGGGTGCTGGCGCCTGCGGAGGTGGAGATTTAAAGGGTGAGAGGGTAACCGTTCACACCCCCTCGCCCCTGCCCTCTTACCCGCAATGAGGGAGAGGGAACTGGAGCGGTGCTGCGGTCCGCTCGCCCCTCTGGGGACGGTTAGGGTGAGGGCGAGTGAATGATTACTCTGCAACAAGCCCATCGTAAGCCTCTTTCTTCATCCACCGATCTCCTTTTTAGGGGTGCGCGAACCACTCACTGCATATCAGGAGATAAAGGCTTTATCCACCTTTCTGTTTCGGCAAGCACTATTCAATGCTATCAGCAGTCGTGAATCGCACCCCTGCATCGCCGCCAGGCACATCGCCGCGTCACGGCACAACGTCCGTATATTTGGCGAGAAAGGCGGAGCCGTCGTAGATATTCTGTAGGGAAATCCCTGCCCGCGCGAAACCTTCGATAATGGCGGGCATGCGATCTTGAACGATGCCCACGTGCAGTCGCATCAGTTGGCAGTATTGTACGGTGCGCTCCGGAGAGCCGGCCAACGCCTGAACCGGGCAGCGACCGCCACAGTAGGGATGCACCCCACACTGATTGCAGCCAAGCCAGTCTTTGTATTGAACCAGGTCCTGCAAATCCCTCTCGCCGAGGGCAGCTTCACCCTTGTGGCCCAAACCAAGCGGCTCGGGCAGATCGGCGCAGGGAAACACCCGGCCGTCCAAGATATCGTAGTTCTTGGCGAGTTCCACAGCACACGCTGAGTGGCCGCGTTCCCTGCCCGTTGCCAGATAGAGAATCAACTCATTGAGGTGCGCGATGGGCAGCAGACGGCCCGCTGACAAGCTCTTGATGTACTCATCCAGCACTTTTTCCAACTCGGCGCCGTAACGATCGATGTAACCCGGGAAGTCATTAAACGCGTCTTTGGTCTCAGCCCAATGCCAGAAAAAGTGGTCCACCAGCCCATCCTGGTATAACTTCAGAAACTGCTCGAAGCACCGCCAAAGGGACTGCTCCTCTCGCAGCGTCGACCAGAATAGGACCTGCCCGCGGCGGTGTGCTTTGAGGGCCGTCAGATTTTGGATGATGCGCTTGAGCTGGGTGCCGCTGCGAATAGCATTGTGCTGCTGTTCATCGCCGTCGATGGAGACCGAATAGAGCCACATGGACTGGACCAGTTCGGGATAGGACTCGATGGCTTGCTCAAGCAATTCGCCATTGGTGTAGACCATGAAGCGGAAACTCTTATCCGAGGAGGATTCGCTCAGGAGCCTCCGCACCTTCTCCATTTTGCCGGTTTCCAGGAATGGCTCGCCACCATAAAAGCAGATGGTTACTTGTTTCTCCGGGGTCTGTCCGGTTAAGTTCAAAATGATTGCAGCATCGCGCTCCGGAATGCATTCCTGGAACGCCAGCATGCGATTCAGGGGTTGATCCTCGCCGAAAGTCAGCGCGCTGTTGATGCATCCCTGACATTTTGCATAGCATCGTCCGGTTATGGTGAGATGAATGATGGTCGAGTGTTCTTCAGCATACTCTTGCGGGGCGTGGCTGCCCCTTTTCTCCATGACAATGGCCGAGGGGTTCAACAAGTCTTTGAATTTGTGATGATAAACTCCGCGCGACCGGGTTAACATGGCCAATAATTGCAGGTTCGCAACGTCAAATTTGAGGGAGCATTTTTTCATGTTGTGTTCCTTGGTTGTGTTTCATTCCCTGTTGCCATGAGCTGGCGTTTTGAGCATGATAATTACCGATGGTGCTGGTGTCGATCCATCCACCCGAGTGGCCGAATATGAAAAGCTATCACAAACAGATGTTGTTTCTTCTCGCATTTACGGTGATCGCTTCAGCGTGCTGGGCCGACGAAGATCCCTACACGGCAGAGCGACAAAAGATGGTGAGCGAGATTGAAGCCGACGTCAAGCTGACCAGCAGCCAGATCAAAAAGCGATCTTTGAGCGGCAGAGTAATGGAGGCCATGGGGAAAGTCGAGCGGCATGAATTTGTTCCCGATCCTCTGCGGCAGTCGGCCTACCAGAATCGACCTCTGCCCATCGGCTACGGGCAGACCATTTCGCAGCCATACATTGTCGCCCTGATGACCGATTTGATTGACATAAAGGATGGCGCTAGAGTACTCGAAATCGGCGCCGGTTCCGGCTACCAGGCGGCAATCCTGGCTGAGTGCGGCGCGGCGGTCTACACCCTGGAAATCATCCCCGAACTGGCGGAACTTGCCGAAAAACGGTTGAAGCGGCTCGGCTACAGCGGCATCGAGGTGCGAGTTGGGGATGGCTATTACGGCTGGCCCGAACATAGCCCCTATGATGCCATAATCGTCACCGCCGCGGCCAGTCATGTGCCGCCGCCACTCCTGGCGCAGCTCAAGCCGGGTGGCAAAATGGTCATCCCGGTCGGCGGACCTTTCATGACCCAGCATTTGCTGCTGGTGGAAAAAGGGCTGGAAGGTAAGGTCACTACCCGGCAAATTCTTCCAGTTTTGTTCGTGCCGTTGACCGGTGGGCATTAGAACATGACGGTGTGCCTGGTCGTCTTCTGCATTTCGGCGGCGGCGATTGCTCTGGAAGTCCTTTTGATGAGGCTGCTGAGCATTATTCAGTGGCACCATCTCGCATACCTGATCATCAGCTTGGCCCTGCTTGGCTTTGGCGCCAGCGGAACATTCCTGGCCCTCACGCGCGCTCGTCTCGTTTCCAGGCCGGCTCTCGCCCTGCAAGGGAACTGCCTATTGTTCAGTCTAACCGCTTTCCTTGGCTTCCTGGCAGTCGAACACATCCCCCTCAATCTGCTCGAAATCATCTGGAACAAGCAGCAGTTTCTTTACCTTTTACAGCACTACATACTGTTGGCTCTGCCATTCTTTTTTGCCGCTAACTGTACAGGGCTGAGCTTTATCTGCCATCCCGACAAAATTCACCAGATTTATTGCTGCAATATGGTTGGAGCGGGTGTGGGTGCGGTTGGGGTGATTCTGCTGCTGAAGGCGTTGCACCCCATGGCATGCCTGTTGATCGTCGCTGGAGTCGGCCTGCCGACAGCAGCCATCTTAGATTTTTCATCTTCCTTTAAAAAGGGGGTCACCGGATTGGCGCTCACCGCAATGGTCGCCGGCCTGATGGTCGCGTTCTTTCCGTCATCCTGGCTGGCATTGGACATATCAGAGTATAAGGCGCTCAGCAAAACCCTTTTGCTGCCACAGGCACGGGTCATCCTGGAGCGGTCGAGTCCGCTCGGCTGGCTGGCGGTGGTCGAAAGTCCCGTCATTCCCTTTCGCTACGCACCCGGTATGAGTCTCAACTGCACCGCACCGCTTCCCGGTCAACTGGGCGTCTTTACAGATGGGGATTCCTTCACCCCGATCACCCGCTTCGATGGCAAGCGGGAGGGACTGGAATTCCTGGATTGTCTGCCCGCAGCGCTGCCCTATCATGTGCTGGCCCATCCGCAGGTGCTGGTCCTCGATGCCGGCGGCGGCATGGAGGTGCTCATGGCCCTCTATCACAG